>Ga0067045_1002390_pt1:97500-169170 | contig 169170 bp, 133 predicted proteins | sample TerdegcTABiofilm_FD_59184 | JGI IMG/M metagenome (GOLD analysis project Ga0067045, IMG submission 59184) | Combined Assembly of (Gp0054472, Gp0054536) Wastewater bioreactor microbial communities from Singapore -Terephthalate degrading... | reverse complement strand
CGAACCTGGAGCGGGCGGGGCTGTCGCCCAAGATGGCCCAGACCTTGGCCCGGCACAGCGACATTCGCCTGACGCTGGGGGTCTACACCCACGTGGAGCTGCACGACCAGACGGCGGCCATCCAGTCGCTACCTGCCCCGCCGGCCGGCGGCCAACAGTCGCCCTCCCAAGCCCAAGGGAAATCGGTTGCCTAAAGCGCGGACGGCCGACTACTCGGGACTACACGGACCCCATCGGCGGCGACTTCGCCGCCCCCATCGCCGAGTACCCCAACTTCGTGCACCTGGAGGCGGAAGGGCGGAGCAGCGTGAAAGATCGCACAAAGTCCACAAGATGATGGCGTGCGACATGATGCTAACCGGCACTGAGCACCCGCCGTTTTGGGACAGCTGGCGATACCGGCCGAGAGGCGGTTTTTCCAGTTGGTTACCAGGCTGACCCCGAGCTTTCTTAAATTCCTCCGTGCCGCAGGCCCCACGAAGCAACGGAAAAGCTCGCCCCAGTTGTCGAGCGGAGTCTCGCCGCGCCGACGCAGTAGTCGGCCAGCTCGTCCAGCAAGATCAAACACGGCGATGCAGCCTGCAGAATCGCGAAAAAGGGATTTCGTGATACACGCCGATTGGCGTCATGAACTCGCAGTTACCCTTTTCAGAAGGTTTTCGATATAGATACTTCGATCCTCTCGCTGGAAGAGCACGTTCCGCGCCTCGAACTGCTCCTTCGTCATGCCGCCGTCCCACCAACCGACCTCCGGGACACGGGTATTGGATACGATAAAACAGTTCAAAATCACCGCCGGGTCGCCCAGCTGGCGTTCAAGATCCTTGATCGTCAAGTGGAAGCGGATTTTCGGGTCCTCCGGGCCTTCCAGATTCCGCAGTCCCTTGGGATCGATGAAGGTCACGTACTGGCGCTTACCGGCCAGCAGCCAGAGGATGAAGTCGGGGTAGAAGTTGCCCGCCTCGAAGAAGCCGATGCCTCGGCCGCGGCTCATGTTGCGGAGTAGGTAGAGCTCCTTGCCAGCAAGAAACGCCTTGCCCTCGTCTGACTCGCAGAACTTCTGCAGATCTAGCACGAAGTCGCGCTCGCCCTCGTTCTCCAGCACGACGGGCTTGACCTCGATCAGGTCGTTGCCGACGTAGATGAGCGGCTCGTACAGGTGACGGCCGAAGGCAATGGCGTGCAGGGACTGGAACTGTACGTTCCGCAGCTGGCCGGCCTCGATGAGCCCCTTGATCTCCTCCAGCTTCCGGATAATGTCCTCGCGCGACCGCTCGATGAGTAGCCGGTACTCGTTGATGAAGTTGGGATCGTCCTCGGACAACTCCCGGTACTCCAGGTGTCTGCCCTCGAACTCCTGCTTCCTGAACTTGTAATAACGGTCCAGGTACTTCTTTAAGAGGACCGTCGCGATCTCCTGCCAGCGGAGAACCTGCTGGAACGACCGGAACTCCATCTCTTCGTTGGGAATGAAGAGCACGTACCAGTCCCTCCGCGCAAGGAGCGTGGCTAGCTTGCTGCGCGGCAGGGCAAGGTTGTGCCAAGCGCGCTCGTTCTTGAACTGCTGAAGCTCGAAGTAGATGGCGTCGAAGTCGAGGAACGCCAAATGCTTTTCGTCGAAGTAGTGCCTTTCACGTTCCGCTGCCTGCTCGCTCGTGCGACCAGCGCCGCTGGCCATGGCCTGGAGCTTCGGATACCAGTCCACTACCACGGGGTGGCGAACGAGATAGTCAGGTGGTTCGTCCAAGGCAAGCTTCGGTCCCTTCTTCTTGAAGTCGATGCCTTCCTTGAGGCGGACTATCTTCAACTTCTTGTTTCCCAGGTTCTTCACGACGGGTAGCACGAACTCGATCCGGTCCTCGTTCGCCGGGAGGCCCTCATCCTCGAGGTACTCCTTGAACTGGCGCATATAGTCCGCGCGAATGCCGAAGATGTTGAGTGTCTCCAGGATCTCGATGTTCTTGGGTGCGACTTGCTCCTCCAGACGCCGGCTGCGCTTGAGCGAGAAGTCCTTGCCCTTGAGTCGGACGCCGCGACCGAAGAGCTGAATGATCTGCGGGCCCTCGTTACGTCCGATGTTCATCAGGCCCATCGTGCTAACCCGCCAGCTTGACCAGCCCTCGGTGAACTTTTTCGATCCGATCAGGATATTGATCGTGGACGCTTCGTCGTTGAGGGTGCGGAAGAGGGAGCCGGAGAACTCCTTTTCTGTGACAACCAGCTCCTTCTGCTCCTCGCAGAGCTTGCAGAGGGCCGATGCGTCACCCACGTTGATCACACCGAAGGCGTCGTTGTCCCCCAGACGCAGCGCCACCTCGCCGTCCGTGCCCTTGAGATTCTCGACGTGCAGTGCGGCCGTGGTGGGGGCATTGAAGAGTACGCGCAGGATATCATCGAAGACCTGATCGGGCGTGATACCAAGGGTGTTCAGGTACTGAAACGCCCCAGCGAAAATGTCCCGGTTCTGGCGGTCGAGCAAGCCGGAGTTTCCCTTGAGCAGCCGTTCGATTGTCGCGACGCTTTCGTCTCGCTCCCGCACGAAGGTTGCCAAGAAGAGAAGAATGTCCACAACGTCGGAGACTTTGCGTTTGTTTTCGGATCGCACCGCATTCACACTGCCGCCCACAAAGACCCAGAGCGGGCGCTCGATGAGAAATTGCCGGAAGTCGCCGGGCTTGTCCCGATAGAGTTTGAGCTGCTGGTAAAACGAAAGTAGGCACGCGGTCAGATACCTGCGCCGGATGTTCTCGTCCGAGTCGTCGGCCAGGTTCAGGATGCGATAGTCCTTGCCGTAGCCGTCTCCGTAAAAGTACTTGTACGAGTAGTCAAACAGGATGCACTTGGCGTAGACTTGCTCCAGCGTGCGGTTCCCACTGGCCTTCATCGCCTGCCCGAAGGTCGCCGAGTACTCGAATGAGAATCCATTCTCGCAGAGCTGATTCCGCTTCTGCATCCAGGCGCCGGTCTCCGCGCCGCTAGTCCCGCGATGCCCCTCGTCCACCAGGACGAGGTTGTTTCCCTCGAACGCTTCCACGGCTACCGTCTTCTCGCCCATCTCCTCCCGCAGCTTGTGGATGTCGAGGATCTCCACTGCGCGGCCGGTGAAGAGACCCCGGCCCTCCTTCGAGAAGAGCTCGGCCTCGATCCCCGAAAGCTGAAACTCCTTCAGATGCTGATGCGAAAGCCCCTCGTTCGGCGTCAGAAGAATGATCCGGTTCACCGGTCTGCCGCCGTGCAGGTTCAGGTAGTGCAGGTACTGGAGGATGTTGATGTGCATAAGCAGCGTCTTGCCGCTCCCCGTCGCCATCCAAAAGGCCACCTTGTTGAGGTCCTGCCGCGTATACGGCTCGATGCGGCTCGCCTCCGGCGCGTCCTTGTTGAAGGCGTCCACGTGGGCGTTCAGCTCCGCCAGCAGCCTCTCCGGGGCCCGAAAGTACCGGTCGAGGTAAATCTCGGCAAAGAGCAAGGCGAGATACTGGAAGTACTTCGGATAGAGCAACGGCCCCGCGTGGTTTCGCTGCTCCGTAATCTGGCGCCAATGGCGGACGATGTTCTGGTCGTAGGCGAGAAGCACGTCATGCGGCAACTCCGGCCTATCGAAGAGCAGCCGCAGCTGATAGTGGAAGCGGGTGACGTTGTTCTCGTCAAAGCCCTCGTACTCCGGGGCCTTCAGGTTGGCCGCGAGGCGCTCGAAGCTCCTCACGCCGAAGAGGCCGAGAATCCACTGATGGAGCACCAGCCGCTGCTCGAATTTGAGAGCGGAAGACTGGGAGACTCGGCGAGCTGGCGATTGTTTCACGCGGGCCATCAGCGTTCGCCTCCGTCTCGATCGTCCAGCGTCCACTTCCAAACCCTCAACTCCTTGTGCGAGCCTATTTTCGCCATGTCTCCCTGTCTCCCCGTCGCCTCGTCACACATCAGCCACGTCGAACATGAGCCGCTGGAACTCCTCCTCGATCAGCCGGACCTTCCAGGTCTGGTCAGCCTTGCGGAGGTTCTCCAGGTTGTTGTCGCCGTTCACGTAGATGACGTCGTATTCCTGGTCCTTGGTGTTGTAGCCCTGCTTGCGAAACCACTCATCGAGGGCGTCGTTGTCCAGCTCCTTGGTCTTCCGCCACAGAATGAGCACCCGCTCACCCTGCGGGTTTAGGCCTGTCACGACGCGGACGCCGCGGACGTCGTCAATCGTCTTCACGCGCAGGCCGATTAGGTAGTTGAACGTCTCGACCAGGTCCACCACCGTGGGTTTCGTCTCGCCAACCGTACCGGTGGCGATATTGAGCTTGTAGTTGAACGGGTCCTCGAAGCGGTCGATGTTCAGAAGCGAGGCACTGCCCCGGCTTTCCACATCCAGCATGTAGTGGAGCATGTAGTCCTCGCGGAATTCGGGGTGCTGGTCGAGCAGCGCCTGCTGGAGGTCGGTCCGCTTCAGCTCCAGGTTGTTCAGCGCGTCCTCATAGGATTCGAGGCGGAGAATCTTCATGATCCGCGGGCTGCGCTCGATCTCTTCGGGGGTGGGTGGACGTTTGGGCTTGCCGTCCTTCCACTCCGGCGTGAAGATGACCTTCTTCAAGCGCGGCACGAGCACGGTGTCGAAGTAGTCGCCCATCTCGACGAGGATGAACTTGCGTCGGCCGCCGTCCTCGCGGTTGAGGTTGATGACCGCGTGGCCGGTGGTGCCGGAGCCGGCGAAGTAGTCGAGGATGAACGAGTCAGCATCCGACACTGCGAGAACGGAATCCCCTACGGTATGGACCGACTTGGGGTACAGATCTTCGCTAATTTTCAAACCTAAGTCAGTAAGCCATTTGGTTCCGTAATCGCCAGCAATGTATTTAGGGCTGTCCCAAACCGTCTTGATCGGCTTCTCCGCTTTAGCCTTATGAATTTGGACCTCACCGCCCTGTGTAACGTGCACCCTTAAAAGGTGGCGGATACTCTCGACTGAATCGCGCGCGTAGCGCCACTTTCGTTCAATCCCCTGCGAGTCGACTGGATACACGAGGATATACTTCCCGTCGCGCACGTTTGCGGACGCGGGGTGGAAGTTCTCGTCACACACATCCCCGAAGCCTACGATAGCGTTATCCTTCACTATTATTGGGTAGAAGCAATTGCGGGCCGTTTCTCGTTCTGACTCTCTGCCCCACTTCCTAAGGTTGTCGTACTCCCACTCTGCCTCCGGGACTGGAGTTCCATGCGTCTCTGGGAGCTCTGGCGGAATGCAGAAGAAGGCGTAATCGTGGTTAAAGGAAAAGTAGTCACCTTGGATTCCCTTCTTGTTGTGAACTACCGCTACGCAGACTTTCGTGTGATTAGGGAATATCGCTGACAGGAGCTGGCCAAGTAACTCCTGCTCGTTCTCGTCTATCGCCACGATGTGCGAACCGTCGTTTTTTGCGAATCGCTTGCTGGCAACCAGGCGGTTATCCATCATGGTTAGCCAGGACGAGTGCTTGTAAGTGTTCTTGTAGGCAATCTCCGTGGTCTTGGAGTTGTACGGCGGATCGATATAGATACACTTCACTTGGCTCTGATATCTCGCCTGCATCAGCTTCAGCGCCTGGAAATTCTCGCTGTGAATCAGCAACCCATCGGTCTCTTCGTCCAGGTCCGGGACTGCCGCCAGCAGGCGCAGCTTGAAGGCTTCGCTGAAGTGCCGCGTGTCCACCACCAACGTCGGGTGGGCCTTCAGGAATTCCGGCGTAAGCGGCTCGCTGTAGCCGGGCATGGCTAGGTCGCCCTTGCACTCGTCAATCGCATACAGCCGCACCCATTCCTCCCGCTGGGCGTCGTTCTTGATGATTTGGTCGATGAGCCAGTCGCGGGTCTCCGCGTCCTCGATGGCGAAGATGCGATCCAGCGTGATGCAGTACTGGGTCTCCACCACAAACTTCTTCTTGAGCCAGAGCTTCTTTTGAAAATTCTCGATCTGGGCCAAAAAGTCGATGATCTTGTGGGCAATCCGGCGGATGGCCTTGATCTTGGACAGGTACTGCTCCACGCGGGGAGCGGTCTCGTTTTCGATGTCGTCGAGGTGCATCACCTCGTTTTTGATGTAGAAGTCCAGCTCGCGGCGCAGGAAGCCGCCCAGGTCCTTGTGGATGAAGTAGTCGAACGTGTTCCGCGCGGTGTAGTCCGCAAGATGCTTCTCCAAAAGCGTGCGGTCGGGGTTCTTCTCGGTAGGCCGTTTTTCGAGAAGGGGCGACCAGGCGTCCCGGAGACTGGGCGAACCGCTGATGATGTCCGTGATGCGACGCACCGCCTCGGCGTTCAGTTCAGCCTGCTTGCGCTTTGCCCCATCGGGCACAAAACGGAAATAGAGCACCAGTTCGTCATTCACGATATCCCAGACGTCCCCCTGTCCCCCAGTGCCGCCGTCCCCGTGTCCCAGAATAAAGCGGCGTTCGTTGCCGTTTGTTGCCCGGTTGTTGTCCTTCTCTGTGTCGGCCTGGACGAGCTTGAAGTGGACCCGCCGGCCCGAGGGAAGCTTGAACGTGTAGTCGCGCAAGTACTCGCTGGTCTTGATGTAGTACTGGTCGTGGTTGGCCCAGTAGAGCTTGACCTCTTCCCCCTCGTAGGGGATGGCGTAGACGCCCTCCTTGTAACGGCGTAGGGAGATGAAGTCGCCCTCGTGGTAGTACCGGCGAAAGAAGTTGTAGAGGTGCGAGAAGATTTCCTGCTCGGCGGCCTCGAGGTCAAAGGCAGCATTGTAGCGTGCTTGCAGCTCTTTCACGCGCGGGGCCTGGGCGGGGTCCTCAAACCCCAGGCTCTTCGCCTGCTCCCTTGCCCTCTCAAGCTCAGCCGCAATGGCCGCCCGTGAGTCCTTTTCATATTCACCGAGCACCTCGCGTACCTGCGGTAGAAGGTCCCGGTCGAGAAAGCGGGTGATCTCCTCCCGCTTGGCGTTCATGATACGGTAGATGCCGAAGTCCAGCTCGGCCTGGTCGAGCTGGAACATCTCCGCCAAAAGCTGTTTCAGTCGCTCCAGGTTTTCGGACATGTTCATCCTCACTACACGACGCTCCAGCGGATCGTGAACAGGGGTTCGACGCTCGTCCGCTGCTGCATTCTCTTTTCCAAATTGTCTATCAATTGATCGCGCTTGGCCATGATCTGGTCCTCGACGTCGAAGATGCGCTGGCGCTGCCGGCGTTTCTGCTTTTCGAGTTCCTGAATCTGCTTTTGCAAGGCATATTGCTCTTCGGTAGTCGTGGCCAGTCGCGCTTGGCGGCTGAGCGCCTTGATCCGTTCCTTGGTGTCCTTAAGCTCCTTCTCGGCCGCCAGGACCATGTCATCGGCCCATTTCTCGAGCCTCTCCCGCGCTTCCTGGAAATGCCGGTTGTTTGTTTCCAGCGAGCGGCTGATTGTGGCCTTGGCGTGGCGTTCGGCTTCCGCGGCCAGTCGGGCTTCGACCTCGGACGGTAAAGAAGAAAGCGGCTCGGCCGTGGCCTCGCAGTGGAATAGTTTCTCGAGGGTCTCCTGATCGAGAGACCTGCCATCGTCGTCGATGCCGGAAAAGAGCAGGTACTCCTCCCGCTCGAAGGAGTCGATGGTGAGTCGCTGGAGGTGCAGCCAACCGGAGCGGCCTTTGAGGGCCTCGATCAGAGAGATACGCGTGGGCCGCCCGCTGATGTCGAACGTGACGTGGGCGACCGGAGTGGCCAGCGTTTTGCCGGTCTCGACCACGTACTCGCCCAAGGGGTGCGACAGGCGATAGAGGAATGCTCCGGTGACGTTCTCATGGTCCTTCGAGATCAGGCGGTAATACCCTGGCTGGATGGCATCGTGCGGAGGCGTTTTGAGGTCGAACGCCAGGTTTGCCTCGTCGAACGTCGCCCGCCCATCCAGAACAAACCGCGTGAGCCGCCAGAACATCATCCCTACGCGGTCGAGCTGCTGGCGTGCGCCTTCCAGGTTCAGTCGAAGATGGGCATGGACATCCTCGTCGAAGTGTTCGAAAAGCTTCTGCCGGGTCTCGGCCAGCTTGGAACGAATCTTCTCGTCAAGTTCAGCCCGCAAGGCATTGAAAGCCTGCTCGATCTCGTCTGGCGTCCGACACTGCTGATAGATATCCAGCACCTTCCGCTCGAAGTCGACGCCGGACTCGATGCTGCCCAGGACCTCGTCGGAAGCGCCGAACACGCCGCTAAAGAGGCTGAACTTCTCCTGTAGCAGTTCGTAGACGCGCCGGTCGGCCTCGTTCTTCTCGTTGAGGAAGTTGATGACAACGACGTCATGCTTCTGCCCGTACCGATGGCAGCGCCCGATCCGTTGCTCGATCCGTTGGGGATTCCAGGGAAGGTCGAAGTTTACCACCAGGGAGCAGAATTGGAGGTTCACACCCTCGGCGGCCGCTTCCGTTGCAATCAGGATTTGTCCATGGTCGCGGAAGTGTTCGATGATGGCCGTACGGACATCCACTGACCGCGACCCGGTCACTCGACCAGTTTCCTTGTTGGCTTCCACCCAGCGCTCGTAGATGGCGGTTGTTTCCGGTTCATTGTTGCTCCCGTTAAACGTGATGACGCGGCCTGCGTAGCCGTTCGCTTCCAGGAAGTCCTTGAGATAGGCCTGGGTCCGTCTCGACTCCGTGAAGATCACCGCTCTCTGGGCCGCCCCCATCTCGGTCATCTTCTCGAAGCCGATTTCAAGGGCCTTAATCAGCGAGCGGGTTTTCGTGTCGATCCCGATGCTTCTCGCCCACTGGGCGTAGCGGTCCAGCTCCTCGATTTCCGCGAGGAGCTTCTGGCGGTCGATAACGGGTTCTGCCTGTTCGGCTTCGGTAAGCTGAGGGCGCTTTTCCGCATCTTCGTCGCCGGAACGCTGCAGAAGTCTGTCGGTCATCTCATCCAGCAGCTCATGTTCCATTTCCTCGTCCGCGATGAGGCGCTCGGCGAGGTCCTCGGGGACGGGCAGCCTGTCACGGATGGCAATCAGTCGATCGCGCATGGCTTCGAGCGTGGCCGCCACCGCATGCGGCGAGGAGGCGAGAAGCTTGCGGACGATCAATGCAGTCAGGTGTCGTTGCTGATAGGGAAGCGCGTAGGTGTCCGTGCGCTGGAGAAACGCCGACACCGCCTCGTACAGTTTGTGCTCCTGCTCCGTGGGCTTGAAGGGGCGCGTAATGAGACGGCGCTCTGTGTACTGGATGTACTCGACGACCTGCCGCCGGAGAGTGCGAATGGAGAACGTCCGAAGCCTGTTCCGCAGTTCCTCCACGTTCCCACCGGCGTTCACGAACTGGCTTCGGAAGGACGGAAGATCTCCGAAAATGTGATCGTCGATGATGGTCGAGATTCCGTAGAGCTCCAGCAAGGAGTTCTGAAGCGGCGTGGCCGTCAGGAGCACTTTGCGCCGGTCTTCAAGTGCCCACCGGATGTTCTGGCCCATATGATTCGACTCCCGGTAGGCGTTGCGCAGCTTGTGAGCCTCGTCGATGACCACCAAATCCCACTGGGCAGAACGAATATCGGACGCGTGAGCACTGGCAAAGTGCATGGACGTGACCACGACCTCGTCCGCCTCGAAGGGGTTGGGCATTCCCCGGCCCTGTCGTTCCCGGTACTCCTTCGCGTCGATGACGACCGTTGGAAGGTTGAACTTCTCGGTCAGCTCAAGCGCCCACTGCTTGCGAATGGAGGCGGGGCAGATGACGAGAAGCCGGCGCCGTCTTTCGGCCCAAAGCTGACAGAGAACCAGACCGGCCTCGATGGTCTTCCCGAGACCGACCTCGTCGGCGAGAAGGACGCCCTTGGAGATTGGGGATCGGAGGGCGAACAGGGCCGCCTCGATTTGGTGCGGATTCAGATCCACGCACGCGTCGAACAGGGACCGGGAAAGACGCTCCATCCCCGTGCCGCCGATGCGGGTCAGCTCATACGCAAAGTACTTCGCGTGATAGGCGGTGCTCATCACTACGTCTTCCCCGTCAGTCTCTTGCTCTCGTTTTCGTCAATCCTGTATCTCATATTACCAGATCAACACCAGAGGGGAGATCGGAATTCTCCCTCGGTGCGGATTGCCGTGAGAAACAGCAAATGATCGGTTTTGCGGGCGAGGGCCTTCACCGCCTTGTACCGCTCGCTCTCTTCCAGCTTCCTGCCGAACTCGTATTTCAACTCGACCAGTCGCTTCACAAGAAACGGGAGAGGCACCCGCTTGCCGTTCTGCCCATGGTTCACGGTGCTGGAGGCGACACCAACCTTCTCCGCGAGTTGCTCCTGCGTGAGATTCAGCCGTTGTCGAAGTTCGCGGATCAGCCCCGGCATGCCCTCATTCTTCATGGTGATATCTCGCACCCTCGTTTGCGAACGCGGCGAAGAATACTTATATGCATATATGCCGCCATGATAGCCCTCATGCGACGCGGCTGTCAACGTTTTGAATGGCCTCAGATGGTCCGAGAGACTTTGCCTCTTTTCACCAGTGAAGAGCAAATGCCGAGGTCCCCACACGCTTGTTCAAAAGCCACTTTTCACCCCTAACCACACCGGGTATTGAGCCGACGGGCAAGCTGACCGAGCAAGCCGCCCGCTTCGTGTTGATCAACCGCCGGATAACGCAGGGCACCTGGAGTGAAGCCGCCGGCGGTGCGAGCAAATTTGGATCGCCATTACTTCCTGCGCACAGCAAGGCCGTTCAGCCTTCTAGTTCTTGTTGGCAACGGTCGAAGCTCCTCTTCGCGGTGCTCCCTGCCCTCGTTGTCGCCATCAGGCACTTGATTGCGCCCTCACTGCGGTTCTTTATCATCCGGGCTTGTGGCTTGGCGTTCCCCCTGTGTCAGGCTGTCAGCGGTTACACGCCCCAGCAACGGAGCACAGTGAGAACATACCACGTGGAAAGTATATGCGCCGGTGTGTGACGAGTAGCTTCCTATCCAGGTGCGCAGGTCATGTCGATGGAGAGACACCAACCATTCGGACGACTCCGAATTTGGAGCCGTTGGCAATCGCCGTGTGGGGCCTCACCAGTTGGTGCCCTGTGCTTGCCATACGGGCCGACCGCCACGGCCCGCCAGACCAAGGTAGGTGGTAGGCCCAGCCGACTGGTGCTTCCCGTGGTGCTCTCTTTTCCGGCCGGGTGCCATCTATGGTGCTAGACTGCTTGCCGGGCGTTGCATCGGTTTGCAGCGATTTGCACGGGAAGCGGGCCGAGAGTTGAGCACAGCGTCGGATTGCCTGGCCGACACAAGTGGCGAATTGGGCTAGATTTCTGGCCACAAAGCAAGACGCCGCAAGCGTTTAGCACGTGCGGTGTCCGAGACAAGGGTGAGGCCTAAAGAAGCGTCCCCGACAGGACTCGAACCTGTAACCTTCGGCTCCGGAGGCCGACGCTCTATCCGATTGAGCTACGGGGACAACACAGGCCATTTTTGCAAAACGCGGCCACGGACCCGCCAAGGACCCGCCGACTCTGCTTGCCTTATTCCTCAAATCTAACAGGAATGGGACGAATTGTGAAGAATGCCTTTCCTGCCGCAAGCAGCCGGAACGGTTTAAGTAATTCACACAGTAGGCCAACAGGCCGCTAATCTCTCCACTGGCCGATATTATCGCGTGATTTAAATAAGACCACCACCATGCATTGCCCAGCAACGGGAGATTGGCTCTGCGAGCAAAACGTGCCTTCTTTGGAGGGGTCCATAGGCCCGCCAACCGTCTTTTTTCTGACAATTCACAGCGCAGCACCTGGATACCCCCTTTTTATGGCTGGAAGCTGTGATAAAGTGGCGTCAATTCGTGCTGGTTGCAGGACCTCAAATTCTTCGCGGGCAAGCTGAACCAAACGGACGTATCTGATGCTCAAACGCCTTCGATCGTCTTTCATTGAGAGCCTCAAAGTCAAGCCTCACTATCCCACGACCCCCATCGCCACGGATGGATTACCACCTGGGGTTCCTTACATCGTTGGTAATGAAGCGGCCGAACGATTCAGCTTTTACGGGATGCGGGCTATTCTGACGGTCTTCATGACGCAGTATCTTTTGGGCGCCGACGGCTACCTGGCTCCGATGTCGGAAAGTGAAGCCAAGTTTTATTTCCACCTTTTCAACGCCGGCGTTTATTTTTTCCCTATCCTGGGGGCCATCCTGGCAGATGTCTTCTGGGGAAAATACTCGACAATCCTGGGGCTTTCTCTCGTGTATTGTCTGGGACACGTAGCCTTAGCATGGGATGAAACACGATTGGGACTGTTCCTGGGACTGACACTCATCGCGATTGGATCAGGTGGTATTAAGTCTTGCGTCTCTGCCCACGTGGGCGACCAGTTTGGAAGCCGAAACAGTCAACGGATGGGAGAGGTGTTCGCATGGTTTTACCTGGCAATCAATCTGGGGGCGGCAAGTTCCACGCTCCTAACGCCTTGGCTGTTAGTCATGGCAGGTCCCGGGCTTGCGTTTGCCGTCCCTGGCATCCTGATGGCCGTGGCCACGGCAGTCTTCTTCGCAGGACGAGCCAGGTTTGCCCATATTCCGCCAGGAGGAAAGAAGTTTCTGCAGGAACTGGTTAGCCCCGACACGCGATCGACCATTGTCCGCCTGATACCGCTTTTTTTGTGCGTTGCTATGTTCTGGGCACTCTTTGACCAATCTGGATCCGCGTGGGTCTTGCAGGCAGAAAGGATGAATCGCCATTGGCTGGGGATTGAGTGGGAATCCTCGCAGATTCAGGCTGTCAATCCGTTGCTGGTGATGGTCATGGTCCCCCTTTCCACTTATGTCGTCTATCCGTTGGTCAATCGGCTGTGGCAGTTTACTTTGTTACGACGGGCCTCCGTCGGAATGTATATTGCGGCAGCCTCCTTTTGCGTGGTGGCCTGGATCGAACACATGATCGCTGCGGGTGCGAAACCGAGCATCGGATGGCAAATCGTGGCCTACATCATCATCACTGCCGCAGAAATCCTTATTTCTGTCACGTGTCTTGAATTTGCATACACACAGGCGCCGCGAACAATGAAGTCCCTTATCATGGGCTTGTATCTCCTTTCTGTGTCCCTCGGAAACACGTTCACCGCTGTGGTCAACAAGTTCATTGAGATGATGGGCGGAGATCAGCCCGGCGGGTGGGCACAGGGAGCTGGGTATTACTGGTTTTTCGTCCTGGCTATGGCGGTAACCGCGGTCGCTTTTACCGTCGCATCGCAGTTCTATCGGGAAAAGACGTATCTTCAGGACGCTAATGCGGAAAATTCGTGACGCCCACCAATCCCATGGCGCCCGGTTGCCCTGGGAAACGAACCATTGGCCCCGGTTTTTCTTACTGGGGGGCTTGGCAGGAGAGGCCGATAAATGCTTTAATACGGGAACCCGCTGCTAAAGGCCGCCTGACTGAGTCGCATCATGGCGTTCCTCCACAGAATCCCTCATCGGGACAAAGGCCTTGCGAGTTCGCAAACACATTAGCAGCGGTCCCCATTGAGCAATGCGACTTTAGTGGATAGAATCGAGGTTTTTCACCTTTTGTGGAAGCAGACTGCCGTTTGGTGCCGTTCACAGCGGCGAGGATGGCTGATTTATGTCGGCGACAATTAACGAAATTATTCGAATCCGCATGGAATCTTACGATCACGCGGTCCTTGACCAAAGCGCCCGCGAGATCGTGGATACTGTCAAGAGAACCCATTCTAAGGTCCACGGACCTATCCCGTTACCGACGCGGATTGAAAAGTACACCGTCCTTTCTAGTCCGCATGTGGACAAGAAAGCCAGGCAGCAGTTTGAAATCCGAACCCACAAGCGGTTAATCGACATTTTGGAGGTGACACCCGCCACAATCGAGGCCCTAAATAAGCTAACGCTTCCGGCGGGCGTTGATATCAAGATCAAGGCGACAACCCGCGGGCGCAACCGTTAGGACTAGTTCAACGTCGGAGTTGTCCATTTCCTTGAAAGTGATGAGCTGAAAGGCAAAAAAAACAAACCAACTGAGTTTATGGGCTGGAAGCCCTGGAGGTAATCCGGGAAAGCCCCCAGATCCTTCAGGGCAAGACAAATAAGGTGGATAAGCAATGGCACTCGGACTTCTTGGCCGCAAGGTCGGCATGACGCAGATTTTCGACGACGCTGGGCGTGCAATCCCGGTAACGGTGATCCAAGCCGGTCCTTGCCACATCCTCCAATTGAGAACCCCAGAACGTGACGGGTACGAGGCCATCCAGTTGGGTTATCTAGACAAATCACGTGAGCGTGCCAGCCGAGCTGAACGAGGCCATGTCGCCCGGCTGGAAAGCAAACGGCAAAAACTTCTCGCTGCCGCCGGTATTCAGACTCTTCCTAAAGCCGATTGCGAACCAAAGCGCGTTATCAAAGAATTTCGCCACCCGATTGAGGGGTATACTGTGGGGCAGGTTCTGACGGTTGACCTGTTCAAAGACGTCGCAGCAGTTGATATCACCGGGATGACCAAAGGGCGCGGCTTCACTGGTGTCATTAAGCGACACGGCTACTCAGGTCAAAGGGCTAGCCACGGTGTGAAGAAAGTCCACCGTCATCCTGGCTCGACAGGTTGCAACACTTCGCCCGGTCGAGTTGTCCCCGGTCGGCGAATGGCAGGTCATTACGGCAACGAAAAATGCACCATCAGAAATCTGAAGCTCGTGAAGATCGATCCCGAACATCATTTGCTTTTGGTGAAGGGAGCTGTCCCCGGACCGGTCGGCGGCGTGGTCATTATTCGGGCAACGAATAAGGTGGGATAAAACGAGGGAGCGAACAGATTCCGGGACTGCACACAGATTAACGTTGTTGCGTCCTACGACAAAGCAGGTGAATCATGGTTACCATCCCAGTTTACAACCGCGAGGGCCAGCAGATCGACACATACGAGATTGATCCGGCTGAACTGGCACCCCGGATTAGCAAACAGTTGTTGCATGACGCAATCGTCATGTACCGAGCTAACCTCCGCCTCGGAACCGCGAGATGCAAGAGCCGGTCTGAGGTCGTCGGTTCAACGAGGAAGCTTTATCGTCAAAAGGGAACAGGACGGGCGCGGGCCGGTATGCGTCGAACGCCCATCCGCCGTGGTGGTGGCCGAGCCCATCCCAAGCGACCTCAGGATTGGTCGTACCGGCTTCCGAAGAAGGCGTTACGGCTGGCCACACGAATGGCGCTGGCATCGCGAATCACCGACAACGAGGTTATCCTCATTGACGAGCTAAAGTTCGATGTCCCCAAGACACGGGATGCGGCCGCAATCCTCGGGAAGCTCGGCCTGGGTGGTATGCGTGTCCTTGTGACGCTCGACAGGTATGACCCTATCGCATACAAGAGTCTGCGCAACATCGACAAGGTTGAAACGATGCCGGTTTCGGATATCAACGCTTACGAAATCCTCCGGCCGAAGCGAATCCTGATGACTCGTGCGGCGCTCGATATGTTCCGTACAAAGGGTGCGGCCGTCACAGCTTGAGGGACAAGGAGTGCTAACCATGTTACGAAATACGCCTCAGCCAGCCGTTTCGGGTCTGGAACCGCAACAAGTGATCGTTCGGCCTTTGATTACCGAGAAAAGCCACCACAAGGCGGAAAGATATAATCAGTACGCCTTTGAGGTTTGTCCGTTGGCAACCAAGGCCGATGTCAAGAAGGCCGTCGAAGAGTTGTTTAACGTAAAGGTCCTCTGGGTCAATATCCAGAATCGCCGTGGCAAGGAACGGCGGTATCGCTGGCGTAAATCCTACACAAAGGCCTGGAAAAAGGCGGTCGTGAAACTCGACCCCGAATATCGGATCAACCTTTACTGAGCAGATAACTGACGCAGGATACGAGGCCAACTACGATGGGGATTCGTGCCTATAAGCCAACATCACCAGGGCGACGCGGAGCGACGGTTAGCGACTTCGCAGACATCACTCCGGGTGCCGAGCCGGAAAAGAGCCTCCTCGTTCCCCTCAAGAAAAAGGGAGGCCGCAACAACCAGGGGGTCGTTACCTGTCGTCACCGTGGCGGTGGTCACAAGCGGCTTTATCGGCTTATTGATTTTAAGCGGAACAAGGACGGGATTCCTGCCAAGGTCGACTCGATCCAATATGACCCGAACCGTAGCGCAAGAATCGCGCTTTTGAATTATGCCGATGGCGAAAAGCGCTACATTATCGCACCTGACGGACTTAAGGCAGGTGATACGGTGATGAGCGGTTCCGGTTCACCGCCCAACGTCGGAAACACGTTGCCGCTGTCCGAGATTCCGCTTGGTATGCAGGTCCATAACGTCGAATTGATTCCGGGGAAAGGCGGCGTGATGTGTCGGGCGGCCGGCTGCGCTGCGACATTAGTCGCCCGCGACGCCAACTGGGCACAGTTAACGCTTCCCAGCGGAGAGATTCGCCGTGTGCCTGCTCGTTGCCGAGCCACAATTGGAACCGTCAGCAATGCGGATCACGAGGGCATCGTCCTCGGTAAGGCGGGCCGAAAGCGATGGATGGGACGCAAGCCGCATGTTCGCGGCACGGCCATGAATCCCATTGATCACCCCCACGGTGGTGGTGAAGGACGAACCAAAGGTGGACGCCATCCCGTCAGTCCGACCGGCAAACCGGCGAAGGGCGGCTACACCCGAAAGCGTGGAAAACCGTCGAATAAGGCGATTGTCCGTCGTCGCCGTTCGACGCGGTATGGTCAACTTCCGCTTCGCTGAATTTAAGTAATCGTCGGCCATTTGAATTCGGAGTACAGGCAGTAAAACGACCATGGGACGCTCACTGAAGAAAGGTCCGTTTGTCGATCCGAACGTCTTCGCCAAGGTGGAGAAGCTCAACCAGGCGGGGAAAAAGGAGCCTATCAAGACATGGGCCCGGGCATGCACGATTGTCCCCGAATTCGTCGGACATACGTTCCTTGTGCACAACGGGAAAACACATGTCAAGGTTTTCATTACGGAGGACATGGTCGGTCATCGCCTGGGTGAGTTTGCTCCCACGCGGATTTTCCGTGGCCATGGCGGACGTGGAAAGAAATAGCGTCAGGGCGGTGATTCGATCACCGGTCGGAAAGATCTACAAGACGCGCGACGGTGATCGACATAATGAGTGAATAAATGAGTACAGGGTTGGAATAATGGAAAGCTCCGCATTGTCAAGAAGATATCGAGCTTTATATCGGTACGCGAGGATCAGTCCTCGCAAGGCTCGGCTCGTTGCCGACGTCGTGCGACGCAAGCAGGTGGATGTGGCTTTGGCTACGTTAAAGGCAATGCCGCATCGCGCCGCCCGAATGATCGAAAAGGTTATCGAAAGCGCTCTGGCAAATGCTGCTGACCTGCAGGACCCCTATCCGTCCGATCTCGTTGTGAGCAGTATCTGGGTGGACGAGGGGCCACGCCTGAAGCGGCTTCGTCCGATCTCGCGTGGAATGGCAACGATCATTCAACGACGGACGTGCCATATCGGTGTGATTCTCGAACCAGGCATCTACCTCGAGGAGTAATTTGGGCGGGATTATTGAGGACACCTTGTTATGGGACAAAAGGTAAACCCGATCGGTTTTCGGACTGGTATCACGCTCGATTGGAAGAGCCGGTGGATCGCACCCAAGCGAGAGTTCGCCGACCTCTTGCTCGAGGATTACAAGATCCGTCGGTATATTTTGGGTCGCAAGGAACCATCTGCCGAAAAAGGTGCCCGCGGCGAGCGGCGCGCCTATCCGATGATTTCGAAAATTGAGATTGAACGGACCCGCGACGAGGTCAAGGTCATCATTTTCACCGCGCGTCCTGGCGTGTTGATCGGTTCAAAAGGCGGGAGGATCGAGCAGCTCCAGCAGGAGCTTCAGGAGCTGACCGGCCGTCGCATTAACCTCAAAATTGAAGAGATCACGCGGCCCGAGCTTGTGGCGCAACTGGTCGCGGAGGGTATTGCTGAAGAACTAGAACGCCGTGTCAGTTTCCGACGTGCCATGAAGAAGGCCATGGAAACGGCGATGGCACAGGGGGCAAAAGGAATTAAAGTTCAGCTTTCCGGGCGACTGGGCGGCGCCGAGATGTCGCGGCGAGAAAAACAGATTATGGGATCAGTCCCATTGTCAACCCTGCGGGCGAACATCGATTACGGGTTTGCAGAGGCGACAATCGCCCAGGGACAGATTGGCGTCCAGGTCTGGATTAACTTGGGAATGTTTAGCGAGGACGATAGCCATGGCGTTGATGCCAAAACGGGTCAAACATCGAAAAAGTCAAAGAGGGCGTATAAAGGGTAGCGCGACGCGCGGCAACCGCGTCGTGTTCGGGGAATACGGCCTCCAGGCGGTCCAGGGCGGTTGGATCCCGGCTGCGACGATTGAAGCCGGTCGTATTGCTGCCCAGCAGTACCTGCGATCCGAAGGACGTTTGTACATTCGGGTTTTCCCGCATAAGCCCATCACGTCCATTCCGTTGGAAACACGTATGGGAAAAGGGAAAGGTGAACCCGACTATTGGGCTGCCGTGGTCAGACCGGGAACGATCCTGTTCGAGGTAGGCGGTATTTCCGAAGAGGCAGCTCGCCTCTGTTTCGCTCGGCTCGCCCACAAGATGCCGGTGAAGGTTAGGTTCGTGCGGCGACACACGATGTGATACGTTGAAGGAGTTTTAAGAGGCACACATAGCGAAGTCATTAACGAGGCCGGGGAAAGCGTGAAAGGTGATAGGCAATGAAAGCCCGCGAACTTCGGGAGATGAGCACCGAACAACTGGAAGCCCTGTTGCGAGAAACAACCGAGGCCTTGTTCCGTTTGCGAATCCAAAAGCAAACCGAGCGTCTCGCGTTTCCCATGGAACCGCGAATGAAGCGACGTCTGATCGCCCGGATTAAGACGATCCTTCGCGAGCGGGCCAAGTCAGAACCTGCAGCGTCCCAGGCGTGAACCAACATAGAGAGAGATTAATCAATCGCCAGGCGGAAAGACTTAATGCGAGGTAAATAACAATATGCCAAGGCGACGTGAAATCGGCATCGTGACGAAAGCGAATACACCTAAGTTGCGTCGGGTGGAAGTGATCCGACTTGTTCAGCATCCGCGCTATAAGAAGTACGTCCGTCATCGTGCCGTTTGTTATGTCCATGATGAACACGACGAATCGCGTGTCGGCGATCGTGTCGAGATCATGGAATCGCGACCGCTTTCCCGCCTCAAACGGTGGCGGCTCGTTCGGGTGGTGGAGCGCGGACGTGCCGAGTTGCTGCAAAAACGGCGCGAGGTCGAACAGGAATTGTTAGAAGCGAGCAAGGCTGGTGTTGAACAAGCCGAGTCCTCCGAGAACGCTCAGGAAACCGGACAACAGGATCAACAGGGGTAACGCACCTGGCCGCGTTGCTGTGGTCGGGAATTGCGTCCATTGCGGAAACAAGGGTGATCGCCATGATCCAGATGCAAACCAGGCTCGATGTCGCCGATAACACCGGCGTAAAAGAGCTTATGTGTATCAAAGTCCTCGGCGGTAGCCGCCGACGTTATGCAACGCTCGGTGATATCGTCGTTTGCAGCGTGAAAGGTGTCATCCCGGGTAGCAGCTTCCAAAAAGGGGCTGTCGTTCGGGCCGTCATCGTGAGGACGAAAAAGGCCAAGCGGCGCCCTGATGGAAGTTATGTGCGTTTCGACAGCAACGCCGCCGTGATCGTCGATAACGAAGGCAACCCCCGGGGAACACGTATCTTCGGCGCGGTGGCTCGGGAATTGAGAGAACGAAATTTCATGAAGATCGTTAGCCTCGCAAGCGAGGTGGTATGATGCTGATTCGAATTGACGACACAGTTGAGGTCATCAGCGGTGACGACCGCGGAGTCCGTGGGCGAGTTCTGCGAGTCGATCGGCGGGCAGGACGCGTGGTGGTGGAAGGCGTCAATGTCGTCCTGAAGCACGTACGCCGCAGTCGCCAGGCCCGCCAGGGTGGTCGTCTGTCCAAGGAGCGACCGATCGACATTTCCAACGTCATGCTGGTCTGCCCCTCGTGCAAGCAGCGGACACGTGCCGGTGCGCGGCTCCTGGATGACGGTTCAAAGGTCCGTTACTGCAAGAAATGTGATGCAAATATCGGACAGATCTCGCGACCCAAATCGCGGTCACAGACTGCGAAAGCCTGATATCGGGGGATAAACTGAATATGGAACCGCGTCTTCTGGAAAGATACCGAAAAGAGGTCGTTCCGGCCCTGATGAAAAAACTGGGCCGGACCAACGTGCTGTCCATTCCTCGCCTCGAAAAGATTGTCATCAACATGGGAGTCGGGGAAGCCAAGAAAGAGAAAAAGTACCTCGATGAGGCGGTGGATGCCCTGACCAGCATCGCGGGCCAGAAGGCCGTGGTCACGCGGGCAAGAAAATCAGTCGCCGGTTTCCAGGTACGACAGGGAATGGCCGTCGGTTGCAAGGTGACCCTCCGGGGACGACGGATGTACGAGTTTCTGGATCGTTTGATCTCCATCGCCCTGCCCCGTGTCCGCGACTTCCGTGGGTTAAACCCCAAGGCGTTCGATGGACATGGTAATTACGCATTGGGCCTCACCGAACAAATGGTCTTTCCCGAATTGAACCCCGACAAATACTCACGCAATCAAGGAATGGATATTTGTATCGTGACCACGGCCCGTGATGACAACGAGGCCCTTGAATTGCTGAAGGCCCTGGGAATGCCTTTCCGTGCGGAGTGATGAGACAACTCAAAGACAGGGTTAATTAGGATAATGGCCGATGGCGAGTAAATCCAAAATCGCGAAGTTCCGTAGGAAACCAAAGTTTTCGACCCGATTTCGGAACCGATGCCGTATTTGTGGTCGGCCACGGGCGGTTTACCGAAAGTTTGGCATCTGCCGAATTTGTTTCCGCAAATTGGCCGACAACGGGATGATTCCAGGCGTAGTGAAGGCGAGTTGGTAGAGGGTAATACACGACCATGATGACCGACCCGATCGCCGATGTGCTGACTCGGATTCGTAATGCGGTGCGTGTCGAACGACCGCATGTGGATGTACCGGCTTCGAATCTGAAGCGAGGGCTGGCCGATGTGCTCAAGCGCGAAGGCTATGTTTGGGACTGGGAGGAGATTCCAGGTCAGCCTCGATCTGTATTGCGAATTTATCTGAAATACGGACCAAACGGTGAACAGGTTATTCGCCATATCCGACGAATCAGCAAGCCTGGACGCCGCATTTACAGTCGCGCCGCAGACCTGAAACCCGTCTTGAATGGCTTGGGAATCATGATTCTCAGTACCAGCCGCGGGATCATGAGCGACCGCGAGGCTCGGCAGAAAAAAGTTGGCGGCGAAGTCCTGTGCGAGATTTGGTGACATTCAGGGTGTGCCTTTAGGGACCACAAAATAGGAAATCTGGTAGCCATGTCGCGTATTGGAAAAAGACCTGTTCCGATTCCGAAGGGCGTGACCGTCACGATCGAAGGTCGAGTGATTCGTGTCAAAGGCCCGAAGGGCGAATTGTCGTTCGAACACCGCCCTGAGGTCGCTGTAGCTCTCGACGCTAATCATTCAGCCGTCGTTGTCCAGCGGATTCAGGAAACCCGTCTGGCCCGGGCGCTTCACGGGTTAACACGTGCCCTTGTCAACAACATGATGCTGGGTGTGACCCAGGGGTATGAAAAGAGGCTGGAGATTTCCGGCGTTGGCTATTTAGCGGCAATTCAAGGAAAGACGTTGCAGCTCCGCGTTGGATACGCAAACGAGATTCATGTCCCCGTCCCCGAGGGGCTTGAGGTCACATGTCCGGACCAACAACACATTGTCGTTCGAGGTGTGGACAAGCAGAAGGTTGGCAATTTTGCTGCAGCAGTGCGTGCCCTTCGCAAGCCCGATCCCTATAAGGGCAAAGGTATCCGTTACCAGGGCGAGCATATCCGCATGAAAGAAGGAAAGGTCTCAGCCAAGTAGTCCCCGTAGGCGTGGGTTAACACTTCACGTGGTTCCTTGACCCCGCAGGGTGGCTGTTCGAGAGAAAACAAACAGCGAGGATGCAGGTTAAAAAGAGAGGCCAGTCGTGAGTCAGCTTAAGCGATTGCAAAGACGTCGATTACGGCGAGTCTTTCGAGTGCGGAACAAACTCCGCAGGGTTTCGAATCGACCGCGACTCAGCGTGTTCCGAAGCAATAAACACATCTACGCCCAGGTTATCGATGATGCTCAGGGCCGCACGTTGGTGGCCGCGAGCACGGTCGAGCCGACCATCCGCGAAATGGTTAACAGCTACGGTGGTAATATCCAGGCCGCCTCGATCGTGGGTAAAGTGCTGGCCGAACGCGCCCTCGCAGCGGGCGTGACAAGGGTTGTTTTCGACCGTGGGCTGTACAGGTATCATGGTCGGGTAGCAGCCCTGGCCGATGCTGCTAGGGATGCTGGACTGGACATCGGTGCTAAGAAAGAACCAGAAGCCGCACCTGTCGAGGAAAAACCGAAGAAAAAAGCCGAAAAAGCACCATCTCAGAAGGGTGGAAAGTCTGGGAAAAAAGGTTAAACGAGAACGGGAATATTGCCTGCAAAGGTTGAATCATGGCGTCAGACTTAGAACCGATTCGTGGCCAATTGATTGAAAAGGTCCTGAGTGTCCGGCGGTGCGCCGCGGTCGTTAAGGGAGGTCGCCGATTTAGCTTCACAGCCCTTGTCGTCGTCGGCGACGGAATGGGTCGGGTCGGCTGGGGCTATGGAAAAGCTAATGAGGTCCCCCCGGCTGTGGCAAAGGCGATCAAAGACGGGATGCGGAAAATGAAGACTGTGACCATCATCGATGGCACCATTCCGCACCTCGTCAAAGGATCCTTCGGATCGGCTGACGTCGTCCTCGTTCCGGCAGGCCCCGGTACGGGTGTTATCGCTGGCGCCGCCGTTCGCGCCGTCTGTGAAGCCGCCGGTATCAAAAACATCCTGACGAAAAGCTACGGAAACACGAACCCGATCAATCTGGTGAAGGCAACAATCAGCGCTCTGGAGCAGCTCCGCTCCACGGCTGAAGTGGAACGCTTGAGAGGGACATCGCTGTCATGAATATTGACCAAGTCAACCGAGGAATCGTCTCCCACAAAAAACGTAAACGCGTCGGACGTGGGCCGGCGTCTGGCCATGGAAAGACATCCGGACGTGGGCATAAGGGTGCGCGGTCACGGAGTGGCTGGCGTCAAAAGGCAGGATTCGAAGGCGGTCAGATGCCGCTCATTCGGCGGGTTCCAAAACGCGGATTTAACAATGCGCGTTTCTCACGGCGGATCGCCGAAATCAACCTCGATATCTTGGAAAAGATGTTTTCCGACGGCGACCAGATCACGCCGGAAGTTCTGGAGGAACGTGGCCTTTTGAAACGCACTTATGACGAGCTGAAAATCCTCGGTGACGGCGAATTGACAAAGAAACTGTCCGTATCGGCTCATCGTTTCAGTCGGTCGGCAAAGGAAAAAATCGAAAAGGCGGGTGGAAGCGTCACTGTTCTTCCCGGAAGAACGCCGGTTGAAGAAAAAAAGAAGGCGGCCAAGGAAGCATGAGAACGAACGTGTCCACGACGACCCGGGCGCTGTGAGGGACGGACCGGCCTATGTTGGAAAAAATACGTGTTATTTTCACGATTCGAGAGTTGAGGCAGAAGATTCTGCTCACCCTCCTGCTACTGGCCATTTACCGGATTGGCGAACAGATTCCGGTGCCCGGTATTAATACCGAGAAAATGACGGCCATTTTCCGGAGCCAAGCAGCCGGAGGTTTCCGCGATTTGCTGGACCAGGTCACGGTCTTCGCCGCCAGTCGTCTGGATCAAGCCACCATTTTCGGGCTTGGCATCATGCCGTACATCTCGGCGTCCATCATCTTCCAACTCCTCGCCAGCGTTTATCCCCCACTTGAAAAGCTCAAGAAGGAAGGCCCAGCAGGATATAAAAAGATCAATGAGTACACGCGATACGCCACGGTGGGGATATGCCTGGTTCAGAGCTGGATGTATGTAGCGTGGCTCAGTGCCCAGGGGTTCGTGCGCCCGGAATACACCTACGGCGAAGGACAGGGCGTCTATTTTTCTTGGTTTTTAACCGCTGTGATTACGATGACGGCGGGCACAACCTTCCTGATGTGGCTTGGTGAACAGATCGACGAGTACGGAATTGGAAACGGTATTAGCCTGCTCATCATGGCAGGTATTCTGGCGCGGATGTTTCCGGCACTCTACCAGGAATTGCGCCCCGTTTTTGATGAGGGGCTGGAGCTCAGTGGAAGTGCCGGAAAGATCGGTTTCGACACGCTGATGATCCTCCTGGTATTGTTCGTGTCGGTCGTTGCCGGAGTTGTCTATATTACCCGAGGCCAGCGACGGATTTTGACCCAGAGCGCCAAGCATGTCCGGGGACGCCGTGTGTATGGCGGGGCCAGAGACTATCTGCCGCTGTTGGTTAATCAGGCAGGCGTGATGCCAATTATCTTCGCCAGCAGTCTTCTTCTGTTCCCGCTGACATTCTTCCAAACTCTGGCGCACTGGTATCCAAGTTCCACGTGGTTGGCCACCCTGGCAAACGTGTTTCATCGCGGTGACGGGTTCTGGTATAACGCGATGTATATTGGCCTGATTTATTTCTTCTGCTATTTCTGGACAGCCATCACGTTCAATCCCAACGAAATTGCCGAGCAGCTCAAAGACAATGGCAGTATCATCATGGGTTACCGCCCGGGACGGCGGACCGCAGAATACCTCGAAAAAGTCATGGTGAGAATCACCTACGTGGGAGCAGGCTTCTTGGCGGCAGTGGCCATTATTCCGACAATCGTCGCCGACTGGCTGGGGGTGAATTATCAGATTGCTCAGTTCTACGGGGGAACCAGTCTTTTGATTGCTGTGAGCGTGGCATTTGACTTGGTTCAGAAGATCGATAGCCACATCGTTATGCGGAACTATAAGGGGCTGCTGGAATAGTGTCCCCTATTGCTTGTAAGAAACAGGGGGCAGGTGAGACGATCGCTGCCATTTGCGGATTTCGTCAACCGGAATAGGGAATCATCGGACTATGAGACTTGTGTTCATTGGCCCGCCCGGCGCAGGTAAAGGCACCCAGGCCGAAAGAATCGTCTCGCGGTACATGATTGCGCACCTTTCCACGGGTGACATGCTCCGTGCGGCGAGGGATGCAAAGACACCTTTGGGAATCCAGGCCGACCAGTACATGTCCCGCGGGGAATTGGTCCCCGACCAATTGATCATTGACCTTATACGGGAGCGGCTGGCTTCGCCCGATTGTGGACGGGGTTATTTGCTGGACGGTTTTCCCCGCACCATCGCCCAGGCGGAAGCCCTGGATAAAATGCTGGGGGAGAAGAAAACACCGCTCGATGTCGTCCTGGAATTGCAGGTCCCCGAAGAGGAGTTGTTCCGGCGATTGGCCGGCCGCGGTCGGGCCGACGATAAGCCCGAAGTCATCCGTCAGCGACTCGTGGCTTATAGAAATCAGACAGCGCCGTTACTGAATTATTACCAGAACAAGGGATTATTGCGAACAGTTGACGGTATTGGCACGGTAGATGACGTCTTCCAGCGAATTCAGGGGATCCTCGACGAATTCGCCGGGGCGTGAAAAGAAACGGGAAGAGGCGTCTTTCCCGAGGTCCGCCGGTAAGAATTGGGAGTTTGCAAGGTGTGATAGCATTGCGGTCGCAATCAGAAATCCTCAGCATGCGAAGGGCGGGCTTTGTCGTTTGGAAAGCTCTCCAGTTGGTGAGGTCGATGGTGCGACCGGGGGTGACTACTAAGGAAATCGATCAGGCCGTCGAAGAGTTCTTTAAGGAGTGCGGTGCTCAGCCGCTCTTTAAGGGTGTCCCGGGAAAAGTTCCGTTCCCCGCTGTGACGTGTGTATCCGTTAATGAAGAGGTCGTCCACGGGATACCGGGGGACCGGCGTATCCAAGAGGGCGATATTGTAAGTGTTGACACCGGGTGCCGCGTTGATGGCTGGTGCGGCGATGCCGCCGTAACAATCCCCGTGGGGCGTCCCCGTCCCGATGTGTTGAAACTCGTGGACGTGACCCGCCAAACCCTGGACCTGGCAATCGATCTGATAGGAAAACGCCGGTTCTGGAGTGAGGTGGCCGCTGCGATGCAGCGCTTTGTGGAAAAACACGGATTCAGTGTCGTCGAAGCATTCGTCGGCCACGGCATCGGCCGATCCATGCACGAGGAACCCCAGGTTCCCAATTTTGTGAACGATTTTTTCCTAAAAAAAGGCGACTTTCCACTTCAGCCTGGGTTGGTGATTGCCATCGAACCGATGGTCAATCTCGGAAGCAAGAAAGTGCGACTTTGCCGTGATCACTGGACCCAGGTGACCGCCGATGGAAAGCCCAGTGCTCATTTTGAGCATACCGTGGCGATTACTGATTTCGGGGCTTACGTATTGACAGGTCCGTTAAGCCCGATGGACGAAAAACTTGGATTTGATCCCAAGCGATGGGGTGTGGCCATTTGAGGTGGGGGTTCGCAAAAATCGATGCGTTCGGGTGCTGTGGAGTTTTCCCACACAACCCCTGGGGCTTGAGAGATAAATCGCAGGAGGGCTATACTAAAGGTTTTGCCGGAAAAGCATACACGAGAGCTAATTGGGGTTAAGAACAAGATGAAAGTACGAGCAAGCGTTAAACGTCTCTGTAGTAATTGCAAAGTCGTCCGCAGACAAGGCCGGATTTATGTCATTTGTTCGAATCCGCGTCACAAGCAGCGGCAGGGATGATTTTTTGCAGCTATTTAGAAGAGTTTTTTGATCGTTTAAACACCAGGAGCGGCAAATATGCCACGTTTGCTTGGGGTTGATATTCCAGGAAACAAGCCCACGGTCATCGCCCTGCGATATCTCTACGGCGTCGGCCCGTCCATCGCCAAGGAATTGTGCCACAAGGCGGGAATCGATCCTCATGTGCGGGCAAATCAACTGCGTGAGGACGAACTGGCTCGATTGGCCACCCTGCTCGACAAGGACTACACGGTCGAAGGCCAGTTGCGTCGTCAGGTGGCGCAGAATATCAACCGGCTCAAAGATATCAACTGTTATCGCGGAATTCGACATCGTCGAAGTCTGCCGGTTCGTGGTCAGCGAACGCGAACAAATGCCCGGACCAGGAAAGGCCCGCGAAAGACCGTTGCCGGTAAGAAGGGCGTCAAAGACTTGCGGTAATCGGGATTCCGTTAACGGGTTAGTTTTGGAAATATTAGGCGGCTGGAAAGTCTGCGAGGTTTGGCAAAGTGGCTAAGATCGGTCCAAGACGAAAAAAGATTCGACGGCATGTTACCCAGGCGATCGTCCACATCAAGACGACGTTCAACAACACGATGGTCACCGTGACCGACCTGAAAGGAGAAACGCTATGTTGGGCGAGCGCCGGGACATGCGGCTTCAAGGGAAGCCGGAAAAGTACCCCCTACGCTGGCCAGATGGCAGCTCAGCAGGCGGCAGAGAAGGCTGCCAAGATGGGGGTCAAGGAAGTGGAAGTCAGGGTCAAGGGACCTGGGGCCGGTCGGGAAAGCGCCATCACGGCCCTCCAAACGGCGGGGCTGATTGTTAAGTCTATCGAGGATGTGACGCCGTTGCCGCACAACGGATGCCGTCCCAAGAAACGGCGACGTGTCTGATGGCATCGCGACCGACCACGGGTCGTTGTACCTTTGGTTTTTCCTGCGAATTGAGTCAGCTTTTTGATCGTCAGAACAAGGATTGAGTTGAAACATGGGTCGATACACTGGAGCGGTTTGCCGACTGTGTCGCCGCGAGGGAATGAAGTTGTTCCTTAAAGGAACTCGCTGCGATACGGACAAATGCGCCTTTGAAAGGCACAAAGCAACACCGGGTATGCAGGGTGTGCTGAGGGGAAAACCCACAGACTACGCTCAGCACTTGCGTGAAAAGCAGAAGCTCAAGAGGTTTTACGGCATCTACGAGCGTCAGTTCCGGCGGTATTTCGAGATGGCATCTCGGTCGCCGACCAATACGGGTGAAGTGCTGCTGTCACTTCTTGAGCGACGCCTCGATAATATTGTGTACCGCTTGGGTTTTGGTTTGTCGCGGGCACAGGCCCGGCAGTTGGTGTCACACGGTCATATCCTGGTTAATGGGCGAAAAGTCACGATTTCCAGTTACCTGGTGAATCCAGGCGATGTGATTAGTGTTAAGAACCGGCCGCGAAGTCTGGAAGCTGTTCAGAGAAGTCTCGCCGAACGGCAGCCGAATGTGCCCGACTTTCTCAATTTGATTTCCGGCCCGGTCCCTGAAGGGCACGTGCTTCGAAACCCAACGTTGGAGGATGTGTCGATCCCGGTTCAACCGCAACTTGTGATCGAATTCTGCTCGCGGTAAGAAACACAAAGGGTAACCAAGTTTTAGCTATACCGGAGGCCTTCCATGCGGGTACAGTGGCGCGGGCTCGAGTTGCCGAGCCAGGTCGTTTGCGACCGATCCACCCTCACCGACCGATATGGCAAGTTTATCGTGGAGCCATTTGAACGTGGGTTTGGTATTACCATCGGTAACAGCCTGCGGCGCATCCTCCTTTCCAGTTTGGAAGGGAGTGCCGTAACAAAGGTCAAGATCCAAGGAGCACTCCACGAAATCACCTCGCTTCCCGGCGTTGTGGAAGATGTGACCGATATTGTTTTGAACGTCAAGGCCCTTGTGGTCCGTAATTACAGTTCACAGCCCAGAACCCTGCGAATCAATCGCTCGACGAAGGGTGTTGTCACAGCTGCCGATATCGAGCCAGATGAGCAGGTTGTTGTGGTTAATAAAGACCACGTTATCGCAACATTGACCGATGACGTGCCGTTCGTCATGGAAATGGTGGTCGAGAATGGTCGAGGATATGTGCCGGCGAGTGAACACACGCCTCAGATTTCTGAGATCGGTGTGATCCCCGTCGATGCCATGTTCAGTCCTGTTGTCAAAGTCCGCTACGAAGTGGAAGAGACTCGTGTTGGACAGAAGACAAACTACGACAAATTGACTATCGAAATCTGGACGGATGGCTCAATTACGCCGGAGATGGCACTCGTTGAGTCCGCCAAGATTCTCCGCAAGCACTTGAATCCGTTCGTCCAGTACGCCGAGCTTGGCCCGAAAGTCTTCGCGGACGGCCGATCCGTCGCCGGTGTCGAGACCAGTATGGATGCCAAACTCACCGTTTCCCTGGCCGATTTAAAGTTTTCGACGCGGACACTGAGCAGTCTGGAGAGTGCCGGTATTCACACGGTCAGAGACCTCGTGGCACGGACGGAAGAGCAACTCCTCGAATTGAGGAATTTTGGTGAAACATCGTTGGCAGAAGTCAAGGACCGCCTGGCTTCTTTGGGATTACGGTTAGGGATGCGCACATCGGCTTCTGCAGGCGGAGTCTCTTGAGGCGTTTTTTAGTAAGAACGTTGTTTGGCGGAAATAGAAAGACTGTCTTTGCAGGATAGCGTCCGGTTAGGTTGTTACCATGCGGCATAGAAAAAAAGGTCGATATTTAGGCCGAAGCCCCAGTCATCGTCGCGCTCTGTTGCGAAACTTGGCTTCCGCTTTGTTCCTGACGGAAGGGGATTTCCTCTTTGAACACGAGGAACCCTATATCAAAGGAAGAATCATTACCACGCTGGCCAAGGCGAAGGAGGTGAGACCGCTCGTTGAGCGATGCATTACCATCGCCAAGCGGGTTCTGCCTTTCTTGGAAGAGGCCAAACGCCTGGAGCCGACGGCTCCCCGTAATTCCGAAACCTGGCGGCAGTGGCGACACAGTGAAGCCTGGCATGATTGGAATCGCAAAATGGCCCCCGTTGTTGCCGCCCGCCGTCGCGTGTTGCGGATGCTGGGCAATAACAAAGAGGCCGTTCGGGTGTTGTTCGAGAAGGTTGCCCCGCGATTTGTCGATCGTCCCGGCGGTTATACCCGAATTGTACGCCTTGCCAAGCGGCGAGTCGGTGACGCAGGTGTCAAAGCATTCATCGAGTTCGTGGGCCGGAATGACCGGGTTAAACAGCGAAAGGGAATCCGACCAGAATTCACCGTTCAACCCTCTCAGCGAACTGAACCGACCTCGCCAGAAGGAGCAGTTGCTACCGTTCCCGCGGAAAGCCAAGGCTCCGGCGACAGTTCAGCAACTTGATGTTCAAACGCGGATTTTCTCTCTGCCCTCCCCTTCCCAACCCGCCGGTTTCTTTGGACCGGCGGGCTTTTTTTGGTCTCCATGATTCGGATTGATTTTCGGGGCAGCTTTTGCTATTCTCCGCTACCCGGCGATGGATCACCGTCGCCTCGCAGATCGGCGAACAGCCGTGCAATTCGGTCAATGTAGGCAGATCGGGTAAAGTGGCCCATTTGCCAGCATTACCCAATCAGTCTTCAAAAACGAATCAACATTGGATGATCGCGAAATCTGAGATTCACGTCATACAACTTCGGCTCCTCTTGGGGCTTCTGTGCCTCACGGCCGGTTGTACCCATTTGCAGACCCCGGCCGCCAGCCCGTTGGCGCCGCCGCAGATGTCCAATGACAGTGTGGCGATCGACATTATCTTTGCCCGCATTCCTCTTAACGACGGAACCAGCGAAAAGCTCTGGTCCGATCTCGACGAGCAGATTCTCCCTCAGGAAAAGCGAAAGAGCCTTTATCAAAACGGTTTTCGGATCGGGCGCATTGCGGGGCCGGTTCCTCAGCCACTCGTTGAAATCATGAAGTTAACCGATTCGGCGCCGTCATCCGGTGAAACGAATACCGCGGACGCCCTGAGCCTGACTGACGAGTCGGCTACCACCCGACGTCACCTCCAGCTGCGGGCCGGACATCGGACCGAGATTCTCGCGTCAGGGGTTTACGATGAACTGCCGTTCCTCCGTCGTGAAGACGGACGGCTTGTTGGGCGAACACTTCAAAAAGCCCAGGGGGTTTTTGGCCTCTCCGTTCGCCCTAGTGCATATGGGGGAGTTAAGCTCCGCCTTGTGCCTGAGGTTCACTTTGGTGAACCGCGGATCCAGCCCATCGCAGCACAGGGAATGATTCGCTGGGAGTCACAGCGAGACCGTATCGTCCTGGATGATCTGATTGTCGAAGCAGACCTTACCCCCGGCGATTTGCTTATTCTGACGTGTCTGCCCAACTGTCCAGGAAGTCTGGGAAATCGTTTCTTCACCGTAACCGCGGAGGGCAAACTTCATCAGAAAATCATCGCGATTCGATTGTCCCAAGTGCAGAGTTCCCCACTTTTCGCAGAAAGTGAATGACCCGTCTTTTGTCTCGCAAACGTTTCTGCATGGGACACCGGGCATCTAAAGCAAGACAATTGGCCGACAAAAAAGCCGCACCCTGCAAATGACAGGTGTGCGGCGTTTTCTGACAAGCCCAAAAACGTTTGACGGCCCCGATCAATCCGTACGTTTACTTGCCACCTAAGATGGCAGCGACTTCCTTAAGGTGGCCAGCCGAGCCGAGCACTTTGTTCTTGTGAATAATGTATTCCGCGTAAGCGGCCATAAAGACCTTGCCCGGTGTCCTGGGATCGAAATCCTCGGGCTTGTCGCGGAACGTTTCACGGTAGATGGCACACCACACGAGTCGTCCATCCGTATCGATGTTGATCTTGCAGACACCCAGTTTGGCGGCCTTCAGATAATCCTCTTCATTAACGCCACTTGTCTGCTTCATTTTTCCGCCAGCCGCGTTGATGCGATCAACCCATTCCTTTGGGACGCTGCTCGACCCGTGCATCACCAACGGATAACCTTTTGGAAGCGCCTCTTGGATCTCGGCCAGTCGATCCAGACGAATCCCCTGGCTGCCCGTAAACTTGTAGGCCCCATGCGACGTTCCAATCGCCACGGCCAACGAATCGCAACCGGTCAGTTGCACAAACTTCGCAGCCTGCTCCGGATCAGTCAGGCGCACACTTCCCACGACATCTTCTTCAACGCCGCCCAACTGACCGAGTTCGGCTTCGACCACAACTCCTTTCTTGTGGGCATAATCGACAACGCGCTTGGTGATTTCGACGTTCTTTTCGAAAGGCTCATGGGATGCATCGATCATCACGGAACTGTAAAACCCGCTATCGATCGCATCGTAACAGACTTCTTCCGTCCCATGATCCAGATGGACGGCGAAAATCGCTTGCGGGAAGACGGCTTCCGCCGTTCGAATCATCGCTTCCAGGAAGCGCTTGTCGGTGTAGGAACGGGCGCCCCGTGAAATCTGCAAAATGAATGGTGCAGCCACGGCTTCGTTTACCGGTTCATCATTTTTCTGAATCTTCCCGAGATTGCCGCGAAACAACCCTACGGTCTGCTCGAGGTTATTAATGTTGTACGCTCCGATCGCATACTTGCCGTAAGCGTGTTTGAAAAGTTCAGTGGTTGTAACGATCATGAATCGTCTCCTCGTACCATGGCCAAAAAATGGTGTTCACACCTCTTGATCCAAGCCTTCTCTTGAAAAGCCACATTTGTTTCCCAAAAAGCAATCAGAACGTGCAAAGTTCTCCAGGAGGTTTGCCATCAGGCTCCGAGGTCCCTTCGGAACATCAGCGGTTTGGAAACTGTGGCTACTTGCAGAAGCTAGAATCTATCAGTAATGTACCGCTTTTTCCGGATTTCGACCAGATGCTTGCGAAAAACATGACACAGTCAACGACGGAGTGGCGATACTGTGGCATCGTTCAGCATCGCAGATTCGACTTTTCCGCGACAAATAAATTGGCAAAACCCCTCATCCCTGGGCATTGTTTCGGCCGGTTATTGCGATTTGAATTGCCTTTCATCATGATAGGTGCAATTCGTCGGCCGGAAATCAAGGCAGTGGTATTTCTGTTTACGGATCGGAGGTCCAAAATGACCATAGGGCTAGTGTACAAGAAACCAATCGTTTTCGTCCGCGCCACCACTCTACTCGTTTTGGGTTTTCTTTTCTTCGCGTTATTGACGCTGGCCTCCTTCGGGGAAACCGAGGCAAGTCGACAGCCACCTGAAGCCCTTCGGTCTTTAATTCCCAATCCAGATTTTCGTGCAGGCGAGGATCTTCCCGCCGGATGGAAGTTCTCCTCTGAGCCGGCACGCTGGCTCGATCGGGATATTCTGGAAATCGAAGGCCGTGGGCAGGGTTCATCCTACTGGTTCACAAACGTAACGCTGAAACCTGGGGCACTATATTTATTCCGTATGGTTGCCAGAAGTCTCGGAGCGAGTGGTGGGTGTGTGGTTACCGGTCCCGCACCGGTCAACCACGATTATCAATTGAGTGAGGCCTGGAAGGAGTACAGTCACGTCTTTCGCATGACGGACGGGGTAACTCAGGAAATCCCCTTGCGACTGGGTCAATGGGAACTTTCGGGCCGTGTTCAGTTCGACAAACTGGAACTTGTTCCCGCCTTGCCCATTCACACTCGGATGGGCAACTGCGTGATGGGCGACGGAGAGACGATTCAGAATGGAATCTACTCGTTTGAAGGAACCTTTGATGGCACAGGCACGAATTACCATCGCGTGCTCCAGCGTGCGACAGTCGGGTTCAATACCAATCGTTGGACGTTCTCAGAGGGCCAAGAAGTCGTTTACAAATTCGAGCTTCCAGAAACGAGTTTTCTTTCCGGCCAACTGGGATTCGTTGTTAACTATGCCACGGGTGGAACAATCTTGGCTGAGGTCAGCCGCGATGACCAGTCATGGATCGAAGCCGCACGACAGGATGGTGTTGGCGCCCAGAATGTGGAGCTTTCGTCGAAGTTATTTCCGACTCCAGTTATTTATGTTCGCCTTCGCAAGATTGGACAGCCGTCGTCCATGCAGGTGGATCGGATTGAATTCCACGGGAAAATCAACCGCCCGTTGCCCGATTTTCGTGGGGCTACGGTGTACGCTATCTGGAATCCTGCCTTGAATGATGCCCCTGATTGCCCTGTCACCGCGGACCTCGAAGGGCACACAGGCTCGGCACCGCGAGGTCTGAGATTCTACGCCGGAAGGTCCCGATCCATTAGCCTGAGGGGTGAGGTTATCGATGGCAACAAGCAGTCTCAGCCGCTGACTATCAAACCGGAAGCCAATACCCCTCAGGAACAGCCAGCATGGGTTGCGTCGATGCCGCAAGTTGGTCCGGGCCAGCATCGATGCTTGATCACGGTTTCCGATGGCAATCAAACGGTGGGAACACTGGAGATCCCCTGGGAAGTCAATGAGTATTATCGTGCTGATTATGGAGAGCTATTGACCGAGCAACCGGACGCTGCGATCTGGTGGTGCGAAGCGGATTGGAAGATTCCCCGTGATCGTCCGCCACCGGCTGCTTCAGCGGACAAAGCCACCATGGTTCGCCTTTCGGCAGCTCGCGGTGATTATGAATCAGTGCAAGTGGTGGTTTCACCGCGCGCCGATGGGCTTCTGAAATCCGTTCATATCACCCCCTTGAAGCACAGCACGGGCGCGACCATTTCCGATAATGATTTGAAGGTACAGTATGTTTACTATCATTACGTCCACACCCCCACCGACAAGGTGGGCGTTCGTGACTGGTGGCCTGATGCTCTTCCACCGCTCGAGGCTCCGATCGCGCTTTCCTCGGGCAAGAACCAGCCACTTTGGCTCACCATTCACGTACCCAGCGACAAGCCCGCCGGCGATTACTTGGGCGAGATCACGCTAACGACAGAACAATGGGCGGCTACTGTTCCGATTCAGCTTCACGTCTGGGACTTCACACTCCCCGAACGAAACCACATCGAAACGGCGTTCGGGTTCGACCCTTATCTGGCTTTTCGATATCACAATGCCAAGACAGAAGAGGAACGACGGAAGTTGCTGGACCTGTATTTTGAACTCTTTTCTGAACACCGGATCAGTCCATACAATCCCACACCACTGGACCCATTCGTGGTCCGATTTGATCCCCAGGCAAACCCGCCCACTGCGATGATTGACTTCTCGCGGTTCGATCAAGCGATGGAAAAAGCTGTCAGTGTGTTCAATTTCACCAATTTCGACGTCTCAATCCAGGGCATGGGCGGTGGAACGTTCCATGATCGCACAGAGCCAGCGATCGCTGGATTCGGCGAATCAACTCCTCAATATCAGGCAATGTTTGCCAGTCAGGTTCAACAGATCGAGAACCATTTGCGAGAAAAAGGATGGCTCGACATGGCTTATGTCTATTGGTTTGATGAGCCTGAGCCAAAGGACTACGAGTTCGTTCGGGCAGGGATGGAACGACTCAAAAAGTATGCTCCAGGATTGAGACGCATGCTTACGGAAGAACCTGTCGAACCACTCTATGGCGCGGTTGACATCTGGTGCCCTGTCACACCCAACTACAACCACGAAGCGGCTGAATCGCGGCGAAAGCATGGTGAGCGATTCTGGTGGTATGTTTGTACCGGACCCAAGGCGCCGTACTGTACGCTTTTCATCGACCACCCCGCCACCGAGTTGCGGGTTTGGCTTTGGCAAACGTGGCAGCGGAAAATTGATGGGATTCTGGTCTGGTCGGCGAATTACTGGACCTCCAGCGCTGCTTTTCCAGATGGCTTCCAGGATCCCTATGAGGACCCCATGGGTTATGTCTCCGGGTATTCCACGCCGAAAGGTGTCAAGCGCCACTGGGGAAATGGCGACGGTCGGTTCATTTATCCCCCGTTGAGTGCTTCCGTTCCGGGCAAGACGCCGCAGCCCGTTGTTGCCAAGCCTGTTTCAAGCATTCGCTGGGAGATGCTCCGTGAGGGCATCGAAGATTTTGAGATGCTCTGGCTGCTCCGCGATTTGCTGGAAAAGAAAGAAACGCGCCTTTCCCCAGACCGTCGCAAAGAGTTTGCAGAATTGCTCACGGTGCCCCCAAATATCACAAGCGACATGACAACGTTTACCAAGTCGCCAAAACCCATTTACGAGCATCGCAGAAAGGTGGCTCAGGCGATTGAGGAATTAATGAGACTTGAATAACGGGCTTAAGACAAGGCGGCAGAGACTCGTTCCAAGTCTCTGACCATAAAAGGAAAACGGCGCTGAAGGAATGTTCCCGCAGCGCCGTATCTTTTATGTCGTTAGTTTCTGCGCGGTGACTCTCAGAACGTCAGGATGAAATCGCAACCGAAGAGGAACTGATCGTCGCGATCACCGGCATCATAGGGATAGAGGGCCACCGGTCGCCGTTCATCAAACCAGTCCCAGCGGACCTCGGGACGCATCCGGAAATTGGGGTGCGGCGACCAGTTCAAACCCAGGCTGATTTCGTAAAAGTCTCCCGGATAGGGACCAACCGCCCGATTCCCGTCGCCAATCCCCGCCACCCGGACGCCATCCTCATCCCGGAACCATTCCACCCGCAATCCCGTCTGCCAGCAAGGATTGATCTTGTAGTACAGGTAATTGCTCAACCCATACCACTGACTCTTCCCCATCTGCGGATCCTCGGACTCCCCATAGGTGTGCTCGATCACATACTGCAGGCGAGAACTCACATTCCACGTCCCCGCCAGACTGTAGATCGTGATCGGCCGATCAATCCCCTGCTCATCCGCAGAGATGGCAAAGGCCACCCCAAACCGCTCGTCGTAGCTCGTCCAGCGAATGCCGCCCAAAAATCCAATCGCATCCCGGCCATCCGTGTCATCAAACTGATCGTTCCCCCTCTGAAGCCCTGCCGTCAACACCCACTGGTTCAACTTCCGACTGAGCAACAGACCCGTGTGCGTGAACGGCTGACCATACTGATGCGAATAACTGTGCGAATAGAAGAAGTTCTGCGTCACCGGAACCGCCTCATAACCCACCGGCGAGTAAAAGTGACCCATCCGCAACAGCCAATCATTGTAGGCCACATCCAGATAAAACTGGGGCAAGGCCACCTGATAGAAGCGCTCCGTCTGGTTCCAGTCCGATTCCAGTCCGTCAATGGCCTGGGTAAACCGGGCATCCGTCCCATAGAGGACATCCACCCGACCCCCAAAATCCCAGCCGCAGCCATCGGTCCGCGTGACCTTTTCCAGATAGAAATCAAGCTGATTCATCTGGAACTCCCGGTCCCGGTCGTTGAAGGTCACAACCCCGTTATAGTTGTCGTCGGGATTGTTGGCCACCACGCTGGCCCCACCACTGATCCAGCCTCCAAATTCCCAGCCACGACAGGCCAAGAATTGCGGGGTCGGCAGCTTCCAGGCCTCCCTCGGCCGACACGGATCACAGTAGAGGAAGTTGGATAACCCACAGGCACTATTCTGATCATCCTGTTTCTTCGTAGAGGCATTCGCGGTACGACCCTGGACTTTGGGATCGGGGATGGGTCTTAGTGACTGTCCTGTTGTCTGATCGTGCCTGACGTTGCGGTCCGGAGCGGTAGCAGGAAGGAACGTGGCATGCGAAACGTCGGGATTCTGTTGATTGACCGTTGAGTCTCCCTTAGCCCGCAAGTCCTCCTCACTGGGTGCAACAAATGCTGGAGAATCCATCCAGAAGGTGGTTTGACGGACACCGGCCGGTTGCTGCACAAATCGCGACGATGGTAAATCAAAGGAACTTGCAATCAAAGCCACGCTGCCATCTCTTTGTGCTGAAAATCCTTCCCCTCCCGGACGCATGCCGTCGCTCTGTTCTACGTTCCATGTAGAAACAGATGCCACCTGAGGCGTCGATGCTGATACTCCCTGCGAGCAAGCTCCAGAAATGGTCGCAGGAGGCCCGGAGATTAAACCTTCTGTCGGTGTCCCGAGACTTTCATCCGAAGGCTGGATGCTCTCACCAGCCATTGAAGCCACCGATTGAGCCGACGGAGACTGGCTTGTGGCCACGGTCAATCCAGGAGCAGTGGAAACCACTGGTTTTTCGCTATGCGGTGTCCTGTAGTGTCGAACTAATAGGATGACACCAAGCATGCCTATCGCCCCAAAGAGTACATGCCTTCGGATCTTCGTGATCATGACTCACCTCCGGCTGTAGCCATGGCCGTCTCGCCACACCGATTCACTTTCTCAAAAATGGCTGGTGAACACTGGGTGGCCATGGAGACTTTTTCTCACATTGCGAGTGTCAAAAATTAGTTGATGCACTCAAGAAATGTCTTCTTCCGTAAAATCGTATCGGGAAATATATGACCGTGCGTTCAGGTAGTATCGAGCGTTTTGAGGGCAACAAGTGTTCACGGGACAAGCATCGTAGGGCCTGTACCGGTTATGCCGATTCTATGGCCTAACCACCCGATTCGTGGTCGGGAGAATCGAACAGATTTGACAAGAAAGGCTGGTTCCGTCGTATCAGACTTTGCCAGAAAAGTTTGCGCGACCGTTAACACTTTTGTCTAAAAAAACTGCCCAGCGATGGTTACCGCTGGGCAGGATAATTCGACATTACGGGTTGTCTCGTTCAGGCAAAACTAACCCCTCACGTGAGGGCGGGCAATTCGTAGCCTTTTCGTCGCGGGCGTTCCACGTACGACGATTTGTTGGCCCCCTCGTGGTTAGTGAATTTCTCCGTAACTGGATCCCACCGGAGCTTAAACCCAACCTCTCCGACCTCCCGCACGATGTTCACCAAATAGCAGAGCGTCGTTGAGCGGTGACCATACTCAATATCCGCGTTGCATCGCTGCCGCGTCTTGATGCACTCAATCCAGTTGGCGATATGGTATTCAGTCTCCGGACGGGTGATTGGCCCGGGATAATCCGGCGACTGGAGCAACTCTTTTGGATTGGTGGCAATCTTGTTCCTGTTGATTTCGACCTTTCCATTTTCGCCGATAAAGATCGCCCCCAGGCCCGGCCCCCAATCTCCATCAAGGTGGAGCCTTAACTCGGTGCCATTCGCATACCACATGCGGACTTTGGCCCGCGGGCCGACGACAGGACGAGCCAAACGATTCAGATATTCGAGATAGGTGGGATCATCTTCGGGCACAGTCTCGAATTTGCCACACGGCTGGTTACGGACGGGTTCTTCGAGAACCATTTCCACTGGTCCTGTTTCGTCAGTCCCCAAAGCCCGTTGAATCTGATCATACGAATGGGTTCCCCACCCGGTCACGCCGTAACACAATCCGCCGCCGTCATAGTCCCACCATCGTTCCCACCCGTGGTGAAGTTCCGGATGATAAGGCCGAAGGACGGCCTGATTGGTCCAAACATCCCACCAATTCTCACTACCCCCCTCCGGCATCGGCATGGGCGGTTTATTTGGCCATTGTTCGGGACCCACGAAATTCGGGGCAATGACCGTCTTGATCTTGCCCACGGCGCCCTTTTTCACCAGATCACTGGCCCAATTGTTGATCGGCATAGAACGCTGTTGGGTGCCGACCTGTGTTACGCGGTTGTATTTTCGGGCTGCCTGCACCATATAGCGGCCTTCCCGAATGGTCAAACACATTGGTTTCTCGATGTAGGTGTCCATACCCATCTGCATGGCATGAATGGTGATCCAAGCCCTGGCGTGAGTCGTGGTTTCAACCATCACGCCGTCCGGCTTCTCTTTTTCGATCAAGGCCCGAAAGTCGTCATACGCGCCCCATGTTTGGCCTTCACCCACGTCTTTGATAAACCGATCCACGGCAGGCTTAAAGCAATCACTGACACCGACAATTTGCATTTCCTTGATTTCTCGGGACTCCGCGACGATCGAGCGTGCTCGCCCACCCAGCCCGATGATACCGACTTTGACACGTTCCGAAGCTGGCGCCTGACCGGCCAATCCCAGGGCACGGCTCGAAACCACAACCGGCAGACCGAGGGCAGCTCCTAACTTTAAAACGGAACGACGTGAGATTCGCGACCTGTTCATTGCGATACTCCTTGTGTCGGGCAGAAAACACACAGAATCATTTCTGATTCTCTGACGACATAGCGCTACAGTCAACTAAACCCAGGGTTCTTTGCCAGGCCCCAGTCCGGCTGTCCAATAGCATAATTGATCCGGCCCACGATTCCAACAGAGGAGGATGGGAGGGGGGGCTGGGGACGTTATCTGCCCAACATGTGGCGCGTAAGCGTTTGGCTCAATCGGCAAGCATCGCTTCGACGAATGTGTCGGCATCAAACGGAAGAAGGTCTTCCGCCTTCTCGCCAACACCAACGAACTTGACAGGAAGTCCCATTTGCTGGCGGATGGCAACGACGACTCCGCCTTTTGCTGTTCCATCGAGCTTGGCCAGCACCAATCCGGTGCAATTGACCGCATCGCGGAAGTGTTTCGCCTGACTGATTCCATTCTGCCCGGTCGTCGCATCGAGGACGAGAAGAACCTCGTGGGGAGCGTTCGGAACCTGTTTACCCAGGACGCGATGAATCTTAGACAATTCGCGCATCAGATTCTGATGAGTCTGGAGACGTCCCGCGGTATCCACGATGCATATCTCTGCCCCCGACTCCACGGCACGACTTGCCGCACGATGGGCCACAGCGGCGGGATCGCTTCCCTGAACACCTGTCACAATCTCAACCCCAAGTCTCTGCGCCCAGATGCTCAGTTGTTCAACGGCTGCCGCGCGAAATGTATCGGCAGCTCCCAGAACAACCCGCTTTCCCTCAGAACGAAACATATGTGCCAGCTTGGCAATTGTCGTCGTCTTACCGCATCCGTTAACGCCACACACCATGATTACTGTGGGACCATCCTCGGCATACAGGATGGGGGATTCCGGCTGCCGGAGAAGCTGTTTGAGTGTGTTCTTGATCTCTTCAAGGGCCTGCTCCCATTCGATGACACGGTTCCGATACTTGTCGCCAATCTGATCGACGATCTGCTGAGCGGCCTGAACGCCCATGTCCGTTCGGATGAGAATCTCGAACAATTCGTCGAGAAACGTCTGATCGACAAGACGCCCCCGGGTCTTAAACAAGTCACGGACGTCTGTTTTCAGGAGTTGTGCAGTCTTCTTCAACCCCTGTTTGATCCGATCCAGCAACCCCATAGGCTAACCCATTTTCTCGGTCACGATGTCCGACAAAGATTCTGACCAGTATTCCTTGACCGGCCCATGCTCTCCGCAAACCTTCTGAAAAACACCACCTTAACTCCCAGCGCATGACCACACTTCACAATCCGGCCTCAGGTCAGCGCGGGTGAATCATGATTCGATCGAAGTGCCACGGCATGCCCCAATATCTCGGTAGAGTCGATCGAGAATCCCGTTTACAAATGGTCCTGATTGCTGGCTCCCAAACAGTCTTGCCAGTTCCACACACTCATCAATCACCACGCGTGGGGGCGTGTCCGTAAAAAGAAGTTCGTAAGCCCCCAAACGCAAGACATTACGATCCGTGATTGCCATGCGGGAAAGCGACCAGTTTTCAGCCGCTGCCGACAGTTTAGCATCCAGCTCACTCCGATGAAGCCGCACTCCGGTCAACAAGGATTGGGCAAAGGCCACCAATCCAGGGCGCCGAAGTCGCCGCTTAATCAGATTCTCGTCCCATGCCGGGCTGTGTTGAGGGTTCAGGTCGTCCTGATAAAGGATTTGAACCACCACAATCCGGGCGTTTCTGCGATCAGGTGTGCTGTGGGCTTTTGGTGTGATCACGTTCTCTTCCTACATTGACCTCGTCCTGTACCGACACTGTCGCAGATTTCTGACTTCCTCAGATCCTCTGCCTGATCAATTTGTCGCATCAGTCGCACCATTTCGAGCGCGGCGAGGGCGCATTCCGCACCTTTGTTTCCCGCCTTTCCCTGAGATTGGTCCTTCCCCCGAATGACTTCACTCGAGGCCGATCGTGCCAGGGCCTGATCCAAAGTGTTGCAGGTTAGAATACCAAAAAGGACGGGAACGCCTGTTCGCGATCCGATTTCAGCCAATTGAAGACTGACGGCCCGATTGATGTGTTGATCATGCGTTGTTTCACCCTTGATAACCGCGCCGAGGCAGAGAATGGCGAGATAACGATGGCTCGTCGCAAGCCGGTTTGCCACCGTGGGAATCTCAAACGCCCCCGGGGTCCAGAAAACATCGATTTGCTCCGAAGCCACACCGGCTGACGTCAGTGTTTCCAACGCCCCACGCAGCAACCCTTTGGTGACCGTCTCGTTGAATCGCGAAACAACAACGGCGAAGCGTCCTACCGGTAAATCCGCGTCACCTGCGAACACCCTCCCCACTGGGATCCCTAAACCAGATTCCATAGCGTGCAGTTCTACCTCAAATATTTTTTCCCATACCAGTCAATAACGGCACCGCCATGGTTGCCGCGGGACTTGTCAGCTCATCCGAACCAATCAACGCATGTTCATCGACATAAGAAACTCGGCGTTTGTTTTCGTCTTAGCCAGGCGGCTGACGAGGAACTCCATGGCGTCCGGGGGATTCATTTCGTTGAGGACCCGTCGCAAGACGCAAATTCGACGGTGCTCTTCGGGGTCAAGCAGCATTTCTTCTCGTCGCGTTCCGGACCGATTAATATCGATCGCCGGCCAAATGCGCTTATCGACAAGTCGGCGATCGAGGACGATTTCCATATTCCCAGTGCCCTTGAACTCCTCAAAGATAACCTCGTCCATCTTACTTCCGGTATCGATCAGGGCTGTGGCAATGATTGTCAGGGAACCGCCCTCGTCGATCTTTCGTGCCGAACCAAAGAATCTCTTGGGTCGCTGCAGCGCGTTGGCATCCACACCGCCTGTCAAAATCTTGCCTGAAGCCGGACATTCCGCGTTCCATGCGCGCGCCAACCGAGTGATCGAGTCCAGGAAAATGATCACGTCCTTGCCGTACTCGACTGTCCGCTTGGCCTTCTCAATCACCATCTCGGAAACCTGGATGTGCCGGGCGGGCGCTTCGTCAAACGTTGAGCTGATGACCTCGCAATTCCGACCTTTGACCTGACGTTCCATGTCGGTCACTTCTTCCGGGCGTTCGTCGATCAGCAGCATAAAGACGTAGCAATCGGGATAGTTTTTGAGGACAGCTTTCGCCATTTTTTGCAGGAGAATTGTTTTTCCCGCCCGCGGGGGACTGACGATCAGGCCCCGCTGTCCAAACCCGACAGGTGCAATCAAATCAACCACCCGGCATTCGATCTCGTCCGCCGTCGTCTCCAGGATGATCCGTTTGTCGGGATGGCAGGGGGTCAAGTCGTCAAACCAGATTTTCTTTGCCGCCAGGTTGGGGTCCTCATAGTTGACGGCTTCTACCCGCAACAAAGCAAAATAGCGTTCGTTCTCTTTGGGCGGGCGGATTTGTCCCGAGACCGTCATGCCCGTCCGGAGTCCAAAACGCCGGATTTGACTGGGAGAAACGTAAATATCATCAGGGCAGGCCAGGTAATGATAATCCGGACTGCGAAGGAAACCGAAGCCGTCAGGGAGAATTTCCAGCGTTCCTTCACCATACATCAGGCCACTCATCTTCACTCGTTCCTTAAGGATCCGGAAGATGAGATCCTGACGCTTCATACCGGCGATTTCAGTGTCGGAGAGGTTCTCTTTGCGGGCCTCTTCAATCAACTCCGCCATGGACATCCGCTGAAGCTCTGCGATGTGCGTATCGCCTGATTTCTTGACCTCCTCGAATTGTTTGACTTCTTCTTCGGTCTCTTCGTCCTCAAACCGTCCATCCACCAGCTGTTCCGCAATGGAAAGCGGCTCGTCGCGATCAGCCCGGCGACGCCGACGGAAACTCTGACGGGATCGTGATTGGGAGGCTGCCTGATGGCTGCTGCCGTTCGCCACGGAGCCTTCAAGGTCGGAAGACGTCTTCATATCACGTGATTGAGACATTGTCGATACTCCTGAAAAGTCAACACTCCTGATTGGCACACGAACGGTGCTTTTGAGGTGGGATGTAGGAAAAGATTGGACGACTCCAACCTTCCCAAAAACACTGAAAAAGGCTTACGAGGGTTCCGGTCGCGTCCGTCCCATTCCGGATCGACCGGCGCTATTGCCACTCATATTCTCTTGCGGGTTAAACGTGCCGCAGGACTTATCCTACTTGTTCCACCACCCCTCGCCCACAGTTGGCGGCAAGATCGCTATGACCTTATCGCCTCTTTATCCCAGCCAACACCCTGTTTCAAACACTGCTATCAAACTGACAAGGCTGGATATGACCCGGACTTCCCGACGTTGACGAACTTCAAGGACTGGGCAAGTAGCTCAGGTGCTGCACAATGCGTGCAACTTGGACCCTGGTTTGCTGCCAATCAAAACGATTGAGGATGACGTAGTCCGCACGCAACTTTTTGAGATTCAGCGAGACTTGCGCACCCTCGCGGCGGGCGACTTCGCTCGAATTGAAGCCCCGCTCCGTTGCACGAGCATACCGCAATTCCTCTGGCGAGTCAATATAAACCAGCCTGTGACATAGTGTACTCCAATTCGCTTCCAAGAGCAATGGGGCATCGATGACAAACAGCCTTTGTCCCGATCTTGCGGCTTCACACAACGACTCATCCAGGCGTGCACGGACCGCTGGATGGAGGATCTCCTCCAGACTGCGTCTCCGATCCATTGCTGCTGGGCTATTGCCAAATACGAGGTTCGCCAAACGGCGACGGTCCACCCGCCCCTCCGAGTCAAGAACCTCGGGACCGAAATGATGCACAATCCGAGGAGTCACGACCCCGCTATCGAGGAGTTGATGAACCGCGTCGTCAGCATCGAAGACTGTTGCTCCGCAACGTGCAAACTCCCTTGCCACGAATGTCTTTCCTGAGCACATTCCCCCTAAGATTCCAACGATCCACATTGACAACACCTGTTCCCCGGGATACCCCCCAACATAGGGGTTACACTTTACTTGCTCTTTTTCAAATGCAACTCTTCGTTTCGTCACGCGACTGGTTCGAGGTCCGCCCAGTTTTTGCCCCACGCGAGATCGACCTTCAGGGGGACACGCAATGTCATGACGTTCTCCATTTCATCTTTGACAATGGTTGCCACTTTAGGCAATTCCTGGCGGGGACATTCGAACACCAGCTCATCGTGGACCTGAAGGATCATTCGGGCGGGACATGCTTCTTCCCTCAGCCGTTTGTGGACCTCGAGCATGGCTTTCTTGATGATGTCCGCTGCAGAACCTTGAATGACCGTGTTGATGGCCGTCCGTTCGGGAAGATTGCGTTGGCGTGAGAATCCCGCCCGAACACCCTCGACAGATCGTTTTCTGCCGAGGATTGTCGAAACACATCCGGTATGTCGGCAATCCTCCAGGACCCGAGCGAGGAAGCGATCAATCCCTGGATATCGCGCGAAGTACGCCTCAATGAACTGAGCCGCCTCTTCTTTGCGAATCCGCAACTGTTTCGCCAGTCCGAAAGGCGTTTGGCCGTAGATCACGCCGAAATTGACGGTTTTCGCTCGCCGTCGCATTTCCGGGGTGACCTGTTCCAGTGAAACGCCGAAAACTTCGGCAGCGACGGCCGCATGGATATCCTCGTTCTTGCGGAATGCCTCACACAGTCCGGCGTCCTGCGAAAAGTGTGCCAGGACCCTCAGTTCGATTTGCGAATAGTCGGCTGAAAGCAAGACCCAATCTTCTTCCGGTGCCACAAACGCCGAACGGATGGCCCGTCCCTCCGGTGTCCGAACGGGGATGTTTTGAAGATTGGGATCGCTGCAACTCAACCGCCCGGTGGCGGTTACAGCCTGATGGAAGGACGCATGGACTCGGCCCGTCCGGGGACAAATCATTTCTCGGAGTGCGTCCACATAGGTGTTTTTCAGTTTGGCATACTGACGGTATTCGATGATTTTCGCGGGCAGAGGATGTTCAATGGCCAGCTCTTCCAGGACTTCCGAATCGGTACTGATTCCCGTCTTGGTCCGTTTAGCCGCGGGCAATTTCAGCTGTTCGAAAAGCACATCCTGAAGTTGCTTTGGCGAGGCGATATTAAACTGATGCCCGGCCAGTTCATGGATTTCCCGTTCCAGCTCCGTCATCCGTGACTCGAACTCGCGCCCCAACTCCGAAAGGCGACGTTCATCCACGCAAACCCCGAAGTACTCCATCTCGGCAAGGATCTCGACCAAGGGAAGCTCCAGTTCAACGAACAATTCCCTCAGCCCCTGATTCTCCAGTTGAGGCAGTAATAACTGTTTGAGATGCCACGGCAAAACAACGTCTTCCACGGCGTATTTGGAAATCTCTGCGATGGGTACCTGGTCCATTGTCCGCTGGCGTTTTCCCTTGCCGATCAACGATTCGATCTTAATCGTGGCGTGCCCGAGGAGTCGGTCAGCAAGCTCATCCAGACTGTGTGAACGGGAACCAGCGGCCAAAAGGTAGTCCGCCAGCATGCAGTCAAAACCAACTCCTTCGCCTTTGACACCTGCCGAACGAAGCACGACCAGATCGTATTTCAGATTCTGCCCAATTTTCTTGACCTGGGGATCAGTCAAAATCGGCCGCAAGGCTTCCAGGACCTCTGCCTCAGGGAGACGAACTTCACCTAACGGTGACCGAATCGGGATGTAGTAACCCTCCTTGGGATTTAGAGCGAGGGAAATCCCCACAAGATCAGCCCAACGGGGGCGGATGTCTGTTGTCTCGGTATCCAAGCTGATTTCGGAGATTCCACGCCATTGCGCAACAAGATTCTTGAGCTGTTCCAGAGATTCGACGACGATTGTTCGATAGGTAATCGCTTCGCTCGGCAACGGCTGACCTTCTTTTGGCAGGATTTCTTCAAGTTCTTTGACAATCTTGCCAAAGCCCAGTCGACGACACAATTCGAGCACCGCTCTTCGATTTGCCGGACGCATACGAAGGTTCTGCCAGTCCAAACTGAGGGGAACATCGCGCCGCAACTCAACGAGCTGTCGGGAGAGTAAGGCCTGGTCCTTGTGGGCACGAAGACTTTCAGCCCAGCCTTTGCTGGGCATTTCGTCCAGATGTTCCAAAATGGATGCAAGATTGCCGTACTTTACGAGCAAGTCTTTCGCCGTCTTGGGGCCGATTTTGGGAACGCCGGGCACGTTATCACTGCTATCGCCCACCAGGGCTTGGAAGTCAACGACTTGCTCCGGTGTGATTCCCCAATCCTTCAACAACTCAGTCCGATCGAGCAGGGTGTTCTTTCGGAGGTTGAGAAGTTTAACGCGGTCACTGATTAACTGGCGACAATCTTTGTCAGAGGTCACAAGAATACATTCCCCACCCTGTCTTTCGACTTCGCTGGCAATGGTCGCCATGATGTCGTCGGCCTCAAAGCCGGGCTGTCGCATCACCGGAATTCCCAGGGAATGAAGGAACTCCTCGATCAAACCTATCTGTGGCACGAGGTCCACATCCAGTTCGGGACGGTGTGCCTTATAGGCTGCATAGATCTCTTTCCGAAAGGTCGGTTCCTTCGCATCAAAGGCACAAATCAGGTAATCCGGTTTGTACACCTTTAAGAGTTGAATCATGTCCCGGACGAAGCCAAAGACGGCGTTGACGGGACGGCCGTCCGGGGAAGTCAGCTCGCCAATGGCATGAAAGAGCTGATGAATCAAGGAATGGGCATCCACAACGAAGACCTTCTGCCCCTTCAACGCTGGCGAGTATGTTGACTGAGTTCCAGCGGGTTGTACAGAGTTATCCGACATCGACGAACCTCGTATCCTGCTGATTTATCATGTTCACAAAACTGTGAGCAGCCCTGGCAGAATAACGATAAGCCCAAAAGAGTCCCAATGTACCGTTCCTGGGAGCAGCCACAACGTTCCGGAAGTCACTTGGAAAACACCAGTGGGCCGATCATCCCTTCCGAGGTGCTGCCCGTATCGTTGGAATCGCACCAGATTCCAATGGCTGCGACCCGCGGTCGAGAGGCACGAAAATACTGCTTATGGTCTTCGACAACATTTCTGGTTTCTGTAACCCAATCGTCGGCGACACCGCGGCGAAGAATATGAATATACCCCTCGATCCGACCGAAAAGGAGGACCCTGTAAGAATGATGAACGAGGTCTTTTTCGCCAGGTCGTGCTGGATTATCCCAAACATAACCCAGGATATCGTAACCGTCGCTCCGGCGAAAAGCCAAATAGACCTGGAGAACTTGATCGTTGCGAGATTCATCATGAGCACTGCCCCCTGTGGGAAGCCGAATGGCCTTCCATCGCCAAGTCAGCTTTGGATAAACGTCGGCCGGAAAGGGGGAGCTTCGCAAATCCTGATAAAGGACGAAGGAGCCACGTACCGAACGAAGATGGAGGATGTGCTCGTCTGGATTGCCAGGGTCTTTTTCCACACGAATGCTCACATCACCCGTGATTCCCGCCCAGCAATTCCACGGCGAAGGCCAGCTGATATCTCCGCGGCGTCGGCTTACAAGCGGCCCGGAATAGCCAAAAGTGCGGCTTGCTTCTTCTCCGACGACTGTATTCAGGTAACCGGCTGTCTCAATAACGAAAAAGGCGATCGAAAGACAGGTTATGCGACGCATAAAGAACAGGCTCCCTCCACGTAGATCACGCCGGTTCGACCCATACAAAGCAAGAATCACCGTCGCTGCTTTGTCGAAGACACAGTGTCGAGAACGGCTGTCATGACGCAATTCCCCAAAACAGCGATTCTGTGGGCTATTCTATGGGCTGTCCGAACACCTGACAACTGAGCTGATCGCGGCTCCGTAACCCAACAGTCCTATCACCTGACCGAACGCCGTGTTTTTATAATGAAGTGAAGTTCTTGAGCGGTAGCATCTCTTGTGACAGTCACGAAGCATGAGACGACCGACGAGGCGGATGCAGTTTATCACTTTCGATATGAACTGTGCCTGTCATGGATTGGTATATCACGATATCGCACAAGAGAGGGGCCCCGCACGAGAAGCATGTGTGGCTTTTGATGAAGTGTTCAGACCTCCTGGCCTTTGTGTCGTCAGGCAAGCATCTGGTTAGATTCCGATGACGTTCTACAACCGAGTCATTGCCGCAAGTCCGGGCCTGGTGACCGATCTTTACCAGTTGACGATGGCTCAAGGGTACTGGCAGCACGGCCTGGCCGAGCGAAAGGCAGTCTTTCAACTCTTTTTCCGCCGCGCTCCTTTCAGGGGTCGTTTCTTACTGGTCTGTGGAATTCATGCCGTTATCGACTTTCTTCAGCACTGGCGGTTTTCTGACGAGGACGTGCAATACCTGAGGAGCCTTTCCACTCCGCGTGGCAGACCCTTGTTCTGTCCTGAGTTTCTGGATTATCTCCGACAACTGACATTCCGCGGTGAGGTCTGGGGGGTCCCAGAAGGGACTGTTCTCTTCCCCAATGAACCCATCCTGCGGATCCAGTCGCCGCTGGTGATTGCACAGTTGCTGGAGACACCTCTTCTTAACCTGATGGGCTTTGCCTCATTGGTCGCGACGAAGGCCGTCCGTGTTTGCCGGGCCGCGGCCCCGGACCCCGTTATTGAGTTTGGTTTGCGCCGGGCACAGGGATTGGAAGCGGGCTTAATTGCTTCCCGTGCGGCCTACATCGGTGGATGCGCGGCAACATCGAATGTTCTGGCCGGAAGTGTCTTTGGCATCCCCGTCCGCGGAACGCAGGCGCACAGCTGGGTCTTGAGTTTTGATGATGAACGATCTGCGTTTCGTGCTTATGCAATGACGTACCCCGATAATTGCATCGTCGTGGTGGATACGTTTAATACGCTGGATGGAATCAGACATGCTATCGGTGTGGCGGAGGAGTTGAAGGCGGCGGGACACAAATTAGTGGGGATTCGATTGGATTCGGGTGATCTGGCCGAACTCAGTCGCATCGCGAGGCAGTTATTGAACCAAGCAGGGTTGCACGATGTGAAGATTCTAGCTTCTGGCGACCTCGACGAGCATCAGATCATCAAATTGAAGTCGCAGGGAGCATGCGTCGATTCCTGGGGAGTCGGGACGCGGCTTGCTACCTCGTACGATGAACCCGCACTGACCGTAGTCTATAAACTGACGGCAATTCAAAACGAACAGGGGCAATGGGAGGATAAGATGAAAATATCGTCAGAAAAGGCAAAACGCACAATTCCCGGTGTTTTGCGGGTTCGAAGGTTTTATCAGCAGGGCAGGGCGGTGTACGACTTGCTTTACGATGAACGAGATGCTGAAGGAGATCGTGATTCCCCTCGGATCTCGCGGTCACCGACCGCCGAGGCACGAGACCTTCTGGTCCCGTTATTTCACGAGAATGAGACGTTAGCGCAGCTCCCTGATCTGCAAACAGTTCGTCAATATGCACAGCAGGAATTGGCTTCACTGCCCGAAGGGATTCTGTCGTTTCGACAACCGGAGTTTTTTAGAGTTTTCTTGAGCAAAGGAGTTCGCCGTCGGCAACGTCTCTTGCAATGTTCGAAGGAGTCACTTTCATGAGCCGTGTTCGCGTGGCCGGGGCGGCCATCAATCAAACACCTCTTGATTGGAACGGTAATCTAGGCAACATCCTTGACGCCATCCAAAGGGCCAGAGAAGAGGGAGTCAGCATCCTTTGTCTCCCGGAGCTTTGCATCACCGGGTATGGTTGTGAGGATGCTTTTCACAGTCCCAACCTTCATCAGACGGCGCTCGAAATCCTCCACGAATGTGCGGCATCGACGAAGGGTATGCTGGTCAGCGTCGGATTGCCTCTTTTCCACAGATCCGCGGTCTTCAATTGTGCGTGCCTGTTGGCAGATGAGAAAATTGTCGGTTTCGTACCAAAGAGATACCTGGCGTCGGAAGGTCTCCATTACGAACCCCGGTGGTTCAAGCCGTGGCCCGCCGGTGTCCGCGACCATATTCATATCGGAAATCGTGCATATCCGATCGGCGATTATGTGTTCGAAATTGGGGGGATTCGTATCGGCTTTGAGATCTGCGAGGATGCCTGGGTCCCGCAGCGACCGGGGGCTGAACTGGCCTCCCGGGGTGTGGACATCATCCTTAACCCGAGTGCGAGCCACTTCTCGTTTGGTAAACACGAGATTCGCAAGCGATTCGTTATTGAAGGATCACGGTCTTTTCGCGCCGGTTATGTTTATGCGAATTTACTGGGAAACGAGGCTGGGCGGGTGATCTACGATGGGGGTGTCTTGATTGCCTCTGCGGGGCGTCTGGCAGCTGCCGGGCCGCGGTTCTCGTTCCAGCCCGTCGTTGTCACCGCGGCAACCATCGATGTGGAAGTTAATCGCATGAGCCGGGCGCGGTCCGCTGGTTTTCAACCCGGACTGGCCTTTGACCTCGATGCCACCGTCTCTTTGCCGTGGTCGTTTCCCGATGTCGAACCGCGATTTGAATATCCGCAGATCGCGTCTTGGGAGACCGGCAAGTACGTTAAGGAGGAGGAATTCACCCGTGCCGTGATGCTGGGGTTATTCGATTACTTGAGAAAGAGTCGGGCGCAGGGCTTCGTGGTCAGCGTCAGTGGCGGGGCCGATTCATCGGCAGTGGCATGTCTTGCGGCATTGATGATCGAAGCCGCCCACAATGAGTTGGGACACGATGCGTTTTGCAGAGCGCTGGGACACATCCCTGATCTTCGCAGTACTCACGAGCACCGAGAGCGAGTGTTTCGCCTATTGCACGGGTTATATCAAGCAACTCGCAACAGCAGCGAGACCACACGAGATGCCGCCGCAACGCTCGTGACAGCACTGGGGGGGACGATGTCGTGCGTCTCTGTCGATGAGATTGTTCACAGCTACGTCCGCACGATTGAAGAAGTCCTTGGATTCAAGCTCAATTGGGAGGAGCACGACATCGCTCTCCAGAACATTCAGGCACGGGCCAGGGGACCCAGCGCCTGGCTTTTGGCAAACGTGAAGAAGGCCCTTCTTTTGACAACAAGCAATCGTTCCGAAGCGGCCGTGGGTTATGCCACGATGGATGGCGATACCTGCGGCAGCTTAAGTCCCATCGCCGGGATCAATAAATCCTATTTGCGGGAATGGCTGAAATGGCTGGAAAAGATCGGACCCGAAGGCTTGCACCCGATTCCAGCCCTCGCGAAGGTCAATGCTTTGACGCCCACGGCCGAACTACGACCTTCCCAAGAGCAGCAGACCGACGAGTCAGACCTCATGCCGTACATCATTCTCGACTTCATTGAGAAGCTAGCCATTCGGGACAAGATGTCACCGCTTGATATTTATCGCTTGGCCAGAAACGAGTTTCCTGAGTATTCGTCGCAACAACTGGCTTCCTGGATCGAGAGGTTTTTCCGACTTTGGTGTCAGAATCAGTGGAAGCGCGAGCGATACGCTCCCGCATTTCATCTGGACGACGAAGACCTCGATCCCCGAAGCTGGTGCCGTTTTCCAATTCTCTCGGGCGGTTACCAGCGTGAACTCTCACAACTTCGAGAATTCGTCAAGGAAGTCCGCCACGATCGGTGATGGAGTCAATCGGCATGCCATTCGTTTACGAATACCCGCGACCGGCCGTGTGCGTCGATTGCGTCGTCTTTGGATTGGAAAGGCCAATGCGCCCTCGTTCTATAAAGGTCGACGTCCTTCTGATTCAGCGTGGACATCCACCCTTTGCCGGAATGTGGGCATTGCCGGGGGGCTTTGTTGATATCGAAGAACCTCTTGAGGAAGCAGCTTTTCGAGAGTTGCACGAGGAAACAGGCATCCGTCCCGGATACCTTGAACTGGCAGGCGTGTACGGGACTCCTGGACGGGATCCCCGAGGGCGAACGATTTCTGTGGTTTACCGCACGACCGTATGGAAGGGAGAACACGCGGTGCAGGGCGGTGATGATGCTTCCGCCGCCAAATGGTTTTCCCTAGAAGGCCTACCTCCTCTGGCATTCGATCACCAACAGATTGTGTCCGAGGTGTGGAAGGATTACCAGCGTCGTGTTGCAACCCAACCCTTCGGGAAAGAACTCCTGCCAGAGGTTTTCGAGTGGCACGTCCTTCGGTCACTTTACGAAGCAATCCTTGGAAAAAGCCTATCCTCCCGGCGTCTCAAATCTTCCTTGACGAAGATGGGGCTTCTGGAGCCAGTCGGGCAAACGGGACTGCAAGACTCTGCAGGGCAAAGACCAGCAAAATCCCGCTTCTTTCGGTTTAATGACGCAGTCTATGAGAGATTGACCCAAACCGGATTCTCGCCCTTCATGCGGTGCGATAAGGTTGGCTGAAAAACGATCCATCGCAAGAATATGGTAGAGGCCATTCGTGAATTGCCCCTGCCGACCGCCAGATCGATTGGAAAACTTCTTAAGATTCGTCGCGGGTCTTGACAAGCCCATTGCGGTTGTCAAGCTAGCTTCGACACTTGAAGGCTGAACCGATGGATGCGCTGATCATCGTGGATGTTCAAAATGATTTCTGTCCGGGCGGGGCGTTACCTGTTCCTGACGGAAACCTCGTTGTGCCCGTAATCAACCGATTGATCGCGACCTTTCCCTTGGTTGTTGCAACACAGGATTGGCACCCTGCTGATCACAAGAGTTTTGCGGCCAACCATCCGGGACGTCGGCCAGGAGATGTTGTTGAGCTTGCCGGAATACCGCAAATCCTCTGGCCAGTTCATTGCGTCCAAGGCACTGAAGGGGCTGATTTCCATCCCGATTTGAACCGAGTGGCCATCCAAACAGTGTTTCGAAAAGGAACTGATCCCGAAGTCGATAGTTACAGCGGTTTCTTTGATAACGCTCGAAGGCACGAAACCGGTTTGCACGCATTCCTGCAACACCACGGCGTCAAGCGTCTTTTCGTTTGCGGCCTCGCCACCGACTACTGCGTTAAGTTCACCTGCCTGGATGGCAAGTCGCTGGGATACGAAGTCGTTCTTGTCGAGGACGCATCAAGAGGCGTCGATCTTCATCCGGGAGACGTTGACCGCGCACTGAGTGAAATGAAAGCCGCAGGGATTGTAATCACTCACAGTGATAACATTCGCGCTGTGTGATAGCTTTTTCGGCCCATGTGAAGTTGTTCAGCGTTTTGGGGGCATGCAATCTGACTGTCAACGATTGGAGGGTTGTGCCGGTAATTGACTGACCTCCAATGACTTGGGGTCGTCCACCTTGACCGTCTTAGTGTTGTACCAGTAATAGATGCGTCGGGCGGCTGTCTTTTGAACGGGTCCACCTGAGAATTCCTGTCGGTACAACTCCGCTGGAACATCGCCGTCACCTTCAAGGGTGAGAAGTGTCTTTGATTCGTCAAAGGCAAGGCGACGGGCACGGGCGGTGTGTGATTGCCCTTCAACGGTGACGTTCCCCCGCGCCTCCAGTTCGAGATGCGGTTCCGTCATTCCCGGTGTGATCATCTGGTAAACGGCAATCTCATCACTGTGGAGCATGAGTCCCCGAGCGCCCAATAGGGCTGGATCATCGGGTAATTGAGCAATATCCCAGCGGTCAACGCTACCGTATCGGGCGTTGATTCGGCCTCGACAGGTGATCGTTCGCTGATGCACGTTGCCGGCGAGTCCCTGGGAATACGAAATCTCCAGGGCAATCGGCTGCGTTGGCGGTGAAGAGGAACCGTCATTAGTAGGGTTGGCCGCTCCCCCGACAGTGGCATCTCGGGCCTGTCCTGACTCCAGCGGATTGAGCGACGACCCAGCTGGCGAAACAGCGGATCGGACCGTCAGAAAGCGGCCAAACCCGGGGGCTGTGATGGCTCCCGTGGCCCAATTTACGGCAATTTCTGAGACAAACAAACGGTCTCGCGATTGGATTTCACCCCTCAGATTGACTTCAACGTTTTCAATCAAGACCTGACCGATGGCCCTGGCCGTCTGGAGCTGTATTCGCTGCGCGGTGTTCAAATCTGTCAAAGAAACCGGCGGCGCAATCTGCACCTCGAGCGTCTCCGCCTGGATACGGCGGTTTCCACTGATCAAAACAGCGTTCCCCTTAAAGGTCACAGTTTGCCCGTCAAAATCCATTCCCTGGGACCACTGAATGTCCACCTTTTCACCCGACACCGGCAGCATGAGATCATTCTTTTGCCCCAGCTGATTGACCTGGACACGCCCCGGACCGGAGGTTGATACGAGGTTTCTCCCACGATCCAGAAAGACCTGAAATCCACTCAGAGATAGGCCGCGTCCCGCTACAAAAGCGGGATTTCCGGTAAGAGCAAAAATGGCTTGCGGGCTGGAGGCCTCGATAATCTCAAGATGCTCGCCGAAAATCTGGAGCGGCTCGGCACCGGGTTCTTTCGGTGTCTCTTGAACTTTGACTATCCCATCTGCAGACAGTGCGGAGAGCTGCCCCCGGTTCTCGACGATCCGAAATTCGACCCTCAATAGCCGGGCTGCGACCTGGAGTTGTGATAAAGCATTATCTCTCCCCGCCTTTTTTTGGACATTCTCTTTCCCAAAAGACAATCCCTGTGACGAACGATCACCACGATCGGGCGGCGCCTCGGTGGTTGGCCAAACGAACCAGGATTCCAATCTCTCGGTATCAGCACGAATCTGTGGGGACTCGATGCGAACCCGATCCTGGGCAACGACGCGCTGGGGGCGCAATCCGGAAAGCGAGGAAGAATTGTCAGATGTATCTTCCAGCCAGCACCACAAGCGGCCACATTCAACCGAGCCGATTGACTCCGCGGCAACCTTGACGTTGCCCTGAAGAGAGATCAGTCGTTCCTGATCCTGAAGCGTCCAGAAAAAGCCGCTCTCCCACGAGACTGTGGCAGCTACGGGTGTTGTCTCTGAGACTTGCGAGCGCGCCTCCCCAGGACCAGCGGCGGCAATTGTGCGAATCTTCCCGTCGCGATCCATTTGACATTGAATGCGCGGTGATCGAAGCTGGTTCGTCCCCTGTTTGACAGTGACACCCTGGGGACCTTCCATCGAAAGAAGCCCCTGTTCCACATCAAAGCGGAGATCTTCGCACGACGATTCCGCTTTCCAGGTCGGCAACGAGATAGTTACAGGCTGCCCGACAGCTTGAAGGAGTTTCAAGGAAATCGGTGTGGCGACGGAAGCCGGTTGTGCGGTTGTGACCTTTTCAGCCGGAAGTGGATCAGCCTTCTCTGTGGGACTTCGTGTTTCCTTTAGTAGAAGGCTCAACCGATCACAATTGACCCGCAGCAGGGTTTGACTACCCTGAAGCCGTGTGACCTCGACCCGGTCTTCGAAGGTGATCATTCTCTGCCCGGGCACGAAAAGTAGAGGCCCCTGACAAGCGATTTCAAGAGCATGCTCATCTTGCTCTGATGAATTGCCTCCAGATTTGGCCAGCTTTTCGGCCCCCAACGAAGGTACAAACGCGGACATGTCGAAATGTAACCGATCGACGTGGCGCAGCAGAAACCTTTGAATCCGAAAGGGTGAGACCTCAGGTGTACTGACCGAAAACGGAGAACGTCCCTGAAAAACGATCTCCAACCCAGACCCGCGCCCACGATGTCGTCCCCATAGGAATTCCACCGGATGGTTAGTCCAGACACGGTGCTCCGTGAGTGTGACGTCGCGAGTCGTCAAGCGAAAATCCTGACGAGGCCCTTGTCCCCGCAGAATAATGCTTCCCAGGAGTTGCCCTGAAAGAAATCGGCCAACTTTGGCAGATCGAAGATCCAGCGGCCGATCAAATTGGAAAATCGCACCTTCCCCAGCTTCAAGGACGAGTGTCTCAGGGATCTGTCTGTCGGTGCGTGTTTCCGGTGTTTCTGGTTGCCGTAAAACCATCAGACATGGACGGACCAGGATTCGACCATCCCCCAGGTTGAAGTAATCCTGAAAGATGAGTGTTGACTGATCAATCTCAAAAATCTTAGATTTCTTCAAGAATTCCCGACGACCGGGGAAAAGACGGGTAAGCTCGTCCAACCGTTCCTGGAGAACCTGTTCGGAGGGAGCCGCCAGATGGTCGCTGACCCCGATGTTCTCGGGTTCAGGCTCAATCATCGGGACGGCAAGTCGCGCGTACAGTTGGTACACTGCGGCCACGATCAGGAAACTGACGGCAACTTGCGCCCAACGTCGGTTCATACATTACAGGTCAGCACGGGTAAACCAGCTTTACAATTCCTTCATGACACATCGACACGTCTCAATGAGAGCCTCTTATGATCAAAGATCAGGATGTCGGATGACAATCCGCAGCGAGCGTATCGAATTCTCACCAAACGCCTTCCTCCCAAGTACTCCAAAGGCCTTTTCTCCTCGCCGTTGTCGCCACACTTTTTTCTTGCGTTCCGCCAAGCTCTTTGTCGCCTGTTTTCACAGGCTCATTCGAATTGCGATCTTCCATAGCCGGGTTCAGCCGTCTGGATCGGGAAAGTAATAACGGCCGTCATTCAGATTGGTCACCTTCTTCTGGGGTAATAATTCTCAGCCCCGGCAATTCGGGCCTGTTACAACAAGATGACTCCGATTCCTGTACCAAAGGCAAACGTTTCGTTCGGACATCCTGGGGTGTAGTCGGTTGGTCGTGCCGGACTGGCGAGTTCTCGTCGTACTTCGCAGGGCACTCTTGAGAGAGTTGGTCCGGAAACAGGGCAACCACATCGGTAATATCCAGTAATCCAATGGGGTGTGTTTCCGAATCAATGACAGGGAGTTCGCTAATCTTCTTCTCGGCCAGTATTGCCACAGCATCCCGCAGCGACGTCCCCGCACGTACGGTAATCGGATGGCGTGTCATCAAATCGGCAATGGGCGCATCAAGAACCGCATCCTGCCGTCGCTCCAGGACCTTCGCAAGGTCACTATCCGTGAAAATGCCCGACAACCTTCCATCCGAGTCCACCAGCATGATCGCACCCGTCCGCCTGCCCGGGCGCCGCGTGGCCACAATCACCTCACGGAGTGTTAGACGATCGGATGCGATACGACACTCATCCAGGGACCGCATGTGTTCTTCGACCCGGCTCAGCTTCTTACCCAGACTCCCCCCTGGATGGAACCGCGCAAAGTCCTCGGCTCGAAATCCGCGGAGCCGGCTGACGGTCAGTGCCAAGGCATCACCCAGGGCCAGCATGACTGTTGTGCTCGTGCTGGGGGCCAGTCGCAGGTGCCCGGCTTCTTCGATCGGCCCCAGTTCCAGAACCACATCCGCCGACTTGGCAAGACGGCTTTGCCGAGAACAGGTGACCGCGACGATTGGGACCTTCAGCTCAGCCAGGGCTGTAACAAGCCGTATGATTTCCTCAGTTTCACCACTGGCAGACAGGAGGAGTGCCACATCCTCTGGCCTGACTCGGCCGAGATCGCCATGAAGGGCCTCAGTAGGATGAAGAAAATGACTCGGCGTCCCCGTTGAAGCCAGGGTGGCCGAAATTTTCTGACCAACCAGGCCTGCTTTCCCCAGCCCCGACACCACAACGTGACCCCGACACGCTAGGAGTAATTCTACGGCAGAACAAAAAGACCCGCCCAACTGGTGCGCTGCCGCGAGAATGGCATGTCCTGCCGATTGGAGAACATCCCGAGCATAGACGAGCTGCTCGAATTCGGAGCAACGACGGGCAATGGCCTCCATGCCAACCATCTCCTGCAATTAGGGTCCGAAAAACACTCCGGGCATTCCATCACCGCCAGGAGCGAAAACGACATGGGCATTTTCGCTCCATCACCGATACTTCGCACCTTTCCCAAACTACAAGGCACCAAGACTTGCCAAAGATTGTACCTTGCGCCCCGAAGTTCGGCAATGTGATTGCGACTTTATACGGCTCTTTCTTGGTGGCTCAGCCAATCTGCGCAAACGTGGAAGAATAGCAAATTCACGCAGAGAAACAGAGGTTGATCTTATCTATTCCTCCTATCCTCTTTCCCTTCAGTATCGTATCGTCAGGGGTTTCGGCAAGTTCCGGAAGGATAGCACCCCTCATGAAATCCCCGGTTTATTTCTTGACCTCGGCGTCCCGGTCGTTTGCGGCAACGGCAACGAGCTTAGCTTTCAGTTCTCCCACTTTATCCGGTAATTCAGCCGCACGGTTCTTTTCTTCGTAGGGGTCATTTGCAAGGTCATACAGCTCGGCTTTTTCCGACTGATCATCAGCTCCTCTGTTGATGATGAGTTTCCACTGCTGATCACGAAGGGCCAGCGAACGAAACCCAGGCCCAACTGTGTAAATGGTTCGGGGAGGCGGTTCCGAAGCCCCTGTCAGAAACGGCCAGATATTCTCGCCGTCCCATTTCAACGAGTGTTCCGGCTGGTATCCTGCGAGGGCGCAAAATGTGGGCATCCAATCGGTAATGTGAACGGGGTGAGGGAACTTTCCGGGTTTCAAGACACCAGGCCACCGGATCACTGCCGGGACCCTGATGCCCCCCTCGTACACGGTCGCTTTGGCCCCTCTCAAAGGCCGATTGTTTCCGCCAGATCGCCCCGGTGCATAACCATCGGGCGGATAAGCTGGATCATCATTTCGGGCCGTTGTGCCCCCGTTATCACTGGTGAAAACCACGATTGTCCGAGCGGCCTTTCCCGACTTCTCAATTGCATTCAGGATTGCTCCTACTGAGTCGTCAAGATGCGTAATGCATGCGGCGTACTCGCGAAGTGATAGTTCTTGAATGGCTGACGGAACACGCGACAAATAGGGTTCTGGCTCGCGGATCGGGATGTGAACCGCCGTAAACGCCACATAGAGGAAAAATGGTCGTTCACCACGCGACTGGAGCCACTCAACCGATTCCCGGGTGATGAGGTCCGTCACATGCCCCTTTTCTTCCACCAATTCTCCATTTCGATGCCAAGTGTACGTGTACGGTCCCACCTTGTAGCGATGATCCCAGGGGCCAACACCCCCGGCCAAAGAACCGTAACTGTGATCGAAACCGAACAACTGCGGTCCCCACTCGGTTCTCGATCCCAGATGCCATTTTCCGCAGAGGGCCGTATCGTAACCGACCGATTGCAAAGCCCGGGCAAGCGTCACAGTATCCCAGGGCAAGGCCCGATCGTTTTGTGGGTTAGAGACCCCAAAGCGCGAAGCGTAACGTCCCGTCAAGAAAGCAGCGCGGGTCGGGCTACACACTGGATAAACATAGTGTTGTTCTAGCTCCACACCCTCTGATACCAAACGGTCAAGATTCGGTGTGGGAACCTGGCCGCCGTGAAACCCTACATCGGCCCAACCGAGGTCATCCGCAAGGATAAAAACGATATTAGGCCGCGGCGGCGGTTCCATCTCCCGTGCAACAGCACGACCTACCAACAATCCGACTAGACCGAGAATGACTGCGATTCTCATCGTCCATACCTCTTCGGATCACAGGGAGTCAGATCGAACCGCCATTCAAAAGATGATGCGATTCTTCCGATATCCATCCAAATTGCCGTCGCAGCGCGCTTTCACAAGAGCACGACTGGCAATGTGAATAATCCACCCAGAGATTAACGCAATTCGTATATCGCCCCTGCGACTCCCCGACAACGGGCGACCCGATCTCCTTGGAAAGTTAGCACTGATTCTACGGCGGCAAACAGAGGGCCACAATCGTTGCGAACACTTACCCATTTTCAAGGCAGAGGAAAAACGGGCGTCTGAGATTAGTCGTCCCGCCGCTCGTGATTGGCGATAACAGGGCAAACGTTGAACCATTCGCGACCCTGGCGCTGCATCCATTCTTCGGAATAAGGTGGCCCCCAGCCGCCGGCCTCATAAAGCTCCAGTTGGGGTGGTCCGCCCGCATCCCAGACCCTCTGGATAGGATCGACAATATTCCACGCCAGTTCCACTTCGTCAGCGCGGGCAAAAAGGCTGGGGTCTCCCATCATCACATCGAGAAGTAGTCGTTCGTAAGCCTCCGGCATTTCGCCTGCAAACTTTTCCCGGAAATTGAAGTCGAGATCCGTCAATCGCATTTTCATGCCCGCATCCGGCACTTTTGTTTGAAAATGGATTTGGATCCCCTCCGCTGGCTGGATTTGAAGAACCAGGCGATTCGCCTCATGGATGCGCTTTGGGCCACCTTCGAACATCATGTGAGGTGGCTCGCGAAACTGAATAACGATCTGTGTTGTGCGGCATGACATGGCCTTTCCCGAACGTAAGTAGAAGGGGACGCCCTGCCACCGCCAGTTGTCCACATAGAGTTTCACCGCGCCGAACGTGGCCGTTTGACTGTTGGCCGGAACTCCCGGTTCATCGCGGTATTTGCGGTACTGTCCCCGGACGGTATTTGTGGCCACGTCTCCTGGTGTGAAAGGTCGGACAGCACGCAGCACTTTCACTTTTTCATCCCGAATATCATCGGCATTGACACGACTGGGCGGCTCCATAGCTGTCAACGTCAACAGCTGGAGCAAGTGGTTTTGAAACATATCTCGGAGAATGCCCGCCGACTCATAAAATGCGGCCCGCCGCCCAATGGGAAGGTCCTCCGCTGCTGTGATCTGGACGTGATCGACGTACCGGCGGTTCCAAATTGGTTCAAAGATCGTGTTGGCAAACCGCAACACGAGGACGTTGGCCACCGTTTCCTTCCCCAAGTAGTGGTCGATACGGTAGATCTGATGTTCAGCAAAGACCCCGTGGATTCTGGTGTTCAGTTCGCGCGCCGACCGAAGATCTCGTCCGAAGGGCTTTTCGACGACGATGCGGCGTGGTCCGTCGGCTTCATGAGCCATCCCCGCCTGACCGAGATGCTCCACGGTGCACTCGTAGTACTCCGGTGCGAGCGAAAGATAATAAACCCGGCTTGTGGTTTTTTCGGTTTCCAATCCATTGATGAAGGTGTTGAGGCCGGGAAAATCCCCCGCGCGGCTGACATCTCCCGGATAGTAGTACACCCGACGGGCGAATTCATCCCACAAATTCGGGAGAAGATTCGCCCCAACCTGGCTGGCCGTGGATTCCCGGAGGACTTCGCGCCACTGATCGTCCGAGTATTGAGTCCTCGACATCCCCACAATGGTTGTTTCCGGCGGCAATCGCTTCTTGCGATGCAACTCATAGAGAGCCGGGATAAGCTTTCGCCTCGTCAAATCACCCGAAGCACCGAAAATCACGATCGTGTGTGCCATAGTCGTTTCGTGAGAACTCCGTGAGCAAGACCCAAATCCGTCGCCGAATCTGACCTACAATGCTGCCTGTTAAGATTGACATTATTATCCGCGTCGGTCAACACCTGGTGACGCTCTTCACAAACCGCCTACCAATCGCAAGGCACGTGGAGAATACAGTGGCAGATGGCGGTAATAGACTTCCAGGCAGTAGATAGAAAGACAAGTAACGTAGAGTCGCCCTCCTTCGTTGGCCCATGCATCTCGCGACGGCTTTGTGGGGTCCCAACTTCCAGCGTGAGGACCTGTCTTAATCTGTTGCTCTGGGATTGCCTGTCTCATCACCCCATTCCATTTGTCCCAGATTTCCCCTTCCATGTGATGGCAGGCCTGTGTCGCATAGTACCAGTAATAGACATCGCGATCGCGCTCGAAGTTAACCAGGTTCGTCGGCTGTGTGATCCACGTCAGGCCTTTGACCAACCGATCATCACTGTGTGACCAACCCAGAAACTGGCGCATCAAAAGCCCTTCGGCCGTCATCGCAAGTGACGCTGCGCCGCCCTTTTGATACGGGTATTTGCTGCCTCCCTCGATGGCAATTCGGTCCAGAAAACGCTCGACTTTGCGAAAAACGTCCTGCGGCACGTCAAAACCAGCCATCCTCGCACTTTGAAGGGCCATCACAATCCAGCCCGTCACAGAGACATCGCTATCGGCATTCGGCGTATACCGCCACCCGCCTTCTGAACTCTGCGATTTAATGACGTAATCGATGGCCCGTAAGGCTGGCTCNCGAAATCGTTCATCTTTTGTCATGCCGTAGATTTCGCAAATGGCAATTGTGCAAAGACCCTGGGTGTAAAAGGGGTGATTGAAATTGCCTTCATGGAAAAAATTGCCGTTGGCATCCTGCTGCTGGAGCAACCAGTTCCACGCCCGTGAGACGTTGTCACGGAATTGTCCCGTCTTATGAGTGTGCCCGTCTCCTTGAAATGCAAGGAGTGCGAGTGCTGTAGCCGCCTCTGGGTTCTCTGTTTCACATCCGTTTGGATATGGCCCGACGAGGCTCCATGAACCGTCTTTGCGTTGTTGCCGGGCGAGCCACTGGAGACCCAATTGAACGGCGGCCTGTGTTTCTTTCGTTCCTCCATAAAGTCCCAACAGGGCCTGTTTGGTGCCTGCATCGCGTCCCTTCAGTGCATAACCGATGACCTGGGACTGGATGTCGCTGGTCGAGGTGGCGCCGTCTGGCACAAGTTGCGAAGGAGGCGGTGCCGCAAAGGGATCTGTGACCTTGGGCAAATCCGGCGGCGTCCAGAGCGGTTCCTCCAGTTTCTCTCGATCTGTGCCCGCAAAGGGTGAATCAAACTCGAGCTGATCCCCCAACTTTTCAGCGTAGATTTCCGCAGTTAACTCGACTTCAGGCCGGAAAAACTGGGGCAGCATGATCAGGGCCATGACAATCAAAATCAACATGTGAACAATGCCACTGATCAACCAGGGCGGGGCGTAGCTGGCCACCACATCGGCCAGTTCCTCCTCTTCATCGGACGATTGAGAGCTTTTAGCGGTTTCCCCTTTTCTTCCAGATGACCTGATCGTCTGACCTGGTAATGCCCCAACACCACTGACGGGCAAACCGTGAGCAGACTCCGGGGATGCGGCAATCGGGACGGGGCGAGCCCCCCTCGCAGCAGGCCTCGGTGTGTTTCCTATACCTTGAAAAGGCTCTGCCCCAGCCATAGGAGGGTTTGCAGCCGGATCGGTTTGGCCGTCGGGTTGGTTGTGATAACCATTCGGAATAACTGGACGAGCCGGTTGAGGTGGGGCCTTGCCAAACCCTTTTTCCGGAGTTGGATTATCATTCTGTGGAAAAGATGGCCCAAATTCCATGAGGCTCGTCAATGCTCAATCAACTGCGACGGTTCGAAATCACTAGAAAACCACGATTTGAGTTCATCATAAAAGATCAAACGAACGCCTTGCCTCAGTGTACTTTTTTCATTCGTCGGCAACAATTCAGGTTTTGCGGGCATGCGGTTTTCTTGGGAAAAAATGAACTACCACCCGCCGTTTAAGCGAAAAGTGCTCCCAGGTAGCCGACGACCCGCGAAGAATCACCTGAGCTTTCCGCGCTCGTTGTATATCCCACAACCTGGCACATATTCAGTCGCCCCAGCTCTTTGAGTGTTTCCATAACGAAAACTGCCGGAACGATCCCGCACATGGTAATTTGATTGTCGTAGACCGCTTTCCACAACTCCTCCGGGTCGCAGGATTCGATCGCCTTAACGGCCAACCGGTCTAACTGCCGCGTCCTCGTTTCATCTGCGTAATGGTTCATATCACTCGAAACTACCAAGAGGGGAATCTCCGGCAGTGTTTGAAGGTATGCGGCAAACTTGCCTGCGGCTTCACGCAGCGATTCGTATTGACCACCACGCATGACGATTCCCACAACCCGTGTTGCCGGGGCAAACCGCGCCACCATGGGCAATTGGACCTCAATCGCATGCTCCATCGCGTGGGCCGCTGCGTCAAGCTCAAAAAACGGGATCGCTTCGGCAATGCCCCGTGCAAGTTCTCGATCTGATTTCAGACTGAGACCGGGTAGTGCCCATGTCTCGTGAGGTGCTACAGCCCAATCACAGCCCATCGCCTGATGTTTGGGTGCCACGATGATGACATGGGATGGAATCTGAATCTGTTCCCACACGTGAACGGCCAGTCGCCCGGAGTATTTCCACCCTGCGTGGGGGACAATGGCCCCAGACCAAACTCGGCGCTCGACTGTCGGTGAATGGGCTGAGGTCAGGAAATCGTCGATGGCATTCGGGCTGGCGGGATAAAATCCCCCGGAGACCGCCGGTGGACGAATCGCCGGCCCTGAAACAGGCTTCGGCACGTTACTGGCCTCGATTTCCGGTTCAGTACTCAAAACCGAAAGAGCAAAAATCTGGGCCTGACCCGCGTGAGGTAAACGAATCCGCGACAGCGTTTCTTTCAAGAGCGTGGCTGCATCCTTTTCGGGCGAATAAATAACCGCCCAGACTCTGTCGAGCACTGCACATACCCCATGATATCGAGGAACAATTGTTTCCAGAACACAATCGGCTCCCGTCCCAACAACGAGGGGATTCGTTAGAATGGTCATTCCCATTCTCAGTTGAGTAACGGCCTCCGGCCTGATCTGCTGTCCCCTCAGTCCCGCCAGGAGTGCCTGCAAGAGGTCCATGATCGTCGCCTGAAGCGGTAAACTCCCCTGCGGGAAGACCCGACTTGCCTCCATCACCTTCTCAGTACGTCCATCTTCCTCCGCTCGCTTGAGTGTCAAGATGACACCCTGAACGGCTCCATCAAAGGCCGCCGAGGTGTAGAAACTGGGCGTGGCCCCCTGGCTCATGGCCATCAAGTTCCCACGAGCGAATTCAGCCAGTCGAATCACATCACCCATGCCAGGTCCGGCGGGGAGTGACCGGAGGACATCCTGCGGAAGCAAATTCGCGACCCCATCACTCAAGGCGTACCCTTCGAATGTGAACAACTCGGCATTCGGGTCTAACCATGCCGACGGCGCAAGCCCCGCTTTGCGGCAGACATGTTCCAGAAATTGCCGAGCATTCAGCCGGTGCTCGACTGCCACGGCAGGAAGCAGGAGTCCCCGTTGCTGGCCCACGGCAATTTGGAGACCGTGCTTTCCGATTTCGATCGCTTTCAATCGGTCCTCCCCCCGCGCTTCAACACGTTGTCGATTCCACAGAATCCAAACCTCCAATTCAAGCTGAGGAAGCTCTGCTGGTTGAATCGCCGGAAAGCGTAGATCCCATCTCGCGGCAATCTGGGCCGCCCGTTCCAGTGCGACCGGGAGGGTCACCTCATCTTCCAGATGCCCACAGCAAGCGCGGAGCTGTCGGTTATTCTTGAGACTAACGAAAACGCCCCAGACCGGTACAGCCGGCACAGCGGGCGAGGAGGCCTCGGAGAACTCTCCAGGATTTCCCGTCACGGCCTCGAAGACCCATTCTGCCGCACGTTGCAAGACGACTTTCTCCTCGCTTTCGCTTAACTCCGGCTTGTTTGGAACCCAGACGCTTTTCGCTTGCAGATGATCGGCGGCTGCAGGCTCCGAATGAGATGGAATCCTTGATTCGGACATCACGTGGACTCTCCTTGGTCAAATCGCCTCCCAATACTCTGGCACGGAAGAAGTAGAGCAAAGGGGCTGCATTCCCCTCTGCCCGTTCCAACCGGCCGCGCAGAATCCTTCACCGTTGCTTCTTATCCGTCATCCGAGAATCGTCGCTTTTCCCTCACGCAAAATCCGATATCCTCACAGGATAGCGACGTCCTCCCCAGGTCCCCGGCGATCCCCCGGGGCTGAAGCGTCCGGCAATCTCCGCTCCGCAGTGACGACATCGGTTTCCCTCTAAACCATATCGACCAATCCAGTAACCATTCCGTTCAATAATCACCTGCCCACATTTGAGGCAATACGTACTCTGCCGCGAAATGTCGAGAACATTCCCTGTATAAACATAGTGCAAACCGACGTCGCGCGCAATGTCGTAGGCCTCGATGAGTTTTTCCGCAGGGGTTGGTGGTCGATCGACGAGCCGAAAGTCGGGATGAAATGCCGTGAAATGGACTGGAACATCCGGCCCCAATTCTTCAAGAATCCAGCGACACATTTCGCGAATCTCCGCTGGATTGTCATTTTCCTGCGGAATAATCAGATTAGTAATTTCAACCCATACGGAAGTCTTCTGCACGAGGTATTTCAACGTATCCAGAACGGGCTGAAGCCGGGCGCCGCATAATTCCCTGTAAAATTTTTCAGAAAAAGCCTTCAAATCGACGTTCGCGGCGTCCATGAATTCGAAAAAATATTCCCACGCTGAAGGAGAAATGTAACCCGCGGTGACCGCGACGTTTTTTATTCCCAACTCTCGACAGGCCTTGGCTGCATCCACGGCGTATTCCGCAAAAATGACCGGATCGTTATAGGTATAAGCGACGCTTGTACAACCAAGGGCCTGAGCCGCCCGGGCAATCGCCGCCGGCATTGCCAGTTCGCTAAGCCTTTCGATTTCCCGCGACTTCGAAATAGACCAGTTCTGGCAGAACTTGCAGCCCAAATTGCATCCTGCCGTCCCAAAGGAAAGAACAGGCGTCCCCGGATAGAAGTGGTTCAGGGGCTTCTTCTCGATGGGGTCAATGCAGAAGCCGGTACTCCGACCGTAGGTCGTCAGGACCATCTCCCCATTGAGGTTCTGACGAACGAAACAGAAGCCTCGCTGACCTTCACTGAGTTGACAGTGCCGAGGACACAAATCGCAAACGACCTTGCCATCGTCTTCGTGCCACCAACCACCGGGGCGAATGCCCTCAGCAGTCGGCGAAGCCGCAGGAGGAAGTTCCACACGACGGGCCATAGCTTCGAGACTCCTCGCGTTCGTCAGAACATTTGGGGATTCCGCGGGTCACCGGCTCTCCTCAATTCCCGAATCGACGCCGTATCCCCCAGATTCATTTTACGGCCAAAACAGGATGAGACTTAGACCAACAACAAAACCGGGAAGAAACCCGAGGGAAAGACGAATCCCAAGTCGGGCGTAGCCCATGAACGCCGCCAGGACACTTTTCACGACCATGTTCGCCAGGATCCCGGCTCCGATATAACGCCAACCGTTGAGGCTCAGTTCCTGATCTTGAAGGGCCATCCGACTGATCGACAGCGTGATGGCATCCATGTCGTGCAATCCGGAGAGAATAGCCAGCGGGTAGAGGCCGCTTGTTCCGACGTGCTGTCTGATCCAGGCAATGAGAAACAGGACGACCGCATACAGCGCGGCAAAATACAAGGCTGCCCGAAGCTGTGTCGGATTCTGATGCGATGGCACCACTTGAGGCTGTTGCTCGCGCACCCGTCGCCACAAAAACAGGACGGGAAGATACGTTGCCGCTGCCATAATGCCAAGGGGAACAACACAATAACGGAGCATGTCGGCATGGACAACGGCAACTTCGACAAAGACCCGCGCGAACATCACGGTGGAGGCAAGGAGAATAATGATCATGGCTGCGACTTCATTCTGAGGATCATCCCGAGATTGTCTGGATGCACTGATCGTCGTCGCGGTACTGGAGACAGCTCCACCAAGTATCCCGGCGAGAAAAATGCCGGCCCGTTGACCCAGAAACTTATAGGCGATGTAACCGCCCAAGCTGATCCCCACAATTAGAACCACCATCATCCACACGTTAAAAGGACTGATGACGCCAAGTGGATCAACCGTGTATCGGGGCAACACCGGCAAAATAATGCAGGTCAGCAAGACGAATTGCATAATCGCCCGGACATCTTCGTCCTTCAGCCGCTCCGAAATCCGGTGCAGTTCGGGTTTGAATTGCAGGAGGACGGCAACAACTCCTCCCAGAACGACACCGAGTTCCAACGGCGAAACGATCAGAAGGGCGCCGACGCCATACATGAGGATGACCGCCACACTCGTGGTCAGTCCGGGGTCTGGATCGGCTCTTCGGATTCGTAACCAATGAGGAAAGAAGAGTAATCCCACCAGACAAATCAGCGCAGTGGCCGGAAGCCAGCCCCCAAAGTGTATCCCGAGGAGTGCAAAAACGCTCCCTGAAAGTGTGATCAAAGGGAACGTTCGCAGGCCAGGCATCCCCCCTTCAGTATGCTCCCGTTGCATCCCAACGAGGAAACCGAGAAGCCCGGCCATGCCCAGGCGGCCAAAGACCGCCGGCATCTCAAGTTGCGGAGCCTCAGCCACCAGGGCGGAAACCCCGCTTAGCCAATCGGGGTGTGGTAACATGCGTCATCGCTCCAGGAGTGTTTCGAATGACAACGGCCATCCAAGAAAAGTATGGCTTATGAATCACCGTTGCCGGGGCAGATGACCAATACTGGATTGAAAATACCGCGTGCGGCGCCGCTGAATATCCTCGCGTCCGATTTCCGAGGGAGTGGTATGACTACGGAGGTCTTTCAGATTCGCGAGGCAGAATGCGCATCCCACAACCTCCAGATGAGTCTTGACGTATCTCGCTTCCGATTCCGGTAAAGCCTCCAGAAGATAAGCACCGAGGACCTCACGCGGCGGGCAACTCAAACGGTTTCGCCGCCAAATCTGAGCCAGCGAATGTGCCCCGTTATCACGCCGTGAAAGGATCTCCTGGATGCGCGACATCAGATCACGACTGTGGCGCAAGGCGTTCTCGATAGCCATCATCTGCTCCGGCGGCAGGGCTTCATCCAGATATGCTTCAAGATCCTGGTCAGGTATTTCGTGCGTGGTCATGGAAGCACGTGTTCAATGACACTTCATCGGCGACCCACATTTCAACCGGTTGTTATGATCCAGCATACTACTTACCACCCTGAAGTTCCGGAAAGACTTCATGGGGAAGCCCCTGAGCCTTTAGTTTTTCACGTATCCGTTTGAGGAAATCGAACTTCCAATTGGCGACCTGCTGTTCATCGATTTCAAGGAACTGGGCCGCCTGCTTGTTACCCCAGCCGCGAACAAACAAGAGTTCCATGCACGACACTTTTAACCATTCCCCGAGCCTTTTCCAGGCGGTGATCTGCTCTGCGATGGCTTCAGAAAGGGCCTGTTCTTCGATCCCCCGTCGTTCATGACTTGCAGCCACTGTGCTCGGACCGCGTTGCGGCTTACCCCCAACCCCACAGCGATTGGTCGGTTCGCTGGCATCGTCCAGAGACACCACGATTCGGCGTCCCAGTCGACGGAAATGATCTGTCAGTTTGTGAGCCGCTATGGAGAACAACCAACTCTCCAGCGACCGCCGACTATCGTAGTTCGGCAAACTGATAAGAAACCCCACGAATGTCTCCTGGACCAAATCCTCGGCAACTTCGCGGTTCTTAACGTGACTGCACAAATACGAATAAAGACGGCCTTCGTAGCGACGGATGACTTCTTCCCACGCTCCACAATCGCCAGCCCGGACGCGCGCTATCAAATGTCGTTCAGTCTCTGTTGTTTGCTCTGCCATTTTGTCCGCGCCTGGTCTTCATCGAACAAGACCCTCACATCGCCGCAGAAACCTCATTCTTATCGTATTCTCCTGCATCATGAGACGCCCCACAATCCGCGAGTCATTCGCTGAACAGTTGCAACAGCCGATCAGATCGCCTATTGGCAGAAAACGGTCGAAGCAATTCATAAACGATACCTACCGCTCGGCCATGCATTCGTCTCACCAACTGGTTTCCCGCCGGATTGCGATCCGATTGCCGTACGAACCATGCAGGAAATCCGCCGAAGAACAGGGAAAACTACTTTCCCCCATCATCGAGATCTTGTTGAAGGTGCAAAACTCTTTCGCGCAGATCCCCCGATGCGTATCTTTCGGCCATCCGCAGGTAGATTCTTGCCTGCTCTTTCTCACCACACTTGATCGCCGATTGAGAAAGTTCTAGATACTCCTGGGCCTGGCGATTTGCACGATCCAATTCAGCCTGGCGAAGTGCCCGTGCTTCATCGACACTCATGGCGACGCTCTCCGCCGAACTTCCAGAGAAAAGCCGCGGTCCTTCGCCGTACGCTGGTAACTCAGAGTCATTTCGCGCCCCCTCGCGGGTGAGAATAAGCGGCGGCTCTTTATCCAACGCCAAGGCTTGCTGGGCGCGTTGTTCCGTGGCTGTCTTGTTATTCTGTTCCTGACGTTGCACCAGCTGCGCCCATTTGTCGGCCAGCCCAGAAGCAACAGGGAAGGCTTTCAATTGCGGTGGCAATGGGGTCGGTTGAAAAGCAGCGGGTTCAGAAGAGGCGAATACTGGGTGAAAACCGATGACAAACGGCCTCAGCGATTGACACGCAAACGATCCATAAATCCCGTCGGACAAGGTCTCTGCGAGAACGAAGGACTGATGGCTTCGTTGAAATCCCTGTGACCAATAGCCGTAGAACTCGCCTCGCGATCGCGATCCGGCGCGGCCGAAACCGACGGCAGGCGGGGAACCTTCAAACACACCAAATGGCGAAACCTGTCTCTGGGCGGGCCCGAAACGTGCCGATGCGTTTGGGCCAACCAGCGTCCAGCTCGTCCCGTGGCACTCAAAAAACCCCTCCGACACGGATTGACTTCCGACCCCGATCTGGACCTCTTGGGCCAATGAACCTTGAATCAACCGGCCCGCGAGAGCGATCAAAATGAAAACGAATACTGGTCCGCCAGGATGCTCGACCGGTACCCCGTGCTCCAAACCGACCAGGAATCGATGTTGTGGGAAACGCATTATTGGGAACATGCCGCACAACCGATGTCAAAATCAGAAGCACCTCTTGACGAGTCGTGGACCATCCGCAATATTGTAAGAGTTCGGCATGCGGAAAGCCATTGACCGAGGCCAGGCGAGAGGCGAAAGATTTTCCGAGAGGCCCTCTTGCCGAGGCAAGAAACGGACGATAACATAAAAAATGTCCGAGGCAACAATGGCCGACGGATGCGGCGGCAAAGCTACCCCGCCTTGTTAAACCCACCTTTCAATGGTAGATTAGCCAGTAAGTTGGGGTGGAAAACAGGCCAACGGGAAAAAAGGTGCCCCTAGTTGACCTGGTTGAAGCGGGTGGTAGAATTGTAATTGCCGACAAGATGAGTGCGGCAACGCCGATTTGTTCTTTGACAATTTGGTAGCGTGTGGTTACAAGCCCCTGAAAGCGCCGGATAAACCGGATGCTTCAGAAACCACTCCGGGCGACCTAGAGTGGTACTGTGATTGAACCTTTCTCATGTTCGCCACACCTCGTTTGACACGTGAGTGTCAAGGGGGTAAGCGTACATATCAATTGAAGGGTTTGATCCTGGCTCAGAGTGAACGTTGGCGGCGTGGATTAGGCATGCAAGTCGTGCGACGAGGCCCGCAAGGGTGCTCGAGCGGCGAAAGGG
>Ga0067045_1002390_pt1:0-95000 | contig 169170 bp, 133 predicted proteins | sample TerdegcTABiofilm_FD_59184 | JGI IMG/M metagenome (GOLD analysis project Ga0067045, IMG submission 59184) | Combined Assembly of (Gp0054472, Gp0054536) Wastewater bioreactor microbial communities from Singapore -Terephthalate degrading... | reverse complement strand
AGGGCAGGGCGTACCTCAACACCCGCCTCACGGAGCCGTGGGGCAAGCCGTTTCAACATGTGCCGTGAACCAACAGCGTCCACAAGGACGCGACACTGAACGCCACGCTTTTCGGCCCGGATCAACGCATCGGCCACGCGCCGTCCAATCTCATCCTCACGGAAAATGAAATACAACAAGTGGACGTGATCACGAGCCGAGTCAATTTCCGCAACCAGCCGGTCAATGGTCAGAAGAGGATCACAAAGAAAAGAGACCTGATTCTCCGCTGTCAAAGGCCAACCTGTTAGGCGAAACGCCAGATCGCTCAGCGGTTGCAGCTCTGGATCCAGTGCGGGTTTTTCGGCAGGTTTTGTCGAGAAAGAATCATCCGGAAAGTGCTCGTCGGTGTCTCCCCGAGCCGGTTCTCCCCAAAGTTCGTTGCTATCCGAAATATAATGTCCCCCTACCGCGGGGGCGTTGACACTTTCCAAGGTAGCCCAGCGGCTTTTTCGAATTTCCAAACGACGTCGTCCCAGACGGTTTTCTCCGAGAAGGATGTAGAGAAGAAGGCCGGGAGCAGGGGCAAAAAACACCACCGTCAACCACGCCAAACACGTCGCCGGTCGTTCCTTTCGCATGACAATGACCGGCAACATCACGATCCGGATGAGCCATTCCGAGATCGTCCAATATGTTGTCCACTCCCCAATGGCCATATTCGGCCTGCCATGATGATGTGAAAGTTTGTTGCCTTAATTTGCCAAACGATGCTGTATGCCGGCTCCTATCTGATCCCGTTAGGACTCTAGCAATCTCTCATATTTCTCTTTTACCGGCGGCATGGCCCCCGGCAAGGACGCCACGAGAGCACCAACACGATTGGCAAATTCCGCCTGTTTTGCCAGGTTCCACCCCCTCAGTCGCGAGACCACCCAGGCCGCCGTAAAGGCATCCCCAGCGCCCACTGTGTCCACCACATCCACGGGGATTCCTGGAACGTCTGCCACCCCCGATCGATCAACCATGAGGCAGCCTTGATCCCCCCGTGTCACACAGACGGCATCCACGTCAAACTGTTGCAGGATATGCAGGCAAAACTGCTCGTCAGTCGTAGCCGGGATTTCCAACACCCGGCAAAGGACCCGGACTTCGTCCTGATTGAGTTTTACCAACCGAGCCAGCTTCAGCGAATCCTCTATCAACGGACGGTCAAAATAATGTTGTCGGAGATTGACATCAAATACCACTAACCGTTTTTCTTTTTGCCCGTTCAAGAGTGCCCGAATGGTCCGTCGCGATACGGGAAGGCGTTGTGCCAGGGTTCCAAAACACACAGCCACTGCGGACTCAACGGCGCGATGCCAGTCCCGCGAGAACTCCATATAATCCCAGGCCACGTTTTCGTGGATCGTGAACCGCGGCTGATTCGGGATCGATACATCCACGGTGACATAACCGGTGGGGTGATCTTGATCCCATTGAATCCAGTCCGTATCCAGACCGGAGCTTGCCAAGACTCCCACAATCTCCTTTCCCCGTCGGTCTAAACCGACGCGCGACAGCACCCCACCTTCAAATCCAAGTTGTGCCGCGTGATAAGCAAAATTGGCCGGTGCCCCGCCTGGTCGTTCTCCATCGGGAAAACAATCCCAAAGAAGCTCGCCAAGCCCCAAGACTAAGCCATCGGCCATCATTGATTCCTTTTCTTCTGATAATCAGTTGCGCTATCAAACCCGCCCGAAAATCGCCAAGCCATGCCCATCACGGCGATTTTTCTACGGACGATCCAGGAGTCCCCTGTTCTTCATCCAGGCCTGCAGTGCTTGCGGCCACAGTTCGGTACCTGTGGTACCCGCTGCTAACCCCAGGCCGTGTCGCCCCTTTTCAAAGATGTGCAATTCAGCCGGAACGCCGGCTTTTCTCAAAGCCAGGTAGAATGACACACTGTTTTCGGAGGGAACACCTTTATCTTCATCCGTGTGAAACAAGAATGTCGGCGGTGTTTGCGGGGTAACCTGTTTTTCATTGGATAGGCTTTTGACCAACTCAGGGTCCGGGTTGTCCCCCAGCAAATTACGTTGCGAGCCGCGATGAGTGAACGCCTCGTCGAACATGATCACCGGGTAGCACAGGATGGCGAAATCAGGCCGACAGCTCACCCGGTCAATGGGGTCTTGCGCGTCCGGTTGACCGGCATCAAAGTGGGTGGCCGCCGTTGAGGCGAGGTGACCGCCAGCAGAAAAGCCCATCACACCGATTCGATCCGGCTTGATATGGAATTCTTCCGCCCGCGATCGCACGAGGCGAATGGCCCGTTGCACATCCAACATAGGAGCCGGATGCATGTACCCTTTATTACGGTGTCGATAATCCAGGATGAAGGCTGCAACACCGAACGAATTGAACCACCGGGCAATCTGGTGGCCCTCATGGTCCATCGCGAGCGTTCCATAACCACCCCCGGGACAAACCACCACACCGGTTCCCACGGCCTTGTCCGATTCCGGGAGATAGATAATAATCCCGGGCTTGTCCTCGGGGCGATCGCCTTTTGCCAGCGGTGCTCCCTGAGGCCAGAGCAACTCCGTCCGTGGTTCTTGAGCCAATGAAATCCCTGTCGTTAGGAATGCGACAGTCACAATCAAGATGCGAGCCATGCGAAGTGTCAATGTTCTCTTCATACCTCGGTGTCTCCTCATTGCTGATTGCCAAAAGATTCTGACATCCAACAAGTTTCAATCAAAAAGATAACGTAACACTGTCGGCACGAGAATGCCACACCCTGGAGTGACGCCGCATGTTTACGGGTCGAATTGATCTTGCCACAGGACACATGTTTCGAAGGCGGTTGGTAAAATTACAAATAGTGAGACATCGCCTGGCATGGGACGGCGTTTCTCGTAGCGCCAAGATGAGGATGGCAAGATGAGATTTTTTGCCGAGCTGTCGTCTCGTCGAAGCCTTCTCCTTGGGTTTCTGGCTGCAACCCTAATCATCTTTATCAGTCCATGTCAAGTTTTTGCAAACGGTTTGCCGGCGGGAATTGGATTATTCCCAGGTTTGCTACCAATTGACTTTTTCTCTGGGCCTTTGCTAACGGTTGCGGTGGCAATCATCGAACGACCGTTTTTTGCTCGAGCCGGTTTAACTCCCTGGGCGCTCATTCATTCTCTGCGGGCCAATTTTCTCAGCTATCTGCTAGGAATTGTGATTGCCCTGGTGTATGTCTCGGCGGTGGGCAGCGTCATAGATGCCGGTTTCGCTAATGCCGAAGTCTCCTTTCTCGGGCTTCCGATACTGCTGATCGTCGTAACAATCTGGATTGAAGAAAGACTGGCAGTCCGTGTTTTGGCCCCAGGTGCAAAACTTCGGACACGATGGATCGTGGTGGGAAATATCGTCAGCAATCTCGCTTTACTGCTTATCGGGATTGTCATCGGGTGGATTTTGTCTCTGATGGGATATCAGGTTCACGATTTTGTCTTGCAACTCGGAGAGTGGTGTGTTGCCTTCGCGGTTGCCTATCTGACAATTTTTGTTGGAGCGATCCTCTTAGCTTTGGGTGTCCCCCTCTGGGCAGTCTTGCCGAAAAGTGTTCAACAAAGATGGGGTATCCCCGTTGCTAGCCCAGACATCACGAGCCAAGAAGTGTCCCCCGCTACTTCGGTTGCTGAGGACGGAGTTGTTGATTCTCAGAGCCTATCTGTGTGACTGCCCGTCGTAACAAAATTGCAGCTCAAGAAGCTGCTGATTGCCCGTGTCTATCGTTTACTTGCTGGTGGGGGCAATTCATGAATTGCCCCCACAGTTTCCGGTAAGGGGGTGATCGGATTTCGTTGGGGGAGTTACCGACCAAAGCCGCTTGGCAGGGTTACTCAAGGCCCATGGACCAGCACCGGGAAAGCGCCCTACAACGCATGGGTGCTTGACGCCCTGTGTCAGCCGTCGTAAAAGGAATGGGTTATACGTGCTACGAGGGAGACGATCCATCGGCCCGCGCAGAAGTGGTTCTGAGGACGAAAAATGCCTTTGCGGCGCTGACTCGTCTTTCCCATCGCCGGTGGTTATTTTCTGAGTGGTATTCAGAATTGAGGGTCTATCCATGGTCAAGGTGGTTGTTCTGGATCCGGTCTCGCCCGAAGGTCTTAAGCTGCTGGAAGCCGCTGGCACAATCGAGTACGAAGAGAGAACCGGCCTTAAGGGAGAAGACCTTCGCAAAACGCTGGCGGAATTCGATGGAGCAATTTGCCGGAGCGGCGTCAAGATTACGGCCGATGCTTTAGAGGGAAACAAGCGTCTGAAAGTCATCGTTCGGGCCGGAGTCGGGACAGACAATATCGATACCACCGCGGCCACACGGCAGGGCATCGTCGTTATGAACACGCCCGGCGGAAACACAATCGCCACGGCGGAACACACGATGACCCTCATGCTGGCGCTTTCCCGCAATGTCTTCCCCGCCTATAAGAGCCTGTTGGAAGGCAAATGGGAGCGGCACCAGTTCATGGGGAGCGAGCTGTGCGGAAAAACGCTGGGATTGATCGGCTTGGGACGCGTCGGTCAGGCCGTTGCTGAACGGGCTTTGGCCTTCAAGATGCGGGTCCTCGGTTATGATCCCTTCCTGCCGGAACACCGTGCCAGGGAATTGGGCGTGCAAATGTGTCGCAGCGTCGATGAGATGCTGCCGGAGGTGGATTATCTCAGCGTGCATACGCCGCTCAACGACCAGACGCGGAATCTTATCGATCGTCCGCAAATCAAGATGATGAAGAAGGGGGTCCGGCTCATCAATTGCGCACGGGGCGGCATTTACAACGAGGAGGCCCTCCTGGAAGGGCTGCAATCCGGGCATATCGCGGGTGTGGCTCTCGATGTGTTTTCCAAAGAACCGTGCACGTCGAGTCCCTTGTTTGGGCAGCCGGGGGTTCTATGCACGCCACATTTGGGAGCGAGCACTGAGGAGGCCCAGACAAATGTGGCCATCGAGGCCTGCCAGCTTTTGGTTGACTTTTTCACGACGGGTGCTGTCCGCAATTCCGTCAACATGGCCCCCCTCGATCCGAAGACACTTGAAGGATTACGCGGTTTCCTGGATCTCAATTATCGGCTTGGCTTACTGACAGCTCAGCTGGATCGTGAGGCACCGACCCGTTGCCGCATTCGCTATCAGGGAGAAGTCGCCAATCGCGACACACGTTTGTTGTCTGCGGCGTTTGCAGCGGGACTGCTTCAACATGCCCTGGAACAGGCGGTCAATTTGGTCAATGCACCCGTATTGCTTAAGCAGCGCGGTATCGAAATGACCGAGGAACGAACGACCGATATCGGCGATTTTGCCTCACAGATCACAGTCGAAGTCTTCCGTAACGACAAGTCGGCCATTGCCGGTGGTACCCTTTTTGGTAAGTCGTTGCCCCGCCTGGTTCAAAAGGGACCATATCGTCTGGAAAGCCCTCTCGAGGGTACGATGCTGATCATGTACCATCGTGATGTGCCAGGCGTGATCGGGCGAGTCGGTGACATTTGCGGCCGGCACAAAGTGAATATCGCTTTTCTGTCACTCGGTCGGGCGGAGAATAAGCCGGGCGGAGAAGCGATTGGAATCCTTGCTCTGGATAATTACCCGCCTGCCGAAGCCATTGGAGAAATCCTCAAACTCGATCCAATCCATAAAGCGATCGTGGTCAGCCTCCCGCCGAGGGGAGAACTTCCCAGCTGGCTGGGGGTTGGCATGCCCCAGTGAGATCGACTTCCGACAGTCCCTCGGGATAGTCGCAAAAAAACGTACCCTGCGCTCTGGGGGTAGGGTGCCGGGGGAGTTTTCGCTCTGGCGTAAGCTATTCTTTCCGTAGGATGTGTGTTTGGTTCGGCAAAAACACCGGATGGGCTATGGCCTGCTCGCCGATTTAGTCTCAATGGATGCAAGTAGAGCAGATTCCTGTGTCCTCGGAATTTGGGCCATGAGCGAAAACAGCCAATTCCCCCAAGCGTCTTCGTTTGACGTAACGCATGAACCTGGCGCGACATCGGGCGAGACTCCGGTGTTTATTGACCGGAGGAAAAACCGGGAAGGTTCCCCGCCACCAGGGGGCGAGCGCCGTCAGTTTGGCAACAGCTATGCCGATTTATCTCCCGAGGCCCAGGAACTTGGCCGGGCGGTTGACGCTTACAAACTTCAGCACCACCGACGGTTTATCAACTACGAAGAGCTTCTCGCGGTGATCAAATCGCTTGGATACCACAAATAGGTCGCGACGCTAGTTTGGCTGTTTTATCGAGCCATGAATTCCAGTGCTCGTAGCTCTCCGTCCATCTGAGGAAGGATAGCCGCACAAGCTGCGCGTCATTCAGGCAAATCAAGGTCGTCATGCCAGCACCGTTCGCCCTCCAAGGTCAAATATCTTTTCCGATCACAAGAAAGTTATAGTTAATTAGTACGATGGCGATGGCCGACGTCGGCAGGTCAGCATTTCGCGGAACATTGGTCGATCCGCGTTGATTACGGTGAACCGGGTTGAGAGCTGAATGTCGCGGGCAACCCGTTCCGGGCTTCCGTCGGCTCTTCTTGAAAGTCAATCCTGAGAAGAAGGCGTATTCCACCCATGGCAAACCAAGTCGTGGACATTGCAGTTGTTCCGGTTGCAGGTCGAGGGACACGGCTGCTCCCCATGACCAAGAGCCAACCCAAAGAGATGTTACCGGTTGGTCGAAAACCGGTCGTTCAATACGTCGTTGAAGAATTGGTTCGTTGCGGGATCAAGCGGTTTCTCTTTATCACGGGTCCGGGAAAGACGGCGATCGAAAATCATTTTGATTTGAATCCGGAATTGATTCAGATGTTGCGCGAGACCGGCAAAGAGGAATTGCTCCGCGAGCTGGCATTCGAGCGGGCTGCCGTGGACTATTTTTACACCCGTCAGAGGAGGCAACTCGGCTTGGGCCACGCCGTTTTGTGTGCCGAGCCAATGGTGGATGGGCAGCCCTTTGTCGTCGCTCTGGGAGATTCCATCATCGGTTTGCAAGCGCAGTCAGAAATCGTTCGTCGAATGATCGAGGTCTTTGAGACAGAACAGGCCGAAGCGGTCATCGCCTTTGAAACCGTACCACGGGAGGACGTGGTTCACTATGGCATCGCCGAACCGGATGAAAAACGGGTATCTTCACCCGCCGGCTTTTTCACCTTGCGGCGGATCGTCGAAAAACCCTCTCCCGAAACGGCGCCGAGTTGTCTGGCGGTTGCCGCACGGTATGTCTTTGCCCCGGTCATCTTCAAGCATTTGAAGCAAACCAAACCCGGCAAAGGGGAAGAGATTCAGCTTACCGATGCGATCCAGCGGCTCATCGAATCCGGCGGCAAAGTCCTGGGAATGTCGCTTCCCGAATCCGAGCGGCGGTTTGATATTGGCAATTTCGAGAGCTATTTCCGGGCCTTTGTGGAATTCGCCATGGCGGACGAAGAATATGGGGAAGGACTGCGCGATTATATCAAACAACTTGTGCAATAATCTCAGACCCTCCGAGTGGCTTCCGCTATTCCTCCAGCAAGAAGGTTCGAAACGATGCAGATCATAAAGAAAAAGGCGTATGCCAGGGCAGGCTTAGTGGGGAATCCTTCGGATGGATATTACGGGAAGACGATATCGGTCATCGTGCGCAACTTCTGGGCGGAAGCCGTTCTTTACGAATGGGACCAGCTTGAGTTGGTTTTGAGTCAGGAAGATCGCAGTCGTTTCGATTCGATTTATGAGCTGGCCAAGGACGTTCGCTTGCACGGTTATTACGGCGGGATACGCCTTGTTAAGGCAACGATCAAGCGATTCGTTGAGTATTGCAACTCGCAAGAGATTTCCCTGCATTCCCGCAATTTTTCCATCCGTTATCAAAGCAACATTCCGCGGCAGGTGGGCCTGGCTGGATCAAGCGCGATCATTGTCGCCGTCTTGCGGTGTTTAATGGAGTTTTACGGCGTTGACATTCCCCGTCGTGTCCAGCCGTCGCTGGTCCTTTCTGTGGAAAAGGATGAACTCGGCATCGCGGGCGGTTTGCAGGATCGCGTCATCCAGGTCTATGAAGGCATGGTTTACATGGATTTTGCGCGCGATGTCATGGAGATCGTCCAAGGTTATCCGTGTGGGATCTACGAGCCAATCGACCTGGCCTATCTGCCGCCGCTTTACCTGGCCTACAGTCGGGCAGCAGCGGAGCCGACGGAGATCATTCACAATGATTTGCGGGGCCGGTATGAACGAGGCGAACCTGCCGTCCTGGAGGCCATGGTGCAATTTGCTGAATACGCACGGCAAGGGCGCAAGGCGATTCTTCAACGAGACTGGGAAACGCTGGGACGCCTCATGAATGCCAATTTTGATCTTCGGCGAAAGATTCTCAACCTTGCGCCGGAACATATTGAAATGGTAGAACGGGCACGAAGCCTTAACGTTCCCGCCAAGTTTGCCGGTTCAGGCGGGGCTATTGTTGGATTATGCCCTGACGAGGCTACATTCCAGAAACTCCAGAAGGAAATGGCCAAAATTGATTGCGAGGTGCTGCGCCCCATCGTGATACCGCCTTCCTCATGACTCAAGACCAGGCCAGGTAGTCTTTTCGCAAAACTCGTAGCGCGCCGGCTTTGCAGGCGAATATGATTATGCGGGTTTTAGGGGATCTGGGAAAACAGAATAACTGTAATTCGCCGGAAGCCGATGACGCAGGATGACTGGGGAATGCGTGGAATCTCGGCATTTTCCACGTAAGGGTTTCTGCCACAAGATTTGATCCCTCACAAGGAGGTCGGCCAGGATGGCTATGCGGCTTTGTTGGCTATTCGTCGTGTTAGTTGTCGTTCAAATGCAGGTGGCTTTTGCGGGGGATTGGACCTCGCTGGGAGCACCAGCCTGTTGCGGTCCATCTTTTGGCACAGTATCGCTCCAGCAGGGCTGCTGCGAGACGCCCCCGTCATGTTGTCAGCACGTTTGGGACGGCTATTGCGAGAACAAAAGGGCAGGGTGGTGCGGACTCTGGAGTCTGGGGGGACGTTGCGCTATCGGTCATCGTATTTGCCCGCAATGCTCCGAAACAATTCCGCAAGAATGCGGGACGCCATCGACACGCCCCATAGAGGATCCCCTGTTGTCGCAGTCCTCCTCAGGCAGGGTGGAAGAATCCTTGCCCACAACTATTGTCAGGATCAAGCCCAGCACGGAAACTGCGAGCAAAGCTACCAACGCATCTTCAGCACCGGTCATACCACTTCCCCCTGTGTTGCCGGACGCCAAAGAATAACTTCATTCTTCAAGCTCGTCAGTTCCTGTAACACAGTCATAGTGCTCGGGTGCTAACAAACTCGGCACACTGTTCCCGAACGAACAAAGGCCAATCTCGCGGAGATCGCGGCTGGGGGCACATGGAGCCATTCGGATGCCGCACGCTGATACATTTCCAATTGGGGCCTGTAGAAATCGATTCGATCTTTGAGCTGTTCCGCCCCCACGTTATCGGTCTTAAAGTCCACAATATCGGCCCCAACAACCTGATCGCCCTCGTAGAGGACAACAATGCGGTCAAATTGCCCCCGCGTGTAAACCCCTTGATCGCGGATCACGAAGGGTTGTTCAAGATACAATTCCCAGCGTGGGTTTTGGAGATGATCGCAGAGCTGTGCTCCCGTCGTTTCACCTTCGCGGGTTCTTGGTTGTCGATAACTCCGAAGCGAAAGGAGATCCCGAATCGCCGGCTGTTCGAGAACCGCCTTAAAAACCAGATCGAGCTTATCATACCTGTCCAGTGAACCCAGAATCTGAACAACGGTCGATTGTCGTTCCCGTTCATCGGGTAATCCGTTTTGGTCAAGCCAGCGAATCCGTGAAAGCCAGATGTGGATGATTGTCCCCACGAGCAAGGCTTCACTCGGTTCCCATCGCAGAGGATCGGACATCACCGAAGGGCGTCCTTCAGCTTCGTGTGGCGCTGTCCACGACAGAGACCGCTGTGATCTCGATGGTTTCCGCAAGATGACATTGAGCGGTTTCACACGTTCTCGCACACCTTTGTCATGTTGTCGCGACGGAAGTTTCGATAACCAGGAGGGATCGCCACGTTCAAAGATGATTTCGCCTGGTTGAATTGGCGGTTTATCGGCAAGTATTCCACACAACAGACCAGAAAAACTGAGGCTGATGCGAGACCGGCCTTCCGCCCTCGGCTTGACGAACATGTACAGCCCGTAGATGGCACGGGTCATCGCGACGTACAAAACGGACAGATCCTCTTCAATCCATCGCTGTCGGTACTGGTCGTATGCCGACTGGACCTCCTCGGGAAAGACACCGGCACCAAGCAAATCCTGATTCACACCGCGGTACACCCGGTCGATCGGTCCGGCAGGCTGGCTCCGGGCATAGATGAGGTTACCCTGTGACCGCCCCATCGGGGCATCGAGATCAGGAAGGAACACGACATCAAACTGCAGCCCTTTGGCGCCATGAATTGTCATGACACGAATCCTGGCTTCTTCGACACCCGTCACTTCCCGGTGATCCAGCCAGGTCAAGAAATCACGAACGCGGGCTGTTGGACGATCGTCATAAAGAGACGAGATTTCAATCAATTTTTCAAGCCAAAAATGCTCTTCGGCTGGAACATGGGGGGCCAGGTCGTTGGCCAGCTCGCGGATGACATCGCCATACCCCCGATTGAGAAGACGCCGTCGTAACTGATATGACAATTCACGGAGGTACTGGGCTTCATCATCCACCGGATCTCTCACCATCCGATCGACGGAATTCTTTAACGGGGACGTTGCCACCCGCAGGGCCGCTGCCGAGTCGGTTGGATGATCTGCCACCCGCAGGACGTTTAGAATCATCTGGACGGCGGGCGACGCCGTAACCGGATTGTGCCCTTCCTGACTTACGGGAAGTCCCGCCTGACGCAGCGCTGCCACGATTGGTTCAAGCGCCTCGTTTTTTCGGACCAGTATTCCAATCGTGGGCTGGAATGATGCGTCATAGATTTCTCTTACAAATGTCAACAGGACCGAGGGCACATTTTCGACACTCTGCAGTGTATCGCCGTTCTCGTTTTCGTCAGCGACCTCCCAAGTTGCCTCTTGCGGGGCGTCTTTGACCACGATGCAGCAATACCCCGGGTAGTCATTTCGCGCCGTCTCATGCCGCATGAATCGCGAACACCAGTTTTTAATGGCGTCGCGCCAGACTTCCCGATTCGTGCCGAACTCGTTCGACTGAGAAAGCCCCTCAAAGAATTCATTGACAACTTCAATCACAGTTGGGCTGGAGCGATAGCTCACATCCAGCGGCTGAGTTTGCACATCTGGCAGAGACTCTTCCAGATATCCGAAAATCCTCGGTTCACTCCCGCGCCAGGCATAAATGGACTGTTTCACGTCGCCCACACAGAAAAAAGTCCCGTCCGCCTTTTCGCAGATTCGCTTGGCGAAGCCTTCCAAGACCTGCCACTGGAGCGCGGATGTGTCCTGGAACTCATCCAGGAGAAGATGCCGTAACTCAAAGCCCGTCCGATAGTTCCACTCTGCCTCGCTGATCGATCCGTTTTCCCGAAGATAATCACGAAGGTAACGTGTCACATCATGGAACGTGATGGTTCCGGCCTCACATTTTAGACATTGATAGTTCTTGTCGAATTCGTTAAAGAGTTCGTAAGTGGCCCTTGTTTGATGGATGACGGCATTCAGAAGGACGCCGCGCGCATGATCGACAAGCGGCACGTATAGCTTGACAAGGTCCGACGGAATCACAACCCGACCGTATTTCTGCTCGCCTTTGGCCACCTTGGCTGCGATTCCTTTTTTTAGAAACTCCGCCCACCGATCACTCCTTGCACGTTCAAGATCGCTTCTCAATGCCTGTTGTAGCGACGTCTGCAATTTCACCATCGGGTAAGCTTCTAGCTTTGCCAGAGCCTGTTCAACTTCCGCATCAGATAAGGTCTGTCTCAAAGCCAGCCGATTCCAGGCGTCTGGTATCGCCTCGAGAAAGACCCGCTGGTAATCATCGCGGATGAGGTCCTGCAACTGTTTCGAGACCGTCCGCACGGCTTCACCTTTGAACAGCAGGTGGAGCCAGCCGCGGGTCCGGTCTGGTTCTTGCAACAACTGGCTCAACGCCAGTGAACGAAGGACTCGATCTTGATCGTCCTCCAAAATGGTCCAACCGGGAGGCAGTCCCAACTCAAAACTGAGACTCTGGGCAACACGCACAAAAAAACTGTCCAAGGTTCGAATCTGGACGTCATGAAGATGTCTAATGATGTGCCGCAATACATGATGGCAGTGTGCCCGATCCCACTGCGGCGCGACGAGAGCCCTCAAGGAGTCGAGCGATGCGTCATCCTCAACGGCTTCGGCCAGGCGACTGAGGATTCGATCCAAAATTTCTCCTGCGGCCTTGCGGCTGAACGTGGTGGCGAGGATGGTGTCGAGGTTCACCCCCTGGGAAATCAGCCAAAGAAATCGCCGCGTGAGTTGAAACGTCTTGCCCGAGCCGGCGCTTGCACGAATCACAACGTTTCTTGGCTCGTTTCTCGGCTCCGTCTGCGAACAGCTCAACTTTTGTGGCCCCATGCATTCAAGACCCTGGATATCTCATTTCATTGAACCAATGGCTACACAATAAGATCGGAACACACCTTGCCCAAGGACGGTAGGGGCAATTCACGAATTGTCCCCGCCGATGGATGCACCATTGGGCTTCGCGATTTGCAATCTGACCGTGATGTGGACGTATAGGAACTCCTGTGAAGCTCACTTAACAAGGTAAATTGGCTCATCGGCGACTTCAGTTGGCAGCTTCTCAAGCTGGTTACCCATCATGTCATAAACGCGACAACCCTCCGGAATTGTGATAGGCGTGGGTTTTCTCGCCCAGACAATGATCACTTCATGACCCTTCGATCGAAAACGGAACCCTTGGATTCCCTGATCTTCGTTCCATTTGCCGACAAAGTCCCACGTCGGCTCCCAACAACTTCGAGAGAACGGCCTGGGCAGGATACATTTTTCGGGGAACACCCCCATATTCGAAGAAAACATTTCCCGCTGTGTTTTCATTGAATGCACCGCAGGTCCCCGCATGATAGAAAATCTTTCTGACGCCTGAGGCCCCCATAACGGCGGCAAATTTGACAAGATCGATCGCCGCTCGGTGCTCACTTGGTCTGAGGCTTCGATTCATGGCCTCGTCTCCAACGGTAAAGGGCAGGGTAGGGGGGTCATCATCGGCGTAACAACCGATCTCAGTCACCCAGATCGGCCGAACAGGGCCATGTGCTTTCATAAGTTGATAGCAGGCCTGGAAGGACGACTCGTAGGCGTCAGGACTTCCGCGGTGAGGATAAAGATGGAGATTCATGATATCACACCACTCCAAGCCTCCCTGCTCGATGAATCGCCTGACCCATTGTGACTCAGGGGGGGCGGCGATCCCGCCAACGACGAGGCATCTCGGATCGACCGCTTTGGCGGACTCATAGGCCACCTTCAACATGGCAAGATAATCGCCGATGTCCCAACCAAATGAATTGGGTAAGGCATAGCTCGTGAAGAGCGGTTCGTTTAAGATTTCGATGACTTTAACTGAATCGCCGTAATGCGCAACCGTCGCTCGAACGTAACTCCCGAAATCGGCGAGATTCTTTGGCTTTTGCGCCACAATCAATCGTCGCTGCAAGTAGGTGTTTGACCCGGCGTCCCTGGCGACCCGGTCTTTATCAACCACGGCGGCCCATTCTGTTGCCGGGAACGGCAATAGCACAAGCGACTGACCACCAGCTCGCAAAACACGCTGGATCTGTTGATCAGGAATTTGAAAATCAAAAGGCCCGCCCTCCTGTCCCTGGACGAGTCGCCACTGGCAGGACCAGTCACGCCACCAGCGCACCCCCGCCGAATGCGAAAGCTGGAGAAGAAAATCCCACGGAAAAGCATGATTCATCCCAAATGATGTGTCTTGTTCGCCAACAGGCTCGATGTTCGCAAGCCGGATCGTCTGTTGAGGTCCCCCTTGAGGCTCCCAGACGGCTCGAAAGAATCCTTTCCGGGCTTGAAGGATTTGGGAAAAACGCTTCTCAGCGACGGCGTTTTGCGGAACGTCCAAACTGACTGACTGCTCCCATATTGTTTGATCCCGGAAATCCAGGATCCGCAGCTTTCCCTCCAGCGTTCGCCGCTCGCTGGTTCCGTTAAACGCTCGCAAGGTCATGTCCAAGCCCCGGTCGGGGTTGAGGAAGATATTCCCCAACTGATCGGTCGAGAGATTGGATTCGAGACCTCGGGACAACTGATAGTCGGACGGACCGTCATTGGCATTTCCCACCCGCTCGAACTGGATGGCATCAATCCAGATAACCGCGTCCGAAACCTGCGATTGCTGAAGGTCAAGGCCCACGCCGCAGTAGGCAAAGGCCTGTTCGGCAACGAACGGCAACACTAATCGCGTCCATTCCTGGCCAACCTTGAAAGTCCGCTGCACGTTACGTGTTTCCTGTCGTACGAGAAGGACAGCGGGCGTGTCGGGCTTGTCGGCACAAACGTAGGCTGAAAGCACATAACGATTCCCCCGCTCCAGTGGGATCCACCCTTCATTGGCGACGACCACACACCGAACCGGCGTTGCCGTAGGGTCGAAATAGTCAAAATAGGAGATCAACGGGGATGCCTGGGAAAGGGAAAGCCGCCAACTGTGGCTGCCGTGGTAAGCCTTGCTGTTATCCCATTCGCCAACGTGCTGGAACAGATTTCCGGCCCAGGAACTCATCCCAAGGGCGACCGATCCCCAACCTGTTCCCCCACATTCAAAACTGCTATTTGGCAGGAAGTTCTTCAGGCCTTCCGTGGGCAACTGGGGCAATCTCTGGGGCCGAAACGCAGCCACGGGTTCGAGCGTGATATCATCGAGATACAGCGTTCCCGTACCCTGAAAATAAATCTGAAAGCGGCTCTCTTCCGGTTGTAGGTCGCGCGCTGCTTGAAAATGGAACTCATACTGTTTCCACTGCGATTCCGGCGAAAAGGTCTCACGCAGGCCGGTGTCTTGCCACGTTTTTCGGTTCACAAGGGCGATCGAAACGGAACCCGATTCCAACTCCTCAGCCCGCGCCCATAATCGCAATCGGTACCACTGTCCATGTTTGACACCAACCCGGTTGACTTGAGCGACCATCGCGTGGCTATCCGGGAAACCTCCTTCAAATTGGGTGCACCTGAGGCGAGCGACGTAACCTCTTCCCGGTTCACTGATGCGGGCCAGGTCTTGGTGAACCGAACTCCGGCCTGCTGTTTCCCAGTCATCGGGTCGGCCATCATTGTTGGCGTCCTGCTCAAAAGAACCATTGGCCAATTCTTGTGAGAACACAAAGGGATCGCTGATACCTCCAACAACCACCGCGAAGATGCACAATCCCATTGTGACAAAGAACCGTTTGAGGCCGGACATGGCATTTGCCTCCCACGCTTCGTAACTTCGTACAGACTCAACCGTCAGCTTGTCCCCCATTGTACAGAAGCATGCCCACGCTGGGCGAGCGGCTGTCCTATGCGAAAGAAAGACAGCGGCCGTCGCTCGAACAGTAAGAGCAATTCATAAGTCGCCCCTACGTTTTTCGGACGGCGGGCACTCTGACTTTCGTTTCAAGAATGAAGAGAAAGAGTGATAAGCTCATCGGGAACCACGGTGTCAGATTACGGTCTATTCTGACTCTTGGCACCCTGTTGGGCTTCACCGGTCATTGGCACGAACAGGACAGGCGCCACACTTTCTTGGCGAACCGAACCGTCAGGCTGCTTCTCAATGACCAGCAGGTCCTGCTGACCGCGTCCCACGGGGATGACCATTCGTCCTCCTACGGCCAACTGATCAATGAGGGGTTTAGGGACGTGATCCGGTGCCGCTGCGACGATGATCACATCAAAAGGCGCCTTCTCTGGCCAGCCGCGGTAGCCGTCGCCTGCTCGGACGAGAATATTCTTGTAACCAAGGCGTTTGAGCCGTTCCGCGGCGGACGTCGCCAGCGGTTCAACAATCTCGATGCTGTACACCTCGCGACACAGCTCGGCAAGCACAGCCGCCTGGTAACCTGAACCTGTCCCAATATCCAGAGCACGGCTTTCTGCGCGAGGCCTGGCGAGTTGGGTCATGAGGGCCACAATATACGGCTGCGAGATCGTTTGACCATGTCCAATCGGCAACGGGTGATCATCGTACGCCTCATGGATGACATCCTGCGGCACAAATTCGTGTCGTGGAATCCGTCCCATCACGTGGAGAACGCGGGCGTCCGAGATATCGCGGCTTCCCAGTTGAAACTGAACCATCCGCTGCCGGGCCAGTCGAAATGCTTCAGGTTCGGTCGGAAGCGCAGGGTGGCAGGGGCCGGCCACAATTCCTTCCGTACCGTGCTCGGCTGTGCTCACGGGGTCACCCTTCGGATCGAGATGGCCGCCGTTTCGCCCAGCAGCCACGTCTCCGGCAGCGACTGGCCCAGAATTCGGGGACGAGCTTCCTGGAGACTCAAATCCCATGTTCGATCCGCTCCGAAAACAGCCCAAAATCCCTGCTACGAGAAACCATCCCGCAATCACGGCCCACCGAGTCCGCATAGCCCACCTCCTGGCCGTTTGGCCTAAGGTTGCGGAAAACGGTCTCGATTCGACTTGGCATCCTCAATACGCCGATGACTTCGGAGGTAAATCTTCCTGAAGCAGTCACCGTCCGAAAACCAATCGTCACACCTTGTCCGCTTTGGGACAAACGAATGGTTCTCGGTATTCCCGCGACACCAGTGCCGTAGCTTCCGGCGAATCCGGGAAAACTTCCCGTTCTGGATCGAACTTGAGCAACGGTCCCATCGAAATCGGATATTTCTTGAGATCAACGCCGTTGTCCTTCAGGTGCTGTAACGTTCGCTCCAGCGTTGCAACATTATCATCAAGGCTCTTCACATCGGCCAGAATCCGCTTGGCCTCTTCCGGCGACACCTTGTTGTTTTCCCCAAGATAGTAAGAGATATTGCCAAGGTGGCTGAGCGCCGCCGAAAGATGCCCCTCCCGGGCATCAGAATTGAGGACCTTGGGATCCCGACTGAGACACGCATCGATAAAGTTGGCGAAGTGGTTGCCAGAGCCTCCAAATGTCTTCACGGGTTTAAGACTCTTATCGAAGACGACACACCGCGTGTAGGTTTGCTGGACGAGATAACCCTCGGTGCCATAGAAGATCACCCCGATCTTATTACCGGTCTTACTCTCAAAGAGAGTATTGATCTCCTCATCGGCACAATTATCGACCGACAGGCCGCGCGTTTCGAAAACGATACACTTATCGCGGTAGTCGTAAATCGACACCTCGGTGTTTGCGGTGTCGCCCGCGTCCACATAGTTGTCGTCGTTCCTCTCGGCCTGATAACCGAGCCGACCACCATAAGAGATGACACTGATGGGGTGAGAATCGACCCCTAACCCCCAGCGGGCAATATCGGTTTGATGAGGTCCCTGATTGCCCAGGTCGCCGTTGCCATAAATACGCTGCCAGTGCCAGTCGTAGTGGAAGCTGGGACGTGTGCACCGCGGGGTGGTGTACGGCGCCGGACCACTCCACAAATTAAAGTCCACTTCGGGCGGGATGGGATAATCACCTTTCGGGCCAATCGATTTGCGACGCTTGTAGCAGAGTCCACGGGCAAATTTGACTTCGCCAATCCCCCCTGACCGAATAAACTCGACCGCATTCTTGATCGCAGGGTTGGATCGACACTGGGTTCCAACCTGACAGATGCGGTTGTACTTCTTGGCAGCCGCCACCAATGCCGCACCCTCTGCGATGTTGTGGCAAATTGGCTTCTCAATGTAGGCATCTTTTCCCGCCTGCATCGCCCAAACACCACACAGGGCATGCCAGTGATTTGGCGTCGCCGTGCTGATGGCATCCACCGCCGCATCATCTAGCGCTTCTCGAAAATCGCGGATAAACTTGGGACGAAAGTTCTTCGCCTTATAAATCTGCTCAACTCGCCCCTGTCCGACCTTTTCATCAGCATCCACGATATAGAGAATCTGAACCCGCGGATCGGCAAGAAACGCGTCAATGTGTTCTCCACCTCGACCACGGACACCAACGATTGCAATTCCGATCTTTTCGTTCGCCCCTTCCGCCCGCAACAACTTGGGCACGGCCATCGCCGAAGCAATGGCTCCTAACGACGTTCCCACGAATTGACGACGTGTCCAGAATCGTTTCATTGGACGCTCCCCAAATCTTTCGATAATGGTTGTAACAACGGACGCCGAACTGGCGACAGTCTTTGCCGTTTGCCAGTTCTCTCCAGAGTTCTTTCACTTTCCACAATTTAACCGTAATGTGTCCGATTGTCCACAAAGCCGGAGAATCTCTAACCACGCGCGAGCCGTCAAAGCGGGTCAGAATCCCCCTGAAAGAAGGCGGCAGCTCCCAAAACAATAATGAGGCGTTCCAGAACAAGCCGGGGATCCGTTGGGACAGCACCTTTCATCGCGGCATCAGCCTTGCGAAGCCAATGGAGGAGTTTCAACGCCCGCTGACGCCCCACCTTGCGAAGGCGTTCTTCTTCAGCCTTCAGGGCAAATGCGGGCACACCGACCTCTTGCAAAGCCTCTTGAAGCGAAACCCGACCGCGCCCGGGTGGTGGAAACACATACCGCTGAGTTGCCATACCCAGCCTTCGCAACATCGGTGCGATCATTCCCAAGATACCTAAAGGGGTTTCTCCCGATTCCAGCAACTTGTGAATCTCGCGGAGTGACTCATCTGGCCTGCCTGCAAGGGCACTGTTGACGACATCCCATACAGCCTTGGTTCGCCACGTCCCCGTAAGCGTCAGGATCATTTCCGACGTAATCGTTTTTTTGCCCAGACCAGCCAGTTTCTGCAGTTCCTGATCAATCAAACCGCAAACCGGCCCAACGGATTCCAGAAGCAATTCAGCCGCGTCCCGATTCAAACTGAGCTTATGCTGATGTTTGGCCCAGCGGACAATCCAGGGCACCAATTCCTGGCTTTTCTTGCGGGCAAAGTCACACTCGATCACCAAACCTTTTTCGAGGGCCACCTTGGCCAGTCGAGTATTGGCCGGCCATTGCACCACGGAGAGCAAAAGAACATTGCGTGTGGCGCCGCTCGCGAAAAACTTTTCCAGTTCATCCCGGGATTGAGAGACAAATCGGTCGGCCCCCTCGACAAGGACAACCCTGGGCCGCGAGCTGAACATACTGACAGTCGTCAGTTCCTTCTCAACGGTCGGCCAATCGACGCCACTCCCGTCGAACTCCCGCAAACAGAAATCATCCTCGGCATCAGGAAGCCAGTACTGGCGGAGTTTATGCAAAACCAGCCGCCGAAGATAATCATCGTCCCCATACACAACACAAAAGGATGGGAGCTTCGGTACATCGGCAAGGACAAACTCCAGGCCAGATTCAGGACGGCTTGCCATCGACTTTTGTGCGCGGGGATTCATAGCGGGTTTACTTGGCGGTACTTCCCTCTCGCGCTTCACGCACAATATTCACATATTGGCGGGCAAGATCGCGGATTTGCGAGAAGTTTTTCGCAGCGATGGCCTTAGAACTCACCAGCGCCCCACCAACTCCCAAAACACAGGCGCCCGCCCGAATGAAATCTCCCGCCGTTTCAAGCGTGACCCCACCGGTCGGCATCAGGCGAATGTAGGGCAAGGGACCGTGGATCGCTTTCAAATACCCCGGCCCCGTGACGTCCGAAGGAAAAACTTTGACGATGTCGGCCCCAGCCTGCCAGGCCGTCAAGATCTCGGTTGGCGTAAAAGCTCCCGGAAAAACAAGCTTACTGTAGCGTTTGCACATCTGGATCACGTCCAGGTTCAAAGTTGGACTCACAATGAACTCCGCCCCGGAAAGAAGAGCGATCCTGGCCGTTTCTGGATCCAAGACCGTCCCCGCCCCCAGAACAATCCGATTCCCGAGCCGATCCGCCACGGACTCGAGAACGCGATGGGCACGGGGCACGGTGAACGTGACCTCAATGGCTATCACACCGCCTTCGGCAAGGGCCTCCGCCACATCGCCGAGAACATCCCCGCTGGTGGCTCGAATAACGGCGCAGATTCCACAATCGACGATTTTGGAAAGCTGAGGATGATTGATCATAATACTTATGATTCCTTTTCGTGGTTCCAACAGCCGCCTGATCTTATCTCCCATGAGCTTATTGGCTTGTTGAGAAGGTGTCAATTCAGCCGGTGGTTTGGCCTTTACTGAACCAGCAGGGACCGCTGCGCTGCTGGACGGTGGTCTGTCACTGCACGATAATGATAACGGGTCATGTATGCACGAGTGCCGGCTCTTGTGAGACGCCCGATCGTCCGACGACATGTTTGTGTCTTTGTGAGCAATTCGAGGAGGTCCCACGCATATGGGACGGTTGTTGGAGTCGTTTATTGTTATTGTGCCTGGCTTATTTGTCGTTATTCTGCTGGTGGTGGTCGGCGTCTATTATCTCCAGCGATTGCGACGTGAGTCTCGTCAGGATTCGGACGACGGCGTTGATGCCTTGACACGAGATTTTCTGAACATCCATCGGGAAGGAGGAATCACCGAGGAGGAGTTTCGAGCCATTCGAGCCAAGTTATCCTCGCGTGAACACGGTCTAAAATGACAAATCCGGAAGCCTTATTCGGTGACTTCACAGAGAGATTGGATCGTCCGTTGTCCGAACGCGGTAGGGGCAATTCATGAATTGCCCCTCTGAACGAGCCAATGCAAGGCATTAGGAACCAGGTTCGTGTTAAATCCCGCTTCGATTGCCGCGTGGACCTGTGCAACAGCGAGACAGACAAAGGAGAATCTGGGCAAGATAGGCTTTTTACCTCAAACTTTTCTAGCGATACGTCACGTAATGATTAGCGAAAGGGAGGGTGGACACCCTGTTGGATGGCGGTTTTCGGCCCAGTATCGCCGATGACCAATCAATGTCAGGGAGCATTCGCATGAGGTGAATTGCCCATCATGGGAATGGGGCCAAAGGGCAGGGGGGAACCGTATTGGTTTTGAGTTTTAGAACTTTGCGACACCCAGGGTTTTGAACCATGCCGACAGGACGGGATTTCACATCGGGACGCCGTGGTCCGAGCACCGGCAAGAAGAACGCTTTCTGTTCCTTTTGCCGAAAGAGCTACCGCGATGTGGGACCTTTAGTCGAGGGGCCAGGGGATGTTTACATCTGCGGCGAATGTATTGACCTCTGCCAATCCATTCTTGACCAGGAACGAAAGCGCAAGGGGACTTCGCGACCTCTCTTCGCACGCGTTCCGACGCCGCGCGAAATTGTTGCCAAACTCGATGAATTTGTTGTCGGTCAAGAAGACGCAAAGAAGGTCCTCGCTGTCGCCGTCTATACTCACTATCGGCGGCTTATGCATCATGGGACTTCCGATGTGATCCTCGACAAGTCAAACATCCTGCTGATCGGTCCAACGGGGTCGGGGAAGACGCTTCTGGCGCAAACCCTCGCCCGTCTGCTCGATGTCCCGTTCGCCATCGGCGACGCAACAACACTGACAGAGGCAGGTTATGTCGGGGAAGACGTCGAGAACCTTCTCCTGAAACTGTTGCATGCTGCGGATTTCGATATCGAGGCCGCTCAACGGGGAATCGTGTACATTGACGAAATTGACAAGATCCGCAAGACGAGCCACAACGTTTCCATCACTCGCGATGTCTCGGGCGAGGGTGTTCAACAGGCCTTACTGAAAATGCTTGAAGGGACAATTTCCAATGTTCCGCCCCAGGGTGGCCGAAAACACCCCGAGCAGCAGTATATTCAGGTTGATACCACCAACATTCTCTTTATTTGTGGCGGAACGTTTGTCGGTCTGGAGGACATTATTGGCCGGCGGTTGGGAAAACGATCCATCGGGTTTGCCTCATCGGTTCCCTCCCCCAAAGCGGATCAGGAACGTGCCGAGCAAGGGCGAGATGAATACCTCCTGTCGCAGGTCACGAGTGAGGACCTGGTCGAGTTCGGCCTGATCCCCGAGTTCATTGGGCGATTGCCAGTCGTAACAGCTTTGCGCCCGCTGGATGTGGACGCTATGATCCGCGTGCTGACGGAACCCAAGAACGCGCTGGTCAAGCAGTACGAAGAACTTTTCGCGATGGAGAATGCGGAGTTAGAATTCACCGAAGAAGCGCTGCGGCTCATCGCCCGCAAGGCGTATGAGAAGGGGACAGGCGCACGCGGATTGCGGGCCATTGTGGAGGGAATCATGCTGGACGCCCTCTATCAATTGCCCGATCAGCCGCCAGGTTTTCGGTATATTGTGGACGTCGATGTTGTGGAGGGGAAAAAACCCTTGTTAGGCCGACCTGTCGCCAGGCAGAAGACGGCCTGAAGTGGTAGGGCTTAACTCCCTCAACCGCATTTCGGGACGTATTTCAACCTTTTTCCCGCACGTATCACGCTGCTGCGCGCGCCATCTTGCGGAGCACATCTATGCCTTTTTGAATAGTTTCATCCGATGCTGCGTACGAAATGCGGAAATGCGTATCCCGCTGACTGAACACATTGCCTGGAATAATCAGGAGCTGGTATTTCTCGATGGCAGTCGTAACAAAGTCGGTTCCTGAACCCCAAGGGACCTTCGGAAATGCGTAAAAGGCACCTTCAGGTGTTTGGAGTTCGTAATAGTCCTTCAATCCCTCCACAATCAGATCCCGCTTTCGGCGATAGGCGTCGTATTGAGCCTGCATATCATAATCGAGAGCAGCCACGGCCGCCCACTGAAACGGATGAGGAGCACAGACGAAACTATACTGCTGGAGTTTGATCATCTGCTGGATGATGGTCCGGGGCCCATGAGCAAAACCGAGTCGCCAGCCTGGCATTCCATGACTCTTGCTAAGCCCCTCGATCACGATGGTCTCGGGGTAGAACTGCGCCGGAGAAATGAAGGGACAATCGTAACAAAAATTCCTGTAGATTTCGTCGCTGATCAGGGCGATACCATGCTTCTCAACCAGGTTGGCCAACTCGCGGACCTCCGATTCATTGGCCACGGCTCCCGTCGGATTGGCGGGGCTGTTAAGAATGATCAGCTTGGTTCTGGTAGAAATGGCGGCCTTAACACGATCCACATCAATTCGGAAATCTGGATAAGTATCCACAAAAACGGGAACACCACCTGCAATGTGAACCAGCGCCTCGTACATCACGAAAAAGGGGTCGAAGATGATGACCTCGTCCCCAGGATTGACAAGGGTTAGGATTGCCAGCATCAATCCCCCGCTGGTGCCCGATGTCACGAAGGCCTCGCGATCGGCATGACCATACCGGCCACGGATGTCAGCCTGAATACGCTCGCGCAGTGCGGGAATCCCCTGAGTCACAGAGTAGCTATTTTTCCCTTCGCGGATCGCAGCGATGGCGGCTTCCTTGATCGGGTCGGGGACATCAAAATCCGGCTGGCCAATTGATAAATTGATCGGATTCTTTAGTTTTGCACCCAGTTCAAACACTTTGCGGATGCCCGAGGCATCGAACTGATGCATTCGATGGGCTATCCAAGACTCAATGGCCATCTTCATGACTCCTTACAACATACACTTGGGGATAAATTGACTTTGGAGATTCCCGATTTGGCGGCGCGCGTCGCCGCGCATTTTTTCGAGGTCCATATCGCAACTGGATCGCACGTTAACAGGATTCCCGCTACCCATGCGAATCATTCGCGGCCTGCTCGGGGCAATCCATGGATTGGACCGACGACTTTACGATAATGGGCGATCCCATCTCATTGACGGGTTATTCAAGATCCTTGATCATCCCTGAATTCGTTATTGTCCCAGGATGGTCAAATCGTCGGTAGGGACCACTCCCATTTGTCGTCCTGACAAGAGTCGCCGATAGTAAGGCGTACTGGCCAGAGACCGTTCGTTAGAACAGCCCGGCGGGAATACCGAATCCGCTATCGAACGCGGCAACTGAAACGAATGATCCCACCTTCACCCGGAGGCAGCGGATTTTCGATCTCCCATTGGAGTGTCGAGGATCCAACCTCATTGGGCTGGACAGTCAGTTTGGCTGGAACGCTTGTCTGCGAAGAATCCGGCACGTACTCCAGGCGAGTCGATAGGCTATCGACAATCACAAGTTGCGTGATGGGAACCGTACCCACGTTGTCAAAGCGCAGCGTGAAATCCACAGTCTCGCCTGGTTGAGCGCTCGCCTGCGATGCAACCTTGACGAGTCGCAAATTCGCCTGGCCATATCGGCTTTCAACCCGGTAAACCGAGTGGATACGAGACACTGCGGTGTTCTCAGCAGCGCGCTGACCATCGATAATGACGTGAAGATTCTGGTCGCTGCTCCAGACAATAGCGGCCTGAACGGCGTTGGCCAGGAGCGGAATCTCATCACTTTCCACGATCCCTTTGACAATCAGGCTGAAATTCTCATAGGGCTTGAATCCATCGGAGAAGCCGTATGGCCCGAGAGACTGCGACACCGCACCGTCGTGCTGCCGACTTTGAAATTGGGCGATCCCACGACGTTGAACGCCTGCAACCGGTTGGTAATTCTGCGTGCCTGTTCCCACGGGTTGAACTTCCGCAGACTGGGCCAGTTGAGTTGGCGAATAAACACCACCGACTCGTTCTGCTTGCTCACCCTGTCGGACGCCAACAACCTGACGCACCGACGCGAAACGTGGGCTGTAGATGAAAACACGGTTAAACGGCTGGACCTGGGTTTTTCCGTCTTCAGAGGTGAACTGGGCCACGGCATCCTCGGGATTGATTCCTCCGAGGGTTTCGCCCTGGATGCCTGCAAAAGGCGGCAAGTCGCCGCCGTCGGCCAACAATTCGTCCTGTGGCCAGGGCGGGCTGATCCCTGGGGGATTCCAGGCTGTTAATACGGCTCCCGGTGGTAAACCGTGAGGCAGCACGTTTCCCTGGGCATCCACGTAGATGGGGCCTGTCCTTCCGTAGCCACTTGAATGATTCATTCCGGCAACGGGAGAACCGTTGGGAATCATTCCGTTGTTTCCCGGAACACCGGGACCGGCGAACTCTGGAGCAGGGGAGGGCAGGGGAGGGGAATCGGCGAGCCTTCCCGTCGGAACCGATGATGTCGATCGGCAGGAACAGAGGATTAACGTGCAGAGAAAGATTAAGATCGCCCGCACCGTTGTCGGCAATACCATTTGTCCATAGTGGTTCTGGGGACCGTCGATCATCGTAGTTCCACCTCCGAGCTCATCTGCGGAACCACTGCCTGCTTCTGCGTCTTCGGGGGACCGGATAATAACTTCACCTGCGGTGGGAAGATCACCAACGATGGCGAACCGAAGAGAAATCGAGGGTCAGATTCTTCCTCAGGCAACGGGATTCTTCCGCCCATGCGCAAAATGACCATCGGACGCCCCAGAGTATCGGCGACCACAAGCGGGTCCTGGTCCGACCGAACCTCAAACCATGGTTGTTCCTGCTCTGTTTGTCCAGCAGGCAAGGCTTTCTGCGGATCTTCCAGATAGACCACACGTGTGACGAATTTCCCTTCCAAGGCAAAGGCAATGTCCTGCGGATGAAGCTCAACAACAATTGGAAAATGTCGTTCTTGACCAGGCGGCGGATACAGGCGATCAAGGATTTCAAGAGTTGGAAATAACTCCGCACCTTCGGCGCCGGGCAGGTTCATGATCTTGAGACGATAAACCCGTCCCACCAAAAGCCCCACGGTCAGCGGCAGGTTTCGCGGTTGGCCAAACTGTCCTGCCTCGGCCAGGGACACCTGCACGCCATGCGGTCCGCGAATTTCTACCGGTTGATAATACCCCTCGACTGGACCACCTCGTGCCAGCCGTGTGGCCCCAGCCACCCCCGGCGGCGTTTGGGCGTTAAACATTGGATGCACCGGCAGCTGCTGCCCGACGCCAATCGCACACCATGCAACACTCAGCCAACATGTCAGAGAGACAATGAGTGTGACGTGTACCCTATGGCCTGCATGGGAGAACGGATCGAACATGGAACCCACGTCAGACATTGGCAACACGGCCTGCACCTCTGAAATCATCCTAAAGTCCGTCACCGTCAGGGATCAGTACCATCGACACAAGATGACTCAATCTTGAGCAAAAACGACTTTGAATACGCGACAACTGCAATCTACTGCAAAAAAGGGCTGTCGGCGTTGAGATTGGTTCTCGGGCCGACAGCCCTATGTCGTCATTCCTGTGGGTCGCTAAGACCCATGGGACGTCTCAGTTTCAGTTCATTGGGCTGGGGCTGACGCCGTGTCTGAAGAGACGCCAGGGTCAGCGACGACAGGGCTTTCACTCTCCACGGTTCCATTAATCTGTTGGCTGTAGGCCGAGTATGGCTGACGAAAGATCGTGGCACCGGGCATGGTTTGCTCATGAATCCAAGCATGGTTGGCCGGTCGAGGGTAACTAATGCCCGGGGACTGCTTAACATCAATGCGAACCTTTTCGGTTGGCTGCGGAATATGAACAGAGGTATGGTTCCGCATGACGTGCTTCTGCAAGCCTGCTGGGCCTCCGAGCGGGACGTGCGGCGGACCAGGCAAACCAATGGGTGTGCCGCTCATCGGCATCCCGTATTGTGGCCCAGTCACGCCTGAGATGTAATTCATTGGGACGGTGCCGCCACCTGCCACAGCGGGCGCCTGGGCAAAGGGAGTTCCCTGCAGCGACCCTCCGTTATTGGAGGCACCGCCTGGAACCATATCCGGCATAGCGGCCACATCACCCGGCACCTGGAGGTCGCGATTTCCCATCCGAATCACGCAGAGAATCGATCCCCGACGATCGGCTTCGATGATTGGGTCAACACCGGGATCGAGCCGCGTGCTGACAAGAGTTTCTGCTCCTGCAACGGCCAATTCCTGATAATTAGGATCCGGTAGATAGACGACTTTTGTCACGAAGTTCCCGCTGAGGACCTGGTCGAAGTCTTCCTCCGTGAATTGCACCGGAACGGCGTTGTGAGCGATGAAGGCTTCGGTCCGCGGCATCGCAGGCGCCACTTCCAGGGTCGGATAAAGCTCCACACCGGGTCGCCCAGGAATATTGGTCAGCTTTAATCTGTAGATCGCGCCTTGGGGGAAGTTATAACGGCCCGGACAAATCAAAGGTTCCGAATCAAAGGCCCCTGGGGCTGTGACATCCCAATTGACCTGCATCCCTTCCGGACCCGCAAAGTGAACCTGCGACACGGGAACCTGAGCCGGCGTTAACATGGGCATGTACGCGGCCTGGACACCCGGACCCGGCCCACCCACTCCTGGCCCCATTTCCATCAACTGTTGAGCTGGGGGCAGGTTCTGCTGGAATGGGCCTTTGCAACCGGCCACAATTGCTAACACCACACAGAGGAAAGCTCCGTATCTCATTGAGGTATCCCCCTCACATCCCAGAACTTGGGCAATCCCGAACTGCTTGGCCATTCTCGTTTCGCTTCCGTGACACGATGAACTTGTTCTTGCTTAGTCCGCCACCGGGCGGTCAAGAACATGCTGCGGGCAACGCCTCTGAGGGTATTCGTCGGAAAAAAGCAGCTAGATTCTTTGGCAAATCCCGCAAATGTGTCACATTAAGCAGTTCGCAAGATTCTGGGAGATTTGGAGCACGCAGCACAACCAGAGAGAAAATGAGCCGCTTACAGAAAAGAGGAGAGCTGGGAAAAACAGAAGGATTGCTCCTTCTCCTGTTCACCGGTCGGACGACTGATGCCCCCGTCACACTCCTTTTTTTCTACTCGGGCCAAAACCCGCCCGTATAAAAGACTATCGCGGAAACCCGAGTTACTAATCTTTGTGGCGATGCTGGGCCAGCATAGCGGCCACGCGAATCGCTTCGATAAGGCTGCCAGGGTCGGCCCGTCCTAGCCCAGCAATGTCAAACGCCGTCCCATGGGCGACACTCGTCCGTACGATCGGGAGACCTGCTGTAATATTGACTGCGCGATGCATCCCCAACAGTTTGAGGGCGATGTGCCCCTGGTCATGATACATAGCGACCAAACCATCGAATCGCCCATCGCGGGCCTGAACCATGATGGCATCAGCCGCCACCGGCCCTTCCACGCGGATTCCTTCCTCGCTTGCCCGTTTAATGGCCGGCGTGATGATCAGAGACTCCTCCTTCCCGAACAATCCCCCCTCCCCTGCGTGAGGGTTCAATGCGCAGACGCCAATTCGCGGTTCAGCCCCTTTAATGCATTTCATGAGCTGATCAATCAGATGGATCTTCGTGTACACCCCATCGGCGGTCAATTGACGAACCACATCCCGAACTGCAATGTGGAGCGTGACATGGGCAACCGCCAAGCCCGCCACACCACGCAACGGTGCCCCCGGACCTAAATAGAGAACCATGGCCACCTGTTGCCCGTGACACAAGTCGGCCAGAAGCTCTGTGTGTCCGGGATACTGGTGGCCCGCTGCCTGAAGGGCCTCCTTGTTGATGGGAGCGGTGACTAAAGCATCGACCTTTTTGGCCAAGGCCAATTCGGCACCCAGTAAAATCGCCTCGAAGGCCGCTTGGCCGGCCCGCGGGTCAATCCGCCCAACCTGAACCGGCGGGGCTCGATCCTGACCAGGCGGAACGCACATGATTACGTCGGGAGTTGATCGCGCTTTCTGAGGATCATCACAGACTTGAATTTGCACACTCGATTTCCGCAAAGCAGCAGCGCGACGGAGATACTCCGAGTATCCCACCACAACAGGGCGACAAACACCATGAACACGAGGATCAGCCCAGGCAGCAACAATAATCTCAGGCCCAATTCCCGCCGGATCCCCCGTTGTTATCGCGATCAGCGGACGATCATTTCCAGCATTCATGGTTGTTACCCTCTGTGTTGCGCGACGCCGCAGCGCGGCACGTGACCTCGCCAAGTAGACCCCAGCCCGATATTGTAAAACCGCCACTCACCCCAGAGCAAACCCTACATCTCGAAAAATCGCTGTTTTCCCCGTCTCACCGCGCATCCTATGATAATAAAGGCGGGTTATGCCAAAATGTCAACAAAAAAACGAGCCTGTAACGTCAGTTTCTTAGTCCATAAAGCAGCGTCAGATGAAAGCCTGTATTCAACGCGTTGGGTGGGCAAGGGTTCGTGTCAACGGCGAAACCGTGGGCGAAATCGGTCCCGGGCTGCTGGTGTTGCTCGGTGTCGCCATGAATGACACCGAGAAGGATGCCCAATCGCTCGCAGATAAGACCGTTGGTCTGCGGATTTTTGAAGACACCGAAGGAAAAATGAATCTTTCCGTCCGTGATGTCGGGGGTTCAGTCCTCGTGGTAAGCCAGTTTACCCTTCTTGCGGATTGTCGCCGAGGAAGACGCCCCAGCTTCACCGAGGCTGCCCCGCCAGATCGCGCGAATCAGCTCTGCGAATACTTCGTTGACCTGGTCCGCCAGAGTGGCCTGCCTGTGGCCACGGGTCGCTTCCGAGAACATATGGAGGTGGAGCTACTCAATGACGGCCCAGTCACCATTCTGCTTGATACGGAAGATTTGAAAGGTCCACGACGTGAACATGAGAAGAACCTATTGGTGTGAATGCTGTCCGCCCAAGACGTTGCCGGTGCGGCCACTGAACACAGTCAAAACGGAGTCACAAAACCGTGGTTGATTTGGCTGTCCCATTCTATGATCTTCTGATGGGCGCAGTCATGCTCCTTTCGATTGTCTATGGCATATCTCGTGGCTTTATCTGGCAACTGGCATCCCTTTCTTCTCTGGTCCTCAGTTGCTGGGCCGCCGTTCGGTGGAGTTCCAGTCTCGCCCCGATCCTGAGCCGTCAGGAACCCTGGAACCGCTGGCTTGCGATGCTCATCATTTTTGTTCTTTGCTCCCTCGTGGTTTGGCTCGTCTTCCAGGCCATTGCCAAATGGCTTCAGAAGATTCGCCTGGAAGGCTTCGACCGGCAGATGGGCGCCATCTTTGGCTTGATCAAGGGCGTTCTGTTTTGTCTGGTGATAACGTTTTTTTCGATAACTCTTTCTGTCAGCACTCGGTCCATTGTGCTGGAATCACGTTCTGGACCATTCCTGGCGCGACTCATCCCTAATGCGGTCGCGATCTTGCCCGAAGAGGTTCGCACCTCGATAGGGGAGTACCTCGATGAGTTTGAAGCTCAACTCGAGACCGCGCCGCTGCCGCCGAACCCTGCTGCGAGCGACTGAACGCTTGGCATCTGGCGCGCGTTACGCGGCCCAACGGTTATTCTTGGCCTGAGAGGCCGGCCCCAATTTCGTCGCGACATTTACAAACCAAAGGCCGGCCAACAGCTGCTGATTACCGGCGCGAAGGCAACTCGCGGCGATTGCGCGAATGCTGGCCGAAAACGGGACTTCTGACCGAACATAAGAAACATTATCGGACGTTGCATAAGGCCAAAAATGAACCTGGCCGTCATGCACTTCGCGGCCCCAGGCTTCAACCAGCACTCGGGGCCGAGACTCTCTGGCCATCTTCTGGCTCAGCACCTTCCAGGTACACACCCATCCGACGGAACTTCTGGTATCGGGCTTCGACAAGCTCGGGGATCGGAATCGCCATCAGCTCCTTGAGTGTGTTCCGAAGGTACAGTTTCAGCCGAGACGCCATCTGAAAAGGATCGCGATGAGCACCGCCGAGCGGTTCCGGAATCACATGGTCGATAAGGCCGAGCTGAATCAAGTCCTTTGAGGTCATCTTGAGAGCGCGGGCCGCTTCCTCTTTATACTGCCGGTCTTTCCACAGGATGCCGGCACATCCTTCGGGGCTGATGACGGAGTAATAGGCGTGTTCCAGCATGGCAATCCGGTCACCAACACCAATCGCCAGGGCACCACCTGAGCCACCTTCTCCGATCACGACACAGATGATCGGTGTTGGCAACTGCGACATGAGGAACATGGATTCGGCGATCACCTGCGCCTGTCCTCGTTCCTCAGCCCCGATCCCCGGATAGGCCCCCGGCGTGTCGATGAGACAGATAATCGGGAGATGAAACTTGGCCGCGAGCTTCGCCTTGGCCATGGCCTTGCGATAGCCTTCTGGGTGAGCACACCCATAGTTGCAGGCCAACCGTTCCTTGGTGGTCTTGCCCTTTTCATGGCCGATGACCATCACCTTGAACATGTCGAGCTTGGCCCAACCAGTTCGCACCGCCCGGTCATCACCAAAACAACGATCACCGTGCAACTCGACGAACTCATCAAACGTCAATTGGAGATAGTCACTTGTCTTTGGGCGGTCTGGGTGGCGAGCAACCTCCACGACCTCCCACGGCTTCAAATTCGCGAAAATCTGTTTCTTGAGTTCCACCAACTCCAGGCGCTTTTGCTGAAGCTCTTCGCGAATGTTTGGATCGGTCTGGGCCAGTCGCTCGAGCTTCTCAACCCGGCTTTCCAGTTCGTAAATCGGGCGTTCAAAGGCAAGTCGGAATTCAGTTGCCATAGCTTTTGGTTCCTGTCTTGGACCTCAAATCAACAGGGTATTCCTGGGGGGAGCGGCACACTACGCTACTGTCAGTTGAACGGGCACTTCATCGGGTGGAGGTACTTTGAAGACTGGCACGTCGTAGAGTGCTCCGGCGAACTCGCCAATCGACTTGAACCGATCCGAGGGGCGCTTCGCGAGAGCCTTTTGCACGATGCGGGAAAACTCCGGATGGACGTTCGCATTGTAGGCCTCCAGCGGAGGCGGCGCCGCCTTCAGGTGTTTATTCAAAAGCTCACTTTGATTCATTCCCGTGAAAGGAGGTTTACCGCAAACCAATTCGAAGATCGTGCATGCCAGGCTGTAAAGATCGGCCCTGCCATCGAGAGGCTTATTGAGGATCTGCTCCGGCGACATATAGCTGCACGTCCCCTGAATCTTCGCTTTGGGGCGAAAATACCACAGGATCTTCGGTCCCATTTTGCGGCACAACGCAAAGTCGATTAACTTGACATCACCATTCGGGGAAACGAGGAAATTCTCCGGCTTGATGTCCCGATGGACAAACCCCTGGCGATGCAAATAGGACACAGCCTCGACGCATTGAAAGATAATCTTCCGCACAAACGGGGCGTACTCGTCGATCCCTTTGCGGATAAGATTCTTCATGTTCCCGCCATTGAACCATTCCATGGCAAGATATGGGATCCCTCGGTCAATATTGAATTCAAAGATTTTGATGATCCGTTCGTCGTCGAATTGACTTGCGATGGCATATTCCCACTTCAGGCTCCGGATCTGCTCCCTGTCACGGCGAAATTTTTCTAGCAGCAGCTTGAGTGCAATAAATTGAGACGTAGAATCACAAAAGGCCTGCCAAAGCTGTGTTGTCGCACCCAAATAAACCGGATTGACCAGTCGATACCGCCCAATATAGGTAACTGCCGCTGTACTCACGCGATTTCTCTACCCAATCAAATCAAGCCAATCACCTTACCCAGTTTTCCCAGAAGACTTTTTCGCAAATACCCCTGCGATCATCTTAACGATCTCTTGCAGCAAACTCAACCACAAATCCGAGTTCCGTAACCTTCTAACAACTCCACGTACAAGGCGCGAATCTTGTCACTCATCGTTCCTCGGTCGAAATCTTTTATGCAGCGTTGTCGCCCGGTCTCTCCAAACGCCTGCCTCAGATGCGGGGACTCAATCAGATCGGCAATCGCCGAGGCGAGCTGTTGAATGTCGCGCGGTGGAATCAAATAACCTGTCTCCCCGGTCCTGACGACTTCGCGAGCACCGTCGATGTCGTAACTCACTACGGGCTTGCCAGCGAGAAGTGCCTGTGGCAGTACCCTCGCCAGTCCTTCGCGAAGACTGGTGTGGACAACAACGTCCATGGCGGCCAACCAGCGAGGCAATTCCTCCGGCGGGACCAGGCCTGCCAGATGGAACAGTCCATTCCAACCGCGGCTTCGAATCGACGCCTCCAGACGGGGACGAAGGATCCCATCTCCTACCCAGAGAAATCGCGCCTGCGGGTACTTCGGGATAATCGTCTCTGCGGCACTCAGGATATCCTCATGGCCTTTGAGGTGGAACAGTCTCGCGATCGTCCCGATCACCACATGGTTTTCGTCATATCCCAGCTTGCGCCGCATCTCCGTCCTGTGCATCGCACATTGAAGAAAAGGCTCAATCTCCATCCCGCTGTAAATTGTCGTGAACTTTCTCCGATCTGCAATCCCGGCGTTGACCATGAGGTCGGTCATGGCATCGGCCACACTGATGAAGGCATGACACCGACGAGCCGCCCACTTCTCACAAGCCACAACGAATTTCCTGGCAAGTGCCGGCTGATATGGATGAAACGGAGCGCCATGAACGGTGTGGACAATCACGGGAACGCGCAGGTTCCAGGCGGCTGCTCGGCCAAGAATCCCCGCTTTGGCACTATGGGTATGAACAACGTCTGGCTGGAAGACTTGGATCGCCTTCCGTATTTCCAGGTATGCCCGAATGTCATGCCAGGGATTGATGGCTCGACGGAGAGATGGAACCAACTTCATTGGGATTTTCCCCGCCCTGGCCCGCTCCAGAAGACTTCCCTCGGGTCCGAGCGGCGGTCCGGTGACAAGAAGCACGTCATCGTGATACCTGTGGATGAGATCTTCGCATGTGAGGATGGTATTTTCCTGTGCCCCACCGACGATCAAGCGCGTAATGATGTGAACAACTCGCATAACGATCTATTGCTACGTCACAGCCCACACGAAATATCGCCCCCGGACATGCTGCGGGTCGCGTTCGTTCTGTCAAGAAACTGTCGGTCGGTGATTTACACGACAGAAGAAACGACTAATCTTAAGCCGTTTTCCGTCGCGATCATTCGAGGGTATCACCTTTCTTAACAACCCCCGGGGCACAGCGACACCATGGCCCAGAGGCGGAAATTGTCGGCAAGTTATCATAGGTCACCGAAACCAAGAACAGTCCCTGCGGTGGAGCCGTTGGCCCAGCAAGCCGGCGATCCTGAGAGGCGAGGACCTCTTTGAGCCATTCCACCGATCGCGCCCCTCGCCCGATCTCCACGAGACTGCCTACGATGTTGCGGACCATATTATACAGGAAGCCGTCGGCCTCAATATCAATCGCGATCAAGGAAGGCAACTCTGGAATCGTGCGGGACACTTCCAGCTCGTACACGGATCGCACCGATGTCTTGCGCTTCGCGCCACTTGTCTCGAACGCTGCGAAATCGTGTTTGCCGACAAGACATGTTGCGGCCTGTCTCATGCGTTCCGCGTCCAAACGACGCGGATAGTGCCAGACAAATCGCCGAAAGAATACTGGCCGGATCGAATCATCATCAATCAAATATCGGTAGCGCTTTCGCCGGGCGTCCCGAATCGGATGAAAAGTGGGCGGAACTTCCTCGGCGGCGAGAACGGCGATGTCATCGGGCAAGATCGCGTTCAGGGCCTTGACCAGCGTTGCTGTCGTCAACGGGCTTTCCGTTCGAAAAGCCGCTACCTGTCCCAGGGCATGCACACCAGCGTCGGTACGTCCGCTGGCCAGAACCTTGGACCGCATCCCGGTAATCTGTTCGATGGCGTCCTCGACAACCCCCTGAATAGTCCGCCCCCTCGCTTGACGCTGCCAACCGAAATAATCGGTGCCGTCATAAGCGAGGGTCAACCTGATGCATCGCATTGCGATTGATCCGGGGAAGTTCTTGTGTTACGGACGTCCCCGTAACAGCAGCTCCACGATTTGCACAGCGTTTGTTGCCGCACCTTTGCGGAGGTTATCACTCACGCACCAGAATGTAATTCCGTTAGGTGATGAAAGGTCTTCGCGGATCCGTCCGATAAACACTTCGTCCCGACCAGAGCAGTCCAGAGGCAGAGGATACTGTTTGGCTTCGAGGTTATCGATAACGACAATGCCGGGGAAGCTCGTGAACAGTTCCCTCGCCTTTTCCACCGTAATCTTCTTTTCCGTCTCCACCAGGATGGATTCGCTGTGGGAGTTTGCAACGGGAACCCGAACGCAGGTCGCACAAATCTGAATGGATTCGTCCTCCATAATCTTGCGCGTTTCGAGAATCATTTTCATTTCTTCGGACGTATAGCCGTTCGCGCGTGGCGACCCAATCTGCGGAATAAGGTTGAATGCCAGAGGATGGGCAAAGGTCGTGTACTTGTACGGTCGTTCTTCCAAATACGCGCGAGTCCCTTCAATCAAGTCCTTGGTCCCACCAAGACCGGCCCCGCTAGCCGCCTGATAGGTGCTGACCACAACTCGCCGAACCTTACCAAAGTCGTGAAGCGGCTTGAGAGCCACCACCATTTGCGTCGTGGAGCAATTTGGGCTGGCAATAATTCCCTGATGCTTGAACGCTGCATGCGGATTAACTTCCGGAATTACCAACGGGACCTTGGGGTCCATTCTCCACGCCGCACTTTCATCAACAACGATGCAACCTCGCTTGACCGCCTCCGGGATAAACTCCTTTGCCACCTCGTCAGGCGTGCTGCTGACAGCCAATTCAACCCCGTCGAAAGCCTCTGGCCGAAGTTCCTGAACGGTGTGTTTTTCTCCCCGGAACTCGAGTGTCTTTCCCGCCGATCGAGCCGAAGCCAGGAACTTGATTCGCTCGAACGTGAACGGGCTTTTCTCCAAAAGCTGGACCATGATCCGCCCAACGGCACCCGTCGCACCAACAACAGCCAGAGTCTTGACCACGGAACAAATCCTCCACTGCCAACAATTTATTCGAACTATGACTTGACAAAAGACACCCGCGGCCTATCGGAAAACCGCCAGAGGAACGAAAAACGCCTAGTCTTCACTTCCTCACAAGCAACTCAGACGGCGACCAGCGGTTTGTTTGTTTACAAAGCTAATTTGGAAAGACACAGACATTTCGTCCGCGATTGTGGTTCGCGCAGTTTCCCCAAATCGCGAACGTGGCAACCCCTCATCATATTTCAGTATTTGCCTTGCGCGAATCCCCTGCCCTGCCCAACCATCCCCCCTTCTCCTGCGGCTTTCGGCCGCCCTTTCCTTCTGATCCCAACAAAAAACGACACCGCTCGTCACGGTGTCGTTCATCATGATTTCCCCCCTACCCTTCATACTCTTTCGCTAAGAATTGGGCTGGGGATCATTAACCATTCATCACAGTCCGGCAATCGCTTCTGACGGGAACTGGAAGGAAAAGGCGACGCCTTTCTTGTCCCCCGCTGTGAGAATGACTTCACGGGTTTCTTCGTAAAGCTTGCCATCCTGCTCAATCTGAGCCGTGACGACATAGCGATACTGAAGCCCGTCTTTCAAGTTATAAGAAACGTACTCTCGGCGGGTTCCTGTGCTCTTTGTCGCCATTCCATTGATGAGCACCTTGGCTTCTGCCGGCACATAGACGGTCAATAGGCCGCTGTCGTTTCGGCTAGGAACCGAGTAGCTTGTTGGATTCACCATCGGAGTTGCCGGTGCCGGCTGGTTGAGAATGTCACTGCCTGGTGTTGGCGTTGAGGGCACATTCGGACCGGGTCCTGGTTGAACCGGCGTTGGTGACGGTTGAACCGGCGCCGGGGTCGGCTGCGCTGGGCTGGGTGTCACCATCGGTGACGTCACAATCGCGGGCTCGCATGCGCACGACACCTCCCCGCAGATGTCACAGCAACCGCCGGGAACTCGGTACCACCGATAGGGACCAAGAATCAGACGTCGAATCGGACCAGGTCGGACACCCAAAACCCACTCGTCGCCGACACAGGGATCACAAGGTGCACACACATCACACACTGACCAACACGGTGTCCAACAAGCGAGGGCGGTGAGAGGTCCCGGATACCAAGGCCTGCAACCACAACCCCAACACGCCTCCGATGTCCCGCTCAGAGCACCGAGCGAAAGACCCACAACAGCGCACGCCAACAAGATTTTCGACCGCATGGTTTCGTTCCTTTCGCAATAACACCGGCCCTTCCACCGAGTCACAGCGCGTCCCCGCAACAAGGACCGCTTAACGCTCATATCCACCTTACCCTCGCAAGGACGCGGATTTCAAGGGGCTGGGCAAACTTTGTGGATTACGAAAGCTTTGCTACGCCTCGTATCCCAAATCAATAAGCGATTCCCATATGGAACACGTCCAACAAACGACCGGCGAGCTACTTACCTTTGTGATCGGAGGAAACTCCGTTAAGGCTTTGCAACATTACGTGTTGTCGGTGCAATCGTCATCGGGCCTTGTCCCGGACGGGGAGGATTTCCACGTTGTCAATTCCTAACTGCCCAACCGCCCCTGTCATCCCGATACCGAGGATCGCCTCCCTGGCCGCTGCGGGAACCTGGATGCGTCGCGAAACCTGCTGCCATGCGAACGTTCCCATAATCGGCCCTACGGTCGCCTCGCCGACAGGCCCCCTATCCTCCCCGAAAAAGGTAATGATCATCCCGGCGGATTCCTGAGGATTTCGTCCAACCCGGACATTCTGGGCACGAACCCAGAACTTAACGATGATCTCTCGAACATATCTACCGTCAATGGGAAACCCCTGCAAAGCCCGCGCTGGTTGCCCAGGTTCCCGATTTTGCAAAGCCAGATACACATTTCCGGATGGGGCGCCATCGTTTTGTCGAAGCTCAAATTGCTTGCAGTAGTACCAACCGGGTGGTTCCGCCGTCCCCGGACGAATATCCTCGAAATCGCCGTTCACAATTTGCGGGTTTGTCGGGTCCGGCTTAATCTCACGCTGGGTCTCGGCGATGCCCGTCATGGGCACAAACAACGTCGGTTTTAGTGACTCAGTGACAAGCTGGCCGTTGGTTTTTTTCAAGAGATACATGGTTTGCTGGTAACGTTCGCCCACCGGGATGACCATCCTCCCCCCCTCTTTAAGCTGGTCGATGAGCGGTTGGGGAACCTTTTCTGGGGAACATGTGACAATAATCTTGTCAAAAGGTGCATGTTCCGGCCAGCCCTGATAACCGTCGCCCGCCTTCAGGAACACGTTCTTGTACCCCAGTCGGCGGAGGGTTGCCTCGGCCTGTCGCGCAAGAGGCTCGACGATTTCTATCGTGTAAACCTCGGCGACCAAGCCACTCAGAATGGCGGCCTGATATCCACTTCCCGTTCCGATCTCCAAGACGCGGTCCGTGGGTTGCGGGTCGAGTTGTTCTGTCATGTATGCCACCACGAAAGGTGGGGAGATGGTCTGGCCATGGCCAATTGGCAGGGCCATATCGTGATAGGAGAGCCGCCGCTGATCCGGGGGAACGAATTCGTGTCGTGGAACGGTCCCCATGGCGGCGATGACCTTGGGATTCTGGATGCCACCGCCGAGAATGTCCCGGCGGATCATTTCCTGGCGAAGACGGTCGAACGGCAAAAGGACACGCCCACCCCCCTGCTCTGCTCCACAGAGACTCACCGGACACGCGACAATGGCTAGTAATACGCAAAAATATTGAAACCACACTCTGATGGCAGTGGCCCAACAGTTCTGGCGCATAACAGGTCTCACTCCCTCCGGGACAGCATCATTGAACGAGGTTCCATGTCATTTCTATTTTAATCACATAGACTTACGTTCATCCATTGAAGAAGGGGCGGCGATCAGGGGCGTCGTCGCCTTTCTTGCCACACTTTGACTCGGAACACTTTTCATCAACAATGAAGGGAGGACTTTACCAATGCGTGATGATACCTAGCCTGGAGGTCGTTCATGGTCTTCGAGAATGTGGCTCTTCGCGAATTGATTATTCGCCAGATCTTGCCACGGGTACAGACTCCAGCTCAATACCTGGGGGGTGAATTGAATTCCGTCGTCAAGGATCCGTCCAAGGTCTGCGGACGTATGGGTCTGTGCACCCCGGACGCCTATACAATCGGCATGAGCAATCACGGATTGCAGGTGCTCTACGACACGATGAACCGGCGAACGAACTGGGCTTGCGAACGGGTCTTCGCCCCTGGTCGTGACATGGAGGCACAATTGCGGCAATGGGGCTTGCCTCTTTACAGTCTTGAGTCGTTCACACCATTGAACCAGTTCGATGTTGTGGGGTTTTCTCTTCAATATGAACTCAGTTATACGAACGTCTTAACCGTCCTGGATTTGGGCCGAATTCCGCTTCGTGCTGAGGAAAGAGAGCTTCAGGATCCCCTCATCATTGCCGGGGGCCCCTGTGTCCAGAATCCCGAGCCGATGAGTTGTTTCATCGATCTCTTCGTTATCGGGGATGGCGAAGAAATGCTGCCTGCCGTGTGCAACGCATGGCTGGAAGCGCGTCGAACCAGCCAGACCCGGCAAGAAGCCCTGGCCAAGATGGCGCGACAACTCCCTCACATTTATGTGCCATCCCTTTACCAGCCAGAAGTTCAGCCAGCGACGGGCCTCATGGCGGTTCACCCCGCGCAACCTGATATTCCCGAGGTTATATCGCCGGCGATCCTTTCCGATCTGGACGGTTTCCCATTACCGAAAGCCCCGATTGTCCCTTTTGTGGAAATCGTCCAGGACCGCATCGCCATGGAAATCATGCGTGGTTGTCCCTGGCGATGCCGCTTCTGTCAGAGCACCACAATCAAGCGGCCGCTGAGGTTCCGTCGCGTGGAGACACTTGTGACAGCCGCCGAGGAAGCCTATCACAACACCGGGACAAGCGAAATTGCCTTGCTGTCGTTATCCTCAAGCGATTACCCTCAATTTGAGGAACTGATCAGACGGCTCAAGGAGGTATTCTGTTCTCAGAACGTAGCGATTTCCGTTCCGAGTCTTCGCGTCAATGAACAACTTCGCGTTTTGACTCAATTGCTGTCGCCGGACCGCCACTCGGGCCTGACGCTCGCTCCAGAAGTGGCTCTTGACGATATGCGTGTTAAGATCGGGAAACGAATCCGAAACGAGGATTTGATCGAGGGCTGTAAACAGGCATTCCGAAGCGGCTTTGACCGGGTCAAATTGTACTTCCTTTGTGGGCTGCCAGGCGAACGGGAAGCCGACCTGGCTGGTATCGTTGAGCTGGCTCAAGAGATCTCAGGTTTGGGCCGGGCTATCCTTGGGCGTCCGGCGACGGTCGTGGCCAACGTGTCAAATTTCGTCCCGAAACCGCATACCCCGTACCAGTGGCATCCGATGCAAACCCGGGAGTATTTCACGGAAGCTCACCAGTTCTTGCGGCGACGCTGCCGGATGCGGAGTGTCCAGATAAAGTGTCACCCTGTGGAAAGCAGTTTGCTGGAAGGGATCATGACCCGCGGTGATCGACGAATGGGCGCCGCAGTTCTGGAAGCGTTCCGCCATGGGGCACGTTTCGATAGCTGGATGGAACACTTTACCCCCCAAATCTGGTGGGATACTTTCCGTGATCTGGGGTTGCCCCATTGCCGAAATCCTGCACCGGCCGTGGGACCCGCATGCCCGGCTGCCTTGGGACCATATCACGATCCGTCAAGGGCGCGCGTACCTCGAGCAGGAACACGATCGCGCGCGGCAGGAGCTTGTTTCGTTTCCGCAGTGAAAGAAACCCGGCAGGAATTGCGCGGGCCAGCGATTTGCACGGAACGAACAAGATCAGCCAGGGCGCTGTAAGATGGGATGAAGATCATTGGGACATTACCGTTTTGGGGATAGGAGAAGGTGTCGGGAAAAACTGTCGGCCTGGTAAGATAAAACGGTACGCGGTTTCGGGTGATCCATCACCCAACATTGACTCTCCCTTTTACCGGGATCGACAGTTTCTCGGTCGGCTTGATTGAGTCGTATATGGGTTACCGGCTGCTGGCTTTAGACATTGACGGAACACTCGTAAGTACAGAGGAGGAGATTTCGTCCTCAGTCCGTCAAGCCATTTCACGTGCGATGGGATGTGGCCTTGAGATCATCCTGGCCACCGGGCGGCGATACAGCCGTGCCCTCCCTTTCGCTGAAGTTCTCCAGCTCAACACGCCCCTCGTCACATCGAGTGGGGCGTTGACGAAGCTGCCGGCAAAGCACAAAACGTTATTTCGATCGCGTTTTTCTGAGGATGTTTTGCGACGGGTGCTTGTCGTTCTCCGTGAGCTGGGATTTCCCGCAGCCGTGCTTGGAGACACATTCGGCCACGGTTTTGATTACTACATCGAGCGGACGAATGGCTGCCGCCGGAACGCATTCTTTGAGGATTATCTTCAACAGAACGCAGGTTCGGAAAAGATCTGGGACGATTTTTTGGAAGTCCTTCCGCCCGACATTTTTGCCACCTTCACCGTTGGCAGCGAGGCCGAAATGAAATGGGTGGAGCAAAAGCTTCACGTAGCCCTTCCCCAGCACCTGACGACGAACGTCTTGCGAAGCCCGCGGTATCGGGGTTTCTTTTGCGAAATCATGCCAGTGGGGACGAGCAAGTGGACAGCAATCTGCCAGGTCGCGAAGGAAAGGGGTGTGTCCACCAGCGAGATTTGTGCTGTGGGAGACGACGTCAACGACATCTCGATGATTCGCCAGGCGGGATTCGGCGTGGCGATGGGAAATGCCCCCGACGAGGTCAAAAAGGTCGCTCGCTGGGTGGCCCCGCCTCAAGAAGAAGATGGGCTTGTCGCAGTCATCGAACGACTTCTTGGCGACTAATGTGGAAGGATGCGAAAAACGGTTCGTTTCGGGAGACAGACGATGAGTGAAACCCATGAAATCACGGCTCGCCAGACGGGGGATGGCGATATTACGTTTTCGGATTTCCAACGGCTGATCCGTAAGATGTATTTTGAGAAGGATATTGCACGGGGCGTGGAAGGGACTTTTATGTGGCTGATCGCCGAACTCGGCGAACTGGCCGAGGCCCTGCGGAGTGGAAGTGCTGAAGAAAAAGCGGAGGAATTTGCCGACGTGGTCGCATGGTTAACAACGATCGCCAACGTATCTGGTGTCGATCTTACGGCGGCCATCCGCAAGAAATATGGCCAGGGATGTCCGGGATGCGGAAGGTTCGTGTGTGTTTGTCCCGATGCGGGTAAACCATAGCTGATCGTTACCTGATGAGGAGTGCGGTTGAAAGACCGACGTATTGCAGGATTGAAAACGTGAGCAAGATTCATCAACTCACTGATGACAGCAATCGCCAACTTGCAGGACCACGGAAAGCCACGATGGAACCAATGAGGCGACAGCCAAAACTCATCGCCGGCCTTGTCGTATGGTTCTTGTCTTGGTCAGCCTTCTGCCTCGATGGCCGAGCAGCCCCACCAGAGATTACCGGTCTTCGAGTGGGTGTGAATGGCGCATATAAGCTGGGCCTTTGGACGCCGATTTGGATTCAACTCCGGAGTGGGGCCACAGGGGCTGTGGGTCAGTTGCGCGTCACCCTCCCAGATGATGAGGGTGGCCCGTATTCTTTGTGCAGCGATCCAATCACGCTCGCAGGCAACGAAGCGCGGGAAATTGAAATGCTTGTCCAGATTGGGCGACCCCGGGCGACAGTCACCGTTTGCTGGAAATCAGAGGATGGTTCTACGGTAGAGAAAGTTTTCCAGGTCGGTCGCGAACAGTTTGCTCCGCCAGTCACGGCCAGGACTCCGGTCTTTGTGTGGCTGGGACCGTCACAACCACCTCAGACCCTCCTGGCGCGACGGAATGAGAAGGGCCAATGGGCGTGGATCAACAGCCCGGAGCGTTTACCCACACATTTTCTCGGCTATCAGTGTGTCCGGTGCGTTGTCGTTGCCATAGGCGACGACGAGAAGTTTACACAGGCTTTGAGTCGCGCCGAGAAGCAAATGATGGCCCTTCGTGAATGGGTTCACAATGGCGGAAAGGTTGTCGTCAGTTTGGGTCCTGGCGGCAAGGCGCTTCTCAGCGAGAACGGCTCTCTTGCCTGGACGGCCCCCGGAACTTGGCAGAACGTCATTGCTCTTCGCAAGTTCGCCGGAATTGAGAGTTACGTGGATAGTCCCCGACCCATCGTGATGCGACGGAGTGACGCCCCCCTCCAGGCTCATCAGTTCGGAAACCTTGACGGTGTCGTGACAGCGAAAGAAGGAAACATCCCACTGGTTGTCCGGCGGCAATTGGGATTTGGAACCGTGGTGTTCTTCACCCCCGATTTGACCCATCGTGCTCTCATCGAATGGAATCAGTGGGACCGATTGATTGATCGGCTTGTGGGTTATTCGCCAGGGCGCGATGAAGAAACCATAAATCAGCCGCGAACACTGATGCATTATGGTTACGCTGATCTGAGCGGTCAGTTGCGAAGCGCCCTGGATGTTCCGCCAGTCATTCCCTTCGTGCCGTTCTCCTGGATCGCTGCCTTTGTGGTCATATATCTTGTCGTCGTCGGTCCGGTGGACTACTGGTTCCTCGGGTTTGGACTCAGGAACCACCGATGGACCTGGTTCACGTTCCCGATTGCCGTCATCTTGGCGGCGTTTGTGAGCATCGCCGTTGGGACCAACAAGGGAACCAAGCCAATTACAAGGGAGGTGCAGTGGCTTGACTACGATCTGGCAAACAGCAAGGTACGGGGGTTGGCTTTCGCAAGTCTCTATTCGCCCCGTCCGGAGTCGTATGACGTGAGGTTCTCTTTACCGGAGCTGAGCACAAAAACGCAAGCCGGTGAGATGCGGCTGGGATGGTTTGGCATCCCGGGCCACGGTTTGGGGGGAATGGAAAACGTCACCGGATTTTCGAGTTCCCTTGAACCGTACACGTGCACGCCAGACGCGGCGGCGATGAATGGGATCCCGGTCAATCAATGGAGCACCCGAAGTTTTTGGACCATTTGGATGGCAACGAATCAAACATCGCCACTTCTAACAGACGTTTTTGACCGCGAGAGTGTCCTTCGCGGTCGCATTCAGAACAATCTCAATGTCACCCTGGAAAGCTGTTTCGTCACCTATGGTGACTGGGCGTACGAACTGGGAACCCTGAAACCCGGCGAGGCATGGGAAAGCATTCTCGGCGATGACCGCCGGGAATTGCGATCCTGGCTCAATGGTCGCCAGGTCTTCGTCGAAGGCGAAGGCGTGCGGGCGCAGACACGTCAGCGCGTGCAACCTTATGATCCAGGTTCGCGCGATCTGGGATACATTCTTCGAATGATGGCCTTTTACGAAGCGGCAGGCGGAGTCGGATACGTGGAGTTGTCTCATGAATACTGGCCATTCCTGGACGGTAGCGAGTGGTTAACTAACGGACAGGCCGTGATGATCGCGCGGGTCAAAATGGATTCCCATATTCCGCCGTCATTCGGTTTTCGCCCAAAGGCTGCGACAACGGAGAGCCTTACAGCGTCCTCCCCGGAGATTTTTTGTCGATTTGTGATCCCAGTTTTACGAAAACCACGTTCGCTTGACCAATCCCGGCAAGAACACGATTTGGCTACAAGTTCGTATTGGACGGAGAATCAGACAACCAGGTCATTGCAATGATCACAAAACCCATCACTAGTAAGCAAGTTGGTGACTCGGCTCAACATGCGGGCGATTCTGATCGGAATCCCTCGCGGCCCGTTGCGGTCAAGACGGTTGGGTTGACCAAGCTCTACGGCCAAATCCGGGCCGTCAATCAATTGACCCTCGAGCTGCAGGAGGGGGATCTTTTCGGGTTCATCGGACCAAACGGGTCGGGAAAGACGACCACGATGCGGATTCTGGCGACGCTCTTACAGCCTAGTTGGGGTGAGGCGTATGTCTGCAATCACTCGATTTACACGCATCCCAAAGAGATCCGCCGCTTGATTGGATACATGCCAGATTTCTTTGGCGTCTATGATGACATGAAGGTCATTGAATACCTCGAATTTTTTGCCTCGGCGTATCGCATCCGGGGTCCTCGGAGGCGAAAAGTCTGCGAAGACATGCTGGAGCTAGTTGAACTGGGATATAAACGCGATGCCTTCGTGACCAGTTTGTCCCGCGGGATGACGCAACGATTGGGATTGGCCCGCGTCCTTCTTCACGATCCCCAAGTCCTTATTCTGGACGAACCGGCCAGCGGTCTGGACCCCCGGGCTAGGATTGAGATCCGTGAACTGCTCAAACGGTTGCGTCAGATGGGTAAGACGATCATGGTCTCCAGCCATATCCTTCCCGAGTTGGCTGACATCTGCAACAAGGTCGGTATCATCGAGCAAGGCATTCTCAAGGTGTGCGGCGATCTGAAAGAAGTCATGCAGCGAGTCCGCGAGCAAAAGGTCCTTTGCATCGATGTCTGGGACAAACGCGAAGAGGCCGTGCGTATCCTCGAGTCGCAGGAAGATGTTTTCTCCGTAGAAATCCGGGGGGATGTCATTTACGTGACACTGAAAAGAGGCGTGGACGACTACCGCGGGCTGGCAACGGCGCTGGTTCAGGCGGGATGTCCCATCAAACTCCTCAAAGAGGATGAAATCAACCTGGAAACCGCATTCATGATGCTAACCCAGGGAATGACGGCTTAGAAGCCCTCGGGATGATGATCCGGCAGACTTCCCAGTGCAGACTTCAGTTGATTTACTGTGGTTTTCACCTGAGTCGCCAGGAGGTTAAGATCACTCGACACAGCCAGAAGCTGCATCCCCTGGCTTGCCCAGTGAAGGGCCTCCTCAACGGAACGGGCATGAAACCCCGTGGCGCAAGCGTGCTCTCGCCCGGCTGCAATGACTCTTTGAACTGCCTCTTCAAAACGCTTTTTCTGTTCATTTGTCAATCGCTGTGCAGGTCCAAACAAACGGCAAGCAAGATCAAGTGGCCCAATAAGGAGGGCATCACATCCTGGGAGTGCCGCAATCGCTGAAGCTGCTTCGATTCCGGCAGGACTTTCAATCTGCAGGACCAGCATGATCTCCTCGTTTGCCGCAGACAGGTATTCATCCAACGTGGCCTGAAATCGTCTGAAATGACTCGCCGCCGCTGCACTCCGGCAACCATGAGGTGGATAATGGGACGCCGAAATGATCTGCTGGGCCTGACCAGCCGATTCCACCATGGGGACAACCAGCCCATAGGCTCCCAGGTCAAGGGCCCGCTTGATGGGCACCGGGTCGCCCGCCGGAACGCGGATTAGCGGTGTTATCCCAGAGTTTAGGGCAGAACCAACAAGCCGATCGACCTCGCGCCAATCTAGCGGCGTATGTTCCATGTCGATTGTGACCCAATCAAACCCCGCTTCAGCAATGACCCACACAACGCGTTCCTCTGGGATCGTTAACCATGTCCCCCACGCAATCTTGCCCTGCCGCAACGCTGCCTTCACCGGGTTCTTTCTCATGACTCGAAACCTCAGTTCTTCAAGATTTGATTCGCTTTTCACCAAGCATGATTTTACTGATCCACGCAATCTTGGGTGATTCTCCCCACCGAGACTGTCCCCATGTTCTTCACACACCCATACAATGAGTGTGAGATGTCAACGCATCGACTCCATTTTCAACGTGCGGTGAACCCCCTCCCCGCGTTCGCCGTTGTGACAGGCACGATGATACTTCGAAGGAAAACTCGATGGACCTCTTCAGTCGAGAATCAGACGCACAGTGGATACGCCTTTGCAAACTCGATGAGCTTCAGTTCAACAAGGGAAAACGTTTTGCCGTCGAAGGACGTGAGCTTGCCGTTTTTCGTACGGCAGCCGGCATCTTCGCGGTGGACGATTACTGTCCCCACATGGGCGATTCCCTCAGCGCCGGGCGAATTTGGGAAGGCGCCGTCATTTGCCCACGGCACATGTGGGCATTTCGGCTGACTGACGGGCGTTGTACTGACGTCCCGACGTTGACCGTCTCAACCTATCAGGTTGACGTGCGCGACGGCTGGGTTTTCCTCAAGAAGCCGGATAAGTAAACCAGGCAACCAGTCATCCAGCCCTGTGAGAGCGATTACGCCCAAAGTCAATCCTTTCGGTCATAATTTCCAGCTTTTGATAACGCAAACCATCAGGCGAGAGAGATTGTATCACCCGGTTTGAGGACCACAGGCTCCGACTTGGTTTTCTCGCGAACTTGACTGGCCCATTCACTGACATCCTGAGCTATCAACGGCCAGGTGTTCACATGAACAGGTACCACCTTTTTGGGCCGTAATAGGGCTACCGCCCGGAGGGCGTCTTCTGGTCCCATGGTGAAGTTATCACCGATGGGAAGAACCGCCAACTCCAGGCCATGGTCCCCGATCAACTGCATGTCCAGAAAGAGGCCTGTATCACACGCAAAATAGACATTTCCTGCCGGGAGAAACAGAAGATATCCTACAGCGGCGCCGCCGTAACTGCCGTCAGGCAGCATCGACGTATGAATTGCCGGCGTCATCTTCACCCGGCCAAAGGGAAACCTGTACGTTCCCCCAATATTCATGGCGTGTGTCGATGAAACTCCCTTCCGGTTTAACCACTCGCAAATCTCGTACGTTGCGATCACTGTGGCCGCATTTGCCTTGGCAATCTTTTCCGCGTCGCCCATGTGGTCGAAATGACCGTGGGAGATCAACACGTAATCGGCCTTGACCTGATCAGACTTTAAGGGCGACACCGGCGATTCGTCCAGAAAGGGATCCAGGATGATGCGATGCCCGTCCGATTCGATGAACCAACAACCGTGTCCCAACCAGCGAAGACTTGTGGCCATGACATTCACTTTTGATTTCGATGAAAAACTTCTCGATGCGCCATCCCCGCGCATACCATGAAAGAACGAACCCAATCAATAGGCCCAGGGGCTACTTCCCACTCCCCTGCCCTCCCCTGCCTTTCCGCCCCCACAACTTCGTTACTGGTTTAAGAGTTGTTGCATATGGCGCTTGTACGCCTCGACGCCCGGTTGGCCGTAGGGATTGATCCCAATCAATCGCCCTTCAACGACCGTGGCCAGCATCAAAAACTGAAACAATTCACCCAGTGTTCTCTCCTCAATTTGCGGGAGAATAATCTCTGCCGACCGACGCAGGTCTTCGGCATAGGCCCGAGTCGTCCCCTGTCGTGCTGCCTGAAGGACATCCGAGAGCGACTTTCCCGCAATTTTATTGAGTTGATCATCGTCAAATTCCCATTTGGGAATAGCAACCGTTGGCAGGCTGGGACGCTCCGCCCAGAGGTTTGTGAAAAGTTTATCACGACGGCCTTCCTGATGTTGTTGCCCCCGCGAATGGAGATCGCGTGTGTTGACAACTGTGAGGGGTGTGGCCCCCTGCCCATTCTTTCCCAGGCTCTCGGAGAGAAGCTGGTCGTACCAGAGGCCCACAGCTTCCAGCCTTTTCCCCCAGGTGGATAACACCCGAATGGAGGCCCCTCGGCGACTCTCCATAAGGTGACAGATCGCAACGTACCGCAAGATTGGGTTATTGTTGATGTCGTTGACAGAAAATGCTCGATTGGCAGCACAAGCACCCTGCAAAAGTTCCTCGACATTCAAGCCAAGGATGGCCGCCGGAACAAGCCCAACCGCACTCAAAACGGAAAAACGCCCACCGACATCTTCGGGAAAAGCAAACATATGATTCTCAGGGACACCGAGCTGACGGCAGAGCCTCCACAGGCGGCTATTCTCCTGACTGACAGCGAGGATCCGGTCCCCAGTTTTCACCTGGCGGTTTTGGCAATGTTCCTTTAATGCCTCGACAAAAATCCGAAATGCGACGGCCGTCTCAAGCGTGGAACCACTCTTACTGATGACGACGATCCCCCAATCGGCGGCCGGTTCGGAACGTAAGAGTTCAAGCAGGCCAAAGACGGCGTCATTATCGACGTTGTTGCCCTCAAAATAGAGACGCGGTCGATTCCCACGCTGTGATCGGGAAAGCTCATTGTGGTACGGGTGGCAGCAAGCCTCAAACAGGGCGCGTGTTCCCATATAGGACCCCCCGATACCGAGGACAACGACTCGCTCCAGTCCCTTGGCGAATTCGTCGGCCGTGGTTCGAATCCCATCAAGCACCGCCTTTTCTGAACTCAACAACCGTTCCGGCAAATCAATGAACCGAGAATCGAGGGGTTTCTTGTGTTCCGGCGGTTCTTCACTCCTCTTCTTCAGCTCCACCTCTGCGAGGACTTCATCACGACATGCCAAGAGGCGGGGCCAGAGCCATTTAAGGTCCTCCACAAGGACTCCCGATTCCCGTTCCACGGGCGTGTTTTTCTGATTTACCTCCACGCCTGCACTTTCATAACGGAGCAACAATCTTGATTTATCAAGAGGATTCATGACCTCCACCTTTCTTTGGTAACAGATTAACCGGCTTAAATGCCAGCTTTGGTTTTTGTTCCGCGAAGCAAGTTTTCTCCAACTCTTCAGCCGCCCAAACGCTCATCGGGACTTAAACCGAATTTTCCCCTGGAACCGATCCCGTGAACAAGGGGTTATCACCCAGCAGTTTCTGGAGAGGGCACTGAGCTACCCCTTTAGCAGCCTCTCAACTCGTCGTTCCGGTGTACCCGGCGTGACGTGCAATGCGCCCCCGGATCATGTAGATGACATCCTCCGCGATATTCGTCGCATGATCCGCGACACGTTCCAGATTCCGTGAGATGGCCAACACCTGAAGCAGGGGGTGAACAAGGTCCGGTGCCTCCTTGATCATCTGTTCCACGTGTTCGCGAATAACCCTTTTCTGAGCGTCAACGGCCTCATCCTGCCGACAAACATTCATCGCCAGATCAAGATCGCAATTGACCAAACTATCGACACTCTGGCGGAGCATCACCTGGGCCTTGCCCCACATCTCGCTAAAGTCGAATGGAAGTCGTATCGGGGCAAACTGACTGAGTGTGCGGGCCTTGCGAGCAATGTTCACCGCAAGATCGCCAATCCGCTCAAGGTCGTTATTGATTTTCAGAACACTCACAAGGAATCTGAGATCAGCGGCGACAGGCTGATGAAGTGTCAAAATGGTCAAACATTCCTCCTCGATATCGACTTCCGCCGCGTCGATCTTGCTGTCCGAGGATTCTACCTCATCGGCCAGTTGCGGATCCCTTTTCAAAACGGCATCAATCGCCTTCTGGAGTTGGCCCTCAACCTCCCCGCATAGGCGAAGCAGCCGTTCCCGTAATTTGTCCATCTCGCGATGCATGTGAACGGACATCCCGTGGTCCTTTCCATGAATCATCAGGTTTGCGGAAAAACATGCGCCTCGACCTTCCGACTTGTTAGGCATTAATCGACCCGCCGAAAGGGAGAACCAACTCTGATTATATTACGATTCCGTGTTGAAGAACGACGTCCTTGGGACCAGCTGCGAGCTTACGCAATCCTAGCGAGATCCACAATCCTCAATTTGCCTGCCGTCTTGGCGGTTGCCCTGCCTCCTATGGTGTGGGGTATCACAGATCCACGTCGCAATCCGACTGCGCCTCGACGGAACGGCGATTGCCAATTCGAATGATCCCAGTAGTCGTAGGGGCAATTCACGAATTGCCCCTATCGTTTCCCGACTGAGTTTGGAGCTACTTGACAAAGTCTTCTGCACCGCTATTCGGGTAGCTTCGGTCGCGTTAAATCGCAAGGGTTATTTTTAGCAAAGATAAGGGGTTGCGCAAAAATAGTGCGATTTGGAAACATAGGTATTTTTCGGGCCTTTTAGGATTTACGGCCAGTCCGTTGTATGCCAGCTGCGAAAAGACCGATGCCAATATCGAGGGGGCTTAAGGTTTTCCCCCTGTGGCGGGGTAATCCGTCACACGCGGGTAGATTCCTGCTTTTTTGCCAGTCGAAAACGGGAGCCTTTGTGGGCAAGAAGCCCTCATGCGATTCTCTGTTTGTTGACAACAGGACAGGATTTAGGAGACCGCTTCATGGATGGTCGAATCTGGCCGCTTTGCACCGCCGCGGTCAAGGGTTTGTTTTTGGTAGCAATCACCACAGGACTCGTCTCAGCCCAGGGTTTGCCGCCGTACCAATACATGGACCCAGCCTATTTGGTTGCCGCCGAAAAGAACCCTCAAACCGCGGAGTCCAAAGCCGACGATGCGCTGGCCCAGCGAGTGGCCGCCCTCGAAAAGGCTCTCGGCGACATAAAGGAGAAAGAGAAGGCGGCCTCAAAGAAAGCGGCAAGCAAGATGTCGGTAAATGTGGGGGGCCGGCTCTTCTTGGACAGTGTTTTCTTTGGTCAGAGCGACGGAAGTATGGCCCAGTTTGGTGATGCCGAGGACACCGTTCAATTTCGCACGCTACGTCTCATGGCATTCGGCGAGGGCTTCGATGTTTTCGATTACAAACTGGAAGTTGATTTCGCGGGTCGTGACAGCAGCAATTCCGAGCGAACTACATTGAAAGACGCTTATTTGGGAGTCAAAGACCTGCCCTTGCTGGGGCGTGTTCAAATCGGCCACTTTAGAGAACCTTTCAGCTTGGAAGAGTTGACTTCAAATCGTTTTATCACCTTCATGGAACGCAGCAGCTTCAACGCACTTGTACCGGCCCGTAATGTCGGCATCGCAGCCTACCAGCACTCTGAAAATGAGCGGATGACTCTTGCCTTTGGCGGTTTCCGAAACATGGGAGACAAGCCCCCTTATGTAGCAGATGACGACGGCGGTTATGCCTTCACCGCACGTGTGACGTACTTGCCCTGGTATGACGCGGCCACGCAGGGGCGAGGGTTGTTCCACCTGGGCCTTGGGTATAGTTTCCGTGATGTGGACAACCCATCGCAGCAACTCCGTGTCCGACCGGAAGTCAATGTCGGACCCTACGTGCTCAACACCGGTGTCATAAACAACGTCGAAGACTATCAACTCCTCGGTCCGGAGATGGCCTTCGTTTACGGTCCTTTCTCGGTCCAGTCGGAGTATCTTGTTGCGTTCTATAACGTCAACGGCGCCGACGACCCAACGTTTCATGGTATGTATGTCCAAACAAGTTACTTCCTCACCGGGGAGAACCGAACCTATAACCGTCACAAAGGAATATTTGAACGAGTCAAACCCTTTGAAAACTTTTTCCGTGTGAAAACGTGCGATGGTGATGTCGAGACCGGCTGGGGAGCCTGGGAGCTTGCTTATCGGTACTCATGGCTGGACCTTGACGACGCCGCAGTCCTGGGAGGGACCACCGCAGATCATACCTTCGGCATCAATTGGTACTGGAATCCCTACATGAGATTGATGTTCAACTACGTGCATGCCCAGGTTAGTCCACCTAACGACGCTGCAAATACAGACCTCAATGTATTCGAATGCCGTGCCCAGGTGGACTTCTGAAGAATGACATGATGCAAGAGGTGATAATAGACGTTCAACATTTGCAAACATCCGATGCAAAAAAGGGACGCCGAGTGTTTGACTCTGTCCCGTCATTCTGGAGAGATAACCGTATGACCATCAGGATGGCCGTGGTTGCCCTCGTTTCGACGATTCTCCTTGTGAGTACTGGTTGGTCGCTCGATTCGCCATCGACCGACGTGCACGGTTCGCCAGGCCGGTGTGCGATTTGCGGCAAACCGGGACCATGTCAACAAAAGATCTGCCAGATCCAGTGCGGTATCGAGAAAGTCACAAAATCATGTTGGTGTGTGGAATCACAGAATATGTGCACGATGCTGCCCAGGCGGCCGTGTGCCAATGGCAACAACGATTGTGGCGCGTGCGAGGATTTCAGTGAAGGGACAGGATGCCCCTGCGCCGGCGGCAATAGCCAAGGCGACTCGTGTCAGCCGAAGGGTCTGTTGTCCCGCTGGATTGAGAATCTTACCGAAAAGCCTCTCCCCATTATTCCGCCGCAACCAGGACGGACGCGGGCCGTCAAGAAACTTGTCAAGAAAGAATACGTCGTGGAAAAACCCGTTTACAAGCCGGTCGTGCAATATGTTTGTGCGGAATGCTTGGGAACGCCATCTTGTGGCGTGTGCGATGTGCCGGCGGAAGTCTCCAGCCCAAGTCCGTCTGATGATCAGCCAGGTAAGCAGACGTCGCCATCCCCGCAGCCAGCACCCCTTCCAGCAAAGCAAGCGTCCCATTTCGCGCCCCTTCCGCCTTTGGAATAACGCCTGAGAAAAAGAGAGACCGAAACTCTATGGGGCGGGATTTGATCTGCCCTCGCTCTTCTGATTTTCCGGGCCTTCCTTTTCGGGAGGCAATTCGGGAGTTGAACTTTTGTTTTCAGGAACTCGCTCTGAAAGCTGAGCTTCTTTGAGAAAATTGAAGACCGATGTCTCAATAAAACGTCTCAGCACGTCGCCAGTCGCCGCTTCTTCACTGATGACCACCTGAGCACCGACCTTGTTCAGAATCTTGCGGGACGACTGGTATCGGCACCGCACAACAATCGTGCACGACGGGTTGATCTCACGAACGTTTCGTGTGATCGTCACAGCAACCGTATCGTCAGGGACGCATATGACGGCCAGGTGAGCGCCCCGCGTCTCTGCCCGAAAAAGGGTTTCCCGGTCCCGTGCATCGCCGCATACGGTTCGAAATCCCTGTTGGGCGAAGGGCTGCAAGTTCACGGGGCTTAGGTCAATCAGACAAACGTCCACTCCGCGTGATTCCAGTTGGGAAGCCGCCAGACTGCCAATAGGCCCCAGACCTACAACGATGGCCCTATTGACATCCACGCTCGAGTGGCCGATCGCTTCACTCGAAGAATGTGTCGGAGCATCGCCCCGCAACAACCGCAAGCCGAGCCGGAAAAGCTCAGATGATACGATCAGCGATGCCAATGCAACCATGAGCATTTTTTCGTATTCAGCAGGCGTGAGGATCTGGCTGCGAGCCGCCTGCGAAAGGAGCACGAAAGATAGTTCACTCATGGGAATGAGAAGTGTGGCCGCCCCGAGGGAGGTTTTCCATGTCAACCCTGTGATCCGCAGAGCAACCCCGCCAGCGATGCCCTTAAGTGCCAGGAGCAAGGGAATCGCCATCACGAACCAAAGCGGATCGCGCCACAAGAGTCGCCAATCGATGTAACTGCCCAAGCTAACGAAAAAAACGACGCCAAAGGTCTCGCGAAAGGGAAAAACAAGGGCATCTAGCTGCTTCGTTAGCCGCGTTCCGCTCAAACTGACTCCGGCGGCCAGGGCGCCCAGGGCCGGAGGCAGGCTGAACAACTGTGCAAGCCAGCAGGACAACAAGAGAATTACCAGGACAAACAACATCGTCAATTCCACACTTTTCACTTTGACGAGAAACGGAATGACCCATTGTTCGAAGACGTGATGAGCCACCGGCACAGCCGCCGCGAACACAATAGCCATTCCGGCAAGAATCAGTCCAGAGACCACACCTGGAGTGTGAGTACCCGAGTAAACCGGCATGAAAAGAAGAAGAGGAATAAGGGCAACATCCTGAAACAACAGGATGGCCAAAGCCCGACGACCACTCGGTGTGTTCGTCTGGCCCCATTCGAGCAAGGTTCGATAGACCAACACTGTTGAACTGAGAGCAATCGCCGCGCTCAGGACAATCGCTCTCTCGATCGAGACTTGGAGAAGCAAAAACACAGCGAGAAGGGGAACCACCACAAGAACCATCTGAGCAGTGCCTGCCACAAACATGTCCTTGCTCAGCCTGGTCAATTCTTCTAGCGAGAACTCAATTCCAACAGCGAAAAGCAGCAAAAGAACGCCAGCCTGGGCAATTTGCTCCAGTTCAGGGCCATGACTTGCGATCAGATTGAGTCCCGCGCGGCCAATGATAGCCCCTGCCACAAGAAGACCCACCAAACTCGAGATTCGCAACTGGCGACAAATAATGCCCGAAAGGAGACCAGCCAAGAGAATCGTGATAAGATCGCCAAAAACAGGAAGCACCTTAAAACCTTTTTTCCGCCGCGGCTCCGAAGCCCAACACGATTTTTACCTCGCAAACTCGGACCAAGCCCTTCCATTTTAGCCTAACGATGCGATAAAATCCGGCCGTGATCTGTGAATGAGCCTGGTTTCGAAAGACGCTTTGTTGCTCTGGGCTGGTCAGAATACCCGCGCGGAAATGTTGGCCACAGCATTTAGGCTGGTGGCCTCCCGATGGTTGGGGCATCTCGCTCTTATCCTCGCCCCCATTGCAATTGGGGTGCGACCTCACAGAACCACGATTGCCAATCCGAATGATTCGGGCGATCGTAAAGGCAATTCATGATTCGTCCGAAGGGTTTTCGGATAAAGGCGTTCCGATCTCCTTGGGGAGTTATCTAGTTTTCCTGTGCTATAGGCTTGCTGGTAAGCAGGCCGATGCCGCGTCCCTTCTCGCCCACGGCACAGTAATACATGTAGAAGGTTTCGTTTTTCGGGTTATAGACCAAAGAAATCTTGTGGGCATAGGTCTTATCCAATCCCTGGGGATGACCACCTGCTTTGTAAAGCGGCTCGGGATGGGCTGTCCAACGCACAAGATCACGGGAAAACGCCACCATAATATGTGCGCCATTCCGGCCTACGCCGAAATAGAACATCGTCCAGTGATCGCCATCTCGAAAGACTTTCGGATCGCTTGCAAAAACGGCGTCGTAACCATCCGGACGAACCTTGATCACGGGATTGTTTTCATAACGTTTCCAATTGAGCAGGTCCCGTGAAAAGGCCACCCCTGTTTGTTCCACTCGACCTTCGGCCGCATTGTAGAAGTTGTAAAAGAGATCCCCGTCCTGCAACAACCACGGCTGATAGATACAGTCTTTTTCCCATTTTTGACAATCGAAGTCATGCACAGACAAGATCGGCACGTTCATGGCCCGCTGCCATGTCAAACCATCATGACTGCAAGCGACGCCCTCATATCCCGGGCGAAGCTCGTAACCTCCCTGGCGGGGATAACAGCCGTAGAGCGTCCAGAAGACATTCTTCCAGGACTTAAGGACCCTTGGCGCCTTGATATCGTAGGACTCGTACAGAAAGGCCCCAATGACACATCCCCCATGGTCGAATTCGCCCGGCGGTCCAAATCCCATGGCAAGCCGCGGATTCGACCAATGGACCAGATCGGTGCTTTCGACAACGAAACTGTTGTATCCCACACCGTTGAAAGCAATAAAACTCATGTACCATTTGTCCGGCTTTCCGGGAAGCTGATAAACGCACGGCACATCAGTGTTACGGAAGTCCTCAAAACCGGGTATCTTCGGATCGCTGGGGATAACGTGATCTGGATAGTAATGCCAACCACGATAAGGACTGGCCCAGCGGTCAAGTGTCTGTTGATCGATATTCTCTTCCGCGAAGGCAGCAGACGAACTCACCGGTAGTCTGACCGAACCAGAAACAAAGCACACAGTAACGAACAGGTACAACGCTATACAAAGTGGACGCATCTCTCACCCCCGAATCGGTCGATTCCAGACCCCTCTCCGTCACAAGCAAACTGAACCCAGCATCTCCTGCAATCCCAACGTCTTGATAACCGCATTTCAAAAGTGTTATTGTAGCCTCTGCTTGCCACACAGGGTTAATCCAGCGTATTCTTAGAACGTCTCCAATACCGCCGTTTTGTTCCCTGATTTGGCCGGGTGAGAGCAAGACACGTCGCAGTCTCAAAAAACCATCGATTAACGCAAAACCGCCTCGTGCACTTGCTCAAACCGAAGCAGAGGAGATCAGCCCATGAGTTCCAAGCTCTCTCGACGGCGTTTGGTCAAGACCACTCTCTTGGGGATCGGCGGCATCCTGATTCTTCCCGCCAAACGTGTGTGGTCCTACGAAGCCAACGAGAAACTGGGAGTGGCTCTTATCGGTGTTGGCGGACGGGGCCGGTGGTTTGTGGAGACGATTCCTCGCATGGAAAATGTGGTGGCCCTTTGCGACGTCAATTCGCAGAGAATCGAGGAGGCCTTTCGATTTTGGGAAGAAACAGGTGGCCGATGGATTGATTCCCCTCACCCCTGGGAGCGAGATGCCGCCAAGATATACCGCGGCTTAGTTGCGAAGAAACCCACCGTCTTCGTTGATTTCCGAAAGATGCTGGATGTCATGTCTGGTCAGATTGACGCCGTCGTGGTCGCCACTCCCGACCATACACATGCTGTGGCTGCGGCAGCAGCAATTCGGGCGGGCAAGCACGTTTTCTGCGAAAAACCGCTGACACGTACCGTTCATGAATCGCGGGCATTGAGGGAACTCGCCAGGGAATACAAGGTGGCCACGGCCATGGGCAATCAGGGGACATACAGCGGCCCATTCCGTCGAGCACTGGAACTGATCCGCAATGGGACCCTGGGTGAAATCAAGGACGTAATCGTGTGGAACACCGGCGGTGGGGCTGACCGTCAACAGCCTCCGCAAGGGGAAATGCCGGTCCCGCCCGAACTGGCATGGGATCTTTGGTTGGGCCCGGCCGCCGATCGGCCTTTCCACCGGGAATGGCTTCAACGAAACCTCTGGCGAGAGTTCGGCACCGGCCAACTTGGCAACTGGGCCTCTCACACGGCGAATCTCGGCTTTATGGCCCTGGAAGGACATACGCTCTGGTTGAACCAACCTGCGGGGAAATCCCCAATCATTCGTGTCCGTGCAGAAACCTCGGGGATCAATCGGCTCTCCTTCCCCAAGTGGGAGAAGATCTCCTGGGAACTTCCGGCCCGCGGCAACTGGCCGCCGATTACCATCCGCTGGTATAACGGTCCCGTCCCCGGTGTGGATGAAATTGTCAAGCCTGTGCTCCAAGACGCTCCGGAGTCACAACGTGACCTCTGGACGTTCGCGGGGACTTTGATTGTTGGGACAAAAGGCATGATCCACACGACAGGTCACAATGCGTGGTTTCGACTTTTGCCCAAAGATCGATTTGCCGAGGTTCAATGTGACCATCCTGAGGAAGTCTCTTCTTCCCGTGGTCCGGAACAAGACTGGTTCGCTGCCTGCCGGGGCGGACCTGCACCGTGGTCGAGTTTCGATTATGCGGACGCACTCAACGAGTTCTTGATGCTCGGCAACGTTGCCACACAGTTCGATGAACCTTTGGAATATGACCCAATTGCAATGAAGATCATTAACCGTCCCGAAGCCGATGCCCTGCTTCGCTGCGAATATCGGACCGGTTGGACGCTTTGAAGAATCCCCCATTGCGGGACACTCGAACCGTTGGTTTTCTTGCTGGATTAGTGGTTCGTCAATTGTTTTATTGATATCCCGGTTATCAGTTCCTGACCAAAACGAGGAGAGAACATCATGCGTCGGTGGCTTGCCTTCGCGTTTGCGATTGGATGCCTCATTTGGCTGGGAAAAACGACGACCTGCTTTGGCCAGCCAATTCCTGGTCATCAGCAGAACCAACTCCGAAAAACAATCGAGGAGCAGGTGCACCCGCATGTACAGCCATCGAGTGCACGGAGAGTGTTGATCTTTAACACGCCACCACATCTTATGGACAAAGACCCCCACAAGGGCTACTGCATCCCGTATGGAGCCGAGGCATTTCGCCTTTTGGGTGAAATCACCAAGACCTATCAACCTGTCGTCAGTGATGATCTGACAATGTTCGCCCCAGCCAATCTTGCTCAGTTCGATGCTATCGTGTTGAACAACACGTCCGGTCCCTGGATCACCCCAACCGATGAGGACATGAAAAAACCGGCTCTTCACGCTCTTGGGGACAATAAAGAATCTGTGGAGGAAAAGCTTCGCCAGAGTTTTCTCGATTTTGTTGCGAACGGTAAAGGATTGGTATGCATCCACTACGCGATTGCAGGAAATCGACATTGGCCAGAGTTTCAGGAGGTCTTTGCGGCCAGGTTCACCGGGCATCCGTGGACGGAAGAAGTGGGCGTGACAGTGGAAGAACCAGACCACCCACTTGTGGCAGCCTTCGGTGGGAAGAACTTCCGGATCTTTGATGAAATCTACGAGTATGGTCCGCCTTATGACCGCACAAAGCTGCGGGTGCTTATGTCCATCAACCCAGCCGAGACCAACATGGGAGCACGCTGGATCAACCGTAAAGATGGCGACTTCGCCCTCACGTGGGTCAAGTCCTATGGGCAGGGTCGTGTCTTCGTCACAAGCTTCGGACACATGACGCAAATCTTTTTCGACCCACGGGTCCTTCAGTTCTACCTCGACGCTGTTCAATTTGCGACCGGCGACTTGAAAGCTCCCGTTGAGCCACGCCCAAGTCGCCCGAGTTATGAAAACGTCCCTGGCACGCAACCTGTGCCCGAAATGCCAGGGTTCGTATCGCTTTTTGACGGCAAAACCCTGGCGGGTTGGCAGGGGGATCCGGAAATCTGGTCAGTCCAGGACGGGGCCATTACCGGACAGACGTCGGCTGAGCGACCGCTCAAGGAAAACAATTTCCTTGTGTGGAAGGATCAGGTGGAAAATTTTGAATTGCGACTCAAATTTCGTCTAGAAAATGGCAACTCTGGGATCTATTTCCGGGCTGAGAAGCGCCGCCCCGGCATAGTCGAAGGCGATCCGCTGATCGGTCCTCAGGCCGATTTCGACGCTTCGGGCCGGTGGACCGGTGTTCTGATGGAGTATCTTGGCCGCGGTCCGATCGCTGAGCGCGGTGAAAAAGTCCAGATTGACGAATCCGGTCAGAAAAAGGTGATTGGCTCGTTTGGCGACCCTGCGAAGCTTCTGGAAGTCGTTAAGGTCGGCGAATGGAATGAATATGTCATTTCTGCCCAGGGTGGCCACGTGGTCCTAACGATCAACGGCGTGACCATGTGCGAAGTTGTTGAGGATAAAGACCCCAAGCGACCGCAGCATGGGTGGCTGGCCCTTCAAGTTCACGTCGGCCCACCAATGAAGGTCCAGTTCAAGGACATCTTCCTGCGGCGACTGTAGGAGACATCAGTTTGGAAACAAGAAGCTCGTGCGAAAGGCGCGAACTAAATTGTTTATGTGGCCTATTCGCTGCCACGACCAGCTACGAGAAGTTCGAGTGGTTCCCGCCGGAAGACCGCCCATGCCGCCGGAAGGGCGGCCACACCACAAAGGACGAATGTTATTCCAATTCCGAGGAATAGTTTCTGCCAGGGAATGATCAGCGGGGTATCCATACCTCCGAAGAAGCTCGTGTACTGCGACAGACCGATTCCGCACCACCCAGCAATTACGCCGAAAAGAAGGCTGATCAGGCAGGCCGCCGCAGCGATGAGGAATCCTTCAAGGAACACCTGCCGAGCAATGAGGGTTGAAGGGAAACCAATGGCCCGCATGATCCCAAACTCCCATTGTCTGGTTCGCACCGATGCATTGACGACACTCATGAGACCGGGCAGTGTAATCAGCAAGGTAACAAACGGCAATTGTGCCATACCCCAGATCATTGTGTCGGCCCGTCGTTTGATCTGTTGTCGAATATCGTCCCGAAGCGTCACCCGGAGTGAACGTCCAAACATCCTGGCGCCGAAAGACCACGTTCCCTGAAAATTCACCGGCTGGGCAGGTCCAAGGTATCGATCTGCCACTTCCTGAAGCTTACCACAAACGAGATCAAGGTTCGCATCGTCTGCCAGATCAATCCACACAAAGTTGACACCAGCCAGCTTGAAGTCTTTACGGACATTATTCTCATCAGCAAAGATCAGGGCTGCTGTACGCCCAAACCGTCGCCGGAGGCCGGAGAACTTCGTCATCCAGTGCCAGCCCGGCAGTGAAACGACACCAGCAATTTTGTATTCGACCGTCTTCTGCGGGTCATCTGGTAAACAGACAAAAAACGTATCGCCCAGTTTTAATCCCGTGGCTTTCAGGAAATGATCAGGCACAATGCATCCCCTGTTTGATTTGAGCTGCTGGATGGCTGTCTCTCGCGATCCCTCGATAAAATCGACGTTGAACATAGGGTTTTTACCCCCGAACGCCCCATCGGGATTGACGCCCATGATGATGACATTGTCCTGTCGGATCACAGACGTTCCCTGGGACACGCCAGTTATGTCCTCAGCCAATTTTGGTTGCTCAACAGCGGCCGGGAGCAACCTGGAAACGCCTGGAATACTGCCGATCGTGGCGAGTTCATTCTCGGGCACATGCCCTAGTTGAAACGCCGCCAGAAGATCCGGCGCCCAACTTGTGGGTTTAAATGGTTCCAGCATGGAGTAGCCCCAGACCATCATGGCGGTAAAGACTCCCAGACCTACGGAAAGTGCCATGCAGATCCCGATGCTGCGGGGCAAGTTTCGCGTCAATTCCATCTTGGAGAGCTGGCGGGGAATTCCCAGCACCAATCCCAGGGGGATCGAGAATACCTTCTCTGTAATCACCACCAGAGCCGGCGTCCAACAGACAAAACCCAGAACCATCAACGGTGCTCCTACCGTGGTCGCGAACCACACTCGGACAACCTCGCCAAGCGGTAGGACGTACACAACGAGTGGGTGAATCGCGATCAGGAGGCTTCCCAGAACGGCCAACCCAAAGAGGTCTGCCCCCTTCGCATCACGGAGCAGACGGGCATGTTTTGGTTGCAGGGCTTCCAAGGGCGAAACCCGACTGGCGCGAAGCATCGGCCACACGGCAGCCATCCCGGCCCCCAGAAAGCTCACCGCTGCGGACAGTGCAAGGCTATAGGGACCGATTGTCCCACTCCAAGAAAGGTTCAGGCCAAATCCCCGCCCCAACTGGAACACGATCCCGGCAGCCACAAGACCGCCGAGCCAACCGGCGATGGCCAGGAGTAGGGCCTGCATCAAGACCATTCCAGCCACCTGACCTCGTGTCAGCCCCACCACACGACAAAGGCCGATCTGGCGTGATCGCTCGTCCACCCCCATGTTGAGGGTCGCAAAAATGAGAAACATCGCCGCCATAATCGCCAGCCCGCACGCCGTCCATGCTTGGGAACGAATGGAACGGCTCGCCCGCCCTGTAGTAAACGCCCGCTCCAATTGCCGTTCATCCATGAGGAGATAACTCTCTCCGTCAGTGAAGCGACTCAGTCGGGGAGTCCATTGCGTCCGAAATTCGTCCACTCGAGCTGATGGTGTCAATTTGAGGCAAAGGAAATTCGTGACACCGCGCAGTCCGAGAAACTCCTGGGCCACGTCCAGCGGCACGTAAATGGCGCCTGGCGGCATGCCAAGGGCTGGCCCCATTGTGGAGCCGACAGGCCGACCCGTAGGTCCCTCTTTTTCCAAAGTGGGAACACTTTCCGGCTGCTGGACGATCCCCACAATCTGAATGGAAAGGTCCTTACCATCAGAATTGAGTCTGATCGTCTGCCCGATATCCCATCGGAAGCTTTCAGCCAGTTGTTCCGAAACCACGGCTTGAACAGCCGGTTGTTTGTCCTTGTTAGCGCCCAGCCATTGGCCGGCAACCAAGGGGTACGGGGCGACTGGTGCATCTATCCCCACCAAAGTGGGCAAGAGAAACAAAGCTCGTGGTGTTTGAGAGCCGCCGGGGGACCGTTGGTTATCCCCACCCCGAACATTGGGTTGCCCACGTCCAGACCTACGGAGGTCGTCTGAAGGTCCCCCGCGCGGCCCCTCACCTCGACCAAAAGGCTTTCCCATTGCGACGACTTTTCGCAGCGAACAGTGCACCTCGGCAATCTGCGGATCTTTTCGCAATGTCTGAATGAGTTGGTCCGAAATAGCCGCTTTCTCGTCCAGCGAATCCGGTACAACAAACAGATCGTAATGCCCGAGTGCCTCCCTGGCCGTTCCCTCAAATTCCGACACGAGCTTGTCATAAGCCGATACGACCCACACGACCAAACAGGAAGCCGCGAGTAGAGCCAGGACCGCCCCCACAATCCGTCGCGGGTAACAAAGGGCATCTGCCAGGGCAAGCTTCACACTGACACGCATCACCTCACCCCTTCCGGTTCCTCGAGTTGGAGACTCTCTTCGTACCGCGCCGCCAGTGTGCGCACCGAATCACAATTCTTGGTCGAGAACTCTGCTACGATTTGGCCATCCTTCAGGATCAGGACCCGATCCGCCCACATCGCCACAGACGGCTCGTGCGTGACGATCAGGATGGTGCGCGATTGCTCTTCGGCAAGTCCTCGGAGTAACCGGCATAGTTCTTGACCGGCAATCGAATCGAGGTTTCCTGTAGGTTCATCTGCCAAAATAAGGGCAGGATCAAGTGCAAGGGTCCGGGCAATGGCTGTTCGTTGCTGTTCTCCGCCGCTGAGCGCGTCGGGCCGATGCCGACGGCGTTCCCAAAGCCCTAGTTCGCGAATGACCCGGCGGGCGTTCTCCAATTGTTCGGCGTCAATTCGTTCGGCCAAAAGAGGCAAAAGGACGTTCTCTTCCAACGTGAGTGTCGGAATCAAGTTAAAATGCTGGAAAATCACGCCGATCTTCCGGCGTCGAAATGTCGTTAGTTGACGATCAGTAAGTTTGCTCGTTTCGCAACCATCGACAAGGATTCGCCCTGAATCCAACGCCGTAAGACCTGCAATGACGTGCAGAAGTGTGCTTTTGCCCGACCCGCTTGGCCCCATAATGGCCGCGAACTCTCCCCGAGAAAGGGAGAACGATACCCCCTTAAGAACCTGAATCGCATTTCCGGCATACTTAAAACCTTTGGTAACATTCTCAACCACCAGAGGTTGTTCGACGTTTCCCAGATCACGTTTTCGTTCATTCATTTCCCATGTTCCCTGCGAAGGAAGCAGACACTCACGGCACGCTTTCGACTTCGCCACCGGCGCGCGTCCAGAGCGCATACCAAGCGGATGACGAAACCGTCTGACTGATGAATCGGACACTCCCGTCACACAAGCAGGCGTTAACCCCGCCAGGATGCCAGCTTCGCGCGGCAGTCACCTTGGCCGATCCACCCACCAAATCGGGTATTCGCGAATTGGGCAGGAGCCGACCGTTCATGACGGGACCAGTGGGTGAGCATCCCCGCAGCCAGAACATCAGCCGCGTTCCATCCCATCCGGTAAGCTGCGAGTACAGTACAGCGAGGTCACCTTGTTGCTCCAGGGTGTCGATCAGCGTAGCGGCTGCTTTGGCCCGAAAGATCTGCTGATTGGGTCGATCTGTGGCTGCGAGGGATGTCCCCGGTCCGCGAAGAGACTCCGTTAGAGCCAGTGTGTTGCTCGTCCCATCCAGAACATCATCAAGTCGTATCTCAGCACCCACCCAGCAAAGCCCATCCGTGGCGCCAAATCCGGGATTGAACATGCCATCGCGACCACTCCCCTGATTCATGGCATAGTTCGCCCCAGCCACAGGGATGACACGACCGCTAGGTAATGTCAAATCATGAAGGGGTTTTTCGCCATCACTGGGGCATAGGAAGATCGAGACCGGGGTTCGGGCGGCCTCCCAAAGGGCCTCCGGAAGGTCATCACGTCCCACGTGCCCCAATGTGATACGAAAGTCGATCAGGTTCTGGAGATTCTGTTGCTCGACGAAGGGAAGCAGCTTGGCCAGCGGGGAGTAGTCATTGGGATATGTGGGGCCAGAAAAGCCAGCATTCGGTAGCATACGATGGACGTCGTGATAGTTGTGCATCGCCAGCCCCAACTGGCGGAGATTGTTGCAACACTGGGCACGGCGTGCCGCCTCTCGTGCGGCCTGAACCGCCGGGAGAAGTAACGCGATCAGCAGCCCGATGATGGCGATTACGACCAGCAGTTCCACCAGCGTAAACCCAAGTCGGCCAAGGTGTGGCTTGGCCGTCAACTCATCTGAGCTTTTTTCGTAACTCATGCAACCCGCTTCCCTTAATGACACTGCACAACCGTCGTCCCATAGCTGGGGCATAAGATCAGCGTACGATTGGCTCTCATTGCAAATCTCGTACCGAGGCTGGGACCTTGTCTGAATTGTTCGCGGGAAGCGGTTTTTTCACGCAAGTCTGTCAAAAGAACTTCGGCAGCAAGACCTTATCTCTGTCGATCCGCGCAGCATGGTCTGTTGCGCAACGCGACATTTGCGGTGAGAGATTCGAGAAGATCAAAGCAACTCCAAGAGGAGATCAGGGTACCCGTTGGCAGAAAACAGTAGCGTCAATTCATCAACTGCCCCTACCAGGAAGTGAATCATTCACACCGAGAATCGGGGTTCTGGTTGAGCCTGTCAATCACAATATTCGCCTATCCAGACAAACAGCCAGCGTGCGAAACATATGGCGCAGTGCGAGGATACGCCAGCGAAACCGCATCGGTCGGTCGGCGTAAAATACTCAGACCACGGGCTCACAGCCGTTCGGATTGTCTTTCGCGTTAAACCTCGTTGCGTGTTATTTCGAACCATGGGATAGCCAATTGGTCTTAAACTTGCATTAGGTCTTCCACAAACTCGAATATGGTCCGTCGTGATTTCAAAAAGTCAACGAGAGCTTGCGAAACCGAAATCCATCAGGGTGGTTTCTTAATCTTGAACGACGTGTTACGAGTTACGGGGTGTCTGAAACGACAAGACCAATTGTTTTTTATTTTTTGGCTGGTAGTCACGAGTTTTCATCAAAGCTGATTTATTTTTTTGTTGTAGTCCGCGCACTTCCGAGGTTTTTGCGGGCAAGGGTTAAACAGGTCCCCGAGTCGCAAGGGATACTCTTGGGAATAGAAAAACATGCCGGTATTCTGGCAAGTTTTCGGCATTAAAGATTTTTTGGGGTTGTGAGAGGATTCGTCGTTCCCCAGGAAAGGAGATGGATTAGATGCGTCAGGCTTTAGGAATGCAAACATGGTCCGGGGCACTTACCATCGGTTCATTTATCGTGATCTCCGTCACGGGCATCCTCATGTTTTTTCATATCAATATTGGATTGATCAAGGTTGCCCACGAATGGCTGAGCTGGGTCTTCGTCGTCGCGGCCATTTGCCATGCGATCGTTCACTGGAAGCTTCTCCTGGGATATTTTCGTAATCGGTTGGCACTGGCTTTCATGGTGCCCGTCCTGGTCCTTGGTGGCTTGTCCCTGATCCCCGCGAGCGGCGGTGGATTAAAGCAGCATCCCATGGTCCAAGTCATGGCACGGCTGGAACGTGCCCCAATTGAATCGGTGGCAAGACTCGTCGAAAGCGACCTCTCCGCCGTGATTCAAACCTTGAAAGCATCGGGAATCACGGTCGAGACCGCGAGCCAGACAGTCGCGGAAATCGCCGAGAAGAACGGCAAACGGCCCATGGATGTGCTGCTCATTCTGTTTGCAGACAGAAACCCAGCCCAGGCCAAATCGCGAAGTGGCTAATTCGGTTTTTCCCAGACCACATCCAATACAGCCGGCGCGTTCCGATCGACGGCAAGTGTTCGCACGACCCAGGTGTTGTCGCGACCGATCCGAACCAGGTATCGACCACAGAAACCCCGCACGCGGTACATCCCATCTTGATCCGTTTGGCCTTCAGCATGGGTCTTCCATTCCTGGTGGATGAGCCGCTCGAGTTCGCGGTAGGCGAGCTTGGGTTGAAATTCCTCGCCCATCAGTCCGCCACGGGCCTCGTTTTCGCCTTCTACCGCCGTACCATCGGCGAGATTCCACCAGGTAATACCGGCCATTGCAGGAACACTGAACCACAAGCGGTAAAGATTGCGGACGACCTCTGCCTGCACTTCTTCTCCCCGCTCGCCAGCGGAAGGAATCGTGATTTCCGTGATGTAAAGCGGCAGGCCAAACTCACAAAGGACCTGGTAACCTTCGAGGAGTTTAACCGGGTCCGAGTTCTCGGAGCGAAGGTAATTCTCCAGGGCCTCCCGGCGGAAGTAATGAAATTGCAGGCCGATCCCACGGACAGCCGCCCCGGCTTCAATCAACCCACGAATTTGGTCTCGATAACGAAACACCTGAGGCGGTGTGTTAAACTGGGTGACTTCGTTGATCATGAGAATCGTGTCGGCGGGAAAAAGCGGGGCCACCTCTTGAAATGCCCACCGGACATAGTCACGGTCTTCTGTGAACAATGGAAAGCTTGGCGAGCATACAAGTGACTCGTTCACAACGTCCCAGACCTTGATTTTACCCGCATACCGCTCGGCGACCTCTTTGAAACGCTTGCGATAGAGGGCCTTCAGGGCTTCGGGGTCTTTGGGAAGCCAGGCCGGATTGTGAGCATGCCACAGGAGCGGATGTCCTTTCAGTGTGATACCATACTTTTCGGCCCAGGGAAGGAACCGATCCGGGGGTGGACGCCGCCAGATGTCCCGCGACCCCTCTGCGTAGCGCAATTCACCCTGATTTGGTTCCGTGCCGCTCCAGTAGAAAGGGACAGTGGCAAAGTTGAATAAGTGAGCAAACGCCTCTTCATAACGCTGATTCTTTTCTGGCGAGCCAAGTTGACCCAGCACAAAGGCGTTGCAGCCAAAAAGAAAGGCGTGTGTCTGTTGGATCACTTCTACCCGCGCGTCGGAGATTGGTTTTCCCTCGGCATCGACCAGTTTAATCGCAATGTCTTGCTTTCGATATTTCTCGATACCCGCGGCAATGCGTTCTGTCACCTCCGGGTTCTGCCATCGGGCCTTGTATGTCTGCCAAATCTGATCGAAGGAAACGACCTGTTTCGGTGTTTCCGCCGCTAAAGCCCCGGCATATACCAACATGCCTAACAACGCAACAAAATAAGATACCCTCGTTCGCAGTTCACGTCGGTTCAGCAAGGTACTCATGTTCCCCTCAAAGCATTTTTCAGCGGTGCTATCCCTTGACTTGGTCCAGTTAGAGACAAACAGTCACAAGGCACAACGTCTTAACAACGCGGCCAGCATCTTAATGATTTCAGCTTCGCCGATTATAGACAAACCGCCAGGCAAATGTAATACGACGGCAGCATGTTCCATGGGGCAATCCTAAGATCCACGGAATCAAAGTAATCCATGTGAATGTTTCATTCGCGTTCGTTCCACCTGATGGTACTTTTTAGGGGAAAATCTTCATACGGAAGGCTCAGCACAAGGTGTGAATGTCCACAAGTTCTCATACCCTTCACAGGTTACGAACCAGAACAGGGTTAGAGTTGTGAAGGTGACACTGGAAAGACTGAATCACAAAATCATTACCTGCCGAAAACGTACCGCAACCCACTTCGAACACAGTATGAGCGCGACGCCGTCATGGTATGTACATATGTACACTTGTCTGTCGTGAGAGTGTTCTCGGCTTTTCTCTTTGCGAGCAACCACAACAATTGTCTTTGCCGCCATAACAATATGTGCTGTTTTATTTGATGCAGGGAAGACCATCAGACCAGAAGAACCTCCCCAGCTTAACCTGACCATCTTCTATCCAGACGCTCACGGATACGCCGATCTGGGGGTTCATGACGTTGTCCCGGGCATCAAAACGCCGAGCATGGACGCTTTGACAAGGAGTGGGGGCGTTTTTCAAAACGGATATACCGCAGCACCCCAATGCGTCCCTTCGAAAGCTGGGCTTCTGGTACGCAGATTCCATGGGCGTTTCGGGGTTGATAACGCTGATTGCGTGCTCAAAGGCCCCGATAAACCGTTGCTGCGCTCAACTCCCCGGATGCAATTATGCTCACAGGAGTGCTGCATCCTTGTGATGCAAGGCTTCTCGCTTGTCCAATTCCACGGTTATGACTTGGGAGGGAAACAGCCATGCAATCGCTGTATCAGATTGGCGGGTTTACTACCCTGGTAACACTATTGCTTGCCTTAGTCAGCCAGGCCTCACAAGGTCTTGCCGAAGAAGAGGCTCGACCCAACATCGTTTTTATTCTCGCTGACGACTATGGCCTTGACGGTGTGGGATGTTATGGTTCCGACCGGTTCAAAACACCCAATATTGATCGGCTAGCAGCCGAGGGCATTCGCTTCGAGAACTGCTATTCAACGCCACTTTGTGGTCCTACCCGGTGTGTTTTCATCACAGGGCGGTACGGTTTTCGAACGGGGGGACTAACCAATCAGACGGCCAATCAGCCGCTTCCCTCCCAGGAGCCGTCGATTGCCAAAGCACTTAAGGAAGCTGGTTATGTGACGGGGATGTGTGGCAAGTGGCGTCAGATGGGATCACTCCCTGGCGACTGGGGGTTCGACGAGTATCTGGCGGACCCCACCGCTGGTGGTTACTTTTGGGAGAAGAGCTACACCAAGAACGGTCAACTTGTGGAGTTGAATGAGGTCGTGTATTACCCCGACGTTGCCCATGAGTTTGCTTTGGATTTCATTCGACGTCACAAGGATCAACCCTTCTTTTTCTATTACTCATCACACTTGGTTCACGGGCCAATACTGCCCACACCAGATAGCCCTGTGGGTCCAGAAGGAAGACCACCCAAAGGTTTGAAAACGGGTGCAGGCCCAGCCCAACAATATTATCCGGACAATGTCGCCTATCTGGACAAACAGGTCGGCTCCTTGATTGCGGAGTTGGATCGCCTCGGCTTGCGGGAGAAGACGGTCATCCTCTTTTCCGCCGATAATGGGACTGCCGTTCAATCCGAAACAATTCGGGGACGCCAAATCAACGGGCACAAGGGAACAATGTTGGAAGGCGGTGCCCGTGTTCCCTTGATTGTGAGCTGGAAAGGCAAGTCACCCGCTGGGAAGGTCCTTCAGGACCTAGTTGATTTCAGTGATTTCTTCCCCACCTTCTGCGAGTTGGCGGGAGCCAAGTTGCCTTCTGGATTCGTTTTTGACGGACGAAGCTTCGCCCCTCAATTACGGGGTGAGAAAGGGAATCCGCGAGACTGGATTTTCGTGCAGTTGGGACCGCGTTGGTACGTGCGAGAGATGAAGTGGAAGCTGAATGAGGCCGGGGAGCTTTACGACATGACAGACGCTCCCTTTGTCGAAAAGCTGGTCCCAGCCGAAGGACAGGATGCAGAAGCGGCAGCAGCGAGGACGAGACTCCAGGCCGTACTCAATCAACTCAACCCCGCAGGCGGGAAAACGGCCCCGCCAGACAAACCACGTCCTCGCCCTGGGCGACGCCAGGCACAACCCGCAAGTGGCGCCACGCCAGCCAATCGCTAGATTCGACCGTTCGACTATTCCGGAAATGTGACTGCGTAATTTCAGCTTTAGGTGCTGTTCAGTTACGTTGTGCCTGTTAAGACGGAGCTCCTGTCGCTAGGGAGTCGTGACACGGTTCCACAGAAAGCCCGCTTCGCGCGTTGCACAAAAACCGTCGGGGGCCATTCATGAATTACCCCTGCCCGTTTCTTTCATTCACCGCGCCACTTTTGCCCGGAGCTGAAATACCGGACGAAAGCGGGAATGCACTCCCACCACAAAAAAGGGTAACACCGCACCCATCCTTCGTGACAGCCACCCGCGAAACAAACCAACGGATTCGTCCACACATTCATTGTTTCTCTTTCGCGGTAGCCGGCATTTCACCCTCTGCGGTGGAACTTGTATCGAACGGCTCCGGTGGTGGAACAGGCTTCGCGTTGGGGTTATAGCCTCCCCATTCCCTGGCCAGCCGCAAGAAGTTACTCATAATCCGCTGAGACGGCTCCGGTGTCCCAGGAAGCTCAATGTGGAATTGGGCTGCGTAGATGTAGCGGTCGGCAATCCGCAAACACTGATTCTCCGTCAGACCTTCCGGACCCTTGGTGACAATATGCACCCATCCCTGCGGAACATAATCAATTTGCCCATAGTGAGCTTCCATAGTCTCGAACAGCTCAGGCACACCTTCAAAAACCGGATCCCGAGCCACGATCCGAACCCGATATTTCCCACGTTCACCGATGTTTTTGCTGTAATCCCCGCAAGGCGCCTCACCAGTATGCCCGATGTGTGTGTACACAGGTGATAGCGGATGATTCGGATCCCGGCAGCGCGGGCAGTCCCAGGGATGATTTGTCCCGTGTTCCCAAAGAATCGCCATGACCTGTGCTCCACCACAGGCCCCCCAGATCGGCAATTGACCTTCCTTCAGCACCTCCTCGAAACCTCGCCAGGTCTCGGGCTTCACTTGACACCATTCCGTGGTGCTCCCCGTGAGGAGGGCACAAAGAGGTCGCGGCTCCGCTGCGACGAATTCCTTGTCAACCTGGACATAAGGGATCTGCTGAAAAAGACAGTGCTTCCATTCAGCACACTCGCGGATCAGGTTCACAAAAAGATGAGGAGCCTCCGGCGGAACCGTGACCTTTGGCTCGGTGTGGATGATCATGATCCAATCTGGAAAGGGGATTGCCGAATCCGATTCCGGATAGAATTCGACTTCCCGAAGTGCTGGAGCCTCCTGATAACTTTTGCGAACAAGAAGCCGCACACATCGCACCTGTCGGGCTTGATGGAGACGGTGGATCCGAAATAGCCGGCGCTCGTGCTTGATCTCTGTCTCAGACCAAGTCTCCCAGACGATACCGTCTTGACTGAATTGCCAGACATAATCCTCCGGCCCGTTGTGCATGGCGCGCTCGCGGTCGCTGTGGACCTGCAAGATACTGCCCACTCGTCTTGGTTCAGCAAATCGAATCTGCCACCACCAGCTTTGCTCACCTGGTTTTCCTTTCCATAGGGAAGCTGGCGCAACCGAGACGCGATCACCATCGATGGCCCCCATTGCGGAAAAGCCCTCGTCAACACTGGAAGCAGAAACTTCCTGCACACTCTCCTTTGCCATCAACGCGACCTGCCACGAGATTGCACAACAGACTGTGCAAATCGCAAGCAAATCACTCACTCGCCAGCAGAAAATGAGCATGAGTTGATCTCTCTCAAATCAGATTATCTTACGTGATTGGACAATGAACTCACGATAAAGCGCCCGCGGACGGTGTTGAACGAATCGTTATCGCGTCCATTGCCGGCGCCGGTAAAAACTAGTGTAAACTCCTGACCGTCGTTACTAAACCATTTTGGGGCAAAACAAATCAGAAAGACATTGGACCGCCATTCCCAGGAACTCCCCGGCCGCTGATGGCCAAATGGCTCCTCTTCGGTCTAGTATTTGACCGTGGTCCACGGTCCCCATGGGTTTGGCGCATCAAAAAGCCCTATCAATCCGCGTGACGACTCTTGGTGCTCCGTTGCTAATAGACATCGCCGGGTGCCCGGGTGGAAAATGGCACTCAGACACCAACCCACCCCATTGGGGTTTTCAAACACAGGTCGCGTTTCTTCCGGGTGTCCCCAGAGCGGTCCTTCACTGTCCATCCCGCACATAACAAACAAAGTGTCGCGGTCAAGACAACTCGCCTCATTGATTTTTCACCCTCCGCTTTTTCCGCTCAATGCGGTGGGCAAAAGCTCAGTGATTGATAGCCACCGCGGATTTCACGACTCGCGCATTATGGAGGAAACGCACCGAGAATCAACGAGAGTATCAGGTCATCGAAGAAGCATAACAAATCTCTTGAGACCTGCCTGCATCAGTGACTATTCCGCAGGATGAGCTTGGCCTGTCGCACCGAAAAACAATCCTCGCCTGAAAAGACGAGCCACATCTCACTGCCGTCAGGACTCATCCATTTCGGGGGAAAACATCCGGACTCCCCAGGACCGACGTCCCAGCGGTCGGTGTGGAAGACCGTCGTCCAGGGCCCCCACGGTTCCGGGGCGTCGTAAACGCCACACCCGCCCGAGAAACGGGGACCATTAGGATGGTCGCTCTCGGGATAAACCTGATACGAGATGTAACGCTTAAGTCCAGAGTTATAACTGATGCCCGACCGACCGCAGCGCCCCGGATGAATGAAAACGGCGCCGCGATTCTCGATCTCTCGAGTCCACTGCGGCTGCCCATCACTATCCATCCCCACAAAATACTCGTAAGCCTCTTGATTCAAAATTGAACCTTTTGGCACACGGGCCAGGACCATCCGATCTGCCGGGGTGTACGCGCTGTCGCTGTCAGGCGAATAGATGTAAACGTAATCGTCGCGCGTCCCGGCGTAATCGGGGCCGAAATTCAAGAACGTGGGGCAGCCGAAGCTCACCGTGAATTTCCAGTTGGCCCATTCCCAGGTCCGCCCATGATCGCGCGAGAACGCCAACTGGGCATTTCCGGCATTTCGTACGAGCATGTACAAAACGCCATCGATCATCAGCATGCCGCTGGCTTTTTTGCCCTGTGCCCCTTCTCCATACTGCTCACCCGTTTCCGAGCGGATATTGAAGCCCTGAATCTGAGGCGGTAGCCCTTCGACGACAGCCAGCCCCAGGCTCAGCTTGCGAGGCACTCTCGGTTCAAAACCCCAACCATNCCCGTATGCCGTGTAAAGCCGGTCATCATCGCCCCAGGTGATAGGCCAGTTGTCGCTCCCCTTTGCCAGACGGATGATCTCCCCCGCCGGCGCCCACCGCAATTCCGCCACGACGGGGCTGGGCGGATAGGGAGCCTGCGATTGGGTGCTGGGAGCGACTTCCTGACGTATCGCCTCCACGAGCGGCTGGAAAAGATAGCGCCCGATGTTTTCTTGTGACGGTGCCTGGGGGGCCAAATCATTTCCGTAGCGGACCATGATCAGATCCAGGCTGGGAATGACAAGCAAGACCTCATCTCCAGCCCCAGCCCCCCACATAGCATCCCGCGGCATGAACGGGAAGCGTTCTCCGGCATTTGTCCACCAACCCATTCCACAGTCACCTGGAAGTCCGGCACTTTGTGTTACCCGACGGATCGCGTCCCGGCTGAGGATCTGCTCACCCTGCCACATTCCCTCCTTAAGAACCAGACGACCGATTCGAGCCGTGGCGCGGGTGGTGAAACTTCCGCCGCCCCAGGCCGCCACCAGGGGCAGACCGTCCACCTCAAACGTCTTACCATAGCCAATGGACCACTCCTTGTCGTCAATCCCGATCGGGCGATACACCCGATCCCGAAGAAGATTCCGAATGTTGTTATCGGGAGCCTTCCGCATAGCCGCAGCAATGGCATAAGTCAGGATCGCGATCCCGGGATTGCTGTACTGAAAGCCCTGACCAGGTTCAAACAGACGGGGCGTCTGATCCCGAGAAATGGTGAACGGATCATGAGGGGGATCCTCGCGGCGCCAAAAGGCGTCCTTCCATGGGGCCTCCTCGTTAGGCCGAGAATCATCCAGCCCAGACGTATGTGAGCCTAAATGTCGGATCGTGATCTTCGCTTTGCGGGGGTCTGACCGCCACTCTGGTATGTATTTGCAAACTGGATCGTCCAGCGTGAGATAACCGTCGTCAAGGGCGATTGCAAGGGCCATTCCGCCCACAATCGCCTTCGCAAGAGATGCCGTGCCATGCTTGAGATCGGGGCCATGATCGGCCGAGTACCATTCGCATGCCACCTTATCATGGCGGACCACAAAAAAGGCCTTGGTCTTTCGCTGGGCAAGGTCCTGACAAAGCTTCTCGAGCCTTTCTTGCGATATACCCACGTCCTCTGGATTAGCTGTTTGCCATTGAAAATCCTCGCCGAAACAGAAAGGCATCACCAAAAGAAAGCAACCCGTCAGAAAAGCGCGAAAACATGAACCATGTCCCCAGAGCTCTCGCATGACGCCCCCTTGAGTCCGCATTCCCTTTAAAACAATGAAACCGGTTTCTCTCAAAGAGTCAGGGATGGCGAACGTGATACCCACGAGCGATTTCATCTCAGACTCCCTCACATCCAACAGAGCGCAAAGACAAGCCTTTACAGTCTTTATATCTTCGCTATCTGATATCCCAGGTCCAGTCGAGGTTGTTGGGGGTGCTCTGCAATTTCACCCTCTTGGAGCACGATCGGTAACTGCTCGATTCCATTTACTCCAGAGCGGTTAAGGTCTTTGCACAAAAAATCGGGGAAGACCCCCAAGCTGGCGTCTATTAGAAGGCCCCGAGACAATGGAGGTCAAGCACTGGCGTTCGATGCCTTCTCAGGGATTGCAAAGGCATTCTTGCTCCTTTATAAAATCCGCCAGTGTGGGAAACCAGAATAACGCCGCGACGAAATCGGGTCGTATGTTGTCCGAAAGACGTGGGAGGCGATTTCTGAATTGCCCCCTGGCCAAAAGCCAGGTCTTTGTACTAGCAACCAGGATCCCCCCGCGTCATAATCCGATTGCGATCTGGACACCTCACCTGTATAAGACACCTTTCGCCAAGGAGACCGACATTATGCGAAAAATCGTTGGCTTGATTCTCCTCGCGTTTACCGCCGGACCGACGTTGACTTTGGCGCTCGATTGGCGGGTCTTGCCACCCGGTCAAGTCACACCGGATGCTCGTCACGAAAAGTTGAAGACTCTCGATGACTATTTTCCTTTTACCCCTCCGCCCGATCTCCAATCATGGGAAATTCGGCGGGAGCGGGTGCAACGGCAGGTCCTTCTTGCAGCAGGGCTTTGGCCAATGCCTGAACGTCCTCCCATTCAGGCCGTCATTCATGGACGCATCGACCGGGGTGATTACACCGTGGAAAAAGTCTATTTCGAGAGTTACCCGGGATTCTACGTGACCGGCAATCTTTACCGGCCCAAGAAGGGTCAGGGGCCTTTCCCTGGTGTCCTGTCCCCACATGGGCACTGGGAAAATGGTCGGTTTTACGATGCCGGTCTGGAAAAGGTCCGCTGGGATATTGTCAACGGAGCCGAACGTTTCGAAGTGGGTGGGCGATATCCCCTTCAAGCACGGTGTGTTCAATTGGCCCGTATGGGATGCGTCGTATTTCATTATGACATGGTCGGTTATGCTGACAGTCATCAATTGCCCCATCGGCCTGGGGTGCGAGCCGCCATGAATACGGGCGAGCGCTGGGGCTATTTCAGCCCGGCGGCTGAATTGCACATGCAGAACATGCTTGGTTTGCAAACATTCAACTCCATCCGAGCGCTGGACTTTCTCCTCAGTCTGCCCGATGTCGATGCCAAACGCATCGGGGTCACGGGTGCCAGCGGCGGTGGAACCCAAACATTTCTCCTGTGCGCTGTTGATCCGCGTCCCACCGTCTCCTTTCCGGCTGTGATGGTTTCGACAGCCATGCAGGGTGGTTGCACTTGCGAGAACGCCTGTTACCTGAGGATCGACACCGGCAATATCGAATTCGCAGCCCTCTTTGCACCGAAGCCCCTGGGGATGACCGCTGCGGACGACTGGACCAAGGAAATCGCCACCAAAGGTCTGCCCGAACTAAAGCAGCTTTACAAGATGTACGGCGTCCCCGATAACGTCATGGCCAAGCCGTTGCTTCATTTCCCGCACAATTACAATTACGTCTCCCGAGAAGTCATGTACCACTGGATGAATAAACACCTCGCCCTTGGGCTTAAAGAGCCGATTATCGAGGAAGACTTTCATCCATTGAGTCAGGAAGAGATGACCGTCTGGGACTCAGAGCATCCCACACCACCAGGTGGCGAAGATTTCGAGAGACAATTCCTGGCCAATCTAACGGCCGCAACAAGGCGACAGATGGAATCGCTCATTCCGGAATCTCTCGAACAATGGCGGGAATATGTAAAGATCGTCGGTGGCGCTTACGATGTCATGATCGGCCGGAGGTTGCCCCCGGCTGACGACTTAAGCGTCGAAGTTTCCCGGGAATCGAAGGAAAACGGTTTCACTGCCCGATATGTTCTCGTCAAACAGAAATCGCGAAACGAGACGGTCCCGGTCCTTGCTCTAATTCCCCCATCGCCGCGCCCTGCGGCCGTGATCTGGGTTAGTCCTAACGGAAAGCAAGGGCTTCTCGCAGAAAATGGCGATCCGCTCCCTGTGGTTCGCCGGATGCTGGAACACAAACTGATAGTCATTAGCGCGGATCTTTTCGGCCAGGGTGAAACGACTCCTGACGGCAAGAACATCAGCCATCAACGACTGGTTCGGGATGATTACGCCGGATACACGTTCGGATATAACCCACCCCTGTTCGCACAGCGTGTTCATGACCTATTGAAAGTTGTGGGATTTGCCCGATCGAGTGTCGTTCCGGACGGCAAGTTGGCCATCGTCGGCCTGAAGGGGGCCGCCCACTGGGTCGCGGGAACACTTGCCCAGGCCGGAGACGTAATCGACCTCGGTATTGTGGATACGGGCGGCTTTCGCTTCCGGTCTGTTAACGCCTTTGATGATCCCGATTTCTTTCCCGGCGCCGCCAAGTATCTTGATCTGCCCGGGCTATTATCGCTGGCGGCCCCGCGGAAGCTGTGGCTTGTAGGTGAGAACGAGGAAGGCTTGACCCTGCTCCGCCGGGTCTATCGCGCTGCCGGTGCTGAGGACCAGTTAAAGATTTGGGATGCCCTTTCGGCAGAGACAGCCGAGGACTGGCTCAAGGCCATGGTGGAGTCGCTATAACACCTTGGCAAAGCTGGAAATATAGAGAAAATAAGAACCAGAAAAAGCTTTGCGAAAGCCAGATAACTTAGCGACTTGCTTTCGGCAGCTTGTGTGGTTTGGGGTTTGACCGGCGTTCGAAGCGGAATCGACGCGGCGAGCCGTAAAGCGAAACGACGTGATCCCAGTAGGCGGCCATCGAATCGCGGAACTTCTGAAAGGCCTCCGCCGAGACCCGGATGGGCACGCTGTTGTTCTCGTGCGCTTCGCGGCTTTTTCTACTGCAATCGAATTTCGCGCCGTTCATTCGATCACCCCACAGTTCTAGCCCCACTTTCTGTATCGTCTTTTCTTTCCATCCTATTCGCTTGGTTCTTAAAAGGAAAGAAACGACCTTCGACTTTTTGGTGAACCTTGTCTTACCCAGGTCCCACAACTTGCCCCCGTCTAACAGTTGGACGTGACACCCGGATTTCTGGTTCGCGGAAAAATTGGCACCCCAGGCAAATGGAAAGTGTCCATCTACTACGATTGGGATGTCGCCGCCATAACGAAAAAAACGTGGGAAAGCAACAAATAAATCCCTCAGATTATTCTTGACAGAAAGCAATAAATCACAAAAAACGCCTGACAGGAATCACCTGCCAGGCGCAACACCACGGGCTGGTGGTGTTTGGTATATTCTGCGGAGAAAATTTTGCCGTCGCTGAGTGTCTTTCGCCCCCTAGCCAATAAACCCGCACGAAAGGCTCAAGTTTCGCAGCCCGTCGTCGTCCAACGGAACGAAAGCCCCTACCCCTGTCCCGGTTCATGTCCGGACTAGGCGAGAGGCAAATCACCCGCGGTGGTCAATCCTCGGACGAACGGTGCAATCTCTGAAAAAGGAACAAGACGCGCATTTCCTTGCACTGGCCGTTTGCATCCGTTTGGAATCTTTCCTACGATACGTCTCCCGAAGAGTTTTGCGGGCAGCCCCTTTCGGATCAGCCGAAAAGTGTTAATGCGGAGGTTGAAAGTGGGGCCACGGACAGGCTCATCTCGGCAGGCAGCGGCCGGAGGTTCGGGGCTACGATTTGCGTCAGAAAATGGGCAACTGGCGCAAAACACACAGAAGCAATTGCCCATGTCTCAAAGATTCACTCTGGCATAACTCCCAGTGGTGGAGTATAGTTTTGTAGAGCAAGATTCGTATTGAGGGACTCTCGACACGGTCTTTCGAGTTCACACGTAAACTGGCTCGAAGGGTACTGGAACGCAACCAAGATCAGGCGACGAGATAGGAGACCAGGAATGCAAGTCCATGGACCAAGCCACATTCATGGCGCTCAATCCCTGAATGGGCCGCATCTGTCTCGATTGGGGCAAGCTTCAGCACCAACTCAGAACACGACCATTCGGGACGAGTTGCAACTCTCGCCAATGGGACAGATTCTGGACAAGGTCCACGACCTTCCCGACATTCGTTCTGACCTCGTTGCGAGAATCCGTGCCGAAATCGCCGCCGGCACGTACGAAACGGAGGAAAAACTGCAGGTCGCCCTTGAACGTCTTCTCGATGAGATCGGCTAGGTGTGTCGAAACAGTATCAACTTGGCCCGATTGAAGCCCCTGAGCCGCCTCTTCTGCGTTTTGCAGAGTATCTCCGTTCGCAAGGAAAACGGATGACCTCGCAGCGGCAGATCATAGTCAACGAAGTGTTCAGTCACCACGACCACTTCGATGCGGAAGACCTCATGTATCACCTTCGTGAACGGATTTCCTCCCGCGAAGTCAGTCGTCCCACCGTGTACCGAACACTGGGCGAACTGGTTGAGGCGGGATTACTTCGTCGCATGGTCCTACGGGATCGCTATGTTTACGAGCACGAATACGGCTACCCCGAGCACGACCATCTCTACTGCCAGTCCTGCCATCAATTATTCGAATTTCATACAGAAGCCCTTCTTGAGATACGGGAAGCTGTTGCCCGCGAGTATCATTTCACGCCGACCTCGCACCGTATGATCATTATGGGGATCTGCGCGAAATGCCGCAGCAAACGGGAGCAGCATTCCGAGAGTGAGAAATAGGCAAATCCCTCTCCGCGGCCGCTTTGCCGTTTCCACAACCGCACAAAGAAACCGGATCGCTTGTGGCGGTCAGCCGAAAACTACAGGTTACACCTCCCAGGAGGCGAAATGTTTTCGCTGGTAATCAGGTCCTGCCCGAGCGTTCCGGTTCGACCAAGGACCTATTCAATCTCGCAGCGAATCCCAAAGCATCTCACTTTGGTGGAGCAAGGTACTCAGAAAGAACCTTGATTTCGTCGGTTGTCAGGAGATTCTTTTCTGGCTGATCGGCGAATGCATGATAGGACGGCATCCCATCATTGGTTTGCCGATAGAACCTCTTGGCCTTTGGATCGGCAATAAATTCCGCCAACCATTTTCTTGAGCCATAACCGGTCAAATCGGGGGCCTGCCCCAGACTGCCGGAAGAGTAAAACCGATGGCAATCCGTACAAGTGAAATCTTCGAAAAGAAGAACCACGTCTTCTTCAGGCTCTGGGGGTTCTTCGCCCTGCCCCCAGTCCTTCTTCGCTTCCGCCGCCAAAGCGTCGATCAGTTTCTGGAATTCATCTTTTCCGATCTCGTCAACCAATTCTCTTAGGTTTCCTTTAACGAATTTCACCATACTCCCCTTCGCAAAGGCGCTCGTCCCAAAATACTTGGGAGAATCAACCTGCTTGGGATCAAGCAAGCCAGCAATCCAATCACGCGAGGCAAATCCACCCAGATCGGGCGCACACGAACTCACGGCGGGCATGTTATCGGGACCTTCGCCCGTGTGGGCGTGGCACAAACCACACAACTCTTTTTTCCAGAGCCACCTTGCCTCGGCCTTTGGGTCCTGAGTCGGGCGTTGTTCCAATGGTTTCCGCACAGCATCCCATTTACCGAGTGCATAAGCCACCGGCGCTGGTTGGGCCGTCTCCGTACCATTCGAATCCGCACACGGCTTCGGCCAATCATTGCGGAGCAAATCCACCACGACACTCAATTGAACCTCTGAGATTCGATTCTTCTCCGGGCGGAGGCTATCCTCGATATACTGCGGCATTCGGTCATTTCGCAGGCCATAAAAGGCCAGATGTTCCGGTGATGCCACCAGTCCAATGAGCCATTCTCGTGATCCATAGCCTGTCAGGTCCGGCGCCTGTCCGGTAGGTCCCGAACCATGGAAGTGATGACACCGAGTGCATTCCCGAACAATCAAGTCTTTTCCCTGCCCAATTAGAGCAGCGTCCTGCTCGTCCGTCCTTCGTTGTTCGGGTAACTGGGCCTCCGCAGACAGGGCAGCAACAATGGCTGATTGTTCCGCCTCCGGCAGTTTAGCAAATCGTTCCTCCACGTAGCGAACCATAGCACCGGCCGCAAATCGCGTTTTTCCGTAATACTTTTCGGTCACGATTTGTTTGGGGTCCAGGAATCCCTTCAGCCATTCTCGCGACGCGAAACCAAACAAATCCGGCGCCGAGGGAGCATCACCCATGAATCGCATCCCCTCCGGGCCAGAGAAGTTGTGACAACTAAGGCACTGTTGTTCGAATACCCGCGGGCCTTCCGTCTTCGGGTCCTGTCTCAAAAGGGCCAGGGCACCCGCGGGTGGAACACCACCACGGAGTGAGATCAATTCCAGGGTCCGCTCCGCCTCCTTCTCCGCCGCCGCCTTGGCGACCTGGTAGCCCTCGTCGTGTCTATCGTGCGAATATGAGGTGTAAGTGAAGTACCCAAGACCAGCGATCAGAACGAGGGTGAAGAGGACATTCCAGTAGTGACCCGGCGTCCATCTTCCCAAAATCGGCATTGCGAGGACGAGAATTGCCACAATCCCCGGGATAACGAAAATCGCAAAAATCTTCAACTCGCCGGGAAATACATTGGAAAAGCCGTACAGCCCACGAAACGACCATTCAGGTCGAGCGGCGCCATAAAAATGTGCGGGATCAAGATCGGCTGGTGCTCCCAATGCTGCTCCGAAACGGGCTTCCGGTGATTGCCAGGCCGCTGGATTCCCGATTCCCGGTAAACCTCGCTGAAAGACAAACAAGAGGACGATGGCAACCACGAGCAAACAAACGACGCCCTGAAGAATGACCGGAAACCGCGGATCCGGCTTGGCATTCTTGTAACGATCAGGTGACGTTTCCACAGCTCGACTGGCCCGGCCGGCCAACGCAGCGTGCGCCAGGGCGATCAACCACAACCCGAACGCTAAGACGCCTATATGCAGGGCAAAAAACCGGGTGAGCGTGTGGTGTCCAAACTCAGGTCCCCCCGCTGCCAGGCGATAGAGGCTGGCCCCGACTTTGGGAAGCAACATAAGAAAACTGACCCGGGTTTGTGTCGCCGCATATCCCTCCTGATCCCAGCGGAGGAGGTCGCCTGTCAAACACGACCCCAAAGCAAATGCGAACAGCAGAAGTCCCGTCCAAAACACCCACTCGCGCGGGGCACGGTAGAAACCTGAAAAAATTCGCATTGCCAGGGAAATCGCCAGAAAACCGACCAAGACCTGGGCGCTCCAGAAATGAAGGCCTCGCACGAGCCATCCCAACATGACTTGGTGCTGGATGAAATACACACTTTCCCAAGCCGTTTGCGCTGATGGACTGTAATACAACCACAGAAAGAATCCCGTCACAGATTGCTGGACGAGGAGAAAGAAGATAATCGACAGACTCACTGGCCACCAACACCGTCCTTTGGCATCACAGCCCCCTCCGCATCCTGCCCGCCAGATACCCCGCCAACCAATGCGATCATCTAACCAGTCGGCAAACGTCATATCAGTACCCTAATTTCAGATGATGACATCAACAAATGGCATCTCGAAACTCGATTCTTCCTCAGGGGTTCTCTGCCGTTTTTTGACCGCTCTTCACCCAAGCATCAACTGCTGTGAGTCACGTTACGCAACCGGCATCTTGACCGCGGTTCCCAATTGGAAGTTCTGGAACTCGACCCAGACCTCTGTGTCACGGATTTCCACTCGAAGCGTGTCCATATCGCGCGGACTTGGGGATACGGTGTCCAGCCTTTTCCCTGACAAATCAAAATGAGCCAGATGGCAGGGACAAACGAACTGGGCTTCCTTCCCACCGGCACCTGCCGCCCGATATTCGATGGTACACCCCGCATGGGGGCATACGACGTGCAAAGCCTGGACTTCACCGGTGGGAAGCAAACGCAAATACACCGCCCCGACGGGTTCCCGCGAGAATGTCCACGCATTTCGTTTCTCTGCAATGACGGGGAACTTGCGTGGCGTTCCATCTTTCGGAAGGTTATCCAGGGTCGTTAGACGCAGGAAAATCCCTTTTTGGGCCTTCCCAGTGAGTGGGGACAAAAAGGCAGCAATTCCTGCCAAAAAAGAGGGACCCAAGGCGAAGAGTCCTAGAATCCACGCTAAAAAACTTCCAAGAATGCCCCGTCGAGGCACATTGGACTGAGTATCTTGGGAAGACCCAGCGATCCCTTGCGGTGCACAGCAGGTCGGTCCGCTGGAAGCCAACGGGCGTTTGGGCTGAGCCATTCTCGACCCTCCAATCACGTTGTTCAACAAAGCCTGTTCAAGGGGATTTATCTGATACGTTTTCTGTGGGCAAATAGTTTTCCGCACGGCAGCCCCGGAAGCAGCCAAACGAGCCTCGCACTAATAGTGTTCTAGGACGCCGATTTCGGACGGGCCCTTAGTGCGAAGCCCCCTTATTCTTGCATCGCCCGATAGACGGCGTCAAGAACGCGGGCTTTAACACTCTCCAGCGAGCCAGTCAGACTGGCCCCCGATGCCGACTTATGGCCCCCCCCACCAAACTCTGCTGCCAGGCGGCAGCAATCAAGATGACAACGACTGCGAAAGCTGACTTTGAACTGGCCGGGGGCATGCTCAATGAACATGATCGCGACCTGAGTTCCAGCGACACTCAATGTGGTGTTGATGATGTCTTCGGTGTCCGAAGGGAGAGCACCCGTTTCAGCAAAATCCGCGGATAGCATGTAGGAGTGAATGACTTTACCGTCCAGTTCCGTTTCCGCCCGCGACATGGCCCGCCCCATCAGGCGAAAGCGCCCTAACCGCTCGTTCTCGTAAAGTTGCCGATAGAGACGATCCGCCTGGACGCCTGCCCCTGCCAAATCTGCCGCCAGACGAAATGTGTCTGGACGAACCGAGTTGAATCGAAACCAACCCGTATCCGTCGCTAAAGCGGCAAATAACAAAAGGGCAAGCCTTGGCGTCAATGGAATCCCCCACCGACTCGCCAATTCGGCCACGATTCGTCCGGTCGCCTCAGCCTCGGTATCCTTAAACAATTCCGCCCCCAAATCGTCACCGCTGACATGATGATCAATCACAATTTTCTTTCGCGGGAATTGACGGATAACCGGCCCCATATCGCCAAGCTGGGCCCAGGCCGTCGTGTCCAGAACGACGAGGATTTCTGCCTGCTCCAGGTGTCGGTTTACCTCTGCTTGGCCAAGAGTCATCAGTCGGCCTTCAGGATCGAGAAACTTGAGAGGCGGCGGTACGGTGAAAGCGTTGATGCACGTGACCCGGCAACCCCGGCTCATGAGAATCTCGGCAAGAGCCAATTGACTGCCAATCGCATCGCAGTCCGGACGGATATGCGTTGTCAATACGAATGTTCTGTAGCTTTCCAGGCAACTGATGAGGCGATTCCAATCGACCGAAAGAGGGGTGGTAACGATTCTTGGCGACTCTTCACAACTCACGCGACGGATCTCCTGTAGGTAACCGGCTACCGTATAAATGACTCCACAACCAGATCGGTGCCCCCGTAGGCGAAAACGGGTAAAGGCAATCCATGAATCGCCCCTATCAGTGAGCAATGTATTTGCATTAACGAGGCTGGTACTGTCAAAGCTCGCTCCGATTATGGCATGGATGTTCGTAATTCCCCCACACGACAGCCTTTGCTCCCGTCAAGGCGATCTCTCCTCCTGATGACCTGCCAGCCCCGCTCTCAAGGGGTTCGGCCTAGTTGCGTCATGTCCCACCGTTTTGCGATTTCCCGCGTCCGCTCAATGTCGTCCGACATCTGGGCGATCAATTCTTGAGCGGAAGCAAATCGTTTTATGTCCCGAAGGTATTCCAAAAAATCGACCTGAAGATCCTGGCCGTAAAGATTTCCTGTGAAATCGATAATATAGACTTCCAACTTCAACTGTTCTTCATCAAATGTGGGGTTACCGCCAAGGCTAATTGCGGCGGGATAGACCTGACTCCCGAGGGGCACAGCACCCGCATAGATTCCGGGCTGCGGCAATAGTGTGCGCACTCTCTCTAAATTGGCAGTGGGAAAGCCGAGCGATGTTCCTCGACCAGCCCCTCGCACGACTTCCCCGCAGGTTCGAAAGGGGCGTGACATCAACTCGGCAGCCTCCGCCACCGCACCGCGCATCAAACAGTCGCGAATCCGAGAACTGGAAACAGGTGCTCCTGCCCACTCAAATGGAGGCACAATGGAGCAAGACATCCCCTCTTTCTCGGCAAGTTTGCGAAGGACTTCTACGTCACCGGCCCGATCTTGACCGAAGCGGAAGTCCTGTCCCTCCACGATTGCCCTTGCTCGAAGACGTTCCACCAACACTTCATAAAAAAAGGCTTCCGGCGTTAATGCCAGGAGTCGTCGATCTGTCGGATACGCGAGAACAGCATCCACGCCGTTTTGAGAAAGAAGCCCCAGTTTTCGTTCCAGCCAGTTGATCGGCCCAGGCTGGACGCCACGGAGAACCACGGTGGGGTGCGGGTCAAAGGTCATGACCACTGCGGGCAGGCCGAGTTGATCCGCTGTGTTTCGCAGAACCTCAAGCAAGCGAAGGTGCCCTCGGTGGACGCCGTCGAAATTTCCGACGGTGACGACGCACCCCTCCAAATCCCGAATTTCTTCAAGAGATCTGAATATTCTCACAACAGTTTACCGCAGGACCATTTCGTAAAAATCACCAGAGACGCCTCGTCGGCCGTGAAAACCGAAACACGTTATTATAAATGCAACCACCGAAAAGGCAGGAGTGCACCTGCACCGAGATTTGAGGCCCTGCTCCCCTGGCAAAACATAATCGGGTATCCCCCCTACGGTTGCTTCTTGCGTTCCGCGACCAACTGATGCAGAATCTTGGCAAACAGTCTTGTTTCCTTTTTATCATGCGTAGCAGCCAGTCAGATTTCGTCGCGGCTTCGGGCACAAACCAGAAGGAGTTAGCTATGCGGCCCTATGTGGCGATTTTTTCAGCTTGGCTTGTCATTACGGCAACGGTCTGGGCTTTCGGCGCGGTTCCAGAGAATCTGCCGGGAGGGTTTCAGCGAGTCCCGGACGATGCCCGCCCCTGGGTTTACTGGTTCTGGCTGGATGGGAATATCACCCGTGAGGGAATCACCGCTGATCTCGAAGCCATGAAACGTGCCGGAATTGGCGGTGTTCTCATCATGGAGGTCGATCAAGGTGCTCCGGCCGGTCCCGTTCGCTTCGGTTCGCCCGCCTGGCGCGAAATGTTTGCCCACATGCTCTCAGAAGCTAAACGCCTGGGGATTCAAGTCAACATGAACAACGACGCGGGCTGGACCGGCAGCGGCGGCCCGTGGATCAAACCTGAACAAGCGATGCAGCGGCTCGTGTGGTCCGAAGTCACGGTTGAAGGCCCCAAGAGCGAGAAACTCATCCTTCCGCAACCGCGGGCTAATGAGAACTATTATCAGGATGTCGCCGTTCTTGCTTTCCCGCGCCCGGCAGAACCTGCCCGAATCGAGGGTATCGCCGCAAAATCGCTCGCCCAACCGATGAATGTCACGCCCGTCCTCCCTGCACAAGTTTCGGAACCACCTGCTGACAAGGTCATCCCCCGCGAGGCCATCGTGGACCTTACAGACAAGACGGACGCACAGGGGCATTTGACTTGGGATGTTCCAGCAGGACGGTGGACGATTCTCCGTTTCGGACACACGCCGACAGGCGCCCGCAATCATCCCTCTCCTGCGGAAGGCCGTGGCCTGGAGTGCGACAAACTCAGCCCCGAGGGCGCTGAAGCAATGTTTTCCGGACTTATGGCGAAGTTGATCCAGGACTCATCAAAGCTGGTTGGTGAGACGAAGACCCTCGTGGCCACCCACATTGATAGTTGGGAAGTCGGCTCCCAAAATTGGACGGCCAAGATGCCGCAGGAATTTTCTCAACGGCGGGGTTATGACCTGTGGCCGTTTCTCCCTGTGGTGGCCGGCTACGTTGTTGGTGGTCGCGAGATTTCGGAACGCTTTCTGTGGGACTTTCGCCAGACCATCGGGGAACTGGTTCTGAATAACTATGCAGGCAAGTTTCGGGAATTGGCCCGCCAGCATGGCATGCGGCTGACGATTGAAGCCTACACCACCTGCCCCACTGACGAGCTTGCCTATGCGGGTCGTGCCGATGAGCCGATGGGCGAGTTCTGGTCCTGGTCGAAATACGGTGCAGCCTTTAGCTGCACGGAAATGGCATCGGCAGCCCATGTTTATGGCAAAAAGATTGTCGGTGCAGAAGCATTCACGGCGACTGATGCTGAGCGGTGGCTGGGCCATCCCGGAAACATCAAAGACCTCGGCGATTGGGCGTTTTGTGAAGGAATCAATCGATTTGTCTTCCATCGCTATGCCCTGCAACCCTGGACAAATCCCGACCGACCACCGGGTATGAGCATGGGCCCGTGGGGGCTCCATTATGAGCGAACACAAACCTGGTGGGACTACTCCCGGCCATGGCACGAATACCTGGCGCGGTGTCAGTACCTTCTGCAAAGGGGTCTGTTTGTGGCCGATTTATGTCTCCTCACGCCTGAAGCTGTCCCCCTGACTTTGGGCAATCAGAGCGCGATCACCCAATTCGGCCGCCCGCGCGAGCGAGGAGGGTTCAATTACGATTTCTGCCCCGCGGAAGTTGTCCTTCAGCGAATGAACGTACAAGATGGCCGACTCGTTCTGCCAGATGGAATGAGCTATTCGGTCTTGGTGTTGCCGCGCGTACAACGTATGACGTTACCACTGGTGGAGAAGATTGGCGTGCTGGTAAAGGATGGCGCCATCGTTATTGGAGGTCCTCCCGTTAAAACCCCTGGGCTGACAGACTACCCGAACTGCGACGAGAAACTGCAGGCCCTTGTGAATGAAATCTGGGGGACGACAAAGGCCCCCACAGAGGTGACGGTGCGGCAGTACGGCAAAGGGCGCATCCTTTTTGGTGGTCCATTCTCGCCGATTTCCGAGATTGAAGAACGTCCTGGCCTGGAAAAGGCCTTGTGGATCTGGACAACCGAGGGTAACCCAGCTGCAGCCGTGCCCGTGGGGCATCGGTTTTTCCGTTCCGTTATTGAATTACCTTCCGACGCGAAAGTGGCGTCTGCTTGGTTGGTTATGACCGCGGACAATGAGTTTGATTGCAAAGTGAATGGTCGGCGGGTGCTTCATGGCGACGATTTTCACCGTCCCTACCGCGCCAATGTGACAGGCTTCCTAAAACCGGGAAAGAATCTCATCAGTGTGGACGCATTCAATGCAACAGATGCCCCCAATCCGGCCGGTCTTATTGCGGCCTTGCATCTGCGATTTGCGGATGGTCGATCTGAAACCATCATCACGAATAAGACCTGGCAGTGGATTGCCGAACCAGTTACCGGGTGGGATTCAGATCCGGCCGCTCCAGGGGAATGGCAACCGGTTCGAGAAGTGGGACCTTTAGGAATCGGCCCATGGGGCGACGTGGGTGATATGGACGGCGACCCTAACCTGATTGCCGATATCGACGAGATCGAGTCGGCAGTGAGTAAGCTGGGATTGCAGTCCGATTTCCGCTATGAATCAGCGGCGGGGGATCAACCTCTTCGCTACATCCACCGACGAATCGGCTCGTTTGACGTCTATTTTGTTGCAAACAAGACCGAGCGGACAGTCGAAGCGGCATGCTGGTTCCGTGTGACGGGAAAGCATCCACAGTTGTGGTGGCCGGAAACAGCGATGACCATGCCGGCCGTGGCCTATCGCGAGAAAGATGGGGGCACGGAGCTGCCACTCCGATTAAAAGCGTTCGAATCGGTGTTCGTCGTGTTTTCTGAACAGGAGTTTGTCAATGAGCAAGTTGTGAGCGTCGCTTTGGAGGGCCGCGAAATCCTTTGGCCCCAGGAGCGTCAGGGGTCGTTGTTAATCCGCAAAGCCCTTTACGGTGTGCTCGACGATCCTGCTCGAACGCGGGACGTGACTGCGAAAGTTCAGCAACTGGTGAATAGCGGTAAATTGAGCTTCCAGGTGGCCGATCTTGCGCGAGATGATGACCCGGCATATCTTGTGGTCAAGCGGTTGGTTGTGGATTATGAAGTCGATGGCCAACCCGGACAGTTGGAGGCGACCGATCCTGAGACGGTGACGTTCCCGCGTGCCTCGGTGGAAGACACACCCCTGGAAATCAGATCCTCGCCACCCAATCGCTGCGAGTTCGTCGTTTGGCGTCCGGGGAAATACACAGTGAAGACCTCCACAGGCCGGGTCATCACCTTTAATGTTCCTCAGTTGCCCGAGCCACCAGAGCTTCTGGGACCCTGGGAAGTGCAATTCCAGCCGGAGTGGGGTGGACCAGAAAAAATCTCTCTGGAAAAACTCCTTTCCTGGCATGAATATCCGGATTCAGGTGTCAAATATTACTCCGGCCGCGCGGTCTATCGGACCACACTTGAGGCAGATCCACCATTACCACACGACCACAAGGAGGTGGTCCTGGACCTGGGACAAGTTGCGGTGGCAGCAGAGGTGAAGGTGAATGGGAATCTGGCCGGAATCCTTTGGAAACCACCTTACCGCGTCGATATCGGCCAATTTCTGGTCCAGCGAGTCAACACGCTGGAAATCGCCGTGGTCAATCTCTGGGTGAACCGTCAAATTGGCGACGAACTGCTTCCAGAAGACAGTGGACGCAATCCAAATGGGACACTCAAGAAATGGCCCGATTGGCTCCTGAATGGGCAACCTTCACCCAGCGGACGGCGAACATTCACGTCATGGCGGATTTGGAAAAAGGACGATCCCCTGCAGCCCTCTGGTCTGCTTGGCCCCGTCAAACTCCGTTGTGGTATGACGGTGGAGTTGGATCTAAATACGCCGAGCAACTATCGGATGACACCGTAACGAGAGTCGGAGCCGTCGTTGCCGGAGAACCATAAGGGCAGTTCATGAATCGCCCCCAACCGTGGGCGAATGATTCGTGTTTGCAATTGTGGCTTCGGCATGTCACCGAGTGATTGCGATGCGGATGGTGTGATCTCATGTTCTTATCAGGAGGCACACAATGAGGCCCATTTTCGCGCTTATCCTCGTCGGCTTATTCCGGCTGCTATCCGAACTTCATGCCGCAGAGGGACCACCTACGCGATCGGAGCCGTGGAAATTGCTCTTTTCCTCTTCCAGGGATCTCGTCAACCCATGGGGCAAGTTACACATTGGCGCCACACCCGTGCGGCTCATCCGTGAAATCCAGCCGCCCGAGTTCACCGTCGTCGGTGGTTTCCCGGGTGAAAACGGCGTTTGGGAAGTCTTCGGCCAGCAGATCACTGAGATCAAGCCAAACGACGACCCGGCCCAGCGAGTGCGAACATGGAAACTTCTTCGAGCCTTCACACGCGACGGCGTGACGATGGAAAACCTGGAAGTGGTTTTTGAATCTGAACCGGCGGCGTGGACGGATCATTTCGCCATCGCCCGCAATGCGATTTCCGGCGAGTATCTCGCAATCAAACTGAAAGTGGATGACAACGGTTTTGCTTACACGGCGTTTTTCAGTCCGAATGGAAGACAATGGGCCGCGTATTCAAATAACCCGCTTTTTTATGATGGCGATGCCATGAGTCTCTTTTGGAGCAAGGCGCTGGGGCGCTTCGTATGCATCAACAAGAGCCTCCAGCCATACCACAAACGATTCCGCGACCACGGCGGCCCGACCCCCTCGTTGGGCGACGATTCACTCCGCGACCGCCGCGTGTTGATGATGCGTTCCAGCCCTGATGGTCGCCGCTGGGAACCGCCCGTTTCATTGTCGGATGTCTGGAATCGCCAGGGAAAGAAAGTACCCATCCCGACGGAATACTTAACGGTCCCTGACGCGGAAGACCCACCGGACCTGGAGTTTTACAGCGGCAACGCGTTCTGGTACTACGATCGCGCCTACATGATGGTGCTGAACTATGCCGCCAGTCCCCTTATGCCCGGCAAACACGGACCACATCTGGACAACGAATGGTGGACCAGTGAGGACGGTCTCCATTGGGAGCGGCCTGCACGCGGGGTAAACGCCTTGGAAGTCTTTCCAGAGATCCCCCGGCTGGAGACCGCTCCCTTGATTATTAACGGAATGATCCTGTTTCCACGGGGACATTTACTGCTGGGTATGCCCGCAGACCGCATTAGTTACGTCAGCTCCCGGGCCAATGGTGAGTTCTCAACGAAGCCGTTCACCATGCCGGCAGCAGACCTGCTGTTAAACGCGGCTGTGCCGTCACCTGACAGGCCGTTCGCCAAAGACTCCGCCTATGTTATGGTGTGCATCCTGGACGAAAACGGCGGCGTTATTCCCGGTTTTGAAGCGGAGAAATGCGTCATCCGCAACGAAGACCGATGCGACATCCCACTGAAATGGGGCGACATCTCCACTCGTCAACTGGCCGGGAAAACGGTTCGGCTACGGTTTCTCTTACGGAGTGCGAACATTTACGCGGTCACTCAGGCAGCAACTGAGGCCTCCGCAGACGCCGAAGCAGCGCAGTCACAACAAACTTCGGAGTGAATAGCTCTTTGATGGAAGGGCAATTGGAAAGATCCACCCGGCAACCGGTGGGGACTATTCACAAATTGGCACCCACCAAGGGCTTGGTGAGTGGTGCCCCAAGTCTCGACAGTTTTTAGTACGAGAAGCCCAGACCGACAATGGATCAGAAAAACGTCCCCGACAGGACTCGAACCTGTAGCCTTCGGCTCCGGAGTCGGGTCCCGACCGCGCCCAAAGCAAAACTACCGTAAGGGACTCGGGCAAGCATGAGGAGGCGGGGTGATCCCAACGGTGCTCTACAGCTTTCCCTCTGGTGCCGCTTCTCGCATGAATCTGCAACGACAAGCCTGATGTGACGCCTCTCTATCGGCCCCGTATGTCTGCGCGGCGTTGGCCTCAAGCCCCGGGCAAAGTCCCTTGCGATCAATCACTCAATGCTCGTCGGCAGCGCCGGCCAGTCGCGGGTCCAGGCGGGCCGGAAAATGCTGATACGGGCGATCGGCTCGCAGGCCCGCCGCTCGTAGCCGTCCTTGCCCATGGGCGAGATGTGCCGGGCGTTGGGGTAGGTGGGCCGGCGGTAGATCGAGCTGGGAAGGGACAGGGTAACCGTTCACACCCCGGGGACGTTTTCTTGAAGAACGGATCTGGACGCGAATACGGCTTTTGTGGCACAACCGTGGGCATGGAAGCGGCCGTCACGGAGGAAATCATCGCTCGCCAGCCGCCGCAATCCCAGGCCATCATCCGCCGGTTGCTGGCGCGGATCGCCGAGTTGGAAGCCGAGCGAACCGGTCCGAGCGCGACGCCTCGTGCCGTGCGCTTTTCATGTCCACGATCCCAATGCGCGTGGGTGCAGAGCACCCACCCTACTACTTCTTCCGACAACCAGCGGCCGACGGCCGGGTCGTACCAGCGGTTGAGGTTGTTTTGTAGGCCCGTGTCGGCATCCAGCGGCCGGGCGGTGAAGAGAAACAAAGAATCCACCGCCGGATTGCTCTCCGATGTCATCTTGCCGAAGGCGTCATAGACCAGGTGGTTAACCACGGTCGTGCTCCCCGTCTGCGGGTCGTACTTGGCGATATCCCGCACCGTGTTCAGGTAATCCGTCAACGTCCAGGCTACCAAATCCGCCGTGCCGCCGTCAACTTCTTCCTCGGCCAGGATCTGGTCCACCGCCGGGCCTTGGGATAGTCCGTGAATTCGTTGGGTTTATTCACGATGCCACGAAGCCATCCCTCGTCATAGGTTTCGCTCCAAGAAATAGTTCCCTCTACATCGTCGCCGGGTGGCGGGTCACCTGGCCGTTTCTCCCTCGTCACCAGAATCCCCGTCAGGTTCCGAGTACTCCTCGATCTCTTTTCGCCGTGCCTCATTCGGGTACCACACGGATCCGTCAGCGTTACAAATACCAACAAACCCCGGTGCTGAGGGGCTTATGCTAGTGCCCTCCACGAGGACGATCTTTAACGTCGGCATCGACGCAAGGCCACGCAGGCATGCGTTTGTGGCCCGGGTGCGACTAATATCCAGCGCCTGGAGCCTGGGCAATTGCAACAGATGCCGCAGCCCCGCGTCGCCCACGTTATTACCGTCGAGCGACAGCCGACACAGATTTGGAAGTTGCGCAAGCGATGCCATGCCGGCATCACTAATCGTGGTGTCAACTAAATACAGAGCCCGCAACTTCCTTAGGCGCACTAGGTGTCTCATTCCTTCGTCGTCGAATGGAGTCCCCTTTATCACGAGACCTTCAAGTTCCCCGAGCTCGGCAAGAGCAGGCCACAATTCCGAGTTGACTTTCACATTAGAGAGCTGGAGTACTATCAACCCTTTCATGCGGGCGAGAGAGTCGGTTGCCACTTCCGTGAGGTCAACGTTGTACAGCTCGAGGCTGTTCAGGTTCGCTAAGGCTGAGAGTGGCTCCAGCCAATCACCCTTCAACCCCACTCCCCTTAGCGTCAGGCTCTCGAGGCGTCGAAGTCGCGATATCCTGCACACGTCGTCGATCGTGAGCGTCGTATTGGAGAATGTAAGACTGTCCAACCGACTTAGGGCGTCTACAGGAAGGCAAACCCGCCCCCGGCAGTCGCTAAACGTAAGCGATTCCAGGTAGCGAAAACAGCGTAATTCCTCCGACATCCCATCATCCACGGCGGCATCATGTACGGTAACCCACCTTACGGGAAGGTAGAGACGACCTCGCCAAAGCTCGCGCAGCTCCATAGCGGGTCCCCGGACGAATACGTCGGCATGCACCCATGCTCCATAATTGCGCTCCAGAATAGCTGTAGCGCGCCGTTCTCGTTGGAACCAGGACCACTCAGCAGCGACCCAGGACAAAAGGTACAAGATGCTCAGCAGAGTCACGTTAATCGTTCCGAGCCGACGGTGAGACTTCCGCTTGCGTGGGATTGGTTCAAGGCCGGAGGAAATGGGGACTGTCATAATCTCCGCTCCTTTTCATTCATTTAGACAGTTAATTGTCTCCGGCCGCCGCTTAAGATTGTTAAGCCTTCTAAGCAGCTCCCAAGACGCCGGACTCGGCACACCGGGAACGCGAGTCCCATCGGGCGCGATCCCTTTAGTCAGGAATCGCGATACGTAATCGTCGTAGGTCACGGTTATGCTAACGCTATCGCAGCGTTGGTTCTTACTGCCGCATTCGTATCGCTCCGGGGTACCATCGTCGCAAAACTTCTTGCGGTTTTCGCACAATTGCTCGGCTAGCTCTTTGGCGGCCTTCAATGCAGCATTCGCAACCTCGATGAACTTCGATGACTGCAAGAAGTCTGGCGGGTAGTATTCCGGAATCTGTTGATCGGGCGAGATGGAGGGAACAAATTTCCCGCATCCCACAACTGCGAGGTACTTCGACGGACAAAGAGGATGATCGCCCGAGTCTCGGTTCTTGTTGAGGAAATTCAGCAGGCTCTTTTTACTGTACAATGTGTCCCCCAGCCAGATCTTGATCTCGCAAGGTCCGGTTATCCCAGAATACAGTCCCACCGGATCTGTCAGGAGCAACAGATTATTATGCGCGCACCGATAGAGGTTGATGTCATTTGCATCATACCCGATCGGGTCCTCGCTGACCCAGCGGCCGACCGCCGGGTCGTACCAGCGGTGGAGGTTGTTCTGCAAGCCCGTGTCGGCGTCGAACGGCCGGCCGGTGAAGAGGAAGAGCGAATCGACACCACCGCCGGCTCACGCCGACAGCTCGTCTTCCGCTCAGTCGCGCCACCCAATCTGCGATTATCCCCTGGCACACCGCGTCCACTCCAACCGCCCTTCGTGTGCTACCGCCAGCGGGCACGGGGCTACCCCACGCAGCCACGCACCGCCCCCACGGCGAAATTGCCAGCAACAAATGCAATTGTGGTCGCTTGCCACCCCAGTGTGCCGGCTCCGAACCATGGGTATTTCTCCCGCCGTAGCTCGCCTTCGCAAAACGACCATGCTCATTTTGGTTCCTTCGGTCGACCAGCTCCGAACCCCGAGGTGTCCCCCTTTGCGAGAACCGCACTCCGGCACGCTTCCAGGTATTGCACCAAGGAAGAATGTGTCAGACAGAACTGCTCAACAGCATTTAGATAATCCTCGTGGCTGATGCCTCTTGCGGAGAGATATTCACTATGGAACCGCGCAAGCTCCTCGAAATCCTTCTTTCGAATCCTCTCTGATGCGGCATACCGAGCCTGCAACTGCGCGCGCGATAGAGACTCAAGGAACGCGAAACAGCTAACGCAGACAAGCGCAACGACGCACAGCCCTATAATTATAGGCCGCATGGCACCACTCCTCCTAACCGTTCGCAAAAGGAATTATCCAAGACACTTGGCCTCACAACGTCGCCATTGCCGCGTGCAATCAGCACGGTAGGGATCATTGGTCCTACGTACATCCACATCGCTGCTCCGCTTAACGCAACTGACAGGGCTGAGGCCGCGTGTTGGCTACTCTCCCTGATAAATCCCGTCCGCGCGCCGAAGGGCACCGACACTCTCATCATACATAGAGATGCGACGACCACACAACTCAATCGGCTCGGCGGTTCGGCCTGATCGCTCCCCAACGCTCCAAGTCGGCCTGATACACGAAAGAACACTTTATGCACTCCCAAAGAGAAAGGTCATTCCGCCTTCCCTTCAGGAGGCCTGCAACAATAGCCGATCTGGCAAACCATCTACAATCCCGTACCCCGACAATATATCTACCCGGCGCCTTCTCAACGTCGCGGATG
>Ga0067045_1002388_pt1 | contig 169585 bp, 151 predicted proteins | sample TerdegcTABiofilm_FD_59184 | JGI IMG/M metagenome (GOLD analysis project Ga0067045, IMG submission 59184) | Combined Assembly of (Gp0054472, Gp0054536) Wastewater bioreactor microbial communities from Singapore -Terephthalate degrading... | reverse complement strand
TATCTCTGTCTGGATGTGATAAAGGTACCCATGTTTGATGAAAACGGCAGGCTCATTGCAGTAGCTGGTTCCGCCCGTGACATCACAGAGGACGAACGTCTCAGAAAGGAGCATGAGGAGTTGCAGAAGCGGCTGCAACAGAGCGCCAAGATGGAGGCCATCGGCATAATGGCAGGCGGCATAGCCCACAACTTCAATAACCTGCTGCAGGTGATCACGGGCTACGCCCAGCTTTTGGCCCAGCGAATACTCGCGAAGGACGAAGTGGCCAGACGGGGTTTGAATCAGATAGGGCAATCCTGCGAAAAGGCGGCGGTGCTCGTGCGCAGTCTCATGGCCTTCTCCCGCAAGACCGAATATGTGAGCACGGAGCTCAATCTCAACAACGAGGTCTTGAATGTTCAAGAGATATTAAAAAATACCCTTCCCAAGGCCATAACACTGGAAACCGATCTGGAACAAAGGCTCTGGACAGTCAAGGCCGATTCAATCCAGATTCATACAGTGCTTTTTAATCTGGTCAACAATGCACGGGATGCCATGCCGGAGGGAGGCGTATTGCGCATAGCCACCCGCAATGTTTCTCTTTCAGGTCGGCCTGAGGGTCAAGAAGAGACCTCCGCTGTGACTACAGGGACTTCAAGCCTGGCTGCCGGTGATTATGTGCTGCTGGAGGTCTCAGACACCGGCTGTGGCATGACGGAAGAGACCTTGCAACATCTCTTCGAGCCGTTCTTTACGACAAAAGGAATAAACAAAGGCACAGGTCTTGGACTTTCTTCGTCATACGGCATAGTAAAGGCATACGGCGGAGAGATTTTCTGCAACAGCACACTGGGCAAGGGTACCAGATTTGAAATATACCTGCCTGCCGTCAGCCGGAAGAGCCTGCCCATGAATGGAAATCAGTCCTCGATGGAGCCTGTCTTGTTGACCCCACAGACAAAAGGCAAGACCATCCTCCTTGTGGATGACGAGGAGGGCATTCGATCCCTGGCCAGGCAGGCCCTGGAATCCGCTGGGCACAGGGTTCTGGAGGCGGAAAGCGGAGAAAAGGCCCTTGAAATCTATAAGACCAGTGCAAAAGAGATTCATCTGGTGATTTTGGACCTGAACATGCCGGGCATGAGCGGCCATGTCTGCCTGCAACGGCTGCTGGAAATGGACATGAATGCGCGAGTGCTGGTGGCAAGCGGATATTCCGATAAGGGCATGGAACAGACGGTGCTTTCTCAGGGGGCAGCAGGCTTTCTTGCCAAGCCATTCAAGCTCGATATCCTGCTGAAGAAGGTCGATGAGGTCGCGGCTGACTGAGATGGGAGAATAGCGCATAAATTATGTATCTGCGATGCGAGGACCTGTCGTATGCCTATTCCAGCGATTCACCACCTGTTTTTCGGGGTGTCAATCTCCTTTTGAACGGCCCTGGTTTTTATGCCCTGTTCGGGCTTTCTGGCGTGGGGAAGAGCACCCTGGCAAGGCTGCTGACAAATAGATACGGAGGCAGGGATGCAGGAATGGATGGGGCGATGTCGGGAAAAATCCAGACAGACCTTCAAACCATTCTCTATGCCCATGACTCGGAGCGGCTGCCGGGCTGGGTTTCCATAGAACGACACCTCTATGGAGTGGTCCCGTCGAAAAATCATGGGCTGCTGAAACAGCTCATTCGGGAATACGGCATGAAAGATGTAGTGCATCAGCGTTTCTCTTCTCTTTCCATGGGACAGAAAAACCGTGTAAATCTAATTCGTTATTTGCTTCAGGACTGGGACATGCTCATAACCGATGAGGTGTTGGCCAATGTGGACGAGCCTACCCGCTATACCATTTTGTCCTCCATCAAGACGCTTTTCCCCAATCGCATAGTGCTTTACATCTCCCATAACGCCATAGAGGTGGTGCGTTTCTCAAAAGGTATTTTCGTATTGCCGCAGACATTCAGGGTGAGTGCAGGGCTGATTCAGATACAGGGCCTTGACCAGCTTCCTGATGCGATTCCCGATGAACAAACGGTGCAGACAAGGCTTTACGGGCTGTTAAAGGCAGCCGGCACAGGGGCAGAGGCGGCATGAACGGGCTTCTGGGCCGGTTATTTCAGTTCAGCGCCATTTACGGCTGTTTTGTCGGGTTGCTCTGGCTGGCCAAGTACGGTATGGGGTTTTCCGATTACCTGATTCCATCACCCGCGGAGTTTCTGCATGTTATTCGCGAAGACGGTCCGGATTATGTCATCTACAGCCTGAACACGCTGGGCGTAGCCGTTTATGGCCACATCATTGCCATTCTACTCGCCTCGTTGATAGCGGTCATCGGCAGCCTCAAATCCACTATGGGGGTGGTGACGCGTGTTGCGGCCTACAATCTACAGGCCTATCCCATTGTGGCGGTGAGTCCCATCATCTTCATATTTCTGGGCGACGGGCTGGCGTCCAGGCTGCTCATCGCCTCGCTCATCTGTTATTTCCCGCTGTTGTTGAGCCTTTTGGGCATCTTTTCCCAGCCGGTGGAGGATGTAGAGCATTTTTTTGTGGAGACAGGCCGAATCAATCACAGACTGAGGCTTGCCATACGGCTCTTCGAAAATTTGGACAAGCTCCTGACCGTGCTGACAGGCACCGCCACGCTGGCGATGGTGGGCACCATAGTTGCGGAGTTCCTGGCCGCCACAGCAGGAATTGGTCATGCCATCAAGATCGCCTTGTATCAGGACAATCTCGCCCGTATTCTGCTTGCATTGATGCTCATAGGCATCTGCTCATCCTTTTATCTGGCGGTGATAGAGATGCTTGGCAGGATATTTTCAAGGGTTTTACAAAAAGGTTGAGAAATGCAATTTATCTTTCGAATTTTATGTATTTTTTCAATGGTAAACCTGATGTTGCTGACAGGCTGTTCATCTGGTGAGAAAGAGACCGGCACCTCCAGACATCAGGGACAACCCGTGGTATTGCGCCTGAAATGGCTGGTAAACGTGAGTGCGGCAGGAGAGATATGGGCGCTCAAAACAGGCATCTTCGAGGCCAGTGGTTTGAAGGTCGAGATCAAGGAAGGCGGCCTGGAGCATAACGCCATCAAGGACATAGAGCTGGGCAGGGCGCAGTTTGGAGTGGCATCCGCAGACCAGGTCATTCGGGCTGTGGAAAGGGGGGCCGATATAGTGGTCTTGGCCCAGATATTTCAGAAAAACCCCCTAAAATGGATATATGACGGTTCAAAATTACACATTCAACGCCCGGAGGACCTGAAGGGCCTGAGCGTGGGAATCACATACGGCGGAAATGACGAGGCCATTTTTCGGGCCCTGGCAGCCGCATACGGCATTTCAAAGGAGGATGTGAGGTTCTATGCAGTGCGACAGGACTATACGCCCTTCTGGAACGGAGATGCGCAGCTATGGCCTGTTTACAGCAATGTGGAGGGGATTGTGCTTGCCAAAAAGATGAAGGAACACGGCCGAATGCCCATGTTTTTCGATGCAGAGGACTTCGGTATCCATCTGGTCGCCAATTCCCTTGTCACCTCCCGCAAGATATACGAAAGCCGGCCGGAACTGGTGCAGGCATTCACTCAGGCGGTGCTGAAGGGGTGGGAACAGGCACTCGATGCAAAAAACGGGCAGTTGGTGGCCGATGCAGTGCATGAGTTCGACGGTTCCGTAGGCGTGAAGCTCATTCAGGAGCAGCTTGCCGCCACACGGGCACTGGTGCTTTCAGACATCGTGCCCATCGGAACCATCGACAAGGCGGCCTGGAGGGACAGCGAGGAACTCCTGTTCAGACAGGGCCTGATAGCAAGGCATGTGGAACTCTCAGGTGTGTTGAAATAGATTATGTGAGCATTTTTCGTCCCTGTCTGCGTGCAACGCACAGGCAGGCAACGCACAGGCAGGGACGGGCAACGCAGTTGTGGGCGAAAGGGTAATTTTTCAAGGCTCCCTTGTGTATTAAACCATTACCGTGGCCGTCTTCTTTTTGAGCGGAATCTTTCTTGCGCCCAGCAGCGTGGTCTGCATCCAGTCATACGCAAAGGACAACAGGGCCTCGTCGTCTGTCTTCAGGCGCTCCAGGAGCCCGTCCGGCACCTCGTAAACATTCAAAAAACCGCTTTCCAGCACAAAGATTCTAAACACATCCAGATTATAGGACGCCATAAAGAACATCTTCAGGGTGTTATCCGGCAGGGTAATGAACGGCCCCAGGGATTTTCTGCGCAAAATGATGTCCACCCAGCCCGCATTTTTCTCCTCATACGGCTTTACGCCCTGGTCATTCAGCCACTCGGCCACGGTACGTTCAGCAGCCATGCCATGGCCAAGGCAATGGGGCTCTTTTATCATGGCAAAAAAGCGTTCGTCCGCTGCCTCGTCCCGATTGTGAAAGATACCCGCGCCCACTGGATAGTATCTGCAACTCACCGGCCTGTCTTCATAGATGATGCAGCCGTCTTTTCGCACAAAAGGGCAGGGATTCTCGGGTTCATCCAGGGTTTTCAAGACAGGGATGGGCAGCTCGGTGCCTGGAATTACGTCCGGCACGGTATAGAGATTGAGAAATTCCGCTGAAGACAATTCCAGACGCTGTTTCATGCGGAGGATATCGAATGGGGTGAGATAGATGTGTAAATTGTGACAGCATTTGGTGAAACAGGCCAGTTCCCTGTCGCAGTTAAAGGAAAAAGCGGAATTTTCATCCATGCGTACGGGAACGATGGGACTTGGGTTGATTTTGCATTGTGTCATGATCATGTTACTCCCTATGTCAGCTTGTAGTTTCTTCCAGTATCCATTTCTCCACCTCTGCCTGTGACGGCAGCCTGCCGGTGGATTTTACCTTTTCGTTCACTACGAGGGCAGGGGTGGATATGACGCCGTAACGCCATATCTCATCCAGTTCCCGAACGTGAAAGATATCGGCCATGATATTCCTCTGCTGCAAGACCCGCATTACAAGTTCTTCGAGCCTGTTGCAGCTCACACACCCCGGCCCAAGTATGCGGACTATGAGGTGTGAAACCCCTGGTTGCTGGTCTGATGCGCCGCCCAAAAGCACGGTGATGGCCTTAAGATAGGCATCTTTTTTGGCAGGTGGTATATAATTTCGTTCTTCTATGCGATTCAAGGCGAAAAATGCGGCATCCTCTACGGATATGCCTTCGGCAATGCGGCTTCTGGCGTCGTTCAATACGCCGTCCAGACCTATGATGCCTACGGCCTTGCCGTCCACTACAACGGTGCCGTCAGCGCGTCTGGTTTGATCGTTCATAGGCGTCTCTTGCTTCATCCAGCTGTCTTCTCTCCCTCTGTTTGAATCTCAGGCGAATGGGGATGTGGTGAATTTCAAGGTGCTCTCTGAATTGATTGGTCAGAAAACGGATATAGTAATCCGGCAGCATGTCGGGATAATTGGCGAATATGAGGAATGTAGGTGGGGCGGAGCCAATCTGCGTGGTGTAATAGAGCTTCAGATAATGTCCTTTGGAGATGGGCGGAGAGCGTCTGGCCATCGCCTCCCTGAGCGCCTGGTTTACAGCGGCCGTCTTGAATTTGGCATTGAATTCCTCAAATATGCTGTCGATAAGCGGGTATATGCGATCCACCCGCCAGCCGGTTCTGGCTGAGATATCCAGATGGGGGGTATATGAAATGAAGCCCTTGGCTATCTCCAGCTCGTTTTTTCTGAGTTTCACCAGAGAGGGCTGATCCTTGACCATATCCCACTTGTTGTAAAGGGTTATGCACCCGCGGCCGTGTTCCTCCACATAGCCGATCAGCCGCTTGTCCTGGTCTGTGATGCCCTCCACGCTGTCGAGGAGCACCAGCACGATATCCGATGTGCGGACAGCCTCCAGCGACTTGAGAAGACTGAATTTTTCCACCCGATCCTTGACTCTGGCCTTTTTCCGTATGCCTGCCGTGTCCGTGAGGATGATGTCAGGTTTGCCCTTGCGCTGCACCAGTGTGTCGATGGCGTCTCTTGTGGTGCCTGGAATGTCACTCACTATCATGCGTTCATAGCCCACCAGACGGTTGAGCAGAGAGGATTTGCCCACATTGGGACGGCCTACAAGGGCTACACGTACAGGCCGTTCCTTTTGAAAATGGGCGTCGCAAACCTCTATGCGCTGCGTGTCGTCTTCTTCCGGCCCCATATTCGCCTGTGCCGCCATTGCCGCCGGTGATTCAGGCGAAAGCCTTTTGACATACCGGTGAATGGTCTGTAAAAGCTGTGGAATGCCGAGCCCATGGGCCGATGAAATGGGAATGACCTCATTTACGCCTAGCTCGTAGAATTCCGCCACCGAATGGGAAGAGGCATCCATCTTGTTGGCCGCCAGCAGGACCGGCTTGCCCGTGGAGCGCAGACGATCGAATATCTCCTGGTCATCGGAGATCAGGCCGTCCCTGCCATCCACTACAAAAAGCACGAGATCCGCCTCGGAGATGGCTTTAACGGCCTGTTCGATAATGGCCCTGGAAAGGATGTCTGGGCTATTGCTGTACCCGGCCTCCAATCCACCTGTGTCCACCAGAGTGACCGGAATGCCGTTCAGGTCGAATATGCCATATCGCCTGTCACGAGTAACGCCGGGAGTTGAATCGATCAGGGCGTCACGGGTGCGGGTCAGACGGTTGAATAGGGTGGACTTGCCCACATTGGGACGGCCCACAAGGGCTATGATAAAATCCGTTCTTTTTTCATTCATGGATGGAGTTCATTTTTTTGAGGAATGGAGTATTTAGCTTGATAAGAAAGCATCAATAATTTAACATGAAGGGCGGCAGTAAAACAAGGGTGTGTCTTGTCTGAACGGGCTTGCCTGTTTGCGGGTTGCTAACCGTCTTTATTATTATGGCTTTATTACTGGGGTTACCTGGAAAATAAACCATCACCGTTTTATATTAAGGGTACCTCGAAAACTCCAACTTTCGAGGTACCCATTGGAAACCATGAATTCTGACAAAACTGATACAAAAAACGAAAAAAAACACGATTCCAAGCCGTTGACACTGCCTGTGCCTGCGGAACGCGAGCACGACGCCATTGTGTTGAGCGAGATGGACCTGCTCAAGAGGTATCTCAAGGAGATTGCCAGATATCCCTTGCTCACACGGGAAGAAGAAGACAGGCTCACCAAACTCTATTATGAAACCAAGGACCCTGCCGTGGCCTCCCAGATCGTAACTGCAAACCTGCGGCTGGTTGTAAAGATTGCCCTGGATTTCCAAAAGGCCTGGATGCAGAATTTTCTGGACCTGGTGCAGGAAGGCAGTTACGGTCTGATGCAGGCGGTCAGAAAATTCGATCCCTACAAAGGCGTCAAGTTCTCATACTATGCATCCTTCTGGATCAAGGCGTACATCCTGAAATTCATCATGGACAACTGGCGGCTGGTCAAGATCGGCACCACGCAGGCCCAACGCAAGCTCTTCTATAATCTGCATAAGGAAAAGAACCGTTTGCAGGCCCTTGGCTTCGAACCAGTGCCGAAACTCATATCAGAACGCCTGGATGTATCGGAAAAGGATGTGGTGGATATGGAACAGCGCATGGGGTCATGGGAGGTCTCTTTCGATGCCCCGATCACCAGTGACTCCGAGGATACGCAGCTTTCCTTTCTGCCCAGCCCTGATCCGCTTCCGGATGCAGCCATCAGTCAAATGGAGATATCCGAACAATTAAATAAACATCTTCAGGAGTTTTTGAAGTCTCTTGACGAAAAAGAGCGTTTTATCTTTGAAAACAGGTTGTTGTCGGAGGAATCCAATACATTGCAGGAGCTTGGCGAGAAATTCGGCGTATCTCGAGAACGTATCCGGCAGATAGAGACAAGGCTCAAAAAACGATTTAAGACCTTTCTTGAGGAAAGGATGCCGGATATCAGCACGTATGGAAGTGTTTTTGAAAGGGATTAGCGTATGAGATTATATTGGGTTGCGTTTTTTTGTTTTTTGTTCAGCCTGGTGTGCCATATTGATGGCACATTTGCGGCGGAAAACAGCAAGGTAGAGGCCTATGCCAGATTTATGCAGGCGGTCATCGAAAATGCGGCAGGCAGGCATGAAGATGCCATATCGGACCTGCAAGCCGCCCTCTCCAGGGACAAAACTGCTCCATCCATTCTGCTGGAACTGGCGAATACCTCATTTATGCTGCACGATGTCCAGGCCGCTGAGACATGGCTGAACCGTCTTTTGCAAAAGGAACCCGACAATCTCAAGGCGAAATCCATGCTCGCCCGCATCTATGCCTCCACCAATCGCGATATGGAGGCCCTTTCCCTCCTTGAATCCGTGTTGAACGGTGCGACCGATGACAAGGAGGCATTGTTCATGGCAGGCATGGTATATGCCAGGGAACGGGATTATGCAAGGGCCATAGATGTCTTCAAAAGGCTTGCGGATATGCCTGGCAAAGAGGCCGTGACCGCCAACTATTATCTGGCCTTTTTCTATAAGGAGCTGAAGGACTATCCAAACGCCATCAAATGCCTTGAAAAGATACTGGACATCAACCCTGCCGCTGCATCCGTTCATCTGGCGCTCGGCAGCATCTATGAGGCCATGTTCGAGGCAGACAAGGCCATTGCCGAGTATAAGGCATATCTGTCTCTGGAGCCTGACGATATACGGGTAAAGGAGCAGATTGTAAAGATACTGGTTCAACTGGGCAAAAAACAGGAGGCCATCGCCTATCTCGAGGAACTGAAACAGGACCCAAAGGCGGCCATTCAGCTCTCCATACTTTACATGGATGAGGGTAAATTTTCGGAGGCCGTGGACACATTGGCGGAACTGGCAAGGCAATATCCTGATAACGGCCAAATCGTCTTTCCTTTGGCGCTGGCATATGAACAACTGGGGAATTACTCCGCGGCCATGGAATTGTTGAAAGGTGTCGCACCATCTGATGAATTCTATGTGGATTCACAACGTTATCTGGCTGTCCTGACAGCCAGAAAAGGTGACTTGAATGCCGCTGTCGCCATACTCCAGGACAGGCTCAAGGAAAGACCGAATGTCAAGGAGTGGCTCCTGGCCATCTCCCTGTTATACGAGGAGGCTGGAAGGCTGGAGGAGGCCGAGACCTGGCTCAAGAAGGCTGCCGATTCTTACCCAAACGATGCACAGGTCATATTTCAACATGTGATGCTTTTAGACAAAAAAGGACAAAAGCAAGAGGCATTGTCTCTGGCGAAAAGGCTTCTTGAAATCGATTCAAAAAACGCCATGGCCATGAATTACATCGGATATTCCTATGCTGAAAGCGGTGTGAATCTTGACGAGGCCGAAAAGCTCATAAAAAATGCCATTGCCCTGGAGCCTGATGACGGCTATATCACTGACAGCCTCGGATGGGTGTATTTCAAGAAAAAGGAATTTGATCAGGCCCTGGTGAATCTTGAAAGGGCGCATGAACTGATTCCGGATGACCCTACGATTATTGAACATTTGGGGGATGTGTTTTCAGCCAAAGGCATGTATGATGATGCCCGCAAAATGTATGGAAAGGCATTGGAACTGACAAAGAATGCATCGGACAAAGATAGACTCACTGCGAAATTATCCGCATTGCCCGCTCAAATCAGATAGCAAGGGATTTTGACGCCCATTTTAAGAATTTTTCTGTAACAAATACTATATCATTTTTATGGAGTAGTTATGTTTTTTAATATTTTCACAGGGTTATTTTCAAAGGACCTGGCAATAGACCTTGGAACCGCCAACACATTGGTATATCTGAAAGGGAAGGGCATAGTACTTCGCGAACCCTCCGTCGTCGCAGTTAAAAAAGACGGGAGGGGGATCAACAAGGTGCTCGCAGTGGGCAACGAGGCAAAAAAGATGCTGGGCAAGACGCCTATCAATATCACCGCCATTCGTCCCATGAGGGACGGTGTCATAGCGGACTTCGAGATCACGGAGGCCATGCTGCGCTATTTCATTCAACGGGTGCACAATCGCCGCACACTGGTCAGACCGCGAGTCATAGTGAGCGTCCCTTCAGGCATCACGCAGGTGGAAAAGCGGGCGGTAAGGGAATCCGCGGAATCCGCCGGTGCCCGTGAGGTCTATCTCATAGAGGAACCCATGGCCGCCGCCATCGGCGCAGGGCTGCCCATTACGGATCCGGCGGCGAATATAGTGGTGGATATCGGAGGCGGTACAACGGAGGTGGCTGTCATCTCCCTGGCAGGCATAGTCTATAGTAAGTCTGTGAGAGTGGCCGGCGACAAGATGGACGAGGCCATTGTGCAGCATATCAAACGGCGCTATAACCTGCTCATAGGTGAATACACCGCTGAAACTATAAAGATGGAGATAGGAAATGTCATGCCTGACCCGCCCTATGAAGAGATGGAGATAGGAAATGTCATGCCTGACCCGCCCTATGAAGAGATGGAGATAAAGGGCAGGGACTTCGTAACCGGCATTCCTAAGACGGTTACAATAGATGCCAACGAGATTCGTCTGGCCATCACAGAACAGGTGGCCGCCATCGTTGAGGCTGTGAAGATCGCCCTGGAGCAGACCCCGCCTGAACTGGCCGCTGACATTGTGGACAGGGGCGTAGTGCTCACAGGCGGTGGGGCATTGCTGAAAAATCTCAACAAATTACTGGAAAAAGAGACAGGACTTCCCATTATAATAGCGGATGACCCGCTTTCTTCCGTTGTGCTTGGTTCCGGTAAGGCCCTTGACAACATAGACATCCTGAAAGAGATCGCCATATATTGATTCCTTTTAATCCCATTTCTCACAACGGCATACTTCGCTATCCTCTGGACGAATGCAGCATTTTTACGAACGAAGGTGTTTCTGGCACACAGAGGCCTCGTGTATGGGCAGGTACCTTCAACCGCATGAACGGCGTGAGCACCGCACCTTATGACAGCCTCAACACGGGTTTTCATGTGGGTGACGATCTGAGCTGTGTCCAGAAGAATAGGGAGATAATCCGGCGAGCCGTGAGTGCCGATTTTTTGGTCTCGGCGTGTCAATCCCACGGAGACCGCATAGCACATGTAACTTCGTATGTGCCGGAAGATCATCTTTTGAATGTGGACGGCCTGATCACCCATGTCAAAGGGCTGGCCATAATGATACAGCACGCTGACTGTCAGGCGGTCGGGCTTTATGACCCGCTGAATTCTGTCATAGCCAATATACATTGCGGCTGGAGGGGCTGTGTGAACGGTATTGTAGGAAAGGCCGTGCAAGAGATGGTAAAGACATACGGAACCGATCCATCGGCCATTTTAGCTTTTATCAGCCCTTCGATGGGGAGTTGCTGCGGGGAATTCAGGGCGTGGCGAGAGATATTTCCACTCCGTTTCGAGGCCTATATGGTGAAACCGGCATATTTCGATCTCTGGGGGCTTACCAGGGACGACCTGATCGGTGCAGGGCTTTCCGCAGCCAATATCGTTATTTCGAATATATGTACCGTCTGTTCACGAGAATATTTTTCCTATCGCAGGGAGAGGAATACAGGAAGATGCGCCACTGTCATGGTTTTGCATTGATTCAATTTAAGGGAGTTGTAATATATGCGCCAAAAGGTTACTGAACTTATTGCACAGGCCTTTCAAACCGCTTGCAAGAATGCTTTGTTGCCGGAGATGCCGCTGCCGAAAGGCCATCAGATTTCCTATCCCAAACAGCGGGAACACGGAGATATCGCCAGCAATATTGCAATGGTATCGGCTGGTCAGGCCAAAATGCCGCCTCGCAACATAGCCGGCGTCATGGTGGATCTGCTCAAAGACGAGCCTATATTTTCAAAAATCGAGGTGGCTGGGCCGGGTTTTATCAATTTTTTCATATCCGAGGCATACTGGCAGGGAAATCTGCTGGAGATAAACAGACTGGCCGAAGATTACGGAAAAAGCAGGGCAGGCGAGGGCAGGCGGGTGCTGGTGGAGTTTGTAAGCGCCAATCCCACCGGCCCGCTTCATGTGGGGCATGGCAGGGGAGCAGCCGTAGGTGATTCCCTTTCACGTATCCTTCGTCATGCCGGTTTTGATGTAGAACGGGAATATTATATAAACGATGTGGGTAACCAGATGCGGACACTGGGTTCGTCCGTATATCTCAGGTATCAGGAACTCCTGGGTAACGCCATCGAGTTCCCCAAGGATTATTATCAGGGTGAGTATATAAAAGAGATTGCCGCCGGCATACTCGAAGAGAAGGGGAAGATGTTTGCAGATGTGCCTCTCGAGGAATGTCTGCAATTCTTCATTGATCGAGCCGTCCATGACATCTTCACCGGTATCAAACAGGATCTGGCCGATTTCGATGTGAGTTTCGAAAACTGGTTCAGCGAAAGAACCCTGCACGACTCAGGTCTGGTGCAGTCCACCATTCGAGAGTTGATGGAGAAGGGCTTCATTTACGAACAGGACAGCGCCCTCTGGTTCAAAACCACCCAATTCGGGGATGAGAAAGACCGTGTGGTCAGGCGTTCCAATGGTGTTTTGACCTATTTTGCAGCGGACATGGCATATCACAGGCAAAAGATATCCCGTAATTACGATATGATGGTGGATATCTGGGGCGCTGATCATCATGGCTATATCCCTCGTATCAAGTCGGTGGTTCAGGCGCTTGGCGTGGACCCCGAACGGCTGAAGGTCCTGCTGGTACAGTTCGTGACCCTTCTTGAAAACGGAGTGCCGAAGTCCATGTCCACGCGTTCCGGTGAATTTATAACCCTTCGAGAGGTTTTGGACGAGGTGGGAAAGGATGCCTGCCGGTTCATGTTTCTGACACGCAAGGCAGACAGCCATCTAGATTTCGATCTGGAGGTGGCCAAGCAGCAGACTCAGGAAAACCCTGTTTATTATGTGCAGTATGCCCATGCCAGACTTGCCAGCGTTTTAAGGAATGCAAAAGAAAATGGTTCACTTCCGATATTGAACGATGCTCCTAATCTTTCTCTACTCGACACTCAAGAGGACATGGCTGTAATGAAACATCTTGCGGTATTTCCTGAGGTGGTAGAGGACAGTGCTTTGAATTTCGAACCCCATAGAATCAGTTACTACCTCACTGAACTTGCAGGGTTGTTTCATGTGTATTATACAAAACATCGTTTCATAGACGAGAATGCCGCTTTGACGAATGCAAGGTTGTTTCTGGCCAGGGCGATAAAACAGGTACTCAAAAACGGTCTGGAGCTCCTGGGTGTAACCGCCCTGGAAAAAATGTAGGAAGTGCAGAGGAGGTTCAAATGGCAAGGAATGATTCTTCCAGCAATGGCAAAAAGTTTCAATTCCAGATGGGTTGGGGTGGAATAGCCGCTATCTTTTTTTCTACGGTATGTGTGCTGTTATGGATATTTGTCCTGGGTTTCTGGGCAGGACAGCGTATTACCGAGAAGAAATATGCACAGGGCGCCTTTCTGCAGCAGGCACAACCCGTAACCCCTGAAACGGCTCCGCCTTCTGCTGTTGTATCCTCGACTTCACAGGAACCAAGGCAGGCTGAAGACACCCGCACTGCGGCCCCGAGTTCAGCCGTTCCGCTGGAACAGGTGGCAGCACCCATCGATCAGTTGGCTCAGGAACAGCCCATAAAACCCGAAGCAGCCGAGTCCATAAAACCGGTCAAGCCTGAGGTAAAGCCGGAAACAAAGATCGCTCCCAAACCTGCACAATCTATCGTGGAAGAAAGACATGAGGCTGCTGTGCCCAAACCTAATGCAGAGAAACCCAAACCGGCTGCTCCTGCACCGGTGGCAAAGGAAGTCAAGACAGCGCCCGGCCATGAAGCCGCCAAAAAGGAGGTCAAACCATCGACTCCTGTCAGTGATGTGGCCAAGGTGGAAGAAAAGATAAAGAAATTGGAGGAGAAAAAGGCAGGGGCAACCCATGCTGAACCGGCAAAATCCGTCCCTGTTGCTGCCAAAACGGAGGCCAAGCCGGTCTCATCGGGCAGTTATTACGCATTGCAGGTGGCTGCATTCAAAGACAAGGCGCAGGCTGAAACAGAGCTGAAAAAATTTGAAAGCAAGGGGCTTAAGGGCAAAATCCGCACCGTGGATCTCGGTCCTGAGAAAGGCACCTGGACTCGTGTGTACATAGGCAGATATGAGACAGCTGAAAAGGCAAAGGCGGCCCAGGGCGAACTGGCTTCCCATGGCTATTCCAAGCCTTCTTATGTCGTGATGTTACAGGATTGAGATGGCGTTTTCATATTTTTCCCACAAGATATCGCCTGTTGCATGATCAGGAAGGGTAAAATCAGCGATATCAAGACCATTCATGGTCTGTTGGCCTCTTTTGCCTCCAAGGGGCTGCTTTTGCCCCGCTCCTTGAGCGAGCTGTATGATCATCTCAGGGATTATGCAGTGCTGGAGAACGAAAAGGGGGAATTGATCGGAGTGGTGGCCCTGCATATCTGCTGGGAGAACCTTGCAGAGGTGCGTTCGCTTGCTGTAAGGGAGGACCATCAAAAAAGGGGATTTGGCAGGGCGCTTGTGCAGCATTGTCTGGACGAGGCCAGGCTTTTGGGTATCACAAGGGTCTTTACCCTGACATATCAGGAAGATTTTTTCAAAAAACTTGGGTTTAAACCCATAGATAAGTCTTTATTGCCGCATAAAATATGGGCGGATTGCATAAGATGTCCGAAGTTTCCGGACTGTGATGAATACGCCCTGATAATGGAGCTTTGATTTACTGATGCTAAACAAAATGCTGACCAAGATATTTGGCACACAACATGAACGTGAGATAAAAAAGATCATGCCGCTGGTGCATGCCATCAATGAACTCGAACCCGCTATTTCAAGCCTTTCGGATGAACAATTGGTTGCAAAGACCCAGGAATTCAAGGAGCGTTTGAACAATGGTGAGTCCCTGGACAGTCTCTTGCCTGAGGCGTTTGCCGTGGTGCGTGAGGCATCCAGGCGTGTATTGGGCATGCGGCATTACGATGTCCAGCTTATAGGCGGTATTGTGCTGCATCAGGGCAAGATAGCGGAGATGAAAACAGGTGAGGGCAAGACATTAGTCGCCACCCTGGCCGTTTATCTCAATGCCCTCACTGGAAAAGGCGTGCATGTAGTCACGGTCAACGACTATCTGGCCAAACGTGACTCCGAATGGATGGGGCAGATATATCGTTTTCTGGGCCTCACAGTGGATGTGATAGTTCACGGTCTGGACGATGTGCAGAGAAAGGCCGCTTACAATGCGGATGTCACCTATGGCACCAATAATGAATTCGGTTTCGATTATCTGCGGGACAACATGAAATTTTCCCTCGAGGATATGGTGCAGCGTGACTTTTATTACGCCATAGTGGACGAGGTGGACAGCATTCTCATCGACGAGGCCAGAACGCCCCTCATAATCTCAGGGCAATCGGAACAGGCCACAGACCTCTATTACAAGGTGGATCGCATCATTCCACCGTTAAAAAAGGATGTCCATTATACAGTGGACGAAAAGGCCAGAAACGCTGTTTTGACTGACGAAGGCGTTCAGTTCTGTGAAAGGCTCTTGAGGGTCTCCAATCTCTACGATCCGGCCAACTCTGAACTGCTTCACCATGTTCAACAGGCGTTAAAGGCCCATGTGCTGTTTCAGAAGGACGTGGATTACATTGTAAAAGACGGGCAGGTCATCATAGTCGATGAATTTACGGGCCGCGTCATGCCTGGCAGACGTTACAGCGATGGTCTTCATCAGGCATTGGAGGCAAAAGAAGGGGTAAAGATAGAGTCTGAAAACCAGACACTGGCATCCATCACCTTTCAGAACTATTTCAGGATGTATAAAAAACTGGCAGGCATGACCGGCACCGCTGAGACAGAGGCTTCGGAACTCATGAAGATATACAAGCTGCCTGTTGTGGTCATTCCCACCAACAAACCCATGATTCGAGAGGATATGCCTGACCTGGTATTCAAGACAGTGAAGGAAAAATTCGAGGCCGCAGCCAAGGATATTCAGGCGTTGCATAAAAAAGGACAGCCTGTGCTGGTTGGTACCACCAGTGTGGAAAAATCAGAGTATCTCTCAGGCCTTCTCAAAAGAATGGGAGTGCCTCACGAGGTGCTAAATGCCAAACATCATGAAAGGGAGGCTGAAATAGTCGCCCATGCAGGTGAATTGGGGCAGGTTACCATAGCTACAAACATGGCAGGCCGGGGCACCGATATTGTCCTGGGGCCTGGTGTGAAAGAGCTTGGCGGGCTGCACATCCTCGGCACAGAACGCCATGAATCCAGACGGATTGACAACCAGTTGAGAGGAAGGGCAGGACGTCAGGGGGACCCTGGTTCATCGAGATTTTATCTGTCCCTGGAAGACGACCTGTTGCGCATATTCGGCTCGGATCGCATCTCAGGCATACTGGATAAACTCGGCATGGAGGAAGGCGAGCCCATTGAACACAATCTGCTCTCCAAGGCCATAGAGAATGCACAGCGCAAGGTAGAGGCGCATCATTTCGAGATTCGCAAGCATCTGCTTGAGTATGACGATGTCATGAACAAGCAGAGAGAGGTGGTGTACGGCAAGAGACGCCAGATATTGGGGGGTGAACACCTCGAAGAAGAATTGGAAGACATGATTCAGGCGGTTGCGGAGCGCCTTACCGAAGCCTATGCCGATGAACATGTGGCGCCTGAAGAATGGGATTTGAAGACCTTGCAGGAGAGGCTGGCGGGGCAGTTCAGCATTCAGACGGATTTGAATCAGGCCCGAATTACCACACCGGATGCCTTGCAAAAACACATAATATCAATACTTTACGAGGCCTTTGATGCCCAGAAGGAACGTTTTGGGCCAGATGAAATGATGGGTTTGGTGCGTTATTTTATGCTGCAGAATCTGGACACGCTGTGGCGGGAACACCTTCTGAACATGGACCACATGAGGGATGGCATAGGTCTCAGGGGTTACGGCCAGAAAGACCCTCTGCAGGAGTATAAAAAAGAAGGCTTCGCGATGTTTGTCTCCATGCTTCAGTCCTATGAGAACGAAACCTTGAGTCTGCTGTTGCGTGTTCGGCCCATGCGCGAACAGACAGTGGAAGAGCTGGAGGAAGAACGCAGAAGGCGGCAGGAAGCAAGCCTTATTCTGAGTCATGGTGACGAAAAGGAACAGAGCAAGCCTTCCACCGTGAAACGTACCGAGGACAAGGTCGGCAGAAACGACCCTTGCCCATGCGGAAGCGGCAAAAAATACAAGAAATGCTGTGGAGCAAAGAAAAAATAAAGAACTGTAGCATGAATTTGATGTCGTATAAGATATATTATGTAAAATAATGCCTACGATAAAAGGAAGATACTTATCCTCTGGTGGTTACTTATTCTGTGATATTTAAGGCAGCCATCAGGTCCTCCGCAAAAGCCAGGTCAGAGTTGACCCAATAAAGATATCTATGGACATATCAGGTTAGGAGCGGGATTCAACGCCGATAAAACCTCTTCATACGCTCGTTTTGTTTCATTGTTAAAACAAACAAAATAAACGCAAGTTATAGATGATTCTTTTTGTAAAAACTTAAGAGTTTCACAAACTGCTATATATGCAGCCTCCTCTTTCGGAAAACCATAGGCCCCTGTGCTGATTGCAGGAAATGCAATGGTTTTTAATCCGTGTCCCACGGCCAATTGCAGACATCTTCTATAACAACTGGCAAGAAGGGCTGCTTCATTGTGCCGCCCCCCTTGCCAGATAGGCCCAACGGTATGAATGACAAATTTAGCAGGCAGGCGATAGCCTTTTGTGATCTTGGCATCGCCTGTGGCACAACCACCGAGTTTTTTACACTCTTCCAATAATTGAGGCCCTGCCGCCCGATGAATGGCCCCGTCAACGCCACCGCCGCCCAGAAGTGAGTTATTGGCGGCATTGACTATGGCATCTACTTCAAGTTTTGTAATGTCGCCAGAAATGAATTTGAGCCTGTCTAATCCATTCATAAGACCGTACTCTCAACACAATTGCTTTAATACACCTTCCGCAATCTGCTGAAACGCCTCTACCGCTTCTCCGGTATTCTTCAGCGCAACGGGCATGCCCTCGTCTCCCCCCTGTCGAATGGCAGGATCCAGGGGAATCTTGCCCAAAAGGGGCACCTTGAAGGCATTGGCCATCTTTTCACCGCCACCTGTGCCAAAAACATCCATGATCTCGTTGGGTGCTCCAGGCACTCTGAGATATGACATGTTTTCCACGATTCCAAGCACGGGCACGTTTGTGCTCTTGAAAAGCCCAATGGAACGTCTGACATCCGAAAGCGCCACCTTTTGAGGGGTGGTAACAATGATTATGCCCTTCAACGGCACGGAATTGGCCAGGGTGATGGCTGCATCCCCTGTTCCCGGGGGCAGGTCTATCACAAGAAAGTCCAGGACACCCCAGTTTACATTTCCCAGAAATTCCTTGATGGCCTTGTTCACCAAGGGGCCGCGCCATACTATGGGTACACCCTCTCCGGCAAGGCTGCCCGTGGACATCATCTTTATGCCATGTCCTTCCAGAGGCAGCAGCATACCTTCCGAACCCAAAGGCCTTCCTGTGACTCCAAGCATGATGGGGATGTCAGGACCATGCATGTCCGCATCCAGAATGCCGACTCGAAACCCCTTTTTGGCCAAGGCAATGGCCAGATTTACGGATACCGTGGTCTTACCCACACCCCCCTTGCCGCTTCCCACGGCTATGATGTGCTTGACCTGCTTGATGCCCTCCATTTCATCCTGCGGGCCCTTTCCAAAGAGTTTGGCCCGTTCCTCGGATGTCATAGTGGATAGCACCACCTCTACATGCTCAACGCCTGGCATACTCCGGACCGCCGCCTCTACATCGCCCTTGATCTGATGCTTCAGGGGACAGCCTGCCATGGTCAGGGCCACGGTGACCTTTACCGCATTGCCAACGATCTCGATGTCTTTGATCATACCGAGTTCCACAAGGCTCTTGTGCAATTCAGGATCGTTTACATTGAAAAGGACCTTCAATACATCTTCTTTTGTTATTGCCATATATTTCTCCTTTTGCTTAATCTGACTGAAACATCCAACATATTAAACCAAAGAGATGGGCCACGCCATGTTTAGATTTTTCCCTGAATTCCGCTGGGCTGCCTGCAGATTCAATGCCAGCAGGCCCATATTCCCGTCCTCGTAGCATTCAATGATATTCACACAACAATGGTCCTGGCCGAGATTAAAGATGTTCTGCAGAGGCAGGCCGATGGCCTTGGCGATGAGCAGGCGGTTTACCCCTCCATGCCCTATTATGAGCACATCGCCCTGCGCATTCTGTATGGCATTGGACATTACCGTCCATGCCCGTTTGCTCACCTCCAGTAAGGTTTCTCCGTTTGGCGGCCTGAACTCCGGCAGATTTTTAAGCCTTTTTTCAAATGCGCCTGCATAATGTTCCTCTATCTGTTCCCATGTCAGACCCGTCCAGTCACCAAAATCAACCTCACGCAGACCTGGTGCGGCCTCTATGTCCCCCTCAAATCTGATTGTATCGCATATTATTGCGGCGGTTTCCATGCAGCGGGACAGGTCGCTGCTGATGATGCGAGAAAAATGGAATGTATTCAGCAAATTACCTGCCAGGACGGCCTGTATCCTTCCCTCCTCACTTAGGGGCACATCCATCTGCCCGTAAAATATACGGGATGAAATAGCGGGTTTGGCATGTCTCACAAGAACAAGTTTCATTTTCTTAAGTTTTTAGAGATTCACTTAATGTATAACATGAAGTATGTATCATATCATGCTGGAAAATATGCAGAAAATCCCTGCCTCGGTCCATTCGAGATGCGCGCCGAGCACATCACCTGTCACGCCTCCAAGGCGTCTCCTGAAAAAAATTGCCGTCAGCCAGCTGAACACGCTGACGCCGGCAAACAGCAGTATCCCTTGCCATTCAAACAGGACAAACGAGGCGATTCCCGCTGTCAGGCCTGCCCATGGGAGCGTGAAAAGGGTAGCCCTTCCCACAAAGGCCTCACCCAATCCGCCTTCTTTTCTGGCATAAGAGGAAATGGATGCCAGCACATTCAGGCCCCAACGAGAAAGGCAGGTCGTCAGGATCATGGCCTGCCACAGCCCTTTGCCTGAGATGGCTTCAATGCCTTTTACTTTTAGAAGCAGGCACATGACCAAGGCCATTGCGCCGAAGGCCCCTATGCGGCTATCCTTCATGATCATCAGTGCCTTTTCAGCAGGGGCATTGCTGCCCAACGCATCCATGGTATCCGAAAGACCGTCTAAGTGCAGGCCGCGCGTTAGGATAATCAAAAATATGACGTCCAGTACAGCCCTGATGTCAGCCTGCCAAAACAGGGTTACAAGTCGGTCGAAACCAGACAAAAGACCTCCGATAACCAGGCCGACTGCTGGAAAATATGCGAGACTCGCTGTAAGTTCTTTAAATTCAACAAAAAAACGGCGGGATATGGTAATGCTCGTCAAAAATTGCAGAGCGATGAGAAAGGTCTTGATCGCCTTACTCCCATTCGGTTTTGATCTTGTTTACAACTTGTTGAATATAGGAAAGGTTTTCTTCCTGACATATGCCCAGAAGAGGGGCCCCTTCCTCCACCAGCGCACCCTGCTGGAAATAGACCTTGTAGATCACGCCTGGAGTGCTGCTGTACACCAGATTGGTATCTCTTTTCATAAGAGACATTATTATAGGCTCATCCCCGGGCTGAATGGAAGGTTGACCCTGTTTTTCTATCTTTACAGCAAACTCAGGGGACAGCAAGTATCTGGCCCGCTGAGGCGCTGTAAAGAGGATGAGTACATCCCTCAGTATCCTGTCTATCACCTCATCCTTGTCGAGCCGGTGCCGAATAGACATGAGATCCACACCCGCTTCGGTAAAACTACCGTTCAAATCCCTTCGAAGATCGATGATTGTGCCGCTGCATGGAGAATAAATCTTCTTTATATTGTTTTCCCGCTCCAGTTGATAGAGCAGGGTGCCCGGCTTTTGATGCCACTTGCCCTCAGGGCCGTGTACTTCCTGATCCTCCTGCACCTTGAAGGTAATGATACCGGTGTGCACGCTTTGAAGCACGTGATCTTCAAACGGATTTTTGCGATATGTCTCCAGCAATGCGTTCAGATCAATGTCCATATGCGACCCTATTTATAATAAAGATTGGGCCCACCCATGGTGACGAGGGCCTCGTAAAGTCTTTTTCTGAATTCACGTCTGTCCCATATCCCCTGAATATGACCCCTTTTCAGGGCGTTATGGGCGCTGTGATAATCAGGAGGTACATCCTGACCTGTGGTTTCCCGAATGACACGCGGGCCTGCAAAACCTATCCGGCTGGAACGGATAGCGAATTGATAGGGAGAACAACCCAGAAAACTGGCCACAGGACCTGCATAGGAGTTGTTGTCATAGACCACGATGTATAAGCCGCCGCTGTCGATATATTCCCGAACAGCCATGGTGCATTTGGGCATCTGCACCACACCGAGTGTCCCTTCATTTATTCGAATACCGCCTGTGGTATGAATGTATGCAAGAAAAGGCCTTCTGGTAATTCGGGCCTTGTCGCATGCCCTGACAAATTTCTCGCCCTCAGCCGAACCCACAGTGCCGTTTCTGAAGTCGCTGAAGAGCATTGCACCCACCAGTTTGATGCCATTTACCCCTGCATCGAAGGTGATGATGCTGGACCTGCGGCCTGTTTTTTTGATATCCTTTTCCAGACGGGCATCAAACCCCTGGAAGCGCAAGGGGTTTTGGGAAACGATATGTGTGTTGAATTCCTTGAGGGTCTTTCTGTCAAACAAATTTTCCAGATACCATTGATATTCCAGGGGAAAATGATGTCCACATGTGGGACAAACGCCACAGAACTCTCCGTAGAGATCGGGTACCCACAGGTCCTGACAGCCTGATTTCTCCGCATTCGGGCAGGTGATGGTGCGGTCTTCATTGGCCAATGGACTGACATAGGGTTCCCATTCCTCTATGAATATGGAACGCCTTTCCACGCCTTCCATGGGGCCGGTTCGGACGTCTTCTGTTTTAGGCAGGACGAATTCATACATGGCCCTGACCGGTTCCGTCACCTTTCGCAAAAAGGTGGAACCTTCGCTTGAGACCTCTGATATGACCTTCTTTACATTTTTCTCATGGGGCCTGATAAGGCCGTATCTCAACTCGTAATATCCGGCTTCGGCCAACTCCTTCGCCTTTGACAGGCCGGCCAAAAGCCCCTTCTTTTCTTCGATTCCAAAACCCTGACCCATGCGTCTGTATTTTTCCGATCGCAGTTCCAGAAGCCTGCGAATCTCCGAGCGATCCATCTCCCAATGAACGCCCACAGGAAATTCTTCAACGGAGCCGTCGTTATCGTCCATTTTGAGGGCATAGGTGCGCATCGCCCTGAAACTCTTGGCCTGCAGTACCACCTCGTCGGTGGCCCGAATCATCTCGTACCTGAGTCTTCTGAAAAATGCGTAATCTTCACGTTTTGCGCCCAAAGGCGGTTCCTGCACCACGCGGTCTATGGTGCCCAACTCAAGATTGTCGCGGGCTGTCATTCTGAGCTGGGCGGCACAGTGTTCTATGAGTTCTTTGGGAACCTTATGGCCTTCCCGTATCTTGCCTTCAATGGCCGCAGCCCCTTCAGGTGAGATGACGGAATAGTAACCATGGGATGCCATGAGACGCATGTCAGCGAGTCCAATCGCCTCGGCGCCTCCGGAACCCCCTTCTGATATGAACGATATCATGGGAGTGCGCAGCTTGGCCATGGCGTAAAGATTGCGGGCGATCTGTTGCGCTGCGCCGGGATAGTCTTCGATGGGATATGAACCCGGAGTGAAGATATAAAAATGAATGGGGATGCCCTCTGTCTCGGCGGTATGCATGTAACGCAATGCCTTGTCGTTGCCCCACGGCCTGGCGCATCCGCCGTTTCTGAACTCCTCTCCCCTGCCCTTTTCATGGCCTATGACCATTATCTGGTGGGTATAAAGCTTGTCCTTGACGCGTCTGGAGACAGTCGCCCTTGCCGCTACCATAGCTGGGTCAACGTTACAATCTCCGCTCCCTCCAAGTTCCGTAAAGGAATCATAAACATTTTCAAGGACATCCATCAGAGTGAACCGCTGGGGGCTTCTGACGATGTTTACTACATCCGCCGGAGTGATGGAACGAGCCAATCGGCCTTCCAGATCAGATATCTGGGCGTCGAGCTGTTCCAGCTGCTCGAATACGACCTGCTCGTCAAGGTCAAAAATGGATTGCCTGACTTGATGCAGATTCTTAAGGATGTCTCCTATGTTGCCCCAATCCTGGCTCTTTTTTATATCTATGAGATAGGTCGCCCTATCATATAATTGCGTTATGAGTTTACCGCTGTCCATCATTGTCTTGTCTTTTGCAGGCATGGCGTTTCGTTTACGGAATCAGGGCGATTGCAATCAAAATTTAAGCACATCATTTAATTTTTCCTGCAAGTAAGGCAAATTTGTAATGATTGTTTGATCATGACTGTCTTTACCCTCGATTTGGGTGTTTTTTATAAAGATATGGGCCCTCTCCACGGCCTCCGCAGTATTCTGCCCCCAAATAATGGCCAAGGCCAGATTCGGATCGTATTCGGTGGGAATAAAATAGGACAGATCCGGCGGAATGTGTGTATGCACATTGACCCAATCCGCTTGATACGGCGCAAATCTGGTAATAGCCCCACACCATGGCTTGAAACCACGCCTGGCATCCTCTGCAACGATTCGCAATTCTATGCTTGTACCGCTAAAAGAGATATCTTCCTGTGAATATCCCAATCTGTCGCCAAAGGCCACCCGTATCTGTTCTTTTACGATATTTGGATAGCCATCAGTGCCTTTTATTCGGGCTATTCTGGCTGAGATGCCGTTTTCCACCTGAATGCGTGTATTTACCTCCAGCAGATATGGATTGCCGTCTCTGGTTACCACCCACTCCCATGTCCCTACGTTATCGTATTGCACATGCTTTGCCATTTTTACGGAGTAGGCGACTATGCGCTCCAAGACCTTTTGGGCATTGAAGGGATATGTGCAGTAATCAGGGTCAAAGCCAGGGGCTACTTCCACGCGTTTTTGCCTTCCTGTGCTCTGAATAGTGCAATTGCGCGTGCCGAAATGGCTGATCTCAGAGTGCTGGCTGCATACGAGCTGGACCTCCAGGTGATGATAGTCCCTGAGACACTGCTCGATCAACACACCTTCATCACCGAACTGACGTTTGGAATAACTTTGAATACGGCGATAGACCCTGCGGAATGTATTGAGGTGATTCACCTCTTCTATACCCATTCCGCCGCCGCCTGCCGAGGCCTTGACCAGAATGGATGGGTGTGTCACCCCCTGTTCCTTCTGCAGGAGAAAGAGCCATTCGGCTATGCCTTCCGCCTCTATTTCATTGTATATCGGCCTGTCCGTGCCTGGTATTACGGGAATGCCCAGGTCTTTGGCCACCTTTTTTGTGTTGATTTTACTGCCAAGGTCACGGATGACCTCCCAGCGAGGGCCAATGAATCTTACAGGTCTGCTGCGCATCGCAGCCCTTCTGGCAAATCGGAAATTCTCCGAAAAAAAGCCATAACCTGGATGAATGGCAGTGCATTTGGCGTGATCGGCTACCTCGAATATATCATTCGGATCCTTATAGCTGGCAATCTGAAAGGCCTTGGCAGCCATACGGACATGCATGGAATACCGGTCTTCCGGGGTATAGACAACAACATGGTCCAGCCCCAGTGCCTCACATGCCTGCATAATTCGAATGGCTATTTCGCCCCTGTTTGCGATGAGAATCCGTTCTTTCATAAGCGATTTCCTCGCAACTATATACAGAAAAAAACGGCTGGAGTCAAACGCAAACTTTTATAGGGCATCTCCTGGTATAGGCACTTTGAACGGATGGTTGAATTCGGCACGATCTGTCAGGACCTGTTTGACAATTTGAAATCCAGTACCACCATGAAAGACAGTGATGAATCCTCCACGGGAGGCCTTGAAAATGGGGCTGCCTTCGTGACAGCATGAATTGCGGCCTCATCCAGCACAACGCTTCCCGAGGACATTGCTATTCTGGACGCCAGAAGTCTGCCGAACCTGTCCAATTCAAAGACCACACCCACCTTGCCCTCCTCACCCCGCCTTCTCGCTATCAGAGGATACTGCTTGGCGCATTCGATAGATGTCTTGAGATATTGTTTGTAATCAGCCAGCATATCGGCTGAAGTTTCTTTTTTATTTTCTCCGGCAGCGACATTCAGTCCGCGCTCGTTTCCATGCAGAAAATCATCTGTGTGAGTGGGAGTCCCTGCATTCCCAGTTGGGTGCATGTCTTCATTTTCAGATTCCGCCTGCGAATCGCCCTGTTTGAACGGCTCTAACGGGACGGAGGAAACATCTTCTTTTACGGTGGCAATGGAGGAAACGGCCGAATCAGACTGTTTCTGTGAGTCAATATGCTGATCCCTGGACATGGACTGGGCATGGTGTTGAGCATTCTCGCCAGCCATGCGAGAGAGCGGTGCTGCCGTCTGAATTTTTTTGAGGACTTTATTGGAGGCGGCAAGTGACGGTACTGGTTGTTGCACTACTCCATAAACCGCTTGCTGCTCCTCGATTGTCTCCGTTACGGGCATTACAGAGATGAATTGTTCAAAGGTATTGTTCTCCGGTACATGGCATGTAATCTCAGACAGCAAAATGCCTACGGAGAGATGGAACAGAAGACAAAGCCCCAAGGCCTCAAGCCAGTTACGCCTGTTAGATAATCTCTCTGTGAAAGTCATATTTCCGCAACCCATGCACCAGCGGTTTTTTAATGCAGAAGTTGCTGGCACAAAATGTAATTATATTTTTATTATTTTAATATTACTCAAAAATAGCTCATTCAGGGCCTTGTGTCAACTTTGGTTTGCACTGGATGCATTACAGGATTGACAAAATCATGAATCGTAATTTTAATTACAAACTTGTATAAATAAACTTGCCTAACCAGCAGAAATCAGCCGCTGTTTTTTTTATGAGGGGTTATGGAATTTGAAAAGCAATTAAAGACATTGGTAGATATAACAGATGCCATCGCGGCTGGGAATTGGGATCAGGATATTCAATTCGACGCCGAAGGCATCCTCGGACATCTTGCTGCCTCCATCAACCAGCTCGTCAGGTCCCTCAGGCATGCCAAGCCCACTCTTACCCGTATTTCCGAAGATACACCGGAATTGGCCGAAATGGCCCAGAGCATTAATGATGTGATGGTCGTTGCAACTCAACGCACCCTGGACAGCGCTGACAACATCCTGAATGCAGTTTCTGAATACGAAAATGCCGTTTCAAAACAGGAAGATATAGACCAGGGCCAGGCAAGATTAATGAAAATCATAAAAGAATCGGCATACGATATAATAGCGGCACAATCGTCCCAGGATGTGGCCAGGCAGGAGCTTGATAAGCTGGAAAATGCCCTGGAAGAAATGCGGGATCTATTGATAAAGTTATTGGTTGCATTGAAGCTGAAAAAGGATATTCCCCTGAAAGAACGCGAGCAACAGAAGGAATTGCTTCAGTCCATTCAGCAGACCTCGCAACAGCCGGCCTATTCCGCCAGAAACAGCAAACAGGACCTGGTGGATGAGTTACTGGCTGAATTCGGCCTTTGAAAGATTCTCCTCGATACTTGCCTTGACCTCCATGGCGAGTTCAAGGGCCTGTCTTCCATCCTCTCCGGTCACCAGCGGACTGGAATCGTTTCTTATGCTTTCAATAAAAAAGTGTAATTCCTTCAGTAAACTGTCCTGTTTTTCATGTTCAATAACCTGCGGCAACAATCTCTGGTCTGCTTCTCCGGCCGATGCCTGAACAGATACCAGGACATTTTTCTGTTCAATGGAATCTGCGGATATATATCTGCCTGGCTCGAATACACGGAATTTTCTCATGGGTGTCAGAGAGATACGGCTGGCTGTCAGATTGGCCACGCAGCCATTCTCAAATACGAGTCTTGCATTGGCTATATCCACATTTGGAGTCAGGACAGGGGTTCCCACAGCATGCAGTTCCCTCGGCATGGTTTTCATCAGGGACAATACCAGGTCCAAGTCGTGAATCATCAGGTCCAAAACCACATCCACATCGATCGCCCGCTGCTTGAAGACGCTCAATCTGTGGGCCTCTATAAACATTGGTTTTGTAACATGATTCAAGAGAAACACCATGGCCGGATTGAAACGCTCTATGTGTCCTACCTGCAGGATCAATCTTTTTTGTAAGGCCAGCTTTATTAGCTCATCCGCCTCATCAAGTGTACTTGTGATGGGTTTTTCAACGAAACAATGGATAGATGCGTTTAATAATTCACGTGTTACATGAAAGTGTGAAACAGTAGGACAAACCACGGAAGCAGCATCGATATGCCCAAGTAGAGGAGAGATAGAGCTGTGAACAGGCACTTGAAGCTCCTGCGCTATCTCGCGGCCACGCCTTGCGTCCGGCTCCACTACGCCTACCAGTTCCACATTCGGCATAGCCTTATATTTTTGGGCATGAAACCTGCCCAGATATCCTACGCCGATCACTGCAACTTTAATGGATTCCATTTTTGATTCCGATAATGGCTATCTGGTGTTTATTTGCAAATTCAACGGTGTCAGGCATATCGAATAGCAATGCGTTACCTGCCTCCACAGCCAGAATCTCTGCCCTCACTTCGGCCATGGTCTGAAGGGTCTTGAGACCTACCGACGGCAGGTCAAAACGGGTATCCTGGCCAGGCTTGCATATCTTTATGACCACACTCCCAGGACCTCCCAGTTTGCCCCCGCGCAGAATGGTTTGATCAGTGCCTTCTATGGCCTCGACCGCCAGAACGGTTTTGTCTTTCACCACGATACACTGGCCTATGTCCAGTCTTCCAATCTCCTTTGCGATGGCAACCCCGAATCGAATGTCTTCTTCCTGCTCCGGAGAGGGTTTTTTGATAGTTATACAGCCGTCAGGCATGGATAATTGTGTTAAAAAAAGCGTGGACGACAATACCTGAATCCCCTCGCTCTCCAGCTCGGAGGCTATGGCCCTCAATAAACGGTCGTCCAGCCGATTGTCCATGCGTCTCCAGAGCCCTAATGCCCGCATATCGGGCCTGACATCGAAAAATATCCGCTTTTTTGTGATGGTACCGGCAAATATGACATGTCTTGTGTCATTCGTCTTCAAAAAATCTATGAGTTTATTCAACTGCCCCAGGTGAACCCATATTATCCTGTCGGCCAATTCCTCCAAGGCCTTGTCGGTCTCTCCTGTGTGGGCTACGGCCACCACTCTATATCCCTTCTTTTTGGCCTCTTCTGCGCAAAGAATGGGAAAATTACCGCCTCCGGCCACCAGCCCCAGGGATTTAAAACCGCTTTCCTTGGGGAAATGCATCATTCCTCTGCTTCCTCTTCCTGTCTGGCCAGGGGCACTCCGCGCTGAGACGAGGCTATGAAATCCAGAAACAACTGCACCTCCGGCACATGACCTGTCTTTTCACGGGCCTCCTGCACTGCCGATGCTATAGTGACGCCTTCATCCAGCAGGCGGTGAAATACGATTCGATACGCGGTTTTGACAGCGCCTATCACCTCCCTGGCAAAACCGTTCCGACGCAGGCCCACCACATTCAGGCCGTATATCTTGCCTCTTGCGCCCCAGTATTTAACATAAGGCGGAATATCCTTGTCCACGCCAGACATGCCACCCAGAAAGGCAAAATCCCCTACCCTGCAGAACTGGTGTATTGCGGTGAGCCCGCCGATCACCACGTTGTTCCCAAGAGACACATGCCCTCCGAGAGTGGCGCCGTTAGCCATGATGACTCGATTGCCTACCTCACAGTCGTGGGCTATATGACAATAGGCCATCAACATGCAGTCATGACCGATTTTCGTCACCCCCCTGCCATGGGCGGTGCCGCGATGGATGGTCACGAATTCGCGAATAATGGTGTTGTTGCCGATCTCGACCCTGGTCGGCTCGTTTTGATACTTCAAATCCTGTGGCGCAGCGCCTATGGATGAAAATTGAAATATATTGACGCCCTCACCTATGACAGTATGGCCATCGAGCACCACATGAGGGCCTATTGCAGCGCCTGAGCCGATAGTTACATGGGGGCCGACAATGGAATAAGGTCCGATGGTCACATCCGATGCTATTTGCGCGGTTTTGTCTATTATGGCAGTCGGATGTATTGTGCCTTTTGATTGCATTGAAAAATTTCCTTTTAGCGAAATGGGGGAAGACTGTAAGAACAGATAAAAATAGCAATTCAGCCGCAAAAAGGCAAGGAAAAAGCAAAACCCGATTCCCGCACTGCCCTTCTTGGCGGAGAATCTGTGGCCAATGTCCTTCGTGGCGCCCATTCCACAAAAACCGGCTGCTCCTCGTCCAGGTATTGAATTACACACAAAAAACAGGATTGCTTCGCCGCATTTGACGGCTCGCAATGGCATTCACTTCGCTTCGATTGCAATGACAGCTGCCTGTGATGCTCAACCCTTCAAAAAAACAAAAAATGTGTCATTTTTTCCTTGACAAAAAGGCGGATTGGACGTATTAACAACGCCTCAACAAGTAACTTTTACACCATTATGGCGTGGTTACGCTACTCCAAATTCCACTGTTAAAGGGGGGCACTGCGATGATGGAAGACATCGAGTATGGTTTTGGGCAGCACCTTATGATGGACGGCTACGGGTGCGATCGTGAAAAGCTTATGGACATAGACGGCATCTACAACTTCCTGAGCAGTTATCCGGAAGAGATAGACATGACCAAGATTATGCCGCCATATGTCTTCAAATATGCCGGTCTGGTCCCTGAGGATTGGGGCATATCTGGTTTTGTAATAATAGCCGAAAGTCATATAAGCATACATACATTCCCTGACAAGTCCTATCTGAGCGTGGACATCTTTTCTTGTAAACAGTTCGACGGTCAGGCTGCCATCAACTACATCAGCAAACTCTTCGACATTCAAAAGGTCGAGGTGAAATTTTTGGACAGAGGCCTTGAATTTCCAAAGGTCATTCGCAAGGTGCACAACTTCATCAACACTGAACGCATGGGAATGACTGCATAAATTCAGCATTTTCAATGCCTTATCAATTCCTACCCATTACTTCACAAGAAATAGACAGGGATCATGCCAAAATGGTCGTGATCCCTGTTCCTTTTGACCACACTGCATCCTACAAAACAGGCGCACGAGACGGGCCCCAGGCCATCTTAACCGCATCCAAAAACCTGGAACTCTACGACGAAGAAACGGGCACAGAGGTCTACAAACAGGGATTTTACACCCTGGAGCCATTGGAGCCTGTGCTGCCTGTAGAGGCCATGGTAAGAGAGATTCGAAAAACAGTGGAGTCAGTCCTGCAAAACGGCCGGTTTCCCATTGTTTTGGGTGGAGATCATTCCGTCAGCATAGGCGCCATTGAGGCCGCCTGCAATCACTTTGGACGCATAAACATCGTGCAGTTCGATGCCCATACGGACATGCGAGAATCCTATTCTGGCACACCCTACAGCCATGCCTGCGTCATGCGCCGGGTATGGGGGCTGGGAAATGTCATTCAGATAGGTCAAAGGGCCACCTCCCTTGAAGAGATGGAATTCTTGCAGGCAGAGAACCGCCCACCCATCTGGGCAAGGGATGTGGCCGCTGACCGCAAAAAGGCCATTTACACCCTGCTCAACCGCATGGAATCCCTGCCCACTTACATCACCATCGACCTGGACTGCCTGGACCCTTCCATCATGCCGGCCACAGGCACGCCTGAGCCGGGCGGACTCGGCTGGTTCGACCTCTTGGAATGCCTCAAAGCCATTCTCAGCCGCACGCAGGTCATAGGTTTTGATGTAGTGGAACTCTCGCCGCTACCAGGCTATCATGCCGCTGATTTCCTTGCGGCAAGGCTCATCTACAAGCTGGCAAGCTACATCCTCTCATAAAACTGCACATCAATCAAATCAAACCCATCAGGCCAAACCCATCAAGGCAGCCTTTCCAGAGGATGTGGGCCAAATGGGTTGGGAAGGCCGATGATGCGCAGGATATCGTTATAAAATACCAAAAGCATCAAGGCACCTAAAAACGCCATTCCCACTCGTTGCGCCAAAATCATCTGCTGCTGCGTAAAGGCCTTTCTGCGCACTACCTCCACCGCATAAAAGGCCAGGTGCCCGCCATCCAGGACAGGAATGGGCAGCAGGTTCAACACCCCAAGATTTACACTGAGCATGGCCATGAAAAAGAAGAGGTTCAGCAGCCCATGCTGCGCCTGTTCACCTGCCATCTGGGCGATCATGACCGGCCCTCCAAGAGTGGAAAGGGGCACAACACCCTGAAACAGCTTTACAAAGCCCTGCACCGTAAGGCTGATCATCTCCCATGTGCGTTTTGCTGAGATGGCAAAGGCACCTATGGGATTCAGCCTGTCTATCTCCAGTGCGCCGGAGGCGCTTATGCCCAGAATTGGAGTCATGACCTCCTCGCCGAAGAGATTTTTGACCTTCTGAAGGTCAGGGGTTACAGTAAGCTGAATGACTTCGTCTCCCCTTTTTATCTCCAATTTGACGGCCTTGCCGCCGAATGCCCGAATACCCGCCGCCACCTCGTCCCATGAATCGATATGCCTGTCATTGATGGATATGACTGTGTCTTCCGGCATCAGACCAGCCTTTGCCGCCGGAGATTCAGGGTTGACATGGCCTATCGTGGGTAACAGACGTGGATTGCCGTGGGTTAGGAGAATGACAAAGATCACAAACCAGGCAAAGATCAGATTGGAGACAGGACCTGCCACCACCACAAGCGCCCTCTGCCACACAGGTCTATGGGAAAAGGACTCCCTTTCCTCATGTGCTGCCACAGGCTCATCAGGGTTTTCCCCCAGCATCTTGACGAAACCACCCAAAGGAAAGGCCGAGAGGCAGTAGTCCGTGCCGTTTCTGACGATACCCCACACTCGGGGCCCAAACCCCAAAGAGAACTTGAGCACCTTTATGCCGAAAAAACGGGCCACAAAAAAATGGCCTGCTTCGTGCACCAGGATCAAGAGACTCAAAACAAATAAAAAGGACCAGACAGTGGTCATGAAACACTCCTTGATGATATGCCAATCAAATCAATAGGTTGCGAACAATTCATGCCGAGGCCAGGGCATCTGCGGCGCGATGGGCCTTTACACGCGCCAGGGCATCGGCACTCAAGACATCCTCCAGCGAGGTTATTTCCTGATGAGTGAAATCCGCTAAAACTCGGCGCACCACCTCGACGATGTCAGTAAAGGCAAGCCTATGCTGTAAAAATGCCTCCACTGCCACCTCATTGGCTGCATTTAGGGCTGTGGTGGCCGTCCCGCCTCTGCGCAGGGCCTCATAGGCCAAAGCAAGACATGGAAAGCGTTTCAAATCAGGTGCGTGAAAACTCAAGGAGGAGACAGCGGTCAGGTCAAGCCGAGGCAGGTCAAGGGGCATTCTTTCGGGCCAGGAAAGGGCGTAAGATATTGGGATTCTCATGTCAGCAATGCCCAGATGTGCCAGTATGGAACCATCCCAGAACTCCACCAGGGAGTGCACGATGCTCTGGGGGTGAATCAAGACCTCTATTTTCTCAGCCTCCACCTCAAACAACCACTTGGCCTCTATGACCTCAAATCCCTTGTTCATCAGGGTGGATGAGTCCACGGATATCTTTTGCCCCATGGACCAATTGGGGTGTTTTACCGCCTCTTCAGGGGTGATGGCCTCAAACCCTTCTTGTTTCAGGCGAAATGGCCCTCCTGATGCGGTAAGCAAAATACGGCTCACCTCCCGCCTTCTGTGGCCTGCCAGGCACTGAAAGATGGCGGAATGCTCGCTGTCCACAGGCAGTATGTTCACTCGCTTCTTGTCAGCAAGGCTGCGCACCAGGGGGCCTGCCGCCACCAGGACCTCCTTATTGGCCAGTGCGATGTCCTTGCCCGCCTCTATGGCCGCCACAGTGGGCACGATTCCGGCTGCCCCCACCATGGCTGAGACCACTATATCCGCAAGCCGCAGGGTCGCCACCTCCACATAGCCATCCTTGCCGTACAACACCCGGCCATTGAATGCCACATTCAAGGCCTTCAGACGCATCTTGAGTTCCTCTGCCGCCTCCTGCGTCATGACAGCCACCACTCGAGGCTTGAACTCGCAGATCTGCTCCAATAAGAGCTGAATGTTTTGGCCTGCTGCCAATCCAACCACCTCATAAAGCCCCTTGGAGAGCCGCACCACATCCAGTGTACTTCTGCCGATGGAACCAGTGGAACCCAAGATGGAGATGCGTTTGGGCCGTATCATGGTGTGATCACCCCTTTTGTAAGGTGTATGAGCCAAAAAAGGGCCGGAGCAGCCAGGAGCAGGGCATCTATGCGGTCAAAGATGCCGCCATGCCCAGGCAAAAGTGTGCCGGAGTCCTTTACCTCTGCAAAGCGTTTCATAACAGACTCGGCCAGGTCCCCCAACTGCCCCACAGCGCCTGTGCTGCCAGCAATCAGGGCCAAAAACCATACAGGCCAGGCAGGCAACAGATATACCCCCACAGCGACACCGGCCGCTGTACTGGCCGCAAGACCGCCCACAGCCCCTTCTATGGTCTTACCTTTACTTACTGAAGGACAGAGCTTGTGCCTGCCAAGGGCATGCCCAACATAGTATGCACCCGTATCCCCTGCAAAGATCACGGCCAAGAGGAAAAAAAGCCATTCCCTGCCCATCTCCATCTGACGCAGCAGCACCAGATGTGCCATACAGCTGGAGATATAAAAAACACCCATAAAGAACATGGCCCAGGACAGAAAGGGTGCACTCCACCTGGAATAAGTGAGAATAAAGAAAAAGGCACTGACCAACAAGATGAGATAGGTCTCAGCCGAAAGCAGGGCAGGTTCATTGCTGGTCAGCATGGACAACACCGGCATATTCCCCAACAAGACACCCAACAAGGCCAACAACCCCTGCTCCTTAAACATAAAGGAAAAATATTCAAAGATGCACAGGGCCGTCACACTCAGGGCAAGCAATGAGAAGGTGGTTGGCCCTCCCCACCACAGCAATCCTACCAGGACCGGCCCCACAATCAATGCAGTCAACACCCTTGTACTATGCATAGCTACTCCCGAAGACCATCAGTCAGACACCCTTCCAAACCTGCGATCCCGCCTTTCATAATCAGCAAGGGCCTTCAGCAGCTCATCCCTGTCGAAGTCCGGCCAAAGCACAGGGGTTACATAGAGCTCTGCATAGGCGGCCTGAAACAGCAGAAAATTACTTAAGCGCAGCTCGCCGCTGGTGCGAATGATGAGATCCGGGTCTGGAAGACCGGCGGTCCAGAGGGCCTGAGAAAAGCACTGCTCATCTATTTGCTCAGGGGTGAGCTCTTGTGCGAGGCAACGGCGGGCCAGATGCTGGGCAGCCCTGACGATCTCAGCCCTGCCGCCGTAACTCAAGGCCAGGTTGAGAATCATGCCCTGGTTACCGGAGGTCACGGCAATGACATCCTGAAGGCGCTTCAAGGCCTTTGAAGGTAGTCTGGAGGTGTCACCGATGGCCCGCAGGGAGATGTTGTTTTGCATCAGCTCCTCACACTCCTTGTCCAGATAGTCATGCAAAAGGTCCATGAGGGCATTCACCTCTGCAGCAGGCCTCTGCCAGTTCTCTTGTGAAAAGGCAAAGAGGGTGAGCACTTGAATCCCAATCTCTCGGGATGTCTGGACAGTGGAACGGACGGCCTTTACGCCCTGGCTGTGGCCAAGAATGCGGGGCAGGCCCCGTTGTTTCGCCCACCTGCCATTGCCGTCCATTATGACAGCCAGATGGGTCGGTATCTTGGAAAATGGGGTTGTCATCAAAGCGAGGAGCTGGAGTATCAGAACTCCATTATTTCCCGTTCTTTTTTGGCCTGTATCTCGTCGATCTTTTTGATAAACTGATCCGTCAGCTTCTGTATCTCATCCTGCAGTCTGAAGAGTTCATCCTCTGAGATGGCCTTGTCCTTTTTCTTGGACTTCAGATGCTCGATGATATCCCGTCTGATGTTTCGCACCGATATCTTGCAGTCCTCGGCCATCTTTTTGACCGTCTTTGCCAGTTCCTTGCGGCGCTGCTCTGTAAGCGGCGGGACATTGATGCGAATCATTTTGCCGTCGCTGTTGGGGGTCAAACCAAGGTCTGACTTCAGGATGGCCTTTTCAATGGGCGCCAAAGCAGCGGCATCCCACGGCTGTATAGTCATTAGACGGCTTTCAGGGACAGCGATAGTGGCCAATTGGCTCAACGGCATCTGGTTGCCATAATATTCCACGCGAATCCCCTCCAAAAGGGCGGGAGCGGCCCTGCCGGTGCGGATTCGGGAGAGTTCCTTTTCAAAGACCTCGACGGTCTTGGTCATCTTCTGTTTGGCTTCATTAGCAGCTTCACTCATGATGTTATTCTCCTGTCACCAAACTACCTATGTTTCCACCCCGTAAGGCGGTGATGATGTTGTCTTTTACACGCATATTGAATACCCGTATCAAAAGCCCTGCATCCCTGGCCAAGGCAATGGCGGTGGCATCCATAAAGCGCAGCCCCTGTTCCAGCACGGCCTGATGGGTGATGACGTCATAACGGATTGCATCTGAATGCTGTTTTGGGTCTTTGTCATAGATACCATCCACGCTGGTACCCTTCATCAGGATGTCCACCTTGAGTTCAAGGGAGCGCAAAACCGCCGCTGTATCAGTGGTGAAGTAAGGATTTCCGGTGCCTGCAGCTAAAATCACCACCCTTCCCTTTTCCAAGTGTCCTATGGCCCTTGCGCGAATGAACGGCTCGGTCATCTTGCCCACCTCCACAGCAGAAAGGGTCCTGGCTGCCACACCTGCCCTTAAAAGGGCATCCTGCAGGGCCAGGGCATTCATGATGGTAGCCAACATCCCCATATGGTCAGCCGTGGCCCTGTCCATACCGGCTGCAGCGCCCTTCATTCCGCGAAAGATATTGCCGCCTCCCACTACCAAGGCCACCTGTATGCCCTCGGAAGCGGCGATGCCTATACCAGAGGCCAGGTCCTTCAGGACTGGCGGAGAGATGCCAAAGGGTTCAGAACCCATCAGCGCCTCTCCGCTCACCTTCAGAAGTATGCGGCCGTATTTACCAGCCTTGGACATATTACTCGGTGCCCACCTGGAACCGCACGAAACGTTTTACCGAGATGTTCTCTCCCATCTTGGCGATGAGTTCGTTCAGCATGTCCTGCACGGAGACCTCTGGGTTCTTGACGAACGCCTGTTCCATGAGACAGACCTCTTTGTAAAACTTGTCTATGCGTCCGGTGACCATCTTTTCCGCTATCTGAGGCGGTTTACCTGAATCAATGGCCTGTTTACGATAGATGTCCTTCTCTTTTTCCAGGAGGTCGGCCGGCACCTCTTCACGTCGAATAGCCACAGGATTTGTGGCTGCGATCTGCATGGCGATATCGTGGGCGAACTGAATGAATTGATCCGTCTTGGCCACGAAATCCGTTTCACAGTTCACCTCCACCATAACACCGAGCTTGTTGTTGGAGTGTATGTAGCACTGCACCACACCCTCGGAAGTGGAACGGCCCGCCCTTTTTCCTGCTACGGCCAACCCCTTCTGACGCAGCCATGCAATGGCCTTTTCCATATCACCACCGGACTCTGCCAGTGCCTTCTTGCAGTCCATCATCCCTGCGTTGGTGCGATCCCTCAATTCTTTGACTTTTGCAGCTGAAATATCCGCCATATATCCCCCTATGAATTAAAAAAATAAGAAAGCCGTGTTCATCGACTCATCTGCCGGAAAACCGCCCCAGACTGCATCAAATGCATGTTTTCAGCAGGATGAACACGGAATGAAAATCTGTGATGAAAATTAGTTCGAGGCCTCTTCCATCAGTTCTTCGCCTGCGGTTTCGGCAACCAGCTCCTCTGGTTTGCCTGTCTCATCTGCAGCGAAGGTGGTTTCATCGATGGCAGCCTCGGACTTGTCCGTCATTGCCTGCTGCCTTTCGAGATACTTCTGACGGCCCTCCAGCACTGCATCCGCTATACGGGAGGTGAGCAGACGAATGGCGCGTATGGCATCGTCATTTCCGGGAATTATATAATTTATGCCATCAGGGTCACAGTTGGTATCCACCACAGCCACTGTGGGTATGCCGAGACGATTTGCCTCCTGCACACAGATGGCCTCTTCATTGGGATCTATTATAAACACAGCGTCAGGCACACCAGCCATGTCCTGAATACCGCCATAATTGAGGTTCAGCTTTTCCCGCTCTTTATTCATGAGAAGAATCTCTTTTTTGGGAAAACGCTCAATGGAACCGTCTTCAAACATGGAATTCAGTTTTTTCAGGCGTTCGACACCCTTTTTGATGGTCGTAAAATTGGTGAGCATACCACCCAGCCACCTATAGGCTACATAGGGCATGCTGCAGCGCTTGGCCTCTTCCATGATGGAGTCCTGGGCCTGTTTCTTTGTGCCTACAAACAAAACCGTGCCGCCGTTGGCAGCCACCTGCTGTACTGCATCGTAGGCAACCCTGAACATCTTGACGGTTTCCTGTAGGTTGATGATGTGGATACCGTTTCTTGCCCCAAAGATATAGGGCTTCATCTTTGGATTCCATCTGCGGGTCTGATGCCCGAAATGGACGCCTGCCTCTAAGAGGTGCTTCATGGACAGATAAGACATGTGTTTCTCCTTTTGTGTGGTTTTTCCTCCACTCCAGACAGCCGCTGCCTTCTACCTCCTGCCAGGAAGGCACCACAAGGCAGGTCCCTGGAGTGTGCGTTTTGAAAAGCTCTTCTTTTTAACATGCTGAAAGGGCCTTGACAAGGGACTATTTGGTCCCATTTTTTTGACATCGAGCTAAAAAACAAAAAGTGGTAAGATGCTATGCCAAATTATGAATAAAGCCATCTCATCACCATTGACACCTTTCACTAACAAGACCGGCGTCAGCCAGCCAAGAAAGATCCTCATCTTCTACTCATCCATCGGCCACGGCCACATCAGCGCCGCACAGGCCATCAAAGAGGAGATCTGTAGGCTGGCGCCTGACGTGAGCGTGGTTCTGCAGGACATTCGCGAGTTTATGCACCCGCTCTGGCGCTGGGTGGACGAGCGGCTCTACTGGTTTATAGCCGGCAACCTCCCAAAAAGCTTCGATGCACTCTTCCACGCCCTGCAGACTCGCGGTAAGCGGGTGCCGTCGCTGGCCCGGCTGCCCAACGACTACCCTCAAGACAAGGTGCTTTCCTTCCTCCGGACACAGGAGCCCGATGTGATTCTTGCAACACATTACGGAGCGGCTCAAATGCTCGCCACACTGCGCGAACGCGGGTTGCTGACACAGGTGAGAATCGGCTGGCTGCACACAGACTTCTTCGAGGGCTATTTCCCCCGCATCTCGAAATGGCTCGACCGCACCTTTCTTGCCCACCCGGAACTGGAGGCGCGCTGGCATGACGCCGGCGTTCCGCCCGAGAAGGTCACCACCAGCGGCATGCCGGTGCACCCCCCCGACGGAAATGGAAGCAACCGAAGAGAGGCACTGGAGGCCTTGGGCCTTGCCTCAAATCTGCCCACTGTGCTGATCACCTCAGGGAAAGAAGGGGTAGGCGATTACACCGCAATAGTAAAAGGGCTCACTAACCACTATCACGGCCCCATTCAGATCATAGCTGTATGCGGTAACAACACGCGACAAAAGGCGCTCCTGATAAAGCTGCAAAAACAGCTACCCTCGCGTGTGAAACTGAAGGTCTTTGGCCTTGTGCCGCATGCCGACCTGCTGGCCTGGATGGGTGAGGTGGATCTGTTGATGACCAAGGCAGGTGGCATGACGCCAGCCGAGGCCTTTGCCACGGGTACGCCAACGATCCTGCTCGACATCGTAAGCGGCCATGAGCGTGAAAACGCCGCTTTCTTTGTGAGGTTAGGGTTGGCTGAGCTTGCCATGAATTCTATGCAGGCCGGCGAACTGGCAGCAGCAATGCTTTTGAATCCCGAGAGGCGGGAGACAATGTGCCGCAGCCAACGCATCTTTCGGGAAAATATCGAGATCGGTCGCATCGCCAGGTTCGCCCTTGAAGAGGCCTTGCCGGCTCAAGCCCTGCCACAGGACTTCGGTGCCGAGTATGGCAGCCCCATTACCGATGTAGAGACGGCCTTGACACAGTTAGATGCCCAATTCCCCTGTGATGTCGAGTTGTTGCTCTCCTATTCGACCGCCAAATCACCTCAGCACATAGTGTTGGAAAACCCCTTTGGGCACATTGCCATTCGCGTGGACAGCACGGTCTTCAGTGCCAACTATGTGGCCAAGCCTGGACAGGACCCCAACCTGCTGCAGCATATGACGCTGGCCGACTATCTATACGGTGTGCAGCCGCCGTCTCCATCACAGGTGCACACCAATACCTACGGCATGGCCTATGGCCGCGAAACGCTCGGCCTGCGGGTAGCAGGCATATCGGCAGAGCGTAAGGCGGCCATGGTCGCCGAGGCACACCGAATCGAAGAGGAATTCCGGCAAGGCCGCCTGCAGTGGAATCGCAGTGACTTCAATTGCGCCGATGTGGTGGCGCGCATCCTGCACGCCGGAGGCTATCAGCGCAAGCTGTTTTTGGGATGGCAGTTACTGCCCCTTATGCCGCTGGATGTGTTTGAAGAGACGCGGCAGGTCTTTGAGGAAGATACTTCCCTGCGCATGGAACTGGTGGCCTATCGGCAGGTGCCGGGCGCACGGGCCGCCTACCGATTTTCGCGTTTTCCACTCTCCATCAGACAGCCGCTGCGCTCGGTTGCGCGAGTGCTGGAGGAGATGCCGCATGACCCCCTTGAAATGGCCGTATCCCGTCAGGTGATCACTTTTGGCGACCACCGCCTTTATCTCGAGGACCTGCTCGACCACACTGCGCTCGCCGACGCAGACGACGCCGCACATTTCAGCCGCGTACACCGCAAACTGGTGGACTCCCTATTGACTGACCTGCGGAATCTGATGGCAGCCCAGAAAAACCGACTATTGGAGGATGTGGAGCGCCTCAGTGACATCAAGGCCGTCCACGAGATTCAGCACCTGCTGGACCGCACCCTACAGCTGGCACGCATCGCCACCGAGCGGGCGGATGAGATCATACACGACCGAGGGGCACAACGTCTGCGAAGGCTATTCAGTCAGCTCACGGCCGCATACGGACGTATCGGCACATGGCGTATGCAGCGGCCGGAGATCGAGGCCTATCTCAAACACTTTCAGGAGTTTGAAGCCGCCGTTGGACATGAATTCTTGAAGAACCGTAAGGTAAGGCTCGCAAAACTTCGGCGCTCACTGAAACAACGCCTCGAGCGCCTGCGCAACTATATCTTATGGCGAACGCCTCATGATCACTAAAAAAATTGCGTCTCGATGTCCTATTCTAAAGGGACTATTTAGCCCTTCAGCACCCGAGGAAGCCAGGTGGCCAGGTCTGGATAAAAGATAATGGCTATCAGTCCTATTACCTGCAGTATTACAAATGGAATTATGCCCCGATATATCTCTGCGGTAGTCACGCCAGGCGGAGATACGCCTTTTAGATAAAAGAGGGCAAAGCCAAAGGGCGGCGTCAAAAACGAGGTCTGTAGATTTACGGCAAAGAGTATGGAAAACCAGGTGGGATCAAAACCATAAGAGGCTATGATGGGAGCCAAAACCGGTATGTGTATGAATGTGATCTCAATGAAGTCCAGAAAAAATCCCAGAATGAAGACGAGGGTCATGACCGTAGCCAGCACCCCCCACTTTCCAAAGGGCAGGTGTGTCAGCCAATCTCGAATGACCATATCCCCTCCCAGCCCTCTGAAGACCAGACCAAAGGCAGCGGCTCCCACCAGAATAATGAAGACCATGCTGGTCAACACCATGGTGGATTCAGACACCTCCTTGAGCGTCTGCATATTCATTTTACCATTGGCCATGCACAGCAACATGGAGGCCAGGGCGCCTATACCTGCCGCCTCTGTGGGAGAGGCTATGCCGAAGAAGATGGAGCCCAAGACCGCCAGAATCAACACGACAGGGGCCACCAGGGCCTTGGCCACCCGCCTTGCATCACAGGCCTGCCCTTCTGCACCGCAGACCTGATCCGTTACAGCGGGGGCGGCCTTGGGTCTGAACAGGGCATAGACATAGATGTAGATGATGTATAAAAGCACCAGAAGCAACCCTGGAATCACAGCGCCGATAAAGAGCTCACCCACCGAAACACCTATGATGTCCCCCAACAGCACCAAAACAATACTGGGTGGAATGATCTGTCCCAGTGTGCCGGCTGCGGCAATGGTACCTGTGGCCAACTCGTGCCTGTATCCCCATTTTATCATGGTGGGCAGGGCGATGAGCCCCATAGTCACCACCGTTGCACCCACTATGCCGGTGGACGCACCCAAGAGGGCGCCCACCAGGACCACCGAGATACTCAATCCACCGCGCACACGGCCAAACAAGGCCCCCATGGTCTCCAATAGCTCTGTGGCTATGCCTGAACGCTCTAACATCAGGCCCATAAACACAAAAAGGGGGACCGCTACAAAGGTAAAGTTGGTCATCACACCCCAGAGACGAATGGGCAGGAGATTGAAAAAGTCCCAACCAAAACCTATGAGCCCAAAAAGAAGCGAGGTACCCAACAGGGTAAATGCCACAGGAAACCCTGCCATGAGCAGCAGGGTCAGCACCACAAACATCCAGGCAGCCAGGTAATCCACTATGTTGGCTCCATTTTAAGACCTAATAACACAAAAAGGGACTTGAAAAACATGGAGACCCCCTGCAGGCCCAATAGCACAAAGCTCACTGGCACTACTGTTTTGAGCCAATACCAGGCCTTTATGCCGGATGGGTCTGGAGAGCCCTCGTGTATCTGCCAGGAGGCCTGCACAAAGGGTAGAGAGGTCTTGATAACCAGTAATACACCCGTAAACAAAAAGACCACACAACCTATGAGGTCGATAAGCGCCCTCCCCTTTTTACTCAGACGCTGATAGAAGATGTCCACTCTGACATGGGCGTTTTGAGCCAGTGTATAGCCTGCACCCAAAAGGAACAGGAGGGAAAAGAAATGCCACTCCAATTCCTGCATGATGGTAAAGCTCTTGTGGAAAAGATACCTGGCGAACACATCAAAGGAGACAAAGCACACCAGCAGCAAGGCGAGCCACGAGACCGCCTTGCCGAGAATGCTGTTTAACCCATCAATGAAACGCACGAGGCCTGTCACTGCCTTTTTCATGGGTTATATGCCCTCATAATACTCCTTTTCTGAGATGGCAGCCCAAGGATTCAGCAGGTTCTTGAATTCAGTGAAGTCCTTGTGCACCTTCTGGGCAATGGGGTCCTTTTCTATCTGTTCCTTGATCACCTCATCGGAAAGGGCCTTGAGTTTTGTCAGAATCTCCTTGGAAAATGTCCTGAACTGCACCTTTCCTTCCTTTTTAAGCTGGGCAAGGGCCGCTGCATTCTCCTTTTCAAACTCGGAGAGCATGGTGATGTTCAGCTCCGCTGCGGCTGCATCCACTGCGGCCTTGAGGTCGGATGAAAGTTCCTCGTAGGCCTTTTTGTTGATGATCAGTTCCAGGGCACTGCCAGGCTCGTGCCAGCCTGGGGCATAGTAAAACTTGGCCACCTTCTGAAAGCCCATGCGCATGTCGTGACAAGGGCCAACCCATTCGGTGGCATCCAACACACCCTTTTCCAGGGATGTGTATATCTCGCCAGCAGGAAGCAGCGTAACTGCCGCACCTGCCTTGGAGATGACCTTGCCGCCCAGGCCAGGCATGCGCATCTTGAGCCCCTTGAAGTCGTCAATGGTCTTGATCTCCTTGTTAAACCAGCCACCCATCTGCACACCCGTATTGCCGGCTGGCCTGGGCACTAAATTAAAGGGTGCATAGACCTCTTCCCAGAGCTTAAGGCCATTGCCATTATAAAACCATGCGTTGATACCCTGGGCATTTAGGCCGAATGGTATTGTGGTAAACCACTGGGCTGCAATGGACTTACCCGCCCAGTAATATGCGGCACTGTGCCCACACTGCACAGTCCCCTGGCTTACAGCATCAAAGACACCCAGAGGAGGCACCAGTTCGCCGCCTGCAAAGACCTGAATGGTCAGTCTGCCCTCTGTGAGCTGTGCCACCCGCTTGGCAAAGCGCTCGGCGCCTGTCTGCAAAATAGGCATTCCAGGTGTCCAGGAGGTCACCATGCGCCACATGACCTTCTCTCCCTTTGCCCAAACGGCAGGCGCCTTGGAGGCCAAGACGCCGGCGGTTACAGCCGCCACACCCAATCCCTTTATAAACTCCCTGCGTTCCATGGAATTCCCTCCTGATATTCAATGAAATTTTGTGCGTTTTATCCCTCATTGTCAGGAATTTCAAGCAAAAAATATAAATCAGAAGCACATATTTCTAAAAAAACAATTCACTCTAACGGCTTACTTTGAATCAAAGACCACTCCGTCATCTGTCCACTTGAAGGCCTCTCCATTCACCAAAAGTCGCTCCTTGGCAAACCAAATGGCCGGGTCTCCCTTATCCTTTTCCTCGGCCTTGTCTTTCTTGGTCTCCCAGTCCAATCCAGGCGCCTTTTTCGGAGTTTTTGACTTAGAGTCAGTGGATTGAGGAAAGAGATAGGCGGCATAGTAGGAGATGCGGGCCGACTGTTGCCATTCAGGCATGACCTCAGCCTTAAAGATCATCTCTATGTCATAGGCCTCTTTGTCGGTTTTATCCCCTGCAAGCCGTTCATGTTTCAGGGCAATGGCGATTTGAAGAGGCTGCCTTTGCTTGATGACCTTCTTGCTGGAAAGCACATTTTTAAAGGTTATGACCGTGATATTGGGAAAATTGGGGAATAATGCCACATCGGATGGTTTAATCTGACGCTCACCTGTCTCATTCATCAATCGCAGCACAATGGCTGTGTTCTCCGCCATCCACCGAGTGGGCAGAAAAAGGGAGAGGTCGTCCGCCCTGAAGATATTTAATGGATTCAATATGGATTTATTCTCTGTGAGAAGCAGCACATGGTCGAACTCAGGCTCGATTCGCTTTAGAATGTCACGGTTTCGAAGCTTGCCGTAGAGCCATAACACATCGTAATTCTTGATCTTATCGTTTTTCAGCACCTTATCCAGAATACGGGTGAAGACATCCTGTCTGATGTTTAAGAGCAGGGCCGGGCCGATGCTTCGAATCATGTCAGGGTCGTCCACAAAGGACATGTAGCCATTATCCAGGTTGCGCATAATGAGCTTGCTGGCCTTCTCTGAATCACCAAGCCTGGCATATTGAAGGGCGGCAAAGAGGATGTTGCCCCAATCGGCATCCTCGGAGTTGGCCAAAATGACCTCCAGGTCCCTTTTGATCTCCTCCGGAGGTGTGTCCTCAGAGTCCATGAGCAGCATGGTCTTGCACATGGCTGTGGAGGCCGCATAGGGGTCCTTTCTTAACATCCCCTGATGAATGGCCTGAAAACGATTGAAACAATACAGGGCCTCCTTCTTATTGCCGAGCTCCTGGGCTGCCTGGCCACGGTAATACCAGTACGGCGGGAATTTCTGAAAATTTTCCTCCAGGCGTTCCAATTTGCGGTAACGCAGCTCCACATTGGGTTCCTTGAGGATATTGATATAGTCGTTGAGCTGTTTTTCATTTAGACGCCACTCATCAGGGAAATTATACCGCCGCATCAACTCCCAGGAATACTTGAGCAATTTCTTGTAAAATTCATTGAGCTTTTGCAGGGTATTGGCATCTATCTTCCAGAGGGCCTCGTCCCGTTCTTTCTTGTAGTCCTCCAGTTTGTAGCGGTAATTGAAATAAAAAGAGCCGACATTTAAGACTGCCTGCAACACAGAACTATATGGATTGACCAGTAGATCTGTGTCCAGGAACCGACTGGTCATGCGTTTCTTGAGCTCGTTTTGGACATTTTTTTCGTAGGTCTGGGCAAGATATGCGCGCTCATGCTCCTGTATCTTGGAGGTGGTGAGCAGGTCCATGAGTTCCTGAAGCAGGTTGATGATGGCCTCATCCGGAATCTTGCTGAGATTCAGGTTGTTGATGATGGTGTTGTACTCCTGATCCAGCACAACCTTGTCGTTATAGGTGAGGATGTGAGTCAGGGATACGGCGATCTGGTTCAAGGCCTGCAAGGCCTGAAGCTGAGCCTGTTCCTTTTGTGAGTCTTCCTTGACTGTTTCGTTTTCTGCAGCGCCTGCGGACAGCGCTGCCATGAACACTACGAAAACGAGAATTCCAGCCTGCAATACAGGCATGACCCTTTTAAAAAGCGTTTCCATAAGATTTTTCATATCAAATTCCAAACAGAAGCGAATTTACGCTATCATAATACTTAATCACGCCGTTTCAATGTTTGCCTCATTCATGCAACCCAAATGCCACCAAGGCGCCCATTACAAAAAATATACCCGCTGCCATGAACCTGATAAGCCTTAAAGGCAATCTATGCGCCATGGCATTTCCCAGAAACACCACGGGCACATTGGCCAAAAGCATACCGAGAGTTGTGCCCATGACCACAGAAAACAGGTCCTGATAGCGCATGGCCAGGGCCACGGTGGCCACTTGCGTCTTGTCACCCATCTCAGCCAGGAAAAAACTGATGAGGCTGGTGACAAAGGCCCCGTAGGTGCGAAATGGACAGGCCTCGTCCTCACACTTGTCAGGCACCAGCACCCAGGCTGCAATGGCCCAAAAAGAGACCACCAGCCCCCATTTCAGCCACAGTGGATTTAGTGAACCGCCGATGAGCTGGCCTAAAAACCCTGCGGCGGCGTGATTCAAGACAGTAGCAAGAAAGATACCCGTAATGATGGGAATGGGCCGCAGAAAACGGCCGGCCAGCACTAAGGACAGAAGCTGGGTCTTGTCACCCATCTCAGCCAGGGCAACCACACTCGTTGAAACAAAAAAGGCGTCTAACATGAGGGCTTCAAAGGGGTTTCAATGGCGGTTAAGATTCTGTTCAAAGGCCTCTTTTAAGAAGAAGCGACACAGCAGTTAACATGCTGAATTCAATAGGACATGCTCGCGGCATTTAGAATACCGGCCACCACAGACATCATGCCCAGAAACAGGCCATTGGACTCCACGCCCTCTCGAATGCCGTTTGCAAGGCCTTTGAGCACCAGCAGGCTTGCGCGAAAGACCAACACCTGCACCACAAAGGCCACGATACTCCACATGAGCATGTCCACAAAGCCCACACTGTGCACAATGGCGCTGGCCAGGGGAATGGCAAAGCCCAGCATGGCGCCGCCCATACTGTATGCAGCGGCCTTATTGCCTACCCGAATGAGCTCAAACTCCCTGTAGGGAGTGATCAAGGCATAGACAAAGGCAAAAAGGCAGGTCATAAACACTGCCGAGCCAAAATAGATCAGAAATGAGAGCATACCCTGTAATTGCACTGAAAGCTCCATTATCGCCTCCTATTCAAAATAATGCGGCACAAAGGCACTGGTATTTTTTGTAATTGGGCTTACATCCTCTCTAATGCCTATACCACAAGCCACGCCGTTTACAACCCATGAGCCTATCACTGCATAATAACCATCAAAATCAGGAAGCAGATGGGCCTGTTGATATACATGACCTTCACTGCCATAAGAGCCATTGGTGGCCATGCTGCCATTTTCTAATACCAGGGTGATATTGGCCCCTTCTCGAGAATATAATGGTTTTTTTACATAAGGCCCTCTGAGACGGCCCTCTTCAAAAAAGGCAGGCAACAGATTCTTATGCCCAGGAAACATCTCCCATAAGATGGGTAAAATCCCTTTATTGGACAACACCATCTTCCAGGCTGGTTCAAAAAATATGGCTATTTCATCGGTCAGGTATTGGCCAAACTCCTCGGCCAAAAGCCATTCCCATGGATAGAGTTTAAATAAAAAGGCTATTTTCTCATCTTCCAGGTCCCAAAAACTGCCGTCGGCATAGCCGATATCCTCAATAAATATGTGCTTTGTGGAAATACCTGCCTGAATGGCCACATCTCGCAGATATTCCGTGGTAACCAGGTCCTCTTCATTGTCCTTGACACATGTAAAGTGCATTGTAGAGATGAGTGGCATCCTTTGCTTTACAGCGGTAAAGGCGTCCAGCAGCCTTTCATGTATGGAATTGAACTGGTCCCTGCCGGAATTCGGCCAGTTCTCTTCCAGCCAAACCCACTGGGCTACACTGGATTCATAGAGTGAGGTGGGTGTGTCTGCATTGAACTCCAGGAGCTTTGGCTCCGAACGGCCATCATAGCAGAGATCGAACCGCCCGTAGATGGATAGGTCTTGTTTGTTCCAGGACGACCTTACGAGTTCTGCACCCTTTTCAGGAATCCGTAACCGCCCGAAGAGGTCCTTCTCTATGACATACTCTACGGCCTGAAGACACATTACATTTAACTCATTGGTTACATCTTCCAGACAATAGATTTCCTCGCATGAGAAACGATAACAGACCCCTTCCCGCCAATAGAGATCGTCCATGGAATGAAAGGTAAAGCCCAGTTCCTCAAACCGTTTTTGCCAGTCAGGCCTGGGCCTGACCATCAATCGTTCCATTTAGCCACCTATGCTGTGAAATCCTGCAAAATGTCCAAAGCCACCCCTGACAACACGGGAAGAAGACATTACAGAGTGGGCGTTGAGAGAGGATGAATTGGCCGCAAGCCTGGAAAATCCCTTAGTTGGCTCAACCTCCCTGGGGCTGGATGCATTCCTTGGAAAATACCAGGGCCTTCCGCCCAAATAATAATAATGGGGGCCGTAATGATATCCACCAGGCGTCTCTTCACAGTCCTCTTCGCCCCAGTCCTTGATGCAGTTGTCTTTAGAGGCATAGAGATTGCGCCGAGTCTCGACATTCTGATTGCCACATCCACCTGCCACAAGACAGGTGGATGCGAGAAGTGTCAGTACAATGCATCTGGATCGTTTCAGATAGGATCTCCTTACACCCCTACTCCCTGCCTGCCTGTGCGTTGCACATAGACAGGTATGTGAGCATTTTTCGCCGTGAGCGACGCAGTTATCAGGCAAAAAGGCAATTTCTCAAGGTTCCCTCAGACAACTGGACGTAATGCCGTCACAAATCACCTCAATTCCACTCCTGCATCCACTGCCGCATCCCTTACGTGAGAGGCCACCAGTTCAGCAAAACCGTTCAGCTCCCCCAGACCTCGCAGCTCCACATCCACTTGAATGCCGTCCTTTTGCAGAACCGAGCGAATGGAATCGGGTTCCTCACCTGCCATGTCATTCTTCGCATGGTCGCCTGCCACCACCATGAGGGGACGCAGGACCACTCTTTTGGCCTTGATATGTCTGAGCCTTTCACGCAGGACATCCAGACCAGGAAAGCCCTCCACCATAGTGATAAAGGTCTTTACCTCTGGATACATCCGGTTCATAATGTCTTCAAGCTCCATATAATAGCCTGCAGGCATGTATTCGTTGCCATGGGCCATGTAAACAAGGGCCTGTCCCTTTGCCTTGGCCTCCTGCACATCAGGGGCCAGGACCTCAGCCAATGCCTTCAAATCCTCGGCATATACATGCTGAAGGCTGTATGCCCCCATGATGGGACGGCCCAAGAGTATGCGCTTAAAAGGCATGTTCTTGGGTTTCATGGTGCGAATGCTGTTCAATGCAGAGACATAAGAGGCCAGGTCATGATATTCCTCTGCAGCAGCCATGTGCACCGGCTGAACCACTATGTAATCCACTCCCTTGTCCTGCAGATCAGAAATGGATGCCAGCACACCCTTTACCTCCAAAATCTCCCTGGGCACCTCAGGATGTGCCTTGACATAGGCAGGGTCAGCGCCTCGCTTCTGCCAGATTTTGCGAATCATGTTGGAGGTAAAGGCAAGCTTCACGGGCGTGTGCGGAAATGCCGCTGCTACCTTGTTTTGAATGTTCAAAATGGCAGGCAGGGCAGACTCGTGACTGGTGCCGAAGACCGCCAGTACAATGCCGAATCTATCGGCCTTTTTCTCTTCTTTCATTCCATGCGCCCCTTCAGCCTCGGCCATCGCCTGTGAGGCAGAAAAAATCAACGCCACCAATGATAACACCAAAGACATTAAAAAGACATGCTTCATGACATTCCTCCTGATTTTTGTCTATCTTTTTCTTCTCATGCCGGATGCAATGAGCAACACGGCCATAATCGCCAACAAAGACGCCCACCACTGAATGCCGGAGGAGGAGAGCTGAGTGGTCTTGTCCTCGCTCTTTTGTTCCTCCATTTTGTAGCCCTTCACATTTTCCCCCTGGTTTCCCTGGGCATCTGCGGCCTTTAACGGCCTTTCGCCAGCCTCCCCTTGATTTGAGGCATTGAGTGTATTGGAAGGTTGTGCCTCATGGGTTGCTGTCTGTGCCCGATCAGGGGCAAAGGACCGCCCTTTCTTGGCTGACACCTCCATTTGCTCCAAAAAGGCCGTGCGTTCCGCCACAAACTGCTCCAGGGCCTTGCCATTGGCCTTTTCTATGGCCAATTTGAACCGCTCCACCAGGTCAGGCGCCAACACGCCGGGCACAGAGAGGACGTTATAAACCATTTGATTGAGCAGGGGATTGTTGCAGGTGTGATCGCAGCAGGCCACACCCTTTTCAATGACATTTAGGGCATACTCCACGGAGAGCCTTTTTTGCACCTCTGCATTGGGTTTCCAATAGCCATGCCTCACTGCCTCCAACATACGGCCTGTCATGGCCTGATATGCCCAGGGATTGTGCTCATTGAAGAAGCCTTTCACATTTAGGCCATATCTGTCCTCTACATAGACCTCATAGGTCTCTTGCCACATCTCCTGCGAGATCTCTTGAGGCGTGGTGACCTGCCAGCCCCACATGTTCTCCACAAATGAGTTCATCTCCCGAGCGCCTGCATAGCCCTCCTTTTTCATGCCCTCTATCCACTTTGGATTTAGGTAACGGGAGCGCATCTCCCTTCCCAAGAGGGCGGAGACAGGCTCGATTCGGCCCTGTGAATTCCGATTTAAGGAGACAAACACCTCCGGTGCGCTGCCTGATTCCAGACGCACCGCCATGGAAAGCCCGCCTAAATACTGAAAGACATCGTCATTGTCCAGGGTGCCATAGAGGTTGGAGGAGATGGTGTGCACAGTGGCCTTGACATTCTTGAGATGCCTGCGATAGACAGGCGTCATGGCCTCACCCCAGAGCTCCTCGGAATAACCATGGGACTGCATGGCTATGAAACCATGTTCAGCCACCCGTCTTTCATCCTGCCACAACCCGCTGGCACCTGCAAAGTCATTCACCTTTGTGCCATATGCGCCGGGTGGGTCTCCAAAGACCCGCACCAAAGAGAGCCTTTTGGCCTGTTCAGGGGCCATTCCCTCTTGAATAAGCCCTGCCTCTATGGCCTGAGAGTGCCTCTGAATAAAGTTTTCCACATCCTTGAGGGTGGCAGCCTGTTTCACGGCCCTGTCCAGCAGCTTGGCCACATTGGGAAAGGAGTCGCGAAACAGACCTGATATCTGAAGCAGCACATCTATGCGGGGCCTCGCCAATGCCTCCCCTGAAATGGGCACCACGCCCTTTATCTTGTCCCGCCTATCCCACACGGGCTTCATGCCCATGAGACTCAGGGCAGTGGCCACATTTATGCCTTCGTCCCGAATGGTCTCCACAGACCAAAGCACAACCCCCACCTGTTCAGGCCAGGCGCCGTCATGGGCCTTTTTGTAGGCCTCTATCAGCTCGTTGGCCCTTTTCTCTCCTATGGCCCAAGCCTCTTTGGAGGGGACCTTGTCTGGGTCAAAGCCATAAAAATTCCGACCTGTGGGCAGGCTTTCGGGGTTTCTAATGGGGTCATTGCCAGGCCCCGGGCTGATATAGCCTGCCTTTAGGCCGTTTATGAGGCCGTTCATCTCCATTTCACCGCCTGCCTCTATGCGGCCCTTGATCTCGTTTACATTTCCGCCTTTGGCGGCTATGGCCTGCGTCATCTCCTCTAATGCCTCACCCTTTGGAGAGGTACCAAAGGTATGCAGGCCATAGGGCATTTTCTCGGCCTTGAGCTCCAAAAGATAGTGCTCCAATGCCTGGATATGCGCCTCATTCATATCCTTCAAGCCCATATCCTTTGGAATGCCCAATTTCAAGGCCAACTCCTTTATGCGCTGAAACTTGGCGGGCTTGAGCTCCTGGGCCGCTGCATCATATTCGCTGATCAGGCTGGAGAGCAGTGCATACTCCTTGGCCAAGCCGGAGGACTGTAGGGGGGGAGTGGCATGGTCTATGACCACAGCCCTGCCCCTGCGCTTGGCCTGAATGCCCTCGCCCACATCGTCCACGATGTAGGGATAAAGGCTGGGGATATCTCCGAGAAGCACCTCGGGGCTGCAATACCAGGTCAGCCCTGTCTGTTTTCCTGGAAGCCACTCGTGAGTGCCATGCGTGCCCAGATTGATGATCACATCGGGTTTTATTTCCTTTTGCAGCCAGTAATAAAAGGCATTGTACTGGTGATGGGGGGGTAGAGTGGTGCTGTGATAGAGCTTCATAGGGTCATCACTCCAGCCCCGCACGGGCTGAGGGGCCAGAATCAGATTGCCCAATCGAACAGACGGCAACACAAACCTGTTGTTCAGGAACATGATTTTGGAGTCCTCGGGCCTGCCCCATTCCTTTATCACCGCCTCCTGAAACTCCTTTGGAGTAGCTTCAAACCACCTCTTGTATGCCGCCATTTCCACAAAAGAGACCTGGGAAGAGGCCGCAAGGCTGGTCAATTCCTGAGGCGCCCATGTGCCCACATTTCTGCCCGATGCCAGAAGGAGCCTTTTAAGCCCCTCTTCTGTGAGGTCTTGCTCGCCTCGAATGTCATAGCCCTCGGCCTTCAGCCTTGCGATGATGTTTGAGATGCTGCGAAACACATTGAGATAACTGGCGCCGATATTCTGCTTGCCCGCGCTGTGATTGTAATAGATGAGGACTATCTTCTTGTCCTTGTTGGGTTTGTCCTTGAGCCGATGCCAGTTGGACACACGCATGGCAAGCCTTTCCACATCCTCCTTTATGGGGACATATTCATAAAAACCGCCGCTTATCTGCTGTTTTGCCCCCAATACCGTGGGCTCTATGAGACCTGAGAGTTCAGGCACAGCAAATTGCAGCGAAGTGCTCAAAGACGACATGCCCTCAGGGGAATTCAACCACTGCTCCCTGGTCTCAAAAAACAGTACCTGGGCATTGAAGACAGGTACATCGGCCTGTTTCAGGGTAGAGAGCAGGTCATGGGAGAGCTGAGAGGCAAATTTCAGGGTAAAGGCCGTTATGGAGCCTAAACGCGAGGCAATCAAGGGTGATGAGAGGATAGCAGCCAGATTTTTATTTAAATCCTTCATCTCCTGCATCCACACCACTACATTTATTCCATGCCTCTCATACGCCTTTACCAGGCTATCCACCGCCTCCTTTTTGCCCTCAATGGTATAGGTAGAAAATATGAGCATGAGGTCCCAACGACCTTGTGGAGAGTAATGGCCTGAGGCCTTGTACCAATTCACATAGCCGGCCAAATCCTCAAAGAAATCATTGGCATCCGGATGATAAAAACCATTTGGTGGAGGCCGTCTCACAGGCCCTGGCACGACCTTTATGCCCAGGTCCCGATTGGCTATAAATTTTATGAGGTTTGCGATGTTTTGTGCGGAATTATAGTCAAAATATGCCCTCACAGCCTCATCCATTTGAAACCCTGCGCCTTGATATTCCTGGGGGTTGGCCCCTGTCCTTACGGCATAGAGCTTGACATGAGGCGCAAAAAGCCCCCTGTTTTTCAGCAGCCACTGGCCAGGCTCCCTTTGCATGATGTCCACCACCGCGGCATCCATGCGCTGAACAAAGGCCTTCATGGCCTGAGAATCCACATCGTTTTCCGTAAAGATGCGGATTTCCAGGCCTGAAACGCCCTCTTTGTTCAGCAAGGATACGGCCTTCTGACAGGCCGAGGCATCCACATCCCCCACAAAAAGACCGATGGACCTGGCAAATCCCGCCTCAACCATACCGAACCAGCTCAGGACACAGAAAAAGACAACAGCCCAAAATCTACTTGAATGTGATTTCATAGCCCACCTTTATAAGTCTGCCCATCTCTTGATAGAAATAGCGATTGAGAGCAGTGGGAGTCAAATCCCCTGAGAGAATTTGATCCTCATTTAGTATATTATTCACAGCAAATGTGAGATAGCCCTTGGGAAGTTTATATCTGGAATAGAAATTGAAGATGGCATAATTATCCAGATTGCGCTCTCTTGAACTAAGTATCTGACAGTTCAGATTAGCCGTAAACTCCTCTGTGAGGTATGAAATACCCACATTTGATGAGAATTTGGCACTTGTCTGAATGCGTCTTCCAGTGGTATCGTCTGCCTTTGGATCCGCCCAATACCCACTCCAATTGAGATTTATATTTTGTAGCAGGCCTTGTTGCTGAATAAAGGGATATAGATTTATCTCCCAATCAATGCCCATGCTTTCATAATCTCCTGCATTGTAATAGGTCTGTGGATAGCCCTTGGATCTATCTACTTCTATTTTATTTGTGTAATTCATGCTGAACAATGCCAGCTTTGCATCAAGATAGTCGTTTTTAGCCTTTAGGCCCATTTCGTATGTCCAGCCCTTTTCAGGCGTAAGATTAGGATTTCCCACAAGAAAGCTGCTTTTATAATAGAGCTGATTGTAAGTTGGCGCCCTAAATGCCTTTCCTGTGTTGGCAAAGAGGCTTAAGACATTAGTAAGTTTATAATTCATGCCAAGGCTTGGAAGGAATGTGTCATAGTTGGGTGTGCCTGACTCGCCATCTATGATCTGCTCTCTTGCGCCGAGAAGAATGATTAACCGGTCTAAATATGTGCGTTTAATCTGCATAAATGCAGCATAGTCATGCCGATGGTGTTTTCCATACTGTAGATTGTAATCTGCCTCCCGTGTGATCCAGTCTATGCCGGTAGTCAAATCATAATTCCAGAGCATTAGACGATAATCCGTTTCAAAACCATAGTTATCCATTCTATTCTTTTGTAGCGCGCTTTTTGGATTTGTGTACTCATCTCGTTGCATCTCCTCGAAGTCTCCAAACAGCTTTGTTCGAAGATTTGCCGTCTCATATCGCATGTCTAAAAAGTGTTTATAACTATCCTGATTTACACCTTCATAAGGTGTCTTTGGATTGTCATATCTTTTGAGAAAGTCAGTAGTATAGATTGAGCCCATATAGTCAAAAAATAGATGGTCAGTTATGGCTGAATTGAGATTCCATGCGACTCTATTGGTCTCTCCAAGGTCATAGTGGTATTTTTTGGTATAGCTTCGAGATATTTCGTCTATATCGTTTAGATGTTGGAAATTTATGCCTATGTTTGTGCGCAACATGGAGACACTTATGGAATGATTGTTATAGTCATAATTTCCGACCTCCGCCTTCAACCGCATCTCCTTTGCATCTGATGGCCTTTTGGTGATGATGTTGATAACGCCGCTCATGGCATTGGAGCCATAGAGGGTGGAGGCAGCGCCCTTCAGCACCTCCACACGCTCTATCTGGTCAAGGGGAATGACATCCAGGTCGTAGGCGTGTGAGGCCGGGCTTTGAATGGGAACGCCGTTTATGAGCACCAGCTCTCCGTTTTGAATGCCTCGAATGCCAAGAGAGCTGTTCATGCCGCCATGGGATATGCCCAGAGGGCCAAAGGCCTTGTAGGAAAAGGCCCCTTTTCGCTCCAGGGCAGTGACCAGATTGTCAGCCCCGGTTTCTTGCAGTTCCTCTGCGGAAATGACCGAGATCATGCGCGAGGACTGCTGCACATCTGTGGGAAACCGCTCTGCAGTGACCGTGATGGCCTCCAGCGAATGGAGGTCTGAAGGCGATGAGGCCATGGCAAGGCCTTGAGTGAATGCGGCCACAATGCCGGCACATGTGATGGAAATGGGTTTTAACATGGTTTTCCTCCCTCGAGTAGAATTTAGGCTGAATCGGTCTTCCGGCTCAAGGGCGTTACCTCTCGAACAAAAGGCGCAATCTCCGTTCGTTTTCACTTCAGAGAAACACCTTTTTGCTCAAAAGGGCTTTCTACTTGCCCACCTTCCCATCTTGATACTAAAGGGAGCCTTGAAAAATTAGAATTTTCGTCCGAGAACAAGGCGCTATGAAGGCGAAAAAGCGCAGCTGACTGCCTGCCTGTGCGTTGCACGCAGACAGGTATGTGAGCATTTTTCGCCGACGAGCAACGCAGTTATCGGGCGAAAGGGCAATTTTGCAAGGCTCCCGCAAGACAGTGGCTCATTCGGGCGTTCGTTCCCTCTCACGGCTGCGGGGCAGCGGAGGTCTTTCACCTCTCTTCCCAACATTCAGCCCATTAAAATCAAATTATATCAAATGGTTGTAATCTCCTTAACTCCTTGAAAATAAATTTTTAATCAGGCACATATACAAAACTCCCGTCTTCCAGCCTATAGGCAGAACCCAGTCTCTGCCCCCTACCCTCAGACTGTTCTTTACTCACCTTCATGCTTTTGACCTTATTCCCCTTTTTTGTAATAATCTCCAAGGTGCCGTCCTTGTTTTTCTTCATGATGGTGGTCTCTGCCTTGGGGTCAAAGAGCTCCTGCATGTTGTAGAGATTGAAGATGGTGAGAATCAGGCCTACGATAAAGACCAGACACAGATCCAACAGATTGGCCAGCCCTGCCAGGGGATCGGCCTCAAATCCCTGGCCTACTATGTTGGTCTTGCGGTTTTTCCCATAAAATCGAAGGCCCTTCACAACTCACCTCCCTCATTAGCGAGCAGTTCTGTGAGAAGCTCCATGTGCCGAATGTCTTCCTCCACCCACCTGCCCTTGACAGTAAACAGAAAATAGGCGGTCATGCCCTCAAAGAGCCCCACCACCGTGGCAGTAAAGGCCACCACCAGCTCAGAGGCCAGCTTGGTCATGTCTCCCTGTGCCAGGGCGGCAAGGCCTGTGCCCATGGGAATCAAGGTGGCCATCAATCCAAGACCAGGCCCAATGCGCACCAACATGCGAAGGCCATCCAGGGACTTGTTGGCCCTTTGAATGTGGGTTTGAAGCAGTTCCTGTATTTGAACCTCGAGTATATGGCCTTGATTCAAAAGCTGTTGCAGCTCACTTTTGTACAGACTCACTCTGTGAGGCAAATCAAGGGAGTCGGCTGTCTTTTTGGCATTAAACGGGCCTTTCGCCTTTGAAAACCCAAGGCGCCTGCGCTCCAACCACTCGGCAAGGAATGCACCCATCTGCAGAAGCAGCCAGGCCACCAAGACCGCAAGGAGCAACAGGACCGGATAGAGAAGAGACGATGCTACGAGGTAGATGAAGGATGTGAGGGCGGCGCGAATGTCCATACTATTTCATGACCGCCCTTTTCGTTCTGTGCATTTGCATAAGAAAGCCTGTTACTGCCGATATCAGCAGGGTCAAGATGCCCAAGACATTTATGGCACTCAAGGAGGTGTGAGCAGCAGTGTCCGGCATGGGGTTCGAGGCATATTGCTTGGCCACCAGGTCGTATATCTCCGTAAGACCCTGCACTTGAGGCGATATCACCAGAAGCAGCAGGAAATACCCTGAGATGCCCAGCATGAGGTGGGCAAGCACCCGTTCGGGAGAGTTGGTCGCCTTTATGCGATGAAAGGCATAGGCACTTAAAAACACGGTCAACATGAAGATCAAATACAGCCCCAATGTGATATAGAGGAGCCGTTCAGGAAAGATGGCCTGTAAAAAAGACAGGCTGAACAACACCACGGACATACACACAGGACAGGGCAATGCCAGGGTCAACCACGCCCATGTGGTGGAAGCAGGGGCTGGCAAAGGCGTCTTGGGGCTGCTAAAGGCAGCCTGAGGATTACAATGGGCAAGGCTACAGATAAGGGAACGCTTAGAGAGGAGATAGACGGCCCACGCGGCCATGGAGACGCACAGGAGTACGTGAATGGTGGTGCCTGTGCGCAGCATGGGCAGAAGCCTGCCGATGTAGAGGGTTATATCCATAGTTTTTGCCAGGTATGACATACCTACAAATAACATTAAATATGCAAAACTACTTCCCAGAATAACATACTTTTTGCCACTTAATTGCCTCATTGATGAAAGGGTTGAAAGGCGATATGCGATACCTATTCCAGCCTTAAATGCAAAGACCAGAAGCCCAAAGATTACACCTGCTATGATGCCTGTATGTTCCATAGTCTTTCCTTAAAAGCAAAACGCCTCAAATGCCTGTGCCGTCTTCAGCACGGACATTTGAGGCGCCCGTTTATACCCCAAAGGTCATATTCAAACGAGCCACTGTTTGCCAGACAATGACTCCTTTAAACCCCACAGGCAGGTCTTCTGGCTTTCGGCATCAAACCTAATCTCGCGCCTTCCCATGGCCAATGCCACAGTGACTTTATGCAGAGACTACTGCATTGCGATTTCGTAGCCGATTACAGCGAAGGGCCCGCTCCGGCATTTCACCGGATTCCCTATTAAGCCTTGCGGCGCCTGCGGGTTCATACAATCCATCCTTTAAGTTTGCAAAATAACAAGGCATGAGTGAAACTGCAAGGGAAATCTGGCCCCAGGGGAGCGATTCTCAATTGACTATTTTTTATGAGGTTTGTATTCTGTTCAGAAAAATTTAGGTTGGGAGGTTTTCAATGGCTTGCAGAAAAAATTGTGCCAAGGGCTCAGAAAATAAAGGCAAGAAAGAGATAGCCGGTGCCATGGTGGCCATAGTCACGCCCTTTAAGGACGGCAGAGTGGATGAAGAGGCGCTGAAAAATCTCATAGAATGGCAGGTTGCCTCAGGCACCCATTGCATAGTGCCATGCGGCACAACGGGCGAATCCGCTACACTCAGTTATGAAGAGCATGAACGCGTGGTGGAACTCACCGTAGAGGTGGTCAACGGTCGTGTGCCGGTCATAGCAGGCACTGGTTCCAACTCCACGGAAGAGACCATCATGCTCACCAAACACGCCAAAAAGGCAGGAGCGGATGCGGCATTGGTCATCACGCCCTACTACAACAAACCCACGCAGGAAGGCCTGTATCAGCACTTCATAAAGGTCGCCAATGAGTGCAAGTTTCCCCTGGTGCTCTACAATGTGCCTGGCCGCACCAGCGTCAACATGTTGCCTGCCACAGTGGCCCGCTGCGCCGAAAACAAATACATCATCGGCATCAAAGAGGCCACAGGCAACCTCTCTCAAGTCTCGGAGGTGATTCGCCTCTGCCCCAAGAATTTCATAGTGCTTTCAGGCGATGACTTCACCGCCTTTCCCACCATGGCCCTGGGAGGCAAAGGTGTCATCTCAGTGGCATCCAATGTAATGCCAAAGGAGATGGCGGCCCTTATGAACCACTGTCTGGCAGGAGAGATGGAAAAGGCAAGGCAGCTGCATTTCAAGCTCTTTCCACTCTTTGACTCCATGTTCATCGAGACCAACCCTGCTCCGGCCAAGGAGGCCCTGTATCAGATGAACAAGATTCCCTCCAATGAGATGAGACTGCCCCTGGTGACCATGTCAGATACCAACAAGGCCAAACTCGCTTCTGTCTTGACCAGCTATGGTCTTCTGAAGAAATAAGAAAGGATTCCAAAAAGATGGTAAATGTAATCGTAGCAGGTGCCGCTGGCAGAATGGGCGGCCGCATAATACACATGATTGACCAAACCGAAGGCGTTGAGCTCTCTGCTGCCTTTGAACGCTCCGGCAGCCCTGCCCTCGGACAGGATGCAGGCGTAGTAGCAGGGCTGAAACCCCTTTCAGTCCCTGTGGCGGACAGCCTGACTGCGGTCATAGACAAGGGGGATGTCATCATAGACTTCACATTTCATGAGGCCACCATGGCCCATGCCAGGCTGGCGGCGCAGCACAAAAAACCCATGGTGATCGGCACCACAGGGCTTACCAAGGAGAATTTAGAGGAGCTGAAGGCCCTCACAGCCAATTTTCCGTGCGTGCAGGCCCCAAACATGAGTGTGGGGGTAAACCTGCTCTATAAGCTGGTCACCACAGCGGCCCAGGTATTGGGTGATGACTATGACATCGAGATCATAGAGGCCCATCACCGCATGAAAAAGGACGCGCCCAGCGGTACCGCCCTGCAACTGGCCCGGGTCATCGCCGAGGCTGTGGGCAGAGACCTGGATGAAGTGGGTGTCTATGCCCGACACGGTATGATCGGTGAAAGGACACGAAAGGAGATCGGCATTCAGACCATTCGGGCTGGAGACATAGTAGGCGAACACACAGTGCTCTTCGGCACCACTGGCGAACGCATCGAGATCACTCACAAGGCCTCCAGCCGGGATACCTTTGCCAAAGGCGCTGTTCGAGCCGCCAAGTGGGTGGTATCGCAAGCGCCAGGGCTCTACAATATGCAGGACGTGCTTGGACTTAAATAGACAAGGAGACCCCATGAAATTAGCACGTTTTACCACTCAACAGAACAAGGCCCCGCGTTATGGTCTTCTGAAAGACGACTATGTGCGTGTGATAGTAGCGGACCCATTTGAGGGTATGATAGTCGGCACCTCGGAAACCTATCCCATATCAGAGATAACACTTCTTCCGCCATGCCTGCCCACCAAGGTCGTTGCAGTGGGTTTGAATTACAGGGACCATGCAAATGAACTGGGCATGCCGATTCCTGAAGAACCTCTTATCTTTCTAAAGCCGCCTTCTTCTGTCATTGGGCCAGGGGCAGCCATAAAACTGCCTGCCATGAGCCAAAGAGTGGATTACGAGGCCGAACTGGGCATTGTGATAGGACAGAAGGCCAAGGATGTGCCCGTGGAAAAGGCAAAAAAATACATTTTGGGCTATACCTGTGTAAACGATGTCACCGCCCGAGACCTGCAACAAAGGGATGTGCAGTTCACCCGTTCCAAGTCCTTTGACACCTTCTGCCCCATTGGGCCTGTGATTCACATGGAATTTGACCCTGCCGATGCACGGATTCAGTGTCTGGTAAACGGAGAGATACGCCAGGACTCCCGCACGAGCCAACTCATTCATTCACCTGAAAGGCTGGTGAGCTTCATCTCTCACATCATGACTCTGGAGCCAGGGGATATCATCGCCACAGGCACTCCCAAGGGCATAGGCCCACTCAAGGCCGGCGACGAGGTCACAGTGGCCATCGAAGGTCTGGGAGAACTGAGAAATACAGTCGAATAACATCAATACGGAGTAAAATATGCAATTTTCCTTTTCAGAAAGACTGAAACAACTGCCGCCATACCTCTTTGTGGAGCTGGACCGCAAAAAGGCCGAGGCCGTTCAAAGAGGTGTGGATGTCATAGACCTGGGCATCGGAGACCCTGACCTGCCCACCCCCGACTTTATCCTTGAACGGCTGAAGGAAGCGGCTCAAAGGTCTGCAAACCACCGCTATCCCTCATCAGAGGGCATGAAGGCCTTTAGATATGCGTCAGCAGGCTGGTATAAACGCCGCTTTGGCATCGACCTCAACCCTGACACGGAGGTGGCCACGCTCATAGGCTCCAAAGAGGGGATCGCCCACTTTCCCTTTGCATTTCTGAACCCTGGAGAGGTGGTATTGGTGCCGTCACCAGGCTATCCTGTGTATCACATCGGCACTCTGTTTGCCGGAGGTGTCACTCACTTCATGCCCCTTACGGCTGAAAACGACTTTCTGCCTGACCTAAACGCCATTCCAGAAAATGTCCTCAAAAAGGCCCGCATCCTGTGGATCAACTACCCCAACAACCCCACAGCAGCCACGGCGGAAAGGCCGTTTTTTGAAAAGGTGGTGGCATTTGCTAAAGAACACGGGCTCATAGTCTGCCATGATGCCGCCTACAGCGAGATGACCTATGACGGCTACAAGGCCATGAGCTTTCTGGAGGTGCCAGGGGCAAAGGAGGTGGGCATAGAGTTTCATTCCCTGTCCAAGACCTACAACATGACCGGCTGGCGCATAGGCCTTGCAGTGGGCAACCCTGACCTCATAGCCGGACTGAAAAAGGTCAAGTCCAATGTGGATTCAGGGCAGTTCAACGCCATTCAGGAGGCAGGCATAGCGGCCCTGGAAAGCGACCAGTCATGTGTGGAGACAATGCGTCAAATCTATCAAGAGCGCCGCAATGTCCTGGTGTCAGGTCTGCGCTCCCTGGGTCTAAATGCCCCAAGCCCCAAGGCCACCTTCTATGTATGGCTTCCTGTGCCCCAGGGTTACACCTCTCAAACCTTCTCTGCCCTGCTTTTGGAAAAGGCCGGCATAGTGTGCACCCCTGGAAACGGCTTTGGAGCGCCTGGAGAGGGCTATGTGCGCATGGCGCTTACTGTCTCCACGGAGCGTTTTAAAGAGGTCATTGAAAGACTCAAGGGAATTCTATAGACCTTGTCGAAGCATATCGCCTACATAGGGCTTGGTTCTAATATAAGGCCGCGAGGGCTGCACATCCTCACAGCCCTCCGCTCCATAAACGAGCTTTCCGGCACACGGGTTACAGGCCTTTCAAACCTCTATGAGACAGCCCCTGTGGCAGTTCATACCTTTAACTACTTTCTAAACGGCGTGGCGCGAGTATGCACGAATTTGTCTGCCAGAGGGCTTTTAACTGCCCTGCAAGGCATAGAATTGAGGCTTGGAAGGGACAGAACCCTCGTGGATCGCACCATTGACCTGGACCTCCTGCTCTTCGACGACCTTCAGATTTCTGAAGAGGCCATGACCATTCCTCATGCGCGCATGCACCTGCGTCTCTTTGTGCTGAAACCACTTTTTGATCTGGCCCCTGACCTGAGCATACCAGGGCTTGAAAAGACCGTTCGCCTCCTGCTGCAAGACCTGCAGGGGCTTAATGGCCAAGACCAGGCCATCGAGCCCTATCATGGCGAGTTTTTACAAGAGTTCTGCGCATTTCAAAAGGCCATTCAGGCCCATTACACCTAACACCATGCTGTTTCGACTCGTATTTTTCCTTGTCTTAGCCATATTACTCTATAAACTGGCCAGGTTTATTTGGGGACGGCCCAAAAATAGCCCAGCCCCTTCACAACACGGCCATGTCCATGATGAATTGGTCAAGGACCCTGTGTGTGGCGTCTATCTACCCAAAGGCCAGGCCAAACCCCTTTTTCTGAACAACAAGACCTTCTATTTCTGTAGCGAAGAGTGCCGGCAGAGGTTCTCTCTGGAAGAGCATGGGAAAAACGCCTGACACCGGGGCCTGCAGCCTCTCCATCTCCCTTGTGCACTATCACTCCGATGCAACACGACTGGCCCAGACCATGCATTCGTGCCAGGAGGCCGTAATCTTGGCCAAAGAAGAGGGCCTGCTCCTCAAAGCCACCCTCTTTTTTGTGGAAAACAGCGAGGACGAGTATGTAAAGGGGATATTACTGGGCATTAAACACCATTGGCCAGGTGAGATTCATGTGATCAGGCCTGGCAGAAACTTAGGCTTTGGGGCAGGCCACAACCTGGCCCTTGAAAGGCTTTTGAAGTCACACGATTCCTCTGCCTTTCATCTCATCTTGAACCCCGATGTGATTCTAAACAGGGATGCCATCTCAAAGGCCATTGAATTCATGCTTACGCACTCACAGACCGCCTGCCTCACCCCTTTCTGTGTAAATGGTGAGGGAAAGAAGGTCTATCTCTGCAAACAATATCCCTCTGTGCTTTTGCTTGCGGCCCGGGGTCTCTTCAAGGACACAAAATTGGACTTTTTGCAGAGGAGATTGAATGACTACGAGATGCGAGGCCTCACAGAGAATGAGGTGGTGGAATCCGTTCCCATTGCCAGCGGCTGTTTCATGTTCTGGCGCACTCAGGCCCTTCTGGAATTACGAGGCTTTGATACCCGTTTCTTTTTGTATTTTGAGGACTTTGATCTCTCTTTAAGGCTCGATAAAGAATGGCGTATCTCCTATGTGCCACAAGTGAAGATCACACACTTTGGCGGCAATGCCTTTCAAAAGGGGCTGCGTCATATTTACCTCTTTTGTAAATCGGGCTTTCGATTCTTTCAAAAACACGGCTGGAGGTGGGTTTGAGGTAAAAGGCTGCAGAGGCGAAAACGAACCCCTGCAGCCGATAATTTAGTATAATCTTGCCCCATATTTGGCACGAATGCCATCCATAGCGGTCTTTGCGGAATTAAAGGCGGCCATGATGGTGCCTGTCTTGGCCACCAGGTCCCCCACCAGAAACAGGCCCTTTACATTGGTCTCGCCATCCGGCCCTATCACAGGCCTGTTGTCCTGAAATTCCACACCACAACCCTCCAAAAATGCCTGAGGCGTAGAACCGCCAAGGCAATAAAACACCCTGTCAAACTCCAGGTTTCGGCCGTCCTTAAACTTGACCAGGACTCCTTTTTCAGCAGGCTCCAGGCCTTCGATGTCTGTGGCCATCATGAGCTCCACCACACCCTTTGCTGAACATCCTTTGATATTACAGGCATTTATCTCATTCAGCCTGAAAAATTCAGGACGCCGATAGGAAAGACAGACCTTATTGTGCTCAGCAAGGAAACAAGCGGTCTCTGCTGCCGTGTCGCCTCCACCCACCACCAAGACCTTTTCCCCTGTGATGGGAGTCTTGGGCAGGCTAAAAAAGACCCTGTCCTTCAAGGCAGCAGGAATGGGATACGCAGGTTTTACCGGTTTCCCAAAGACACCGATGGCCACTACAACCACGCCGGCCTGAAACTGCATTCCACGACTCGTGCTGACCAGGAATGAGTCGCCCTGCCTTGTAATCTTGTTTACTTCCTGACCGGTATGTATGACCAGCCCCTCCTGCTGAATAACATGCTCCATGCGTTTCAAGAATTCCTCACGGGACTCTGTGTCAAAGGAAAGGGCGCCGATGGGCTCCACCTTTACCTTTCTAAAGACCGGGTCCACTCGCTTCCCCTCGTGATAAAGGGTGACGATGGTGTCACACACATGTTTGGCCTTTTCCAGCACTACCACAGGCTGTATATTTGCCCTTTTTGCCTCCACTGCAGCGGCTATCCCTGCCGGGCCACCACCCACTACAACAATCTTCACCTCTTCCATTCAGACTTCTCCATTTCAAAAATGAGATGAACTCACATAACAGGCCATGCTGACAAATTCAAGCCCCCTGCCCAGGTTTTATGCCATATCGCGTAGCCTGTTTCAGTTCCCTTACAAAACCTGCTATTCGTTGCACCAGCGCAGTCGCGGGCACACCCTGCCTGATTCCATCTTCTATGAGCCTGACTATGGCGCTTCCCACTATGACACCGTCTGCCACTTGCGAAAGCATGGCCACCTGTTGCGGCCTTGAGATGCCAAAACCTACGGCAACGGGCAGTCTTGCATGGTTGCGGGCCATGGCCAGGTTTTGGGCCAATTCCGCAGGCAATTCCTGTCTTGCGCCTGTGATGCCTGTAACCGAGACATAGTAAAGAAAACCTCGCGACCGCTGGGCGATTCTCTCTATCCGCTCCATGGGCGTCGTGGGAGCAGCCAGGAAGATGGTGTCAAGCCCTGCCCTTCTGGCAACAGCTATCCACTCATCCGCCTCCTCTATGGGCAGGTCAGGAATGATGGCCCCGTCCAGGCCGGCAGACACCGCATCTTCGGCAAATGCCTTCAGGCCGTATTGATAGACCATATTGTAGTAACCCATAAAAACCAGCGGGATCTGCGACTGCCTGCGAATATTCTGCACCAACTTCAAATAGTTATGAGTATTCATACCTGCTTCCAGCCCGCGCAGGCTCGCCGCCTGAATCACAGGGCCGTCGGCCAGGGGATCCGAAAAAGGCATGCCCAATTCCAGGATATCCGCACCGTTTTCAGCCATGGCCACTGCCAGTTCCTCGGTAAGGTCTGGAGATGGATCCCCTGCGGTAATAAATGGAATCATGGCGGCCTCATTTTTCTGTTTAAGCCCCTTGAATGTATTCTGAATGCGATTCTGTGATGTTTTCATGGATTTTGCCCCTTGAAGATATCGGCCACAGCGGCCACGTCCTTGTCACCTCTGCCGGACAGATTGACCACCACCACACTGCCCTTGGCCAATTTCGGCGCCAGTTTGTGAAGATACGCTACTGCATGGGCGCTCTCCAGGGCTGGTATGATGCCCTCCAGTTCCGAAAGAAACCGAAAACCGTTATTCAATGCCTCTTGATCGTCAATGGTGTCGTAATGCACCCGGCCAGAGTCCTTCAATGCACTGTGCTCAGGCCCCACACCAGGATAGTCGAGGCCAGGCGCCACAGAATGCGCACCCTGTATCTGCCCCCATTTGTCCTGCAGCAGATAACTCATGGTGCCATGCAGGACGCCGGGCCTGCCCAGGGTCAGTGTGGCTGAATGGTGCTGTGTGTTCAGGCCTTCACCGGCGGCCTCCACGCCTATGAGCTTGACATTCGTATCTCTGACAAATGGATGAAAGATCCCCATGGCATTACTGCCGCCTCCCACACATGCGATGACATAATCCGGAAGCCTGCCCACGGCCTTTAAAATCTGTCTGCGAGTCTCTTTTCCTATCACACTCTGAAAGTCCCTGACCATCATGGGGTATGGATGCGGCCCCACCACAGAACCGATGATGTAGTGTGTGTGCTTCACACTGGAGACCCAGTCCCTGATGGCCTCATTGGTGGCATCCTTGAGGGTCTGTGTCCCCGTCTCAACAGGTATGACACGTGCCCCTGTGATCTCCATACGAAATACATTCATGGCCTGGCGCACCATGTCTTTCTTGCCCATATAGACCTCACATTTAAGGCCCATGAGGGCGCATACAGTGGCAGTGGCCACACCATGCTGGCCTGCACCGGTCTCGGCGATGATGCGGGTCTTGCCCATGCGCTTGGCCAGGAGGATCTGCCCAAGGGTGTTGTTGATCTTGTGGGCGCCTGTGTGTGTGAGGTCCTCCCGCTTCAAAAACACACGAACCCCACCCAAGGCATCCCCAAGCCTTTTGGCCTCGTAAAGAGGCGTGGGTCTGCCCACATAATCCTTCAAAATACTCCGCAGCTCCGCCTGGAACGAGGCATCGCGACTGCATTTTCTGTATGCCGACTCCAGCTCCAAAAGGGCTGGAATCAGGGTCTCCGGCACGAATCTGCCGCCGAATATCCCCCAATGGCCTTTTTTGTCAGGGCCTGAAAGCATTTTGTTGTTCTCCATTTAAGACTCCTAACTTACTGAATTATAAGTATACTTCTAATCAATTCTGCTCCGTGCCGGATTTGGCTGCGACTTTCTTGTTAAATTCAAATACGCGCTGCAAAAGCAGCCTGACCTTGCTCATATCCTTTTTACCAGGGCATTCCTCCACACCGGAGCTCACATCCAGGGCCCAAACACCTGTTTCAGCTGCCTGAAGGCAGTTTTCCGGAGTGATCCCGCCTGCCAGCATCACCGGCCTTTTCAGCATCTTTAAGGCATGTTGGACCAACTGCCAGTCAAAACGTTTGCCTGTACCGCCATAGGCCTCCTTTGACCAGGCATCCAATAAAAACGCCCTCACAAAGGGCTCATACGGCCTCAAGGCCTCGATATCTTCAAGAGACCTGACACGGGCAGCCTTGATTACACGGGGGAACAGGGCGGAGCATACCTCTACGGGCTCCTCTCCGTGCAGCTGGACCAAATCGATCCCTGCATAAAAAACCGCCTGCTGCATCTCCTCTACGGAGGCATTTACAAATACACCCACTGACTGAACCATTGGTGGAATGGCCTTGACTATGGCCTTGGCCTGTTCCAATGCGACCTGCCTTGGGCTTTCCGCAAACACCAGACCTATGGCATTTGCACCGGCCAAGGCTATTTCATATGCCTGCATAGGGTCTGTAACACCACATATCTTTATTTTCAAGAAAGATGCCCCTTGAATTTTGGTTTAATCTTTTGACATTTAACCTGATTCCATTTAGAATGACAACCATGGAACTGATGGGCATTTACATAACCGACGAAATTCATACAGTGCGATTCGCCTCCAGATTCGGCAATCTATCCCTGTTGGATAACACTCAATCACCGGCTCCGCAAACAGACAAACCGCCTCGCGACCAACTTCGGGAACTCCTCTCAGGCATTAAACCATCACGCATGCGCTCCATCTGCCTGGTAATCCCCAGACGATGGGTGTTTCTTCGTGAAATACATTTCGCAAACCTCTCGCCCCAGGAAGCGGAATCCGCCCTGCGTCTGGGGGTTGACGCCCACTCACATCTTTCGAGGGACGAAATATATTTCGATTGTTTTGCACGGGAACAAAAAGACGGTTCAGAGGCAGTTCTTCTTTACATCCCCAGAACAGCCATTGACCCCTACATAGAAATTCTAAAAGAAACCAGCCACTTAAAATCATTAAAATATATTCTCACACAGGACATCGCCCTGGATGCAGCCATTCGCTCATATCCTGCGAACATTACACTGCCGGCAGCGTCCGTTTCCTCCGTTACAGAAAAAGACAAACATCATCTGCTGGTCACTCTGCACGGCAAGGATGGCTGGGAAGGCTCGCATCTCCTGAACATGGAACCGGTTCCGTCCAATGGGCAAATCGCCTCCGCCTTAAAACAACTCGCCGAGAGGCTTGAAACCCCCTGGAGGGATTTCGTGGAGGCAGCGGAGCTGTCGATGGGTCTGACGCCTGAGACATTGCCGGGCGCCGCACCTGTCTCACAAAGAATCCCTGCAATAAAAGATGCGGTTGAACACGGCTTCAATCCCTTTGCCATCTGCGGAGCCCTGGCCCTGCGCTCCTATGTACAGATGTCTCTCCATGGGAAGCGGAAAAAACCCATACGGCTGCGCATTCAAACCTTCTACCTGATAACAGGCGGCACAACTATTGCTTGTCTGCTGGCCACCGCTTTTCTCGGCATTTCATACCTGAAAGAGGCCCAAAAGCTCGATGACATACAAAAAAACATCACAGCCCTTGACAAACGCGCCGCACCACTGAGGGAAGTGGCCAAAAAGGCCGAAAATCTGGAGCGATCCGTTAAAATTCTGCGCGATTTCATAGAAGAGAGGCCTCCCATGGAGGCGGTGCTTTCGGAGCTGGCGACCCTGACGCCCGATGACTCATGGATAAAAAACCTCGACATATCGGGCGACAAGATCCGCATCACGGCAGAAGGGAAATCCGCCCTCGACACCATGGCAGCCTGGAGGACAGGCAGGAATTTCACCAACATTCAACAGGTCTCGCCTGTCACAAAGGATGCAAACGGCGTGGAGTTCTTCACTGTGGAGATGACCATTACCTCGAAAAAGGAGGGAAATAAATGACCTCCAAACCCATTCTCAAATACGGCATTCTGGTCATAGGCGTCATACTCTGGTATGTGGTGGTCTGGTCAGGCCTGAACGATATCATCTCTCAAAACGCTGCTGAACAGGAAAAGCTCTCCATAAAGCTTCAAAATCTGCACAAGGAGACACAAAAACTGGCCGATGCAGACAAACGGCTCAAAAAGGCGGAAGAGGAATTCGGAGCGCTCAAGGCCAGGCTCATGCAGGGAGAAAACAGCCAGGTAGTGGGAAATCTGCTTCAGGATCAGCTCTTCAAATTCTGTTCAGATAACAAGATAGAGGTCCTGAGTTACAAAACCGAACGGCCCGGTAAATGGCAGGACAAAGAGACGCCGACTGTAAATTTCACCCTTAAAACCCAGTTGCCAGAGCTTTTAAAGCTAATCTCTTACATCGAAAACCATACGCAACACCTCTGGCGTATTCGGCAGCTCTATATCGTCTCCATGCGCGGAAACGACCCGCATCTGCGCATCACCCTGGCGGTAGAGACCATATTTTGGCCATGACAGGCCTTATATGGCGTTAGGCCAGGCCTTGCCTCTTGAGCAGCAGTCCTGTCTCTGATTGAATCCCGTTGAACTGTGCCCCGCGGCTTTTTGCATGCGCACAGTGATTGGTTAGATTTCGCCCCTGTAAACATCCTTCCGATTGCCAATTCTTAGAATGACTATGTCAAGACCCAGCAAGGCATAGATCACCCTGTAGTCTCCGACTCGATACTTGCGAAGTCCGGCAAATTGCCCTTTGAGTATCGGATTGGATTCAGGATTCTCAATCAATTCCGTCTCAATAAGATCAAGGATTTGTTTTGATTCTGTCTTCGGTAGCTTCTTGAGGTCGCGGTAAACCGACTTCTTATAAACGATATTATATGCCAAGAGACTTCCTCATCTCTTTGGCTGAAATGATTTTATCACCCTTATCGTGGAGCCGGTCCAAGGCAATCTGTAGATCCACAAAATCTTCCATATAGGATTCCAGAGCCTTTTGAATGATGAAAGAGCGGGATCTTTCGGTCTCTTTGGCAATGTTGTCGAGTTGGCTGGCAAGGTTATCGGGAAGCCGAATTGATATCGCTGTACTCATAGTGCTTCTCCTGTCATTGATGTATTACATATGTATGCAGGGAGGCCTTTTTTGTCAAGTCCACTTTTGAAATCTGACAGGCCTTATATGGCGTTAGGCCAGGCCTTTCTGCTGCGAATCGCCCTATATGCCTCCTCATACTCTTTAAGGCGCTGCTGCCAGGCCAAAAGCCCATCTTTCAATTCCTGCCATTGAGCAAAGACCCCTGCCTTTTCCCCATCAAGGGCATCAGTTACAGAGACGGATGCCAGCCAGTCAAAGCGCCTTTCCAGGTCATGAATGGCCTTTTCAGCCCGTTCTATTTGATTTTTACAGACCTGAATCTCTCTGGAGATGGATATTTCGTATTCATCTGTGTGCATATTTTCCAACCTATCCATTGTACTGCCGCCATTGCCGTCCAGACCCTCAACCAGACTCACCCTGGGCAGGGCAGTTCTGTCGCCAGGCGTAGTTACGATTATATACTATGGGGCATTAAATGTAAAAAGAAGATTCACAATGTTTGGAAACAAAAAGGGCGGTTTTGGGCCGCCCTTATAACTTGCCAACTTCACCAACAACCCTCCTCCAGAGGGAGAGGTGTTGCTGTTCAAACGATACCCAGCAGGCCTATATCTCCTGAAGGGTCACAAACTTGAGGGCGTGTGTGGCGCACTTGGTCACACATGCCGGCTTCAAACCCGCATCCACCCTGTCCATACAGTAGTCACACTTTACTGCCTTGCCTGTCTCAGAATTGTATTGCGGTATCCCCCATGGACAGGCGCCTGCGCATGCCATACACCCGATACACTTTTCCTGATCCACAAACACAATGCCATCCTGACGCTTCTGCATGGCACCAGTGGGACAGACAGGCACGCAATAGGGATCCTCACAGTGATAGCACGACCTGAACTGAAACTCGGTTCTGGGCACACCCCTCACGGCTTTCAATGGCTCATGGCTGATCTCGCACAGAATCGGCCCCACCGGCAGCTTCTTGTTGGTCTTGCAGTGCACTTCGCAGCCATGACACCCGATACAACGCTTGGAATTGAGATATATCATGTATTTGTTCATAGTTCCACGCTCCTCTTTGGATTCTTCGCACTCCTTCTGACCTCCACGAAGGATTCACAAAGGCATAGTCCGCCGCCGGCCGGATCCATCTCCTTCAAAAGCCCGATCTGAAGCTTCTGATCCGCCATGCCGGCATGGTAGGCACGAGTCTGCAAAGGTATCTGGCGGCCGAAACCATGAATCATGTAAACGGCATCCTGATGTATGAACTCGGTTACCTTGGCGCGAATAGTGCCGGTGACCTCCTGCGGCTGAGAGATGACATCCACCCAGTCTCCATCGTTTATGCCGAGCTTGGAGGCCTCCCGTTTATTGATCCAAAGGGTATTGTATGGAAGCAGCTCATATAACAAGGGGTTATTGATGGTATGACCATGGGCATTCACAGCCGATCTGCCGAAGACCAGCCTGAACATACCTTCAGGTGGTTTTATGGGCGACACATATGGCTTAAAGGACGGCAGACCGGCCTCTGTCAAAACCTTGCTGACCAGCTCGATCTTTCCCGAAGGCGTCTTGAACTTGCCGTCCAGATTGTTTCTGTCATACATAATGGGCTTATCCGTCAGTTCCACAAAGCCCTTGGCATTGAAGTCCTCGATCTTATAGCCCGTGGGCTCCAGTTGCCAGGCCCACAGTTCTTCAATGGTGTTGTATGGAAAATACTGACCTATGCCGACTCTGTCGGCCAATTGTTTGAATATCCACCAGGAAGGTTTTGTGTCGAATTTAGGCTCCACAGCCCTCTGACGCACGATCAAACGGGGCTTCAACCCCTTCTGAAGGGCTATCGGGCTTTCTCTTTCCAGGTAGGCGGACTCAGGCAGAATCACATCACTGTACCAGCCGAACTCGCTGTAATGCGTATCCACGGAGACCAGTAATTCCATTTTATCCAATGCCCGTTTTTGCGCCGCAGGGTCAGGAAAACAGTTGAAGGGGTCATGCCGGTAACAGATCATGGCCTTCATGGGATACGGCTCTCCAGTCTCTATGGCATCATAAAAGAGATGAAATAAGCCGGGACCTTTATCGAAATGTTTATATTTCCAGCCTACTCCATCAGCACGCTTGTCCGCGGGCTTTTGTGTGATCAGTGAGGAGAGATTTCGAATGCCCTTGACCCCGCAGTCCGCAGCGCCTTTCGGAAAAAGCTGCCCTCCCTTGACCTCGATATTGCCCATCAGTACATTCAATATCTGAAGGCTGCGGCTGGCATAGAAGGAATCGTTGTACCTGGAGAGCATCCATCCGGGATGGAATACCACACGCGGCCTGTCTCCGGCCAGTTCCTCGACGAACATCTGCAGAGGCTTGATCTTGACCTCACATTCCTTGGCAGCCCATTCAAGGGTATAGGGCTGAATGAACTCCACCAGCTCATCAAAGCCTGTGACATATTTTTCGATGAATTCCTTATCGTAGGCCTCACGCTTGATAATGGCGTTTATGAGCCCAAGGGCCAGGGCATAGTCGGTACCTGGTCTGACCTGAAAGAATCGCGTGGCCTTTATGCCTGTCATGGTCTGTCTCACATCTACATAGGTGAGTCTGCCGCCGGCATCCAGCATATCGAGCACCTGATTGGCCTCTGCAATGCGCAGGGACTCCAGGATATTCCTGCCGAATAACACGAGATGTTTGGCATTTTTGATGTCGTAGATCAGGTCCTTTCTGCCAAGACCGTATATTGACAGGCTGGCATGATGAACGTTTCGTCCACAACCGCTGTCGTGGTTGGTAAAATTGGGAGAACCCAGGCCATGAATGAAGGTCTTGAAAAAATCCGCCCATGGGCCTCCACGACAGCTCATCATCACACTTTTGGCGCCGTATTGCGCAATAATCTTGTTGAGCTTTTCTCCGATATAATCCAGGGCCGTGTACCAGCTGACCGGCTCCCAGCGCCCTGCCCCTCTGCCGCCCTTGCGAATCAATGGCTGCTGCGGCCTCTCGTCGTCCGCAATCAGGGCAACACCCGCGGAACCCTTGGCACACAAGGCACCCTTTAGGATGTGAGGATTCCCCTCGATCCATTCTACCCTGCCGTTTTCCACCTCGACCTTGATGGGACATCGCACGGAACACATGCCGCACATACTCCATACCGTCTTTTTCATAGGCTTAAACCTCCTGAGAACCAACATGGAATGGGCTGTTTTAAAGAAAACAAACCATACAGCCTGTTAATATAATAAATAATACGGCAAGAAATAAAAAAGTCAATCAAAAAACAACATCGTTTAACAAGTGATAATCATCACAAAGTATATGTTGCAAAAGATGCAATTCATCTTTAGAATACTAAAGACAAGATATAAAAATAGAATGATTAACCAATCAGAAATAAAAAAGGCGCACTTGGTGCGCCCTTGACTCACTATAATACATAATCAAAAACAATATACTAAGTATTCCGTTTATCTTCACACAAAAAGGCATCGAAAGATATACTCGAATTCTTCATGGCGCACATCTCCCCGCACATGGAACAACCATTGCCATGCATGGAGCTGCGTTTTTCAATTATGGTCTTTGCATCCTCAGGAAAGAGGAGATTTTTATATTGGTTCTCCCAACGGAGGTCTCTTCGATCCTTGCTCAACTGTTTATCCGCCATATCAGCTCTGCCTTTTAATTTCACCACATCCCCCACATGTGCGGCCAATCGTGCGGTTTTTACGCCGATGGCTACATCCTCCACATTGGGCAACGCCAGGTGTTCGGCAGGTGTTATATAACAAATGAGATCAGCACCATACATGGCCGAGTGAGCAGCGCCTATAGCCGCGGTTACATGATCCATGCCAGCACCAATATCAGTAGGAAGTGGACCAAGCATGTAGTAAGGGGCATCGTTTGACATCTTCTTTTGAAGTTTTATGTTGGCCTCTATCTCGTCCAGAGGAACATGACCTGGGCCTTCAACCATAACCTGGCACTCATTTTTGCGAGCGATCTCCGCCAGTTCACAATTCAAGATGAGTTCCGCCATCTGGGCCCGATCCAAGGAATCGTGTATGGCGCCGGCCCTGATTCCGTTTCCAAGACTCAGCACGGTGTCGTATTTTTTCAGTATTCCACACACCCTGTCGAATTGCTCATAGAGGGGGTTTTCCCTGTTATTTTTCATCATCCACTGAACCATCAATGCACCACCCTTGGAACAGAGGCCGCCATATCTATACCCCTGTCTTTTAAGCCGTTCTACAGTGAAAAGATTTATGCCGCAGTGTATGGCCATAAATGCTATACCATCCGCACATTGCATTTCTATGAGATCGAAAAGAAATTCCGGATCCAACCTGGAGGCATCTCCATATTTTACTGTAGTCTCATAAAATGCCTGATATAAAGGCACATTTCCCACAGGGACGGAGACTGCCGAAAGGACCGATCGTCGAATAGAGTTCAGATCTCCGAAGGCGGAAAGCTCCATCAACGTATCTGCATGGTGCAACTCCGCTGTTTTTGCCTTCTCCACCTCCACATCCAGGTTGCAACAGGCGCTGGAGGTGCCGATAGAGGCATTGATCTTGGTCCTAAGCCCTTTTCCTATTCCAACTACCTGTTTTTTATTAAATCTTCCCCTTAAAATGATTAGCTGACCTGCCCTGATACGCTCAATCAAGGTCTCTGCAGGCATCCCCTCCAATCTGGAGAGTTCCTGCATCTCTTCAGTAACGATTCCTTGATTGGCAGCCGTCAATTGATTCATCGCAATGAAACTCCATTTCCGTAGTAAATTTTAGCAAAATCCTTGGCGAAATAGGTGATGATGATGTCGGCTCCGGCCCGTTTGATGCTCAAGAGGCTCTCCTCCACCACACGCCTTTCATCGATCCAACCCCTTGCGGCAGCCGCCTTGATGAGGGAATACTCACCGCTTACCTGATATGCAGCTATGGGCAAAGTGAACTCCTGTTTCAAAAGGCAGATAATGTCCAGATAGGGCATGGCAGGCTTGACCATGAGGATATCTGCGCCCTCTTCCACATCCAGTGCGGCCTCTCTCAAGGCCTCCCGTTGATTGGCAGGGTCCATCTGATAGGCACGCCTGTCTCCGAACTGAGGGGCGCACTCCGCCGCCTCTCTAAATGGGCCGTAAAAGGATGAGGCATATTTGACTGCATAGGACATGATGGGAGTATTACTAAAGTCATTTTCGTCCAGGGCCTCCCTTATGGCGGCCACTCGGCCGTCCATCATGTCGGAGGGGGCGACCATATCAGCCCCTGCCCTGGCATGAGACAGGGCGATCTTGGCCAAACTTTCTAATGTGGCGTCATTGTCCACATCGCCTTTATGCAGAATGCCGCAATGGCCGTGGGATGTATATTCACACATGCAGACATCCGTCACCACGAGCATGGAAGGTACGGCCTTTTTTATGGCTGCTATGGCCTTCTGTACCACACCTTTGGCGCTCCAGGCCTCACTTCCCCGCTCATCCTTGTGCTCCGGAATACCAAAGAGAATAATGGCGGAAACGCCTGTATCGGACAACATCTTCACCTCATCAACAATTTTATCCACTGACATCTGGGCGCACCCCGGCATGGCCTCTATGTCCTTTTGAATGCCGGTCCCCTCCACCACAAAAAGGGGATAGATGAGATGTTCGGGTGTAAGGATGTTTTCACGCACCAGCGCCCGCAAGGATTCGGTGCGCCGGAGCCTTCTCGGTCTGTATTCTGGGAACATCATAGTTTTAACCACTCCTTTAAAAGTGCCTTTATATCCTGCTTGGTAAAAGGCTGTTTGATACAACCACTGCAACCTGCATCACAGAGCCTATCCCGCTCAGGCTCTGCATCCTCTGGATACATCACCAAAAGAGGGACATCCTTATAGCGCTCATCCTGACGCATGAGCACAGAAAAGGAAAAGGCATCCAAAACGGCAGCGTTTTTCCTGATGGAGACCATGTCACAATGCCTGCCCTTCAATATATCAAGGCCTTCCTGGCCATCCTCGGCTATGAAGAGCTGAATTCCACCCAATTCATCCACAGCCTCACGAAAGGCCTTTCTCGCCGTGGAATCCGGATCAATCAACAACAATATGCTATGTTCTGTCATGGTCCGTATCCTTTTTGTCCTCACAGCTGTTCCAGATACCCTTTGCCAGGGCCTGAATAAAGCGATCAGGCTGCTTTAGTGCGGTAAGCGACACACATACAGGATCTTTTATCCTATCCTTCAGCATAGACAGACCCTCCTCCAAGCTCTCACTCAACTCTTCACAATCCATGTAGATATATACTTCATCATCCAGACCCCGTTCAAGCAAAAAATCCACCAGGTCATCCTGAAATCTGACAGTCACACCGGATTTAAGCCGCAGATTTTGTTCATAGGACTTTATCTGTTTTATCCAGAACAACACCAGTTCGGCTGCCGCTTCTAATGGTATGTCCTCTCTGCCCATAATGGAGGCCAGTAACTGCTTCCGGTTGGCCGTAAGCGCAAAGCCATTTTTTTCAAACATGTCGAATAGATCACAGGAGATATCCTCCAACAGCATCGCATTTGTCTCATGTTTGAATCTGGTATAGGCATCCAGCATCTCCTGAGTCTCGCCAACGGCCAACAGGTGGGCAAGAACACCCTGGGGGTCCTGCACCAATTCCCTGGTCACCACCAGGAAACGAAAATTGTGGGATGGAAGGGCCTTTTCAAAGGGCAAAAGGGCCTTTTCCAGCACGTTCACCAGGGCCCTTGCTCCGGTATGGCTGGCATAGGCCTCTTTGGCCAGGAGTCTTAAGGCATCGTCTTCGAAATACAGCTCTATGCCATAGGCAGCAAAGTCCTGTTTCTTGCTGGCAATTATGGGATTCCGTGAGTTTTTCAAAATGTGATACAAATCTTCTTCGGAGAGCTCTTCCAGAACGGCGATAACCGGCAATCTCCCCACAAATTCAGCTTCAAACCCATATTCAATAAGGTCCTGTGGGGTTACAAAGCGGTGCCAATAACACTCATTCATGGTGTCTATTTCCGCTGAAAAGCCTATGGAATTCTTTTGAATGCGTCTTTTGATGATATCGGCAAGCCCCACAAAGGCGCCACTCACTATAAAAAGGATGTTTTTGGTATTGATTACTCGGCGTTCCCTTTTGCCGGTCAAACGGAAACGCTCCAGGGCCTCCATTTGAGAGATGGGATCATGCTGCACACGCATATCCACATCCGTATCCTCCATGGGTTTCAAAAGCGCCCTTTGAACGCCTGTTCGCGACACATCAGGGCCGTAAGTGCCGTAGGAAGAGGCTATTTTATCGATTTCATCGATATAAACGATTCCCTGCTGGGCCATTTTTATATCGCCTTTGGCTGCATCCACCAGTTCCCGAATGAGATCCTCCACATCNCCNCCCACATANCCTGTCTCNCTGAACTTGGTGGCATCACCCTTGACAAATGGCACACCTATNTTCTCTGCTATCAATTTCACCAGAAAGGTCTTGCCTACACCAGTGGGACCGATCAGTATGATATTATTCTTGATTCCACCTGCAGATGACGGCAGCCCGCTTCTGTGACGCAAATAATTTATTTTATTGTAGTGAGTACAGACCTTTGTGGCAAGCACGGCCTTGGCAGCGTCCTGCTTCACCACGAAACGATCCAGGTATGCCACCATCTCTTCGGGTTTTACCGGTGCAGGGGCGTTTTTCTTTCCAGTGGTACTGTCCTTTTTGCCGGTGAACTCAGGCGGCCTGACGGCCACACGAATCCTGTCGCCGTATTTGGAGAGCAGATATGACTCTATCTCCCGTTCAAGTTCCTGCGGAGTGGGATTACCCATAGCCTATTTCCCTATGGTGACGATGACATATCTGTCTTTGGTCAGGTATTTCTGGGCCACTTCCAACACCCTGGCTGCATTCACGCGTTGAATCTCCCGCACATACCTCTCTGGGAAGTCCCATCCAAGCCCATAAATCTCATTGAGCACCACATCCATGGCCTGGGCCTCATTGGTCTGCATGCCTATTTCGTAATTTCCTATAAGCCATGCCTTGGCCCGCTCCACCTCTTCTGTGGTAAGCGGAGTCTGTGAAACTGCATATATCTCTTTCCACATGGCGCTTATGGCCTGATCCTTTTTTTCAGGCGCACAGGCGATATAAAAACCTATGGAGCCATAATCCAGACCAAGGCCCACCATGGATGTCACGGCATAGGCAAGACTGTCCTTATCCCTCAGGTTCAGAAACAATCTTCCGCCCTGACCGGCCAGGGCTGCATTCAGGACCTCCAGGGCATAACGATCCGGATTCTTGAAATTGACGCCGGGGAAGCCAAGGACTATGTGCGTCTGTTGCTTGTCCTTGGCCAGATTGAAGGGTTTAGGCGCCAGAATGGGTGCAGGGGCGGCAGGCGCGGCAGGCATTCTGATACACGGCACAGACCATGCGCCCAGATACTCCTGTATCTTTGTGAATAGCTCCTTTGCATTCACGTCACCCACAACTCCGATGACCGCCTGCTCCGGAGTCACATAGTCCTTGTAAAGATTGGACAGATCCTCGGCCTGCACCGACTGCACCACAGCCATGGAGCCTATGGGATTCAATGCATATGGATGCGGTTCGAAAAGGACACGGTTGAACTCCCTGAAGGCTACGGCTGAAAGAGAGTCTTCCTGCCGTTTGAGCTCCGCAAGAATGAGCGGCCTTACCTTCTCCACTTCAGACTGCGAAAAGACCGGAGAAAGCAATATCTCCATAAAGACATTCAGGCTGCTCTCCAGATTTTTACTGAGGAAATGACCAGCCAGACCAAAGGTATTTTTGCCTGAAAATCCATGAATTGAACCACCAAGCCCCTCTATGATCTCCGACAGTTCCTGATAGTTGTGTTTCTGCGTACCCCTTGTCCAGACCTCTTCCATGAAATGAAAGATACCGTTCGTGTCTTTTGTTTCATATCGAAGCCCGCCAGGGAAAACGGCCTGAACAGCCACGGTGGGCACATCATGATTTTCCCTGACCAGCAGAACGACGCCGTTAGGCAGTCTGTACTGTTCAACCGGCAGCAACCGAATGGAAGCGATATCCTTACCATTGAAATCCTTAAGTCCAGTCCTTTCAAGCATGGCCTGAATTTCATCTTCTTTCAAAATACCCTTAAAATCCTGTGGAACGATGGTAACGATATTGATGTGCTGAGGAACGAAATAACGCTGGGCCGCCTGTCGAATATCTTCAGGGGTCACCTCACGAATGTGTTTTAGATACAGCAGGTCGGCGCGTGGGTCACCGAACATGATCTCGAAACTCCCGAGTTTATCCGCTTCTCCGTCCATGGTCTCCATGGCCTCGACAAATCCCTTTTCCACAGCCACCTTGGCCCGCTCCAGCTCTTCAGTAGTGACCAGGCCCTGCTGTATGGCGGCTAATTCCTGCAAGATATTATAGACGGCATCTCCGGTCTTTTCTGCATCAAGCGTGGCAAACACCTCGAACATGCCAGGGCCTTTAGGCGTAAAGGCAGAGGCCGAGATGGTATGCACCAATTGCTTTTCCTCTTTCAACACTCGATTGAGCCGGGAGGATGCGCCGTTTGCAAGCACTGAACCCAGCACGTCCAGCACAGGCATTGCAGGGTCGTTGAAACCTGGCAGCCCTGAAAAAGAGATGGCCAGATAACCTTCCTCGGTCTCCATCTTTTCCTGCCTTATACGCACCTTGTTTTGCGGCGGCTCAACGATCTCGACCTCGGACGCCGGTGCCGCATGACCCCTGCCGTAAAAAGCGAATTTCTGTGTGATGACCTGCTGCGTCTGCTGCGGATTTACATCGCCTGCCACAACAACGGTGATGTTCTCCGGCACATAGCGGCGTTTCATGTAGTTGAGGATGTCCTCTCTTGTAAATGAGGAAACGGTATTTTCATAGCCTATGACAGGACGCCTGTAGGGATGCTCGACATAAGATGTCTCCATGAGGATACGGGACATGCGGCTCATGGGACGATCCTCTCTCATGCGCAACTCCTCCAGAACGACCTTTTTCTCCCGCTCCAGTTCCATTGAATCGAAGACCGAATTGAAAACAGCATCCGCAAGCACATCCACCGCCTCTTCCATGGCGCTTCTGGGCACCTCACAGTGATAAACCGTATAGTCGAGGGATGTGTACGCATTGATGCTGCCTCCCACCGCCTCGATTGCCCTGGCCACCTCGCCTGGCCCGCGTTTTTTCGTACCCTTGAATATCATGTGCTCTATTAGATGAGTGATGCCGGCCTCTGCATCGGTTTCATAAATACTCCCTGCCTTTACCCAGACCTGTACCGCCACTACCGGCGCCCGCTGACTGGACTGCACCACCCCCACTATACCGTTGGAAAGCGTAAATTTCTGCAGGCGCCCCATGGTATCCGATGCCCAGACAATGGCAGGCGCCATAAAGAGACATAATACGGCCAAAGAGCAGAATGCTGTCAGAATGGTCCTGTACCCGTCTAAAAAATCTGAAACCACAGCATGTTCCTCCTTTAGAAAATGACAAAAAATGAACAGCAATTCATTATCCACTTGACATACTGCGTGAATTTTGTTACGACCTTATCAATTTCGCAGATAGCATATTGCATTTTAGCCAATCTGCAATACAAATTATGTCTTGTTTTCAACAACTCATTCATAAGGAGGGGTGAATGTCAATCGGAGAAAAATTTAACGAGGTCTATGATTCTTTTTTCAAAAAGACCTGGTCACCTATGACAGGCGGTGTTCTGCTGGCGTTCCTGGCCATTCTGATGGTGGAGTGGAAGAGACCATGGGGCATCGTAGGCGGCATCCGCAACTGGGCGGACTGGTTTTTTTATGGAATCGGATTTTACACAGAAACACCGGATCATCCACTTTTTCACTCCGGCTCCATGATGGACATGGGTCTTCTGGCAGGTGCCTGGATATCGGCTGTCCTGGCAAGGGAATTCGCATTTCGCGTCCCCCCCATGCTGGAGATATGGAAGGGTCTGATTGCAGGCATTTTCATGGGTCTTGGTGCGACATTGGCCTTTGGATGTAATGTGGGTGGGTTCTACAGCGCCATTCAAAACCTTTCAGCAAGTGGTTTCACTATGATGATAGGCCTTATCGCAGGGGTAGTCGTAGGACTCAAATATATCTACTGGGAGATGGAGCACTTCACTCCAGGCCCGGCAGGTCCCACATTTCTTGGCAATCTACCCCCATTTCTGGGCTGGGTGGCCATAATAGGCCTGATAGCCGCAGGTTACGCCTACACATCTTCTGAGGTGGAGGGGGCTAACCTGATGCCTGGCTATCTCCTAATCGGCGCAGGCATAGGCTTTGTCTTTCATCGCAGCCGCCTCTGCATGGTCAACGGTTTCCGTGAGCCCTTCATGACAGGCGAGGCAGCCATGGGCAAGGCAGTGGCCATGAGTATCATTTTGGGCGCCCTGGGCATCGGGCTTCTCAAATTTACAGGTCTCAGGGGCACAGGCCTCTATGTGGAGACCGCCTTTGGGTGGGGCAGTCTGGTGGGAGGCTTCATCTTCGGAGCAGCCATGGTGGTAGCGGGCGGTTGCGGCAGCGGCTCCCTCTGGCGTGTTGCCGAAGGGCAGATCAAGCTCTGGGTAGTTATCATTTCATTTGCACTGAGCAATTCGCTGTTCAGACACTGGTTTGAGGCGAACGAATGGATGGAAAAATTGGGTTCAGCGGTATTTTTACCGGATATTTTGGGATATGGCGGCACGTTCCTGCTGGTAATTGCAGCCATGTTCATTTGGTATCTGGTAATAGACTGGAACGAAGACAGCAACGCCTTGGTTATAGAAATGTAACACATCATTATCACATATTATTTCAATCAAATCTCAGGAGGAAATTATGAGCGACATCAAAAAGGCCCCGGATGGAATCACAGCCAACCACACACTGGATGCAAAGGGTTTAAGCTGCCCAATGCCTCTGCTGCGCACCAAGAAAGAGATCGAAAAGCTCAAGTCAGGCGAGATACTGGAAGTCCTCGGAACTGATCCAGGCTCCAGAAACGACATTCCAGGCTGGTGCTCCCGTTCAGGTCACGAGTACCTGGGCGAGAAGGAAGACACAGGCTTTATTCGGTTCTATGTCAAAAAGAAGTAATCAACCCTGATGAATCTAAACCTTGGAGGAAAAAATGTCTGCTGATCCAAATAAATTAGGCATATTCGTGACATCCCCCCAGCACATGTCTCATGTCCTTGGGGTGGCTCAGGCAGCAGTAAGGGCTGGCAAAAAGGTGATGGTATTCTTTACATACAAGGCCATACATCTCACCAAAAGCCCTGACTTCGTCAAGCTGGCCAATCTGTGCGATGTGGAAGATCTGGCGATCTGCGCCGACAGCTACACATGTGAAGGTTATGACCCTGAAACCGATATCCCACGTGGTCTTGTGCCGCGTCAGATGCGCACTCAGGCATTTCATGGCGCCGTTCTTGAAGAGTGCGGCAAGTATCTGGTTCTTTAATCAGAGGAGGAAATCATGTCAAAAAAGATATATTTTTTAGTGCAGAACAGGATGTATGGCGATGGCGTGCGTTCGGCATTGGGCCAGGCCGTGGAAAACCACTATGCCTATCCTGTATTTATGTATGGTGAATTCCCACGTTTTTCCGAGTACATGCTGGAAAACATCAGCTGGATCAAGGACATGGAAGGCGATGTGTTGACCATGGGCGCTGATGCCCCTGAAGGCGTGGATGTGGAACTGACGCCTGTCACCCTTGAGGAACTTGGAGAGAGGCTGCGCGAGGCCGATGTCATCATCCCCTATGGTCTGCCCAAGCAGAAAAAGGCGCCCCCGCCAGCCTGCGCGGAATAATGTAAAAGAGAGGACATGAACTATGAGCGAAGAAAAAATGAAGATACTTCAGGTATATCGTTCCGAACCTACAGAAGATGTAAAAAAACTGGTAGAGATACTGAACCGCGATAGAGATGCCAGCGAGTTCAAGCTCTACACATCCAATCCCAACTATGACATGTTGGTGCAGATGATATTTGAAGCAGACCAGACCGTAAGCTGGTGGTAAGTTAACAGCCCGCTTACATTCTGTTACAGCTTTCAAAGCCCTCTTTAACTTTTTTGTTAGAGAGGGCTTTTTTGTCACCTCTGCGGTTATTCATTTACATCCCTTCTTGCATTTAGCACAAAAAAAGGTAACAATCCGAAATCAATTATAAGTTACATAACAAAAGCACATGGCAGGAATAACTTTCACAAAACAGTCAGTGCGTTCAAAGACAAGGCAGGTGGAATATGTGCGATAAAGGCTCCATTAACCTGACATCCCCGGAATTCTGGAAAGGGCTGGTTAAAAAGAAGGCACGGCATGGAAATGTCGACAAGGGCGCCGATTGCTGGGACAGGGCTGCGGCCACCTATGATGACCTGGAGGCATGTTCAGACTACCTGAGCCAGTTGAATACCATCATCTCCACCTTACTTAAGGCAGGCGCCCTGCATGCCGATGCACGCGTCCTCGATGTGGCGTGCGGCACCGGCAACTATGGCATCCGCATGGCACCCCACTGTCTGGAATATACCGGGCTCGATATCTCCCGTTCCATGCTCGATCAATTCGAGGCCAAGATTCAACGATACAATCTGCGCAATATCCACATCATCCATGCTGACTGGCTGCAACAAAAACTTCAAGACCGCTTTGACCTGGTCTTTTGCAGCCTTTCGCCCATTTTGCGTTACATGGAAAACATCGACACCCTGCTCGATGCATCCAAACGGTTTGTAGCCATTGTGTCATGGGCTGGCGTAAAAGACAATTCACTTTCCGCTCGCATCTCTCAACGCATATTCGGCCAGCCGGACAGACGTTCCTGCATGGATGTACTCACACTCTTTAATTACCTCTATACCCTTGGTTACGCCCCTGATCTACGCTTCTTTCATGGAAACTGGCAGCGCACTCGAAAGATAGCCGAACAGATCGAAAGCATCTCATGGCAAATGGAGATGAAACGGCCTCTTACTCCAGAAGAAAAATCCATCATCTCAGAGGAGGTTGAATCCGAGGGCAAAGACGGTTATGTTTCTGTGGCCACACGGGTCCGCCTTGCCTTTTTATTGTTGGACAAGACACAACGCATCACCATTCAAGAAGAATGCAAAATATAAAACCATAAAGGAGCGTATATGTTGAATTTTATCTATTGGAATCCAGTACAGGTCGTATTCGGTCACAACAGCATCACAGAGCTGCCCAAGCTCGTACCAGACAAGGCCAAGATACTCATGACCTACGGCACAGGCTCCATCAAAAAAAACGGGGTCTATGAACAGGTGACGCAGGCCCTGAAGGGCTACAACCTCATAGAATTCGGTGGAATCGAACCGAATCCCTTTTATGAAACCTGTCTCAAGGCCGTGGATGTCTGCAAGCGTGAAAAGGTGGATTTCCTGCTGGCAGTGGGTGGCGGCAGTGTCTTGGATGCCACTAAATTCATAGCAGCCGCCGTGCCCTTCCAGGACGGAGAACCATGGAATATCCTGTCAGGCAAGGCACAGGTCACACAGGCCCTGCCCCTCGGCGCGGTAATGACCATACCGGCCACAGGATCAGAGATGAACTGTCTGGCGGTGATCTCTCGAGCCGAGACGCAGGAGAAACTCCACTTCGGCACCCCTGCCGTATATCCCAAATTTTCCGTAATAGACCCGGCCGTAACCTTTTCTCTGCCCAAAAAACAACTGGTAAACGGCATTGTGGATGCCTTTGTGCATGTACTGGAACAGTATGTCACCTATCCGGTCATCACACCGCTGCAAGACAGACAGGCGGAGGCCATTCTTCATACCATCATCGAATCAGCCCCGTCCGTCCTTGCGGACCGCATGGACTACAATGCCAGAGCGAATTTCGTATGGTGCGCCACTCAGGCCCTGAATGGTCACCTCTCCTGCGGCGTGGTGCCGGACTTTTCCACTCATATGATCGGCCATGAACTCACGGCATTTTTCGGCCTGGACCACGCACAGACCCTGGCTATAGTCCTTTTTGGAGTATGGCAACACCAGATTCACAACAAGGCCGCCAAACTCGCTCAGTATGCCGAAAGGGTCTGGGGTGTCACATCCGGTTCTGATCTCGAAAAGGCCGAACTCGCCATAGAAAAGACAGAGGACTTCTTCAATGCCATCGGCATGGCAACACGTCTCAGAGACTATAACATAGGAGAGGATGGCATCGACAAGGTGGTAAAACGCTTTATCGAACGAAACATAACATTAGGTGAGAACAAGAACATCACAGCAAAAGAGGTGAAAGAGATTCTGTCGAGCCGATTGTAATTGCACACTACCATTAGCCCCGCACAATGAACAGGCGCCTCTAAAATCGTCATTTTACCGACCTCTGTTGCTCGTCGGCCAGGGCTGCACAACTTGCTGAATGTGCGCAACCTTTATACGATCTCTCTCTTGCAGGCCGATAATGCACTGGTAAAACCGCTGTTTTTTGAAGGCGCCGCAATAAGTTTCCGAGGATTTTTATGGACTTTGAACTGAAATGGGTCGCCTGGGAGATCACCAGGCGCTGCAATCTACACTGTGTCCACTGCCGCTCCCGCTCCGAGGAGGAGGTCAAGGGCCATTCAGACTTCTCCACAGAGGAGGGATATCGCATTCTGAATGACATCTCCTCCTTCGCCAAGCCTGTCGTGGTCCTCTCCGGCGGAGAACCGCTTCTGCGAAAAGACTGCTTTGACCTGGCCGCTTACGGCACACAGAAAGGGCTGCGCATGTGCCTTGCCACAAACGGCACACTGGTAACGCCCGATATCTGTAAGAAAATCAAGGAATCCGGCATTCAGATGGTCTCCTTGAGCCTGGACGGCTCAACTGCCCAGGTACATGACGACTTCCGTCAGCAACCAGGTGCCTTTGATGGAGTAATACGGGCGACCGGGCTCTTTCGAGAACACGGCATTCCATTTCTCATCAATTCCTCCTTCACAAAACGTAATCAGGCGGAGATTCCAAAGGTATGCAAGCTGGCCAAGGAATTAGGGGCGACCGCCTGGTACATGTTCATGATAGTGCCCACAGGCCGAGGCGAGGACATCATGTCTGAACTCATATCGCCTGAGGACTACGAAGCCCTTTTAAGATGGCATTATGAAATGGAGAAGGGTGAAAAAGACATGTTGGTGCGGCCCACATGTGCCCCGCATTACTATCGCGTCAGGCTTCAGATGGCCAAGGAAGAAGGGGAGCGCGTGCAGCACCGTACGCTGAAATTTTCCACAGGCGGCTCCAAAGGGTGTCTGGCAGGCCAACTCATCTGCCTCATCACAGTGGACGGAGATGTGCTCCCGTGCAGCTACTTCCCCATTCCAGCCGGCAATATCCGCAGGCAATCCCTAAAGGATATCTGGGAAAACAGCCAGCTCTTCAAGGAGTTGAGGGATTTTAAGGCCTATAAAGGCTCTTGTGGCCGCTGTGAGTACGTCAATGTCTGCGGCGGCTGCCGCGCCAGGGCATATGCGGTTTCCGGTGACTATCTCGCCGAAGAACCCTTCTGCAACTATCAACCAAAGGCATAAAAAAGAGGATGCATATGAACGATATATTTTTGAAGGCATGCAAGGGAGAAAAGACCCGTCCAGTGCCGGTCTGGATCATGCGCCAGGCAGGCCGCTATCTGCCGGATTATCAGAAGGTGCGGGGCACCGTGGACTTCCTGACCCTGTGCAAGACACCGGAACTGGCTGCCGAGGTCACTCTGCAACCAGTGAATGTGCTGGGCGTGGATGCGGCCATTTTATTCTCGGATATTCTGATTCCCCTGGAACCCATGGGTATTCAACTGGCCTTTTCAGAGGGCAAAGGCCCCATCCTGACTCCGGCTATTCGCACAGCAGAACAGATAAAAAATCTGAAAGGCATAACCCCTGAACAGGATGTGCCCTTCGTGCTGGAGACCATTCGCATACTGCGCAAGGAGTTGGCATTCAGATGTCCCCTCATAGGCTTTGGAGGCGCACCGTTCACACTGGCCACATATCTCATAGAAGGCGGGAGTTCCAGAAACTTTCTGAACACCAAACGCATGATGTTTCAGACGCCGGAACTATTTCATGAGCTGATGTCACGGCTCACGGATGTCACCATCGCCTATCTCTCCGCCCAGATTCAGGCTGGTGCCCAAGTCATTCAGCTCTTCGATACCTGGGGCGGTATTTTGAGCACAACGGATTACGAAAACCTTGTGCTGCCCTATGTAAAACGCACTCTGGATGCCCTTTCAGGGCTCGTCACCCCCACTATCTACTTCGTATATGACGGCTCCCATCTATTGCACCTCCTGAAGGATATTAATGCGAATGTCATCGGACTGGACTGGCGCACCGATATATCCCAGGCCGTCGCCTCCCTGGGTAGCGCAAAATCCATTCAGGGCAATCTGGACCCATGCGCCCTGCTTTTGCCTGAGCAACAGCTCAGGGAACGCGTTAAGGCCATTCTGAAGGCAGGCCAGGCCGCCAGAAGCCATATCTTTAATCTCGGACACGGCATTTTGCCTGAAATCCCATGGGAAAAGGCCAAAATGCTGGTGGACATGGTACACGAACTTTCCTCATGAAAGAGCCATTTGGTGTTATCTTCTTGAATATGGGCGGCCCTGACTCCTTAGAGGCAGTGCAACCCTTTTTGTTCAATCTCTTTTCAGACCGCGAGATCATTCACCTGGGCCCTGCCTTTCTGCAGCCATTTATAGCCCGCTTCATAGCAGCCAGAAGGGCGCCTAAAAGCGCCAGAAACTACGCTCGAATCGGCGGCAAAACACCCCTTACGGCCATCACGCAGGCCCAGGCCGAGGCAGTTCAACACGAGCTTGCAAAAAGGAATCTCACCGTGCCATGTGTGCCGGGCATGAGGTATTGGCATCCACGCACTCCTGAGGCCCTGAAGAAATTGTCTGAAATGGGCATACGAAAGGTCGTTGGGCTCTCCCTCTATCCCCACTACAGCAGGGCTACCAGCGGGTCATCCATAGCGGATTTTCTGGAAAGCGCCATGGCATTGGGCATAGAAACCACCACCATTGATTCCTTTTATAACCATTCCGATTACATAAATGCCCTTAAGCAATCCATCGAAGCCTCACTGGAAACCCTGCGCGCCAAATACGGCGGCCTACCCCCGGACCTGACCCTCCTCTACAGCGCCCACAGCCTGCCGGTCAAGTTCATTCAGGAAGGTGATCCCTATCTTCAGCACTTGGAAGAGACCATTCGCTGTCTGGAGGCCAAAACAAACCTTTCAGGCATACTGGCCTTTCAGAGCAGAAGCGGGCCAGTGAAATGGCTCACACCTGCCACAGATCACACATTGATAGAACTCGGGCAAAAAGGCATCAAAAACGTCCTGATTCTACCCATCAGCTTTGTTTCTGACCACATCGAAACCCTTTATGAGATCGACATACAGTATGCTGATCTGGTAAAAAGATTCAATATGCGAATACACCGGGTGCCATCCCTGAACACACATCCGGATTTCATTCGCTGTCTTATGAATCTAATCTTGAGGCAGGCACAGGAGGTCAAATGGCTCGAGTAGTCATCATCGGCGCAGGCATCTCAGGGCTGTCACTGGCCTGGTATCTCAAGGCCCTGAAGCCGCAATGGGAGTGCCTGATTCTGGAGGCATCTTCCCGTGTAGGCGGCAAGGCATGGACTGTGCTGGAGGATGGTTTTCTGTGCGAAAAAGGTGTCAACGGCTTTCTAACCAACAAGCCCTCCTCCCTGGCGCTGGCCGCTGAGTTAAAGCTGCCGTTATATCCCGCCAATGAAAACAGCAAGAGGCGTTTTGTAGTCAAGGCAGGCAGGCTCGTCAAACTCCCTGAAAAGCCTCAGGAATTCCTATTTTCCTCCCTCCTTTCTCCAGTGGGGCGTCTGCGTGTGCTGCTGGAACCATTCATCGCAAAAAATACATCCCCTGAAGAAGAGAGTTTAGCGGCCTTTGCTCGAAGACGGCTGGGTGAAGAGGCGTTTCAACACCTGATAGACCCCATGGCAAAGGGCATATACGCAGGGAACCCGGAACTGCTTTCCCTGAGATACTGTTTCCCGCGTATCTTCGAGCTGGAGCAGACCTATGGCAGCCTCATAAAGGCGATGCTGTCCCTCAAAAAACAGGCAGCCAAGCAGGGCAAAAAAGGGCCTGGGGCAGGGCCTGGCGGGCACCTCACCTCCTTTGAAATGGGCATGAGCCAACTGACTGATTCGCTGGCCAATCACCTTCAAGGCCACATAAAACTCGATGCAGAGGCCGTTGAGCTCTTCAAGGCCACTGCCTCAGGCCAATGGCGAATCACCACTCGAAAAGGCGAAACCATAGACGCCACCCATGTGGTAATGGCATGCCCTGCCAGGACCGCTGCATCCCTCATCGCACCACACTCCCCTGCCCTATCAGCCGCCTTAAACAAGATAGACTATCCGCCGGTCACTGTGGCAGCCCTGGGCTTTTCCAAAGGGCTATTAAAACACCCTCTGAACGGCTTTGGCTTTTTGGTGCCGGAAAAAGAACGCCGCAGCATTCTGGGGGTGCTGTGGGACTCTTCCATCTTTCCCAATCGCGCACCAGAGGGTTACAGCCTGCTGCGCATCCTGGTGGGCGGTGCCAGGGCACGGGAACTGGCATACCTCAAGGATAACGACCTGTTAAACCGGGTCAAAAAGGAACTGCAAGAACTGATGGGCATTCATGCAGCCCCTGAATTTGTCCGCATATTTCGCTGGGATGAGGCCATTCCACAATACAACATCGGCTATGGAAATCTCCTTTCATGCCTGCAGCAGGAGTCTAAACACCTGCCCAACATCCACATGCGCTGCAACTGGATCGGAGGGGTAAGTTTCAACGACTGCATAGCCAATTCCCAGGATTTGGCTAAAAAACTCGCTGCGACATGAGAAGATCCTGGAATGGGCGTAAATAATGAGGGATTTGTTCCATCGCGGCCTTTTGAAAGAAGGCGTGAAATACAGAATTTGAGGATTGACACAACATGGCTTTTTAGCTATGATTGGCGCACGTCAGCACACCTTAAATGCCGGAGTGGTGGAACTGGTAGACGCGCCGGACTCAAAATCCGGTGGGGGCAACTCCGTGTCGGTTCGATTCCGACCTCCGGCACCATATCATTCTTCATTTATCGCCGCCCAAATCATATCATTTCGTATCTCTTTCAATATAATCCCCACGAATTGATTCCTGATATCCAATAACTCGCTGCCCTGCAGCACCACAGGCAAATAATTCTCCGTATGTCCTTCCCAGCACCCTGTGTCTTCGTCTCTGCGCTCCACAAGACAGACAGCGGGCTTGCCAATCTGTTTTTGCCAAAATTCCAGTCTTTTTTGCATACCCAACTCCCGCAGCACCCTGGCCCTGAGCGCCTTTTCCTCGGGTCTGACCCTGTCTTTCATGGTCTCGGCCAAGGTGCCAGGCCGTTTTGAAAACGGAAAGACATGCAGATATGAAATGGGAAGGCCGGACAAAAGACGAAAAGCAGCCTCAAAATCCGCTTCCGTTTCCGTTGGGAAACCCACCATCACATCCGCTCCAATGGCTGCGTCCGGCATTACGGCATGAATCCGATGAATCAGATTCGCATAATATTCAGCTGTATAGTGACGATTCATGGCCTTTAACACCGGAGTTGAACCACTCTGAAGGGGAATATGCCAGTGCGGACAAAAATTGGATGTAGAGGCAGCCCAATGCAAAAACTCCTCGGAAAGCTCTGTGGGCTCCAGGGAGCTCAAGCGAAAACGCATTGCAGGAAAGGCGTGGCAGAGCATTCGGCAAAGGGAGAAGATGTTGAGCCCCGGACTCAGGTCATGGCCGTACATGCCCACATGAATGCCCGTAATCACCACCTCTCGAATACCTGCACTCTGAACTGTCTTAACCTGCTCCATAACCAATTCAGGCTCAAGACTGCGGCTGGGACCCCGAGTAAAAGGTACGATGCAATAGGCACAAAAGGCATTACAGCCGTCCTGCACCCGCAGAAAGGCGCGAGTGCGCTCCAGCGGTCTGGAGACGCAGAGGGATGATATCCTCTTCACACGCGACATGTCGCACAGATACATGCCCAGACAGCGGGGGGCTGACCAGACATAGTCCGCTATCCGCTCCTTAAAGGCATTGCCAACCATACAGACCTCATCGGAGATATCCAGAATGGCCTGAGGATCCGCCTGAACGAAACAGCCCGTGGCGATAACCCTCGCATTTGAATGCTTCAAAGCCCTTCTTAAGGCCTGCCTGGACTGAAAGGCCGCCTTGGCGGTGACTGCACAGGTGTTGATCAGGTAGGCATCCGCCTCTTCATGAAAGTCCACGACCTGCGCTCCACGGCCCAATAACAGCTCTGCTATGGCATCTGTTTCAAACTGATTTACCTTGCAGCCCAGGGTATAGACACCTATCCGCATATCTCACCGCCGCCCAACACCTGTTCCCCCCTGTAAAAAACTGCAAATTGGCCGGGTGTGACAGCCATAACCGGTTCATCGAATAACACCGTTATTTCATGGGAATCTGCCGGTTCCAGCCTGGCTGACACCCCTTTATGTCTATAACGCAAGCGCACCTCACATGGCATGGAAACGGCTTCCTCAAATGAGACCAGCCAGTTTATACTGCGCACCACACAGAAACCGCGCATCAAATCCTCTTTTTTCCCCACTATCACTCTGTTTGTAGCCGCCTCTATCGCCAGGACATAATAAGGTGTTGCATCAGGGATACCAAGACCATGTCTCTGACCGATGGTATAGCCGGCTATACCCGAATGCCTTCCGAGGACTACTCCGTCAGCGGTCACCACATCCCCGGGCTGAAACGCAAAGACCGCGGCCCTCGACATCAGAAATTCACGATAATCCCCTGAAATAAAACACACATCCTGGCTTTCCAGCGAGACCACCCCTTCTATGCCATGAAACACAGCCAATTCACGCACCTGTTGTTTGGTAAGATTTCCAAGGGGAAAGATGGTGTTGTCCAGGAACTCAATGGGCACCTGATGGAGAAAATAGGACTGGTCCTTTTGTAAATCCACGCCCTTCATCAATCTTTTATGCATACCGCCGTCCAAGAGCCTGGCATAATGGCCGGTTGCAAAACAGCCCAGACCAAGCTCTTTACGAAGTCTATCGCCAAGCCTGAATTTTACCAGGGCATTACAGCGCACACATGGATTTGGCGTAAGGCCTGCTGCATAGTTCTGAATCAGATAATCCACTACATCTTTTTGAAACACCGCATCAACATTCAAAACATGCAGTCTTACTCCCAAAAGGGCAGCCAGTTCACGGGCCTTTTCAACACCGGCAGGGGATATCTCCATATGAAACGCCTCTACATGCCAATGGGCTGCTTTCAGCAAAATGACGGCGGCGGCGCTGTCCACACCACCGCTCAAGGCCACCAATACAGAGCGTTTATTGTTGGAATGCAAGGAATGAAAAAGAAAGGGTCAGGCCAGGATCTTTTCCTTGGCAAAACGTATCTCCATGGCCCTGACAGGGCAGATCATGAGACACATACCGCATGCTGTACATTTCCTGGGATCGAAAAGCACGCGAAATGTCCTTGGCTCAATGCTCAAGGCCTGCGTCGGACACATGCCGGTACATGCCCCGCACTGAATGCAGGTCTCGTCATTTCTGCGTATTTCCCGGGCTACAGGCGTGACCACCACACCCTGAGCCTTCAAATAGGCAAGCCCCTTGCTCATTTCCTTTTTTGGCCCCGATATCTCCAGCACCATCAATCCCTCGCGGCCAGGAAATATCTCGGCTTTTAGAATGTTAAAATCCAAAGAAAAATCACGGCTTAGCCTGCACACTATAGGTTTATCGGTGATGCTGTTGGGAAAGCGCAACACAAGCATTCTCTTGTCCATATCAGAATCCTCTATGACGTATCAGTTCAACTCTTCTTGTATTCATGCCAGAGATTCATCACCCGTCTGATGTATTCCTGAGTCTCTGGAATAGACGGCACGCCTGCGGCCTTCTCCACAGTGGCAGGACCGGCATTGTAGGCCGCCAGGGCCAGGGTTACATTGCCGTTGAAACGATCCAGCATCTGTTTCAGATACTGGGCACCTCCCCATATATTGTAATGGGGATTGCGCGGATTGGAGATCAGGAGATCGGCGGCAGTACCAGGCATCAACTGCATCAGGCCGATAGCGCCCTTGGGAGACACTGCATCCATAATCCCTGCCGATTCCGCTGCAATAACCGCCTTTATAAGGGCAGGGTCCAGGGAATGGGCTCGCGCCGCCGCAAGAATGGTGTTTTCATAATCCAGGATACGCCTCTGTATCTCCTTGGCATTGGGCTGTCTTCTGGAGGGACCAGATGCACGCACCACAAAGGTGTTGGAATAACCCTTGATGACCATGGGTTTATAACGGGAATCGGTGGGCACGTTGGTAAAGTGTATCACACCCTTTGCATCCGTGAATGTGTAGATGCCGCCAGCGGACACAACTGCCGGTGCCAGCCAGCCTGCCATACAACACGCTGCAATGAGCAGAAATCTTATCAACATATACAAATTCCTCACTGGGCCAAGACATGGTTTATCTGTCATTTTTTCGACAGTTTTTCCCAATCACTCAAAAATTTGGCCAGACCGATGTCTGTAAGCGGATGGTGAGCCAGCTGAGCGATGACCTTGTATGGAATCGTTGCAATATCAGCGCCAATCTTGGCCGCATGAAGAATATGCACCGGATTTCGAACGCTTGCCACTATGACGCGAGTGTCTATGGCATAATTGTCGTAAATCGTCACGATGTCATCGACCAATGCCATGCCGTCCTGAGAGATATCATCCAGCCTGCCCACAAACGGACTTACATATGTAGCCCCTGCCTTGGCCGCCAACAGGGCCTGAAGCGGTGAAAACACCAGGGTTACATTGGTCTTGATACCCAGCTGGGAGAGCTCTTTAGCGGCCTTCAGCCCCTCTGTGGTCATGGGTATCTTGACCACCACATTTAAGGCGATCTCCGCCAGCTCCCGGGCCTCCCTTATCATTTCAGGCGCGGTAGTGGCGATTACCTCGGCGCTTACAGGCCCGCTCACCAGTTCGCATATCTCACGGATACGTGTCTTGAAGTCACATCCCTCTTTGGCGACAAGGGATGGATTTGTTGTGACGCCATCCACCAATCCCAGTTCAGCGGCCTTTTTTATCTCATCAAGGTTTGCGGTATCTATAAAAAAATCCATATATCCCTCCTTTACAGAATGTTTCAATATACAGGCTTTATGGCTGTTTTGCATCAATTACTTTTCCATGTCGGCCCAATTCTCGCCCCACGAGACATTCACCTTCAGGGGGATTCCCAGATCATAAACCCCTTCCATAATCGAACAGACCCGTTGGGCCAATTCCTGCACCGAGGCACGGGATGCCTCGAAGATCAATTCATCATGCACCTGAAGCAAGGGGAAAAGCAGAACGCCTGAATCCCGTATCCAACGGGATATCCCGATCATGGCGAGCTTTATTATATCGGCTGAACTCCCCTGAATGGGCATATTTATGGCCATACGCTCGGCAGCTTCCCTAACTGCTTTATTTTTATTATGTATTTCAGGCAGATATCTTCTCCTGCCGAGAATGGTGGTCACATATCCATATTCCCTCACCTGCTCTATGGTCCTTTGCATGTAACCTCTGACACCCTGATATCTTGCAAAATAGCGCTCTATAAAATCATTCGCCTCTTTCTGGCTTATGCCCACACTCTTAGCCAGACCGAAGGGACTCATGCCATATACAATGCCGAAATTCACGGTCTTGGCCAGACGCCGCATATCCGGTGTCACATCTTCAATGCGGACGCCGAATACCTCTGATGCGGTATAGGAATGTATATCCAGGCCCTTCCTGAAGGCATTCAGCAACGCCTCATCCTGAGAATAATAGGCCAGGACACGCAGGTCAATCTGGGAATAATCAGCTGAAAGCAGGTAATATGGGGTTTCGGCTATGAACAGCCTCCGTATCTTTCTACCCTCCTCGGTTCTTATGGGGATATTCTGCAGATTTGGATTGCTCGAAGAGAGTCTTCCAGTGGTTGTAACGGTCTGATTGAACGATGTATGAATGCGATGCGTCTCTGGATTTATTTCTTTCTGGATACCATCAATATATGTTGATTTTAATTTTGTGAGATTTCTGTATTGCAAAATCAGATCCGGCAGCGGATGCACCTGCGCCAGTTCCGTAAGCACCTCATTATCTGTGGAATATCCTGTTTTTTTTGCGGTCTTTTTCAGTTGAGGCAGGCCCAGTTTATCAAACAATATCTCTGCCAGCTGCTTTGTGGAATTTATATTGAAATTAACGCCTGCCGCAGAATAAATATCGGTTTCAAGTTCATAAATTTTATTGGTGAAATATATATTCAATCGTTGCATTTCATTCGTATCTATTTTTACTCCTCTTTTCTCCATATCTGCCAATATATAGACAATTGGCATTTCTATCTCAAAAAATAATCGCCACAATTCCTTCTCTTTTAGTTCTGTCTTGAATACATCGAATAATCTTTTTAAGAATTTCACTTTTTTACACTGCAAATCAACTTTAGATATTTTTTGTAAGTTTTTATTTTTCGCATCGAATAAATCATTATTTTTTTTATTCAGTAGATAAGCTGCTATTTGGACATCAAATACATTATCAAAAATAGGAAAGCTTTCATTAGAATAAGCAAGTAATTGTTGTTTTAAATTATATACTATTTTAGTGATAGTTTTCTTCTTAAATAACTCGATTATCTTCTCAAAGAAGATTTTTTTGGCCTCCAAATTCATAGAATTCTGTGTTAATATATCATCATTACTTAATTGATAATATATTAATCTCGAATGACCATCATATAGCATCACACTGTTGATATAAAAAACATGATTGGGCAGATTCGATATGTCCATCTCCAAAAATATGGAATCCGTTTCTTCAATTACATCCAGTTCTGCCGAAAATTCCTGAATGGTTGCAGTCTCATGGACGTCACAATCACAATCTTCATCGGGGAGACCTGTTGTTTCCTTTTCAATAACCGTGGGTTCCTCCTGCTTGACATGCCGGACGGTCTCGATTTTTCCATGCATGTTTTTCAGCAAACTGTGCAATTCGAACCGCTTAAAAAGCCCCTCCAGTCTGGCTTCATCCATGGGTCTCAATCTGAAATCCTCTATGGTATAAGAGAGGGGCACTTCTGCATTTAACTCTATGAGACGTTTCCAGAGCGGAATCATCTCTTTGTTGCTCAAGATTTTGTCCCTTGTCTTTGAAGGCAGCTCATTCAGTTTTTGCATCAGGTTCTCCAGGCTGCCGTATCTGCGCATCAGTTCCAGGGCTGTCTTCATACCTATCCCCGGCACACCTGGTATATTGTCGGCGCTATCGCCTGCGAGCGCCAGTACATCTGCAAAGACCGGCGGCTCTATCCCTAACTCATCCTTGACAGATTCAGGTGTCGAATATTCATCCTTCATGGGGTCCCAAATGTTCACATGGGGTGAAAGCAGCTGCGTAAAGTCCTTGTCTCCGGATATGATCAGGATGTCGGCCTGACCCTGCATATCATTCACGATGGATGCAATGACATCATCCGCCTCATACCCCTCCAATTCTATCTGGGATATCCCCATTGCGCTCATGATCTCTTTTACATGGGGTAGTTGCATGCCGATCTCTTCGGGCATGGGGGGTCTGTTGGCCTTGTAATCCGAATAAAGCTCATGTCTGAAATTCTTACCCTTTACATCCCATACAGCCGCCATATAGGCCGGTCTTTTTTCTCTCAGGACACGCAGCAACATATTGGTCACTCCGTAAATGACTCGCGTGGGCAGACCATCTTGAGTGGTCAAATTGGCCTTGATGGCATAGAAGGCGCGATATGGATAGGGGCTGGCATCTACGAGCAACAGCAGCGGACGGTCGGCTGTCATATGACCTACTCTCTTCAGGCACAAAAAAATTGACTTTTATGCCAAGATTCATTATGTTTTTTCAAAATATATGCCTAATCGGAGAAATACTTTTGCCTCTCTAAAAACGATTCGTTACAAAACCGGCAAAAATTCTCCACTTTAATACGGCAAAGTAACTTAAAGGGGGCTTTCATGTCAACCGTAGTCGTAATCGGCAGCCAATGGGGGGATGAGGGTAAGGGCAAGATCGTCGATCTCCTCACAGAATACGCTCATGTCGTAGTCAGATTCCAGGGTGGGAATAATGCAGGGCACACCCTGGTGGTAAACGGCGACAAATTCATCTTTCACCTCATTCCATCCGGTATTCTATATGAAGACAAGCTCTGTCTCATAGGAAACGGTGTGGTGCTGGATCCTGCCGTGCTCCTGGAAGAGATAGACACACTGGCTCAAAGCGGCAGGCAAATCACCCCTGATCGCCTGAAGATCAGCGAGATGACCCACATTATCATGCCTTATCACAGGTTACTGGATCACGCACGAGAGGCAGCCAAATCGGGGACCAAAAAGATCGGCACCACAGGACGAGGCATAGGACCCTGTTATGAAGACAAAATGGCCCGCACAGGCATTAGGGCAGTTGATTTTCTGGATGCATCCCTTCTCAAGGAAAAGATTCAGGAGGCTCTAAAGGAAAAAAACGCCCTGTTCAAACACTTCGGCGTCGATATCATGAATGCGGGTGATGTTTACTCCGAATACATGAATTATGCGGACAGACTTGCCCCATACATAACGGACATCACCGCCATTTTGCACCAGGCGCAGCGCAATGGCGAAAACATCCTTTGTGAGGGCGCCCAGGGTACACTTCTCGACATAGATCACGGCACCTACCCCTATGTTACCTCCTCCAATACAGTGGCAGGTGCTGCCTGCACAGGTGCCGGAATCGGGCCTACACGCATCGATTACGTGCTCGGCATCTGCAAGGCATACACCACTCGAGTGGGCGGAGGACCTTTCCCCACAGAACTCTTTGATGAGGTAGGCGACATCATACAAAAAAACGGGCACGAATTTGGTGCCACCACCGGCAGGCGCAGACGCTGCGGCTGGCTGGATGCGGTGGCACTCAAAAACTCGGTCTATACCAATGGAATAGACGGTCTGGCCATCACCAAGCTGGATGTATTAAGCGGCCTTGAAACAGTAAAAATCTGCAATGAATACCAATATAACGGCCAAAGATACCACTCCATGCCCAAAAGCATGGAAAAACTCACCGCCATTCAGCCCCTGTACAAAAACCTGGCAGGCTGGACAGAAGACCTCACTACTATTCGCAGCTATGAAGACCTGCCCCCAAAAACCAGACAATATCTAAAAGAGATAGAAGACCTGGCCGAGACACCCCTGGCCGTAATATCCGTAGGACCTGGCCGGGAGCAGACACTGCTTTTGAGGAATCCCTTTGAAAGCGCGAAGAAATGACATCTCAAAAGGGGAATGGCTGAACTGGCGCTGGCAGTTTGGGCATCGCATAAAGGATGCCCAGGCTGCCGCTCGGCAACTGCCATTAAACACGGCAGAAGTGGCGGAGCTGTCAGCTACTGCCGGCCATTATTCTTTTGCCATAACACCCTACTATCTCTCTCTGATAGACTGGTCAAATCCGGCAGATCCCATCAAAAGACAATGTATTCCCACTCAAAAGGAGCTCACCTTCACGCTGCCGGATTCTGAGGAGGATCCACTATGTGAAGGTAACTATACTCACTTGGCAGGGTTGATACATCGCTATGAAGATAGGGCATTGCTGCTGACCTCTTCTCGATGTGCAGTCTATTGCAGGCACTGCAACCGCAAAAGATTCTGGGGCAAGGTGACACGGCCTTCGTTTTTACAAAACTGGCCAAATATCCTACACTATCTGCAAGAACACCCTCATATACGGGAGGTCATTCTTTCAGGGGGGGATCCACTGATACTTCGCACAGATCTCCTGGAATATCTGTTGAAATCGGTAAGGGAAGTCAAGCACATCGAGATCATTCGCATCGGAACCCGTGTTCCAGTGGTGATGCCCATGCGCATCACGGAAAACCTGTGCAGGATGCTGGAACGTTATCGACCCATGTGGATCAATACCCAATTCAATCACGCGCAGGAGATCACTCAAGAAGCGGCCAGGGCCTGCGACAGGCTGCTGAAGGCCGGAATCCCTCTTTCCAATCAGACAGTCTTACTCAAGGGCATAAACGACAACCTCAATGCCTTAAAAGAACTCTTTCAAGGCCTGCAACGCATCATGGTCAGGCCATACTATCTCTTTCAATGTGAGGCGGTAAAGGGAGCGGATCACTTTCGAACCCCGCTTGAGACTGGTATTAATATCATGGAACAGCTATGGTGCCGCACCGGCGGGCTTTGCCTGCCTGAACTGGTTGCGGATCTGCCCAAGGGATATGGCAAGGCAAGGTTACTTCCGTCACACATGCTATCCAAGGCTGAAAACAGGGCGGAGTTTCGGACATTCGAGGGGAAAACAGTAAGTTGCCCTATCTATACAAACCCATGCTGAAAGGAATCCAGAATGAACACCGCGCGTACAGCAAACCAGAGAAAATTTGAGCGCGTAGATGTACAATTATTGCTCAATTATTCAGACGGCGTCAATTTCTACTCAGACACCATCAAGGATATCAGTATAGGCGGCCTACAAATAGAAACCCTGCGCAACCTTGAAAATGGCAAACAACTAATCCTCACACTGCCCACAGTACCGCCCAGCAAGGTAACTGGTGAGGTGGTCTGGTCCAGGAAAAAGGGCATTCGGTATAATTTAGGTATCAAATTCATCGGGCTCAAACTGGAACAGGAGTTGCAAATTAAAGAGATCATCAGGGCACGCGCAATGGTCAATGTCATCCTCTAAAAATCAAACGCCCTTGAAAGGAAAGGCCACCACCTCATCTATAACCCTGGCGTCAGTCAATANCATCACCAACCTATCCACNCCCATTGCCATGCCTGCACANTCTGGAAGCAGTTCAAGGCTGNTCAAAAAGGCAGCAGGCCATGGGTAGGGCCTCCTGCCCNTGGCTGACATCCTTTCCATATCCTCTTGAAATCTTTGTATCTGCTCCTTTACATCGGTCAACTCAGAAAAACCATTGGCCAATTCCAGACCGCCTGCATACAACTCCACCCGTTCCGCCACTCGTATATCCTTGGAAGAACGCCTGGCAAGGGCGGCACACTGCGCTGGATAATCATAAAGGAAAACGGGGCGATTCATCAAAAGATGAGGCTCCACCTTTTCAACCATGTCCAGGTCAAATCTGTCTGCATCGTAATTCGCCACCGGATCCCAGCCCGCCCATTGAATAAAGGCCTCCTGCACTGAAATCCGATAAAAAGGCCTGTCCAGTCGAATTTTCATGCCGCCATACTCAATCACCGGCCAATTACCGGCTACCTTAGCCGCATTACGCAGCAATTCCTCGCAACACTCCATCAACCAGACATAATCCTTGTACACCGAATACCACTCCAGAAGGGTGAACTCGGTCAGATGTTTTGTCCCGCATTCATTTTTACGAAAGGCTGGAGTGATCTGAAAGATATGTTCAAACCCCTTGGCCAAGAGCCTTTTGAGATTCAATTCAGGAGAGGTGATCAGATAAAGTGAGTCCCCCTTCCCTAACGGCACCTCAATGGCCTCTATATAAGGTTCCGGCGCCAGAGTGGATACCAGCACCGGAGTCTGAACCTCCAGAAACTCACGCGAGATGAAAAAATTACGAACAGCCTGAAGAATCAGGGCCCGCTGACGCAATCTCTGCATTCACGGATTATCTTTTTACACGTTCCACATACTCGCCGGTTCGAGTGTCTATCTTCAAGACCTCACCTTCCTCGATAAAAAGGGGCACCTGAATCACATAGCCTGTCTCCAGCGTGGCAGGCTTTGTAGCGCCGGTGGCAGTATCTCCACGCACACCAGGATCAGACTTGGTGACCTGAAGCTCAACAAAGATGGGAAGCGTGATGTCGATGGGGGTGGAGTCAAAAAACAACACCGTGACCTCCATGTTTTCCTTCAAAAAATTCTTGGCCTCACCCACCTGTTCCTCGGTCAGAGCGACCTGTTCATACTTCTGGGTATCCATGAAATGAAATCCGTCGCCATCTTTATAAAGAAATTGCATCTTGACCTCGTCCAGATTAGCGGGATCGAATTTCTCACCAGACCGGTATGTCCTGTCCATAGTGTAACCGGTCATCATGTTTTTGAGTTTGCATCTATAAAGGGCCTGGCCCTTCCCTGGTTTGGAAAACTGAAAATCTGTGACGATGTATGGATTTCCGTCTATGACTATTTTGAGACCCTTTCTCAGGTCTGATGAATCGTACATTACCTTCTTCTCCTGGGGTTAAAATGGATTTTCTTTCTCGAAAAAAACGGCAGGACACCGAATTTCACAGGCCCTTTTTATATCAAATTGCCAAACTGATTGCAATGGCAAGAATGATACGATAGACTCCAAAGATAAACATTCCGTGCCTTGTCAGGTATAGTAAAAATGCCTTGACAGCCACCCATGCCACAATCCATGACACCAGCACACCTGTCAAGAGGCCACTTACGCCGCTTACCTGCAGAATATCACCGCCATGTTTGTAGAGGTCGTAGAGGGTGGCGGCCCCCAGAGTGGGAAGGGCCAACAAAAAACTGAATTCCGCTGCAGCCTTTGGAGAAAAACCCAACAACATGGCTGCCACCATGGTGATCATGGAACGGCTTGTGCCAGGCCAGAGGGCAAGACATTGAGCGCACCCTATGATCAAGGCGTTTTTGATGTCCATATCCTCCAGAGTCAAAGGCACCCATGCCTTTCTGTTTTTCCTGATGTATTCTACGACTATCATTAAAATACCGCCTGCAACCAGGGCAAAGAGCACTGGATTTATGCCAAAAAGCCTCTCTTTTATCCAATGGCCAAGGAAATAACCCATAATCAGTGCAGGCATTACGGCAATCAAAAGCTGCTGAAGGAGTTTTAATCCCTCTGAATCCCTGCCTAAAACACCATTCCATATGCGCTGAATATAATGTAGATAGATGGAAAATACGGCCAAAAGCGCCCCTGACTGAATCACAATCTCGAAGGCGTCCAATCCTGTCTTGCCGTCATCGGCATTCAGACCCAAGAGATGTGATGTCAGAATGAGATGACCAGTTGAGGATACGGGAAGAAATTCCGTCACACCCTCAACTATTCCTAAAATAATTGCTTCTTTTATATTGATTATCATGCTATTTTATTTTAGAAAAGAATTATATAAAATCAGAAGACTGAAACTTAACACGGAACTATTTGCTTTGCAATTTAAAGCTATCAAGGAGGGCTTAAATCCATGCCGATTTATGTATGGGAAGGCATTAACGCGGCAGGAGAAAAAACCAAGGGAGAGCTGAATGCTGTTGACGGCGCCACCGCCAAGGCAATGCTTCAGAAAAAACGCATCAATGTCACCAAGCTCAAGCCAAAACCCAAAGACATCTCCGAATACATCCCGTTTTTAGCCCCCAAGGTCAAACAAACTGATGTGGTCATCTTCACGCGACAGATGTCCACTCTTATCGACTCCGGTTTGCCTCTTATTCAAGGCCTGGATGCCCTGGCCAGACAGCAGGAAAACCCAAAATTTGCAGAGATCCTTACACAGATCAAGACAGATGTGGAGACCGGCTCCACCTTTGCAGAGGCATTGAAAAAGCACCCCAAGCTCTTCGACCGTCTCTATACCAACATGGTGGCCGCAGGAGAGATGGGCGGCGTATTGGATAGTGTAATGGCAAGACTGGCAGCCTATATGGAAAAGGCCCAGCGGCTTAAGAGAAAGGTAAAGGGTGCCATGACCTATCCAGCTATAGTACTGGGCATCTCCATAGGTGTACTGTCCATCATCTTGATCTTCGTCATACCGGTTTTTGAAAAGATGTTCAAGGAATTCGGACATGCCCTGCCCGCCCCCACGCAGATGGTCATAGATGTCAGCAACTTCGTAAAATCATATATTTTGCTCATTCTACTCCTTTTGGGCGGCCTGGTCTTTCTGTTCAAAAAATATTACAGCACTGAAAAAGGCCGCACTCAGGTGGACCGATTACTGCTGAGGGCCCCCATCTTCGGCCCGCTTTTGCGCAAGGTGGCCGTGGCCAAACTCACTCGAACACTGGGCACTCTGATTGTCAGCGGTGTCCCCATCATAGAGGCGTTGAATGTAGCGGCAGGCACAGCAGGCAACAAGATCGTAGAAAATGCCATTATAAAGGTAAAAACCAGCGTAACCGAGGGTAAAACCATCGCCCAGCCCCTTGAGGAATCCGGTATCTTTCCGGCCATGGTGATTCAGATGATCTCAGTGGGTGAGACCAGCGGCGCCCTGGACAAGATGCTTACAAAGGTGGCAGATTTCTATGATGAAGAGGTGGATACGGCTGTGGATGCCCTGACCAGCATGATAGAGCCATTAATGATAGTATTTTTAGGCGGTACCATAGGCACCATCATCATCGCCATGTATCTACCCATCTTCAAGATGGCAGGGGCAGTAAGCGGCTGATGATATGGGCGCAGCCAGCCAGTTCATTCAAGAGATACACACAGCCAGTACACGGTCTCTTCCTCCATAATCCCGAATGATTCTGGCCTGTCGAGCACAATAAACGCTGGCTGCCTTCAGGGCATTTTTGCCTTGTTTCCAGCCTATTTCGCATAGAATATGGCCGTCCGGCTGCAAAAAAACTGCGGCATTTGAAAGAATGAGCCGCAGGGGCTTCAGGCCGTCTTCATCGGAAAAAAGGGCGAGAGCAGGCTCATAGAGCACCTCTGAAGACAATTCGTTTCGTTCTTCATGGGAGATATAAGGCGGGTTGGCAATAATGAGATGAAACTGTCTGCATGCCTTCAGGCCAGCAAACCAATCGGCGCAGACAAACCTGATGCGGTCACTGACATCATACGTGATGGCATTTTCGTATGCCACATGTAATGCCTCGTAAGAGATATCAGTAGCCACCACATGAGTATTGGGCCTTTCGTGGGCAAGGGCAATGGCTATGGCGCCAGAACCCGTTCCAAGCTCCAGAAGATTTATGCGCCTTTCGTGGGAAAAACGGTCATCGATAATCTGTAAGGCGGTCTCCACCAGGAGTTCAGTCTCAGGCCGGGGGATAAGGGTGGCAGGTGTAACCTTAAACTCCAGAGACCAAAACTCCTTTTTCTCGCGAACATAGGCCAGGGGCTCACCAGAGATGCGGCGTTGAATGCTACTCATATATGCCGTAAGATCCTCTGTTGTGAGCTGATAACCAGAATGGCTGTACAGCCACGGCCGCTCCACTGACAGCACATCACACAGCAATATCTCGGCCTCAAGCCTTGGATTTTCGATGAAAAGATGCCGCGATAAAAGCGGCACCACTTGATTTAAAAGGGTCTTGATGTCAATCGGTTGAGTTGCCTGCAAGGAGAAGCGCCTGCTGATGCATAGCCAAGGCATCTATGATCTCGTCTATGTCGCCATCCATGATGCTGTCTAAACGATAGAGGGTCAAGCCGATGCGATGGTCCGTTACACGGCCTTGGGGAAAATTATAGGTGCGAATACGTCCGCTTCGATCCCCTGTGCCCACCATGCTGCGCCGCTCTTCCGTGATATTGGCAGCCTGTTCCGCTGTCTTCATGTCCAAAAGCCTGGCAGCCAGCACCTTCATGGCCTTGGCCCTGTTTTTGTGCTGTGAACGTTCGTCCTGACACTGCACCACCAGACCAGTTGGGAGATGCGTAATGCGCACAGCGGACTCTGTCTTGTTTACATGCTGGCCGCCGGCTCCGGATGCCCGAAAGACATCTACACGAAGCTCTGAGGGATCTATCTGAATGTCCACCTCATCAGCCTCGGGCAGCACCGCAACCGTTATGGCGGATGTATGAATACGCCCCTGGGCCTCTGTCTCCGGGACCCTTTGCACACGATGGGTGCCTATCTCATACTTCAGACGGCTGTACACCTTGTCGCCTGATATGAGCACGATAATTTCCTTATAACCGCCTATACCTGTGGGACTCTCGCTTAAAATCTCCAATTTCCAGTGTTTACGTTCGGCATATCGGCTGTACATTCGAAAAAGATCGGCAGCGAAAAGGGCTGCCTCTTCTCCACCGGTGCCAGCCCGTATCTCAAGGATGGTATTTTTCTCGTCCCGTGCATCCTTGGGCAAAAGCAGCAGTTTGAGCCTTTGTTCAACATCCCTTTTCTTCTGTTCAAGCTCTCTTGCTTCCGACTCGGCCATTTCCTTTATGTCTGCATCCGCATCGTTACAAAGGAGCCTTGCATCTTCTATCTGTGACGATATGTCCTTGTATTCCCGATAGGCGTTGACTATGGGCTGCAAATCGGCGTGTTCCTTGGCCACCTGCTGAAACCGTTTGGTATCCTGCAAGGTGTCAGGATTGCCCAGCTCAGCCTCAAGAGACAAAAATTTTTCTTCTATTTCCTGTAATCTGGTAAACATCAGAAGGAGTTAAGGCCTAAAAAAGTGGCTAATGAGATGATTGAAAGCTGGATTCCAGCTTCAAAACACGGGACAATGATTCCATCGCAATCTGAACCTGTTCATCGGACGGAACGCGAGTCGTCAGACGCTGCATAATAAGTCCAGGCATTAAAAGCCCTTTAATCAACCATTGAAACGGCTTGAGCCCTGCATCTGTCTTCAGCCCAACGGAAAATTTTATGATCTCGTACGAGATACCGGCTATTGGAAACATCAACAAGATTTTAACGACAATTGAGAAGGGGATTTCCATCCATCTGGAAGCGAGATGGGGTAAAAGCGGCAAAACAAGTGTAAACACCAGTATGCTCACCAGCAGCAACACCATAAGAAATGCCGTGCCGCATCTCGCATGAAGCGTGTCGTAATCCCTCGCATTTTCAACTACCAGGGCCTTACCGGCCTCATAGACATGGATGGCCTTATGTTCAGCACCGTGATATTCAAACACCCTGCGAATCTCAGGCATGAAACCGATAGCCGATATGTAAATCACAAAAAGGGATATCTTGATTGCACCGTCAATGGCATGAAACCACACTGAATCCAGGCCATTGTTCAAGCTCATGGCGCTCAGTACACCCATACTTGCCAAGTGGGGTAATGCTACAAAAAACAACAACCCAAGGCCGATAGATGCCAATATGGTAAGTGCTATAGTCCAACTGGAGATAGGCTGGGCATCGCTTTCAGCCGTAGCAGAGGATTCCTCCGCCGCCACCTGGGCTGAAAAATTCAGTGCCTGTAAACCATTGACCAGGGATTCCATCATAACCACCACTCCACGCAGAAACGGCCATTTTAACCATGGCATTCTCTGCGTAAAGGAAGACCACTTGTCTTCCTTTACAGCTATGGTACCGTCACTGCGCCTCACCACCACACTCAGGGCGTTTGGAGAACGCATCATCACACCCTCCAGCACGGCCTGACCGCCCACATTCATAGAAGCCCCTAATAACCCGAACATGGTCAGAGGCGCTGCCAGCAGTATGGTGGGAATAGCCCTATTTTTTAAGGACATTCGCATACTTCTTCTGGAATTTCTCAACACGGCCGGCCGTATCAATCAGTTTTTGTTGACCGGTAAAAAATGGATGGCACTTGGAGCAGATTTCCACACGGATTTCAGAAATGGTGGAACCCACCTCAAATTCATTGCCGCACGCGCAGCGGACCTTTACCTGCTGATACTTGGGATGTATGCCTTCTTTCATGATTACCTCCTGGTTTATTGATTAGCTATTTTCCAAACAAAAAATAAAATCACTTTTATGGCATTAAGTCAAGTGCGTTCCATATAAGTCAAACAATCTATCTATTCATATTCCCCAGAAACTCTTCGTTGTTTTTTGTACCCTGCATCTTGTTCAACAGAAACTCCATGCTGTCTATGGGATTCAAAGGCGACAACAGTTTGCGCAGTATCCAGACCTTGTTCAGAACATCTTTGGGCATCAACAGGTCTTCTTTTCGCGTCCCTGACAGATTGATATCTATGGCAGGGAAGATACGTTTGTCTGCCAGTTTTCTGTCGAGATGTATCTCCATGTTACCAGTGCCCTTAAATTCTTCAAAAATCACCTCATCCATACGGCTTCCGGTATCGATGAGGGCGGTGGCTATGATCGTCAAACTGCCGCCTTCTTCTATGTTTCTGGCTGCCCCGAAAAACCGTTTCGGCCTCTGCAAGGCATTGGCATCCACACCACCTGAAAGTATCTTGCCGCTGGGAGGCACTACTGTGTTGTAGGCGCGCGCCAGACGCGTGATGCTGTCCAGCAATATGACCACATCCCTCTTGTGCTCCACGAGACGCTTGGCCTTTTCAATGACCATCTCCGAAACCTGAATATGCCTTTGAGCCGGCTCATCGAAGGTGGAGCTGACCACCTCCGCCCTGACCATTCTCTGCATGTCGGTGACTTCTTCTGGTCTTTCATCGATAAGCAGCACGATCAAAACTGCTTCCGGATGGTTAGTGGCTATGCTGTTTGCAATGTTCTGAAGCAGCATGGTCTTGCCTGTGCGCGGAGGGGCGACGATCAGGCCTCGCTGGCCTTTCCCGATGGGTGTCAGAAGATCGATGACGCGAGCTGAATAGTTGTCGCTTTCAGTCTCAAGCATAAACTTCTTGTCAGGATACAGCGGGGTAAGATCATCAAAGATGATACGGTTTATCGCCTTGTCAACCGTATCGTAATTGACTGTCTCGACCTTCAACAGGGCAAAATATCGCTCCCCTTCCTTGGGGGATCGAATCTGGCCTGAAATAGTGTCCCCTGTATTCAGATTGAAACGGCGTATCTGCGACGGCGAGACATATATGTCATCAGGCCCAGGCAGATAGCTATAATCTGGACTCCTTAAAAAGCCAAAACCGTCCTGCAAGACCTCCAGCACACCCTCGCCGCAGACCCCGCCGTTTCCATCTGTCATGGCCTTGAGTATGGCGAAGATGAGCTCCTGTTTACGAAGGGAGCCTGGGGCTTCAACACCCAATTCCTTGGCCATGGCATGTAACTCGGCTATGGTCTTTTTCTTGAGTGTGCCTATATGCAAAATGGTCTTGGAGGAATCAGAAAGGTCGTAATGGGACAAGGCTTCAGCTATGTCCTCTGCATTGGGCATGTTTTGTTCTTTTTTCCTTCTGGGCATGATAAAACTATCCTTGACACGATGTGATAAATGAATAAAAAAGGGAATATTTATTGGAAAACAACATTGAAACCTTAAAATGAGGATTCAGAAATTTCTATAGGATTTGACGTGCGGAACTCTGAATTGATTTTCCGTTAACATAGCGAACAACAAGCGGTGTTGTCAAGAGAAAAGAACGGCTTGACATGGAAAATGGTTTTTATTAGATAGTCCAAGGACATTTCGATAATTTCAAAAACAAAAAATAGATGTAGGCTCCAAAATAAAACAATTTTGGGAACCTCTCTACAATCAGGAGGCAATTAGTATGTCGGTAAAAGAATGGATGGCCCCCGACCCCATAACCGTGGATGAAAACACCTCTATCATGAAGGTCAGCCAACTCATGAAAGAGCATGGAATAAGGCGTGTACCCGTTCTGAAGGACGGGAAACTGGTGGGAATAGTCACCGACCGCGACATAAAAGAAGCTGCGCCATCAAAGGCCACCTCTCTGGATGTCCATGAGCTCTATTATCTGCTCTCGGAGATCAAGGTAAAGGATATCATGACACCCAACCCGCTGACCTTGCGTGATGATGATTCAGTGGAAAAGGCAGCGGCCATCATGCTGGAAAACCGCATATCGGGCCTGCCAGTGGTGGACGCAGATGGAAAAATCGTGGGCATGATCACGCAGACCGATATTTTCAAGGTGCTGATCAGCATAACAGGTATATATAGAGCCCCGATTCAGCTGGCCTGTGACATAGAAGACAAACCAGGCACCTTGAACCAGTTACTTAATTTTCTGCGAGGCTACGACGCCAGGGTTATAAGCGTATTGACCTGCCAGGACCACGTCTCTCCCGACAGGAAGGAGGTCTATATCCGCATAAAGGATATGGATGACACCCAGCTCAACAACATGGTCAACGCACTCAAAAAAGAATATAAGGTACTGTATGTCAATAAGGAATATATAACTGATATTCCGAGAAAATCCGCCAAACTATAATCCCCGGATTCCGCTATTGAATTTAAGTGCCGCCTGCCACACATCACCGCCCTGGAGGGTGGTTATGTGTGGCGCAGTTACAACTTCCTGTTTCAATTTGACCAGGACGGTAATTTCAATAACTCGTTCGCCGGAGACGTCTTAAGAGGCGAATTATCCTTTGCCGCGCCGGTAGAAGGGACTATTGAGCCGCCCTCCTCGTCAACGGTATCGAACTCCTCGCCTGGAGCGGTGGTAGTTGTCGGCAGATCGTTTTCATTCATGGCCACCCATCTGGCATCACGCCCGCTGCTTTCAGACTCCGGCAGAATGCGCCCGGTATTTTTATCTATGGCCACAAGCACCACTCCGGCAGGCATATCGAACTCCTTCTTTTTGAGCTCTGGCTTTGTAATCTCCATGAAGGAAGTCCATACCGGACAGGACACATGTCCGCCGGTCTCAAGCCTGCCCAGACTTTTCTGGTCCTCCCTGCCTATCCAGACCCCTGCCACCACCTCAGGGCTGAACCCTACAAACAGTGCATCTTTGTAGTTATCCGTAGTGCCTGTCTTGCCTGCCACGGATATTTTCAGGGCCTTTGCAGCAGAGCCGGTCCCCTCCTGCACCACTGACTCCAGAAGATTGACCATCTGATATGCGGTTACAGGGCTGATGGTGTCTGTTATTACCTCAGGGCTGTACCGCTCCAGCAAACGGTTGTCTTTGTCCCGTATCTCCTTGATAAAATGGGGTTTGAACCTCTTGCCGAGCAAAGGAAAATTACTGTATGCCTGTACCAATTCTATGAGCGGAATGGCGGTTGACCCCAGTGCAATGGAAAGATTCGGGGCCAATGGAGACTCGATTCCCAGCCTGGCCGCCATTTTATGGATCTCTTTATAACCCAGCATACTTGCAATCTTTACAGAAATGATATTGCGGGAAAGCGTGATGGCGGTCCTGACTGTGATGGGACCCATATAGGTATTGTCAAAATTTTCCGGCGTCCAGGGATGATTTCTGTCAGCCCCACCAAGGGTGATGGGTTCATCCACCAGAATACTGTTGGGATATATGACACGTTTTTCCAGGGCCGCGGCATAGACTATGGGCTTGAAGGATGAACCCGGCTGCACCCGGCCCTGAGTGGCATAATTGAACTGGGATGAGGCAAAATTCCTGCCACCCACCATTGCCTTGATCTCACCGGTTTCAAGTTCCATGGCAAGGATGGCACCCTGAATGCTATGGGCCAGCTCCGCATCCTTGGGATGACGCTTTATTACTGCATCCAGACCGGCCTGAAGGGAGTCGAAGGCACGCTGCTGCCAATCCCGCCTCAAGGTGGTCACTATGGTAAAACCCTCTGTCAGCAACCTCTTTTGGCCGTATTTGGCCTCCATCTCTCGTCTGACCTCTGATATAAAATACTCCACTCCATCTGGAAGATTCAAATTTTCCGGGCGGAGTATAATGGGCAGCCTGGCTGCTATATCAGCATCCTCCGATGTGATGAAACCCTCTTCGACCATGCGGCGCAATACATAAAGCTGCCTCTTTTTAGTCTGTTCCGTGTGCTTGAAGGGGTTATAGCGGCTGGGGGCCTGGGGAAGACCGGCCAGAATGGCTGCCTCAGCCAGATTCAGCTCCTCCACATGCTTACCGAAATAGGTCCGTGAAGCAGCCTCTATGCCGTATGCCTGCTGCCCGAAAAATATATGATTGAGATAGATGGTAATGATTTCATCCTTTGAAAGGTAGGAATCTATCTGCCATGCCAGTATGGCCTCTTTGATCTTGCGTTCCAGACTCTTTTCCGGAGTCAAAAGCAGGGCCCGAGTCAACTGCTGGGTTATGGTGCTTGCTCCTTGCACCACTCCGCCCGCCTCAAAATTTTTGAACATGGCCCTCAGGACACCAGTCCAGTCAATTCCGGGATGTTCATAAAATCTGGCGTCTTCCGCTGCCAAAAAGGCCTTTATAACAATATCCGGAATACGTTCTCTGGGCACAACCCAGCGTTTTTCCTCATACCAATAGGCAAGAGGCTGCATGTCCTGATCCAGAACAGTTGTGGCGACAGGAGGACGATAGGCCTTAAGACTGGAGATGTCGGGCAGATCCAACATCAGATAACCTATGGTCAGGGCGCCTGCAGTGATGACAACCAATAAGAAGGCGATTACAATGACAGCCAGAATGAGCCCATGGCCTCTTTTCCCAGAACTGTCTTGGGATTGTTTTTTATTTTCCTTTGACATAATGCCAGTGCAATCTAATCTCATTCAAGATTTTTTTCAAGAATCAACCCATGCCCTTTTCCGCCTTTACCCTTGACAATTGCATGGTATAAGGTTAATAAAACGGGACTTTTGAAGAACTTGACAATAAATTATATAATTGTTGTCACATTACCTTCATAACAGGTTTATAAAATGGCTTCTCGTCCCCTTTGAAGGGACAAAAGGCGAAGGAAGCCGCTCAATGCAATACAATGTAGAGGTCACAGGTATAATGAAAACAGATCCAACCAAGATCAGAAACATCGGCATCAGCGCCCACATAGACGCTGGCAAAACCACCCTTACTGAAAGGGTACTTTTCTACACTCGACGCATTCACGCCATTCATGATGTGAAGGGCAAAGACGGAGTCGGCGCCACCATGGACTTCATGGAACTGGAAAAGGAACGCGGTATCACCATCACATCTGCGGCCACATATTGTGAATGGGCTGGACATGAAATAAATATCATCGACACCCCAGGCCACGTGGACTTTACCATTGAAGTGGAACGTTCCCTGCGCGTGCTGGACGGCGCCATTTTGGTGTTGTGTTCGGTGGGAGGCGTTCAGTCCCAGTCCATAACCGTTGACAGGCAGATGGCCAGATACAAGGTTCCATGCCTTGCCTTTGTCAATAAATGCGACAGAAGCGGCGCCAATCCCATGAAGGTCGTGACCCAGCTCAGGGAAAAACTCAATCACAATGCAGTGGCTATGCAGCTTCCCATCGGGCTTGAATCCAATCTGGAAGGCGTAGTAAACTTGATAGACATGAAGGCCTATTATTTCGACGGCCCCAATGGAGAAACCATTCGCATCGAGGAAATACCTGCAAATCTCATGGAACAGGCCGCATCCCTGAGAGAAACCTTGATAGATGCGGCATCCATGTTCTCAGATGCATTGATGGAGGCTGCTCTGGAAGGCAATGTCACCCCTGAACTCATCATAGAGGCGGTCAGGGCCGGCACCCTCAAAAGACAGCTCACTCCGGTTTTTATGGGCTCAGCCTATAAAAATAAAGGTGTTCAGCTCCTTTTGAATGCTGTGGTGGATTTTCTGCCGGCTCCGGAAGAGGTGGAAAACGTCGCCCTCGACATGCAGAGGGATGAAGCCCCTGTAATCCTGGAATCCGATATATCCAAACCGCTTGTGGCACTGGCATTCAAGCTGGAGGAAGGGCGTTTCGGCCAATTAACCTATATTCGAGTCTATCAGGGCAATCTGGCCAAGGGTGATACAGTGGTCAACAACCGTACAGGAAAGAAAATAAAGATAGGCCGCGTCGTCCGAATGCATGCAGACCAGATGGAGGACATCGACGCCATCCCCGCAGGTTATATCGGTGCCATCTTCGGCGTGGACTGTGCATCAGGCGATACCTTCACATCCCCAGACATTCAATACACCATGACCTCCATGCATGTCCCTGAACCGGTCATATCGCTCTCCATTGTCCCGAAAGACAACCAGGCCCAGATAAACATGTCCAAGGCCCTTTCCCGCTTCACCAAGGAAGACCCAACATTCAGGACATTTGTCAACCACGAAACAGGTGAAACCATAATAGCCGGTATGGGAGAACTTCACCTGGAGGTCTATATCGAACGCATGAAGCGTGAGTATAATGCCGAAGTGACCACTGGTATGCCTCAAGTCGCCTATCGAGAGACCATAACACAGCGTGGTGACTTCAATTACACACACAAAAAACAGACGGGCGGCGCCGGCCAGTTCGGTCGTGTGGCTGGTTATATGGAACCCATAGAGAATGAAGAGTTCGTCTTTGACAACCAGATTGTAGGCGGCTCCATCCCCACCGAATACATCCCATCCTGTGAAAAGGGATTCAGAAGCAGCCTCGAAAAAGGCCCGCTGCTGGGCTTTCCTGTCACAGGCATCAAGATAACGATAAACGACGGTCAATCTCATGCCGTCGATTCATCGGATATGGCATTTCAGGCCGCTGCAAGAGGCGCTTTCAAAGAGGGTTACTCAAAGGCAAAGCCAATAATCCTTGAGCCCATAATGAAAGTAGCCGTTGAAACACCTACGGAATTTCAGGGCGCTGTTATGGGGTCACTGAACCAGAGACGCGGCATGATCCTTGGAACCCAGGATGAGGGCGATATCTGCACCATCGAGGCGGAGGTACCGCTTTCAGAGATGTTCGGATACTCCACAGTACTTCGCTCCTCGACTCAGGGCAAGGCACAGTTCACCATGGAGTTTGCCACATATCGTCCTGTACCTAAAAACATAGCGGATGAACTCATCAAAAAGGCTGCTGAAAAGAAAAAGGCCGGGGGTTAATCACACCATAAAAGGAGTCAAGCCATGCTAAAAAAAGATTTAATCGCAAGAAATCCTCTCAGAATTCTGGAAAATACCGGCAATACCGTATTGAATGCAGGGCAATTCGGTATGGTGGCAGCCATGGCAGGCGTGGGCAAGACAGCCATGCTGGTGCAGCTGGCCCTGGACAGCATTCTGAATGGTAGAAACATCCTGCATATCAGCGTAGGACAACCTGTCAAAAAGGTAGTGCTCTGGTATGATGAAGTCTTTAACAACATCAAACAGGAATATCATCTGGAACATGCCGAAGAAGAGATGTGGGAAAATATACTCCCCCATCGTTTTATAATGACTTATAATGTAGAGACCTTCAAACCGCACAGGCTGGAAGAACGCATAAACGACCTAACTGAACAGGGCATCTTCATGCCTCAGGTTGCTATCATAGATGGTCTCCGTTTTGACCAATATGCTCGTGACAGCCTCACTGAACTCAAGATAATGGCCAAAGACCATGGGTTCCCCATATGGTTTTCAGCCACAATACCGGCAGCGGATGCCCAGGACAGCGCCGGACTCCCTGAGTCCATAGCAAATCTGTCCAGCATGTTTGAGGTGATTCTTCAACTGAAACCCGTAGGGCAGGAGATGCAACTCAATCTGTTGAAGGGACCATCCGCGGCACAGACAGATATGGGATTGAGGCTCGACCCTGCCACGATGCTGGTGCATAAGGCTTGAACGACTCACCATTGTTACGGGTAACCTCCCTCAAGATCGCCATTCGCACCAGGGAGAAGGACCTATTCCCCGTCAACAGTGTAAGCTTTCACATCAATAAAGGCGAGTGTGTATGCCTGGTGGGTGAATCCGGCTGCGGAAAATCTGTAACCGCCCTTTCTCTTATGGGATTGCTTCCATCGCCACCATTCCATCTCGCCGGTGGAGAAATTTTTTTCAAGGATCTTGCAATACACGCAATGTCCAGCCTGGAACTCCAGGACATACGGGGGCGGCACATGGCCATGATATTTCAGGAACCCATGACCGCCCTCAATCCTGTTTTTACCATAGGCGAACAGATTGCAGAGGCTGTCAATGCACATTTCTCATTTAGTCCTGAAGAAACGCGCAAAAAGACCCTCGCCGCCCTTGAAATGGCTGAAATGCCTGACCCTGGTCTGTATGCAGCATCATATCCGCATCAGCTCTCGGGAGGCATGCGGCAACGGGCGATGATCGCCATGGCCCTTGCATGCACTCCCTCGTTACTTATAGCCGACGAACCCACCACAGCCCTTGATGTCTCCACACAGGACCAGATACTCCAGCTTATGAACAGTCTGCGCGAAAAAAACGGATTAAGTCTGCTTTTCATCACACACAATATGGGAGTGGTGGCACAGATCGCTCAAAGAGTGATGATCATGTATGCGGGCAGACTTGTTGAAATATCACCTGTCGAAGAATTCTTTACAAAACCCAGACACCCCTATTCAAAAGCCCTACTGGATTCCATACCAAAATACGACAGTATATCGGGACAAGACGAGAATACAAACAACAGAAAAGAAAGATTATCGACAATTCCAGGCAATGTTCCATCGCTTGAGGCCATACCATCCGGTTGCCCCTTTCATGACCGATGCCCAAATGCAATGGCAAGATGCAGCATAGAAACACCGCTTCTCATGGAAACAGGACGGGATACAGAGGTCGCCTGCCATCTTTACAGTTCCTGCCGCTGATCATTCAAAGGTTTCTCCCAGAGGTTTTCTCGCAATCTGTCTATCTGTTTCTCATAAAATCTCAGAGGCGCATCGTATCCGCATACCTTGCAGACCACATGTGCATGAGATCACCTGCCTTGAATCTCCGCCCGGCCCCCACAGCACAGGCAAATAAGTCCGCCGGAATCACCGCTATCTATCCTGCAATCCATTTTATGAAATCATACCCTCGTTATGCACAACCATCAGAAATCTTAGGAAACATCTAAAAAAAACGGGTGCCACACCGTAATGTTGCACCCGTTCATCTCTATTCGAATCAATACACGACTCACCGGCGCCAGCTGACCCTGATGGTCTTTTCATCATCCCCATAGGTATAATCCAATTGGCCTCTGTAGGCCTTTTCAACAGCCTCACCCAGACGCCGGGCCACATGAATACCTGTGGTTGTTATCAATACGCCTTCAGGCTTCTCTGCGATCTCCATAAGACGTTCCATTGGATGTTCCTGGCTTTCCGCATCAGCTTCATTTTTAATAAGACGCAGTATCTCGTTTTTATGCGATACAAAAAACTCACCGCTTAAATCCATATAACCAGCAGGCACATTGTCCTCAATGCGTTTACAGGCGGGACAAAGCGTCTTATTGATATTATGAGTATCCGCAGGCAATTCCTGCCACGACCATCTGCCGTTGGAAAATACACAGCCGCATCTGGTACAAACAGTAGGGTCTGGCAATTTGGTGGTTTGCTGATAGGTATCTATTCGTTTTTCTTGAATAAGTTTATCTCTTCTGCCAAACTGGTTTTTATTCATGAGTTCCCCCTGTAAATATTCATTCAAGGCTCCCTAAAAACGTTTCTCAGCAAAACGGCCTGCACCCCGTTATAAAACAAGCGGACTAAGCCTCTTCCAGGTCCTCCACCGACTCATTAAATTTACCCATAAGGCGCTCTTTTTCACGCAACATGGCCTCTTTGCCCGCATCTATGGCGGAACTCAATTTGCCTTTTTGCTCCTCAAGCAACCCCTTCCCCTTCTCAACAGCCTGGTAGGTCTTATCCTTCACATCACGCGCCATGTCTTCCATATTTTCACGCAGAGCTGCAGCCTTTTCTTTGAGCCTTTCCCTGGTTTCTTCACCAGATCTGGGGGCGAACAAAATAGCAGCGGCAGCCCCTACAATACCGCCCACCAAAAACGCTGCAAACAAACCACCTAAGCTCGATGAACAATTCTCGTTGTGTTCCATACTCATTTCTCCTTTCTTTTGTGAATTAAAAAGTTCAAGGCGGTTCTGATGCCCGCTGTAACGCTCGCTATGTCGGTGGCCACACCCAAAGCACCAGGCCGCACTACACTTACCACATCGTTGATGATGGTTCCTGTCCTGTTTACTGTCTGGAATATGGAATCTATTTTGCGGAGTTTGTCCTCAATATCCTGGCTTATGGCTGAAACATCCCGCAAAACACTGCTCAAATCCTCTATCAATGCCGGTAAACGAGAATTCAATATCAAATCGACATTACTGCCGAGCCTTTCGTAGGTATCCGCCATCTGTCTGACATCGGCCACTAAAGGCAAAAGGGCATCCTCCATTCGCTGAAACCGAATGGATACATCCTGAAGCACCAGGCCTGCCTTGTCTTCAAAACTGGATGTCCTTTCTATAAAAGGAATAAAGGAGGCCTGCACCCCTGAAACTGCTTCATTAACGGTCATAAGGGTCTTGTCCACGTTGTCGAGTGTCTGTTTCAGCCTTTTTACCAGCACAAAAGACAAGACAGATATCACTCCAAGACACAATACAACGGCCCAGATCAGAATATCCATTTCAGGTCGCACAGGCCCTCCTCATCATGGTTTATTTTTTAAGGAATCCTCGAATGTTAATTTAATGCCTTCAGCTCAAAAAGCAACTGCCCTTCCTGAACCGTTTCATTCAGTTTCACTGCTATTCCAACAAGCTGGGCATCATAGGGGGCCAAAATGGCATTTTCCATCTTCATTGCCTCCAGATTGGCGATCTCTTCACCTTTATGCACAATATCGCCCACCTTGAGCGCACCGCGCTGAGGATTACCTATACGCCAGACATTGCCGTTGATAGGGGCACCGATATGATGGGCGCCCTTTGCCATGCGTATCTCCGTCTTTTTGGCCCTGGCAGTCTTCACTGTATAGACGCGAGTCTTGTTATTGACCTTCATAACCACATGGATAATGCCTTCGTGTTCGGCTCCCATGGAGACCAACTCGATGCAATAAGGCTTGCCATTCAAATCGAACTCCACTCTGCTTCCAGGGTGTTTCAAGCCCTCTCGCCAGACATTAGTGGGCAAAACCAGAGGGGCATCCCCGTATTCCTCCCGGAATTGAATCATGGAAACGGCATCCTTGGGATGCATCAGATAGAGCACGAACTCCTCTTCCGTAGCAGGCCGCCCCAGATGTTCATTCAGTTCAAGGCTGAGCCTCTCCATGTCGTCTGGAGGTACTGAATCCAGGGGCGACTCCTCTTTGCGCTCCTTTAATTTCTCCTGCCAGGCATCGCCAAAGGCACTTTTATAGACCCATGCCGCCGGCCAACCCATGGGCAACCTGCCATAACCGCCCAGCAGCAGGTTTTTGAAATCCCCAGGCGCCGAGCGGAAGAGGAGCAATAGCTCTTCCTGTTCCTCCGGGGTCATGGCGTTCATGTCCTGGTTCTTCTCCAGCACAAACTTGCTCAGAAGGTTTATGACATGCTTTACGCCCGCCTCACCCTTTTCCTTGGCATATTTGTTGACTATGCCGCTGCAGGTCACCCATGTGATTTGAGAACCTGGTGTCACATCGAAATACTTCACAATGCGATTGTAAAGGGACATCACTTTGAGGATATCCGGCATCAGGTGCAGAAAACCTCCCTTTTCCGCCTGTTCAAAGGAACTGGGAAAGGCGCCGCCAGGCATCTTGTGCAAGGTGACCGTGTGATCAAACCCCTTGAACGGAGACTCGGCCCACTCATAAAAACCAATCCACTCCCTCACCTTCTGACAGGCGGTCTCAGCCACCTCCCTGTTCAAAATCACCTTGATTCCAGACTCCTCCAGAAACGCCTGGGCAGAAAGCATGGGTGCCTGCCCATAAAAACGGGTCAGACTGTCCTCTTCTATGTCTAAAATACGTGCACCTGCCTGGGCAGCCGCCAAAAGCGCAGGGATTGCCAGGCCATCGGTGGCATGCCTGTGATACTGCACCTCCAACTCTGGATATGCCTGTTTTATGGCATCTATGAGGCTTCTGATACGGGCAGGGCTGCCCACTCCAGCCATATCCTTGATGCAGAGGATGATCTCCTCCACTCCGCCACAGAGGGCGACTATCTCCTTCACCAGACCCAGGTAATACTCATTGGTGGTCCAATCCGCCTGTGTGAAGGAGATGGCGGGCTGAAATAGACGACCTCGCTTCATCACCACCTCTGCCACCGCACGCATGTTACGGATATCATTCAAAAATGAAAAACAACGCCAGACATCTATATCCACCAAAGACACCACATACTCTATGACATTTTTGGGATACGGCCTGTAACCCCAGAGGTTTGTCTCGCGAATCAAGGTCTGAAGCAGGACATTGGGCATGCGCTCACGCAGAAGGCGTATCTCCTCGAAAGGGCTCTCCTTTCGGTTCATGATACCCACATGCCATCTGGCCCCGCCATGGCATTCAGCGCTGAAGAGGTTCATCTTTTCATAATAAGGCGCCAGGGTGATGAGATCGTAGATTCGATGCCTATTCTTGTAATCAGACTGGCCTGCATCCCGCATACCCGTGGAGGTGAAGATCACACCGTTTAGTGAGCGGACTGCCTTTACAATCTCCCCTGGCGACATGCCTGGGCGTACCAAATTAGGATATTGCTGAACCGTCATATTTTCATTGGAAGAAACGGACTGCTGCATATTTTTCACCTTCTTTTTCATAATCACATCCACTCCTGGGGCCCTAAGGCAGAGATACGGGCCACATATTTGGCAATTTTCAACACCTCATCCTCGGTGTCTTTATCCTTAAACATGGAGACCAGCTCATCCATGTGAGTCTCAATGAAACGAGTGGAAAACTCCCCTCTTCTAAAGGACTCGTGCCGAATGATGCTCAAAAGCAGGGGTGCCAGGGTCTTGACTCCGTCCACACGGAAATTCCTGGCCAATGTCCTGTCCATGGCATTTATGGCATCGTCCCGTTCAGGCCCGGCGGTCATGATGAGCATGAGCAGGGAATCGTAATATGGAGGGATATCAGCACCTTCATAGACACCTTGAGCGATTCGGACGCCAGGGCCCTGAGGGACCTCCAGGTGGGTTATGGTGCCGAATGATGGGCTGAATGTCTTTGGATCCTCTGCATTTACCCGTACCTCTAACGCCCATCTGTTAGGCCTGATATCTGACTGTTTGAAGGAAAGGGGCTTGCCTTCCGCCACGTCTATCATTATGTCCACGATATCCAGACCGGTTATCAACTCTGTTATGCCATGTTCCACCTGTAATCTGGTGTTGACCTCCAGAAAATAGAAACGCTTGGTGGAACTGTCGAATAAAAACTCAACCGTGCCTGCGGAATGATAGCCGATCTCCCTCATGAGGCGCACGGCGGTAAAACACATCTCATAACGGATGTCGTCCTCTATGGAAGGAGACGGTGCCTCTTCGATGATCTTCTGGTTTCTGCGCTGCAGGGTGCACTCCCTTTCGTGCAGGTGCACCACATGACCATGCTGGTCCGCCACTACCTGCACCTCTATGTGCCTGCCACGCTCTATATATTTTTCGGCCAACAGATTCTCGTCGCCAAAGGACTTCAATGCCTCTGAACGGGCGCGAGAGATGGCCTGCTCCAGTTCATCGTCAGAAGAGACCTTCACCATCCCCTTGCCGCCGCCACCCAAGGCCGCCTTGATGATGATAGGGTATGTCACCCGGTCTTCCTGCATCCACTTTTTGACCTGTTCCACGCCCTTTATGCCGTTAACACCTGGAATGGTAGGCACATTGGCGCGTATGGCGATCTTCTTGGCCTCCATCTTGTCGCCCATCATTCTGATCACATTGGGCGGAGGCCCTATCCAGATGAGCCCTGCATCCTGCACCATCTGGGCGAATGTGCTGTTTTCCGCCAAAAAACCCCAGCCTGGATGAATGGCATTGGCCCCACTTTTCAGGGCTGCATCTATCATCTTCTGCATGTTCAGGTAGGATTCGGCCGGAGGCGCCTCACCTATGTGAATGGCGGAATTTGCCACAAACACATGATGGGAAAGCCTGTCAGGGGTGCTGTAAACCGCAACGGTCGGAATCTTTCTGTCCCGGCATGTGTGCATGATCCTTACAGCAGGGACCCCTCGATTGGCCACCAGAATCTTCTTGATCTTCTTTTCCACAAATGACCCCCTAAAAACGAATATGACACATCAATTAATGGAGCCTTGCAAAATTGCCCTTTCGCCCGATAACTGCGTTGCTCGCCGGCTAAAATTCTAATTTTTCAAGGCTCCTTTAGCTTCTACTCAGCACAACAAGGCACAACGTTTTTCATTTTTACATAATTTTCTAAAAAACACAATCTTGGGAGAAAAGGACCTCATTCCACCACCCAGACAGTGCAGCCCTTGGCATAATGGACGATTTTGTTGGAGACACTGCCAAACAGAAACTCCTCTTCTTTAGAAACCCCCCTTCTTCCAATCACGATAGTGCCAAACCCATCTGATTCTTGAACGCCAAGGATCTGATGGGACAGGCTGCCGCCCCCGCTCTGAATATATCTTTCATGTATGTTTTGGGAAGGTACTCCAAATTCAATGAGCGCGGTCCTGCTTTTTCGAAAAAACAACTCCATATTGGCCTGCATCTCCTGTTTTTTGGCCTTCCATACCTGCTCGTCAGGAAAGAGATCCCTGTCAGGAGAAACAGCTACATGTAACAATGTCACCTCAAAACCAGGGGACGAACCCACTATCTCCCCCACATAGCGCACAGCACGCATGGAATTTTCAGAAGCATCCACAGCAATCAATATCTTTTTGAAATTCATGACAGATTCCCTCCTTTCATGATCTGTGCCCTGGCCGATTCCATATCCCGCAGCAACTCAGCTACTGTTTCGTAACCCAGCTCTGCACCCTGAGAAAAATGCAGCAGAATTTTATTCAATCCATCCGGAATATATGGAAAAATCTTTTTAAGATTCACCACCCGGTTGGGATATAGCAACGAAAAATCCTCAGACGTGAGATTTGAAATGACATCAGAGAAGCCGAGCCTTTCCAACTCTCCGAGATGATATATATCCATGCCCACAAGAAAGGTAAGGATACTGCCGAGCCCGAACAGGTCCAGTCCAAATGGATTCTCATAAAAATCATAGGTGTAGTCAAAATCTATCCACCTGAATCTCTCCGTTCCACTTTCGACTCTGAGGTGATCCCGCCTGATGTCCCCGTGTTTTTCGCCGTGTTCATGCAAAAAGGCTATGGCCTCGCATGCACCCATGAATTTTTCAAAAAGCCCTGGAAATATCTCAAAAAAATATGTACGGTGATCGACTTCCAGGCCTGCGACAAACTCATCTATACGCTTGCCTCGAATGACCTCCAATACCCTGACAGGATTAGCGTGATCATCCCGGGCAGTTATGCCCTGCATGAAGCGCCAGTCCCCTCTGACCAGCTCCAGGACACGGCTCTCTTTTTCAGGGCTGCGGTAGCATTTAACGGTTAATTTCCCAAGGCGCAGTGGAAAGCTCTCATGGAAAACCAGCTTCAAAATGCGGCGGTCGCCTGTCTCCAGCAACACACACCGCTTGACCCAGTATTTGGGGTCTTCGATGCCGAAACTCCGCTCAGTCTCGTCCCGCAATACCAGATAATGCAGGCCGCCCACTCGAATCACATCTCCATAGCCGATCTCCATAAATTCACTGGTATCGGTCACGATCTTACCATATTGCCCCACAGAAAGATTGGGCCTGAGTCTTTTCAGGAGTTCGGCGACTGTTTCCATAATCCCACCTCAAAGATGCCTCACGGCAATTTCTTGCGAGCCAATTCGTAGAGTTCCATGGCCTTTTGCCGCTGATTCTTCTCACTGATGCGGACCTCTATCACGGCCTTGTCCTTGATCAATACAGTCATCTCAATGGCATCGGACTTGACATCCAGATATGCCCCATCTCCAACACCCGGTAATTGCTTGGATTTTGGAGTGATATTGGAGATGATACCCCATTGGTACAGGGGATGAAAGGTAACTTCATAGAAATGGCCCTTTGCGTCATAAAAGATACAGCCCCTCTCTTCCCCCACAGAATTGACAGGCCTTGGCTTGATGCTTTTGCTCATGGGAAGCCCCATCACCGTCTCCATCTCCGCAACGGAAAACATGGAACAGACATTGAGCAGAGAGGTGTCAACACCAGAGGCCCCGAAAGCCAGAGAAACGGCATAGAAAGGCTGCAAGGCACAGAAAAGGACAACCGCCAGAATCAATGAGCGTGAATTCTTCATAAAATTACCTCCTATTATGGTATAAAATCATCTTAATGCGACTCAAGAAAAACTACCACGGATGCATGGAGCAACGCCAATCCAGCGTTTGCCCTCTGTTCCAATATAAGTGAAACAACTCATCATTCGTCATTCCAAGCTTGAAGTTAAACACTATTTGTGCCATAATATCCATTGTTTTGTCTTTATTGGTCACCAAATAGATGAGCGTTTGACACATCACTTTATGCAAAAAATCAAGAATAGGCAAGGCGTTACTGCTTTTACGCCGCATTCAATCAATAAGTTGGGGGCAGATAGTAAAATTTATATCATAGGGTAGATTCCTGAAAGGAGAATATCATGACACAATCGTTCTTTGTATCTCAAAAGATGCTTCAATTCATGGAGCGGTCATCCTGGATCCGCAAAATGTTCGAGGAAGGTATCAGGCTAAAAAACATTCACGGCAAGGACAAGGTCTTTGACTTCAGCCTCGGAAATCCTGATCTGCCTCCGCCGGATGCCTTTGAGCAGACCTTGGCCCGCATAGCCGCCAATCCACAACCAGGGGCACATGCCTACATGCCCAATGCAGGCCTGGATTCTGTAAAAGAACGGGTGGCCGCCAGAGTGGCCGAAGACCACGATGTGCCTGTCACCAAAAACGAGATCATCATGACATGCGGCGCGGCAGGCGGTCTGAACATCATCTTCAAGGCCATTCTAAACGAAGGCGAAGAGGTCATCACCCCTGCCCCCTACTTCGTCGAATACGGCTTTTATGTGGACAACCACGGCGGCAAGCTCGTGCCTGTGCCTGCGAACCCTGACTTCTCCCTGAATCTTTCGGCCATTGAAGCCGCAATTACTCCCAAAACCAAGGCCGTTCTCATAAACTCACCCCACAATCCCACTGGTGCTGTGTATTCCAGAAATGCGATAAAAGACTTGATAGAAATTCTGAAGAATGCGTCGCAATCTACGGGACAAACGATCTTTTTAATCTCCGACGAGCCATACCGCAGGCTGGCGTTCGATGGGCTTCGGGTCCCTGCCCTGCTGGACCTGTATGAAAACGCCGTTGTCACCACATCCTTTTCCAAGGACCTGTCCATTCCCGGAGAGCGCATTGGCTATGTGGCCGTAAACCCTGTCTGCCCGTGCAAGACCCAGCTCCTGGGCGCCATGACCCTGGCCAACCGCATACTTGGCTTTGTAAACGCCCCTGCCCTCATGCAGCGCGTGGTGGCGGAGGTCCTAAACGAAAGCGTGGATGTGGGCATCTATCAGCGCCGCAGGGATCGTTTCGCATCCATTCTGGACGAGGCGGGTTATGAATTCACTATGCCCAAAGGCGCATTTTACTTCTTTCCCAAGACCCCCATTGACGATGTGAAGTTCGTCTCCATGCTGCAAGAGGAATTGATTCTGGCAGTGCCAGGCACGGGTTTCGGCTGCCCGAATCACATGCGGCTGGCGTTCTGCGTGGATGAAGCCGTGATCGAAGGGGCCAGGGCAGGCTTCAAACGGGCTATGGAGCGGGCCAAGGCAGGGCAATAAAACACTGGAGCAGCATAATGAAAAAGGCGCTGTTAGCGATGGCCATTCTCCTTCTATCCTGCGCATCAGGCTATATCTTGTGGGAAAATCAGCCGGTCAAGGCCGCTGAACCCGCCTCAAGTCAACTCAAAAAAATGCAGGCCATGCCAACGCCGGTAACCGTGGCACAGGCCCGCAAGGCTGACATGAAGGTCTATCTCAATGCCATCGGAACCGTGACCACGCTGAACAGCGTTACAGTGCGCAGCAGGGTGGACGGCGAATTGACGGCCGTCCACTTTCAGGAGGGCAGTGAGGTTAAAAAAGGCGCCCTGCTGGCAGAAATCGACTCCAGACCCTTTCAGGTACAGTTGAAACAGGCAAAGGCGCAGCTCGCCCGCGACATGGCACAGCTGGAAAACATCCGCAGGGACATGGAGCGATACCGCATGGCTGAAAGGCAAAACGCAGTTTCCAGACAGCAATTGGACACACAGGAGGCCCTGGTCAGGCAGTATGAGGCCGCCGTCGGAATCGACAAGGCCCAGATCGAGGCGGCAAAACTCCAGATCACCTATAGCCGCATTACAGCGCCCATCAGCGGTCGGGTCGGGCTTCGCCTGGTTGACCCTGGCAACATGGTGCACTCATCGGACGCATCGGGATTGCTGACAATTGTGCAGACCAGGCCCATTTCCGTGATATTCGCTGTGCCTGAAGATAATCTGCCGCAGATATTGAAGAAAATGCAGGAAGGCAGGCTGGTTGTAGAGGCGTTTGACCGTGAGATGAAAGAAAGGCTCGCCACAGGAGAGCTTGTCACCACAGACAATCAAATCGACCTGTCAACGGGGACGGTGAGGCTCAAGGCCGTATTTGAGAACAAAAACAATGAGCTGTTTCCCAATCAGTTCGTCAATGCAAGGCTGGTCGTAGCCGTGGAAAAGGATGCTGTGATAGTGCCGTCCGAGGCGGTTCAGAGAAACCCGCAGGGCGCCTTTGTCTTTGTGCTGAACACAGACGACACGGTGAGCATCAGACCTGTCAAGCCAGGAGTCACTCAGGCGGGAGAGACAGCCATATCAGAGGGCTTGAAAGCTGATGAAAGGGTGGTGGTGAACGGGACCGAACGCCTCAAGGACGGCGGCAAGGTAGAGGTGCGAACCACTGGAAAGTCCATAAACGAGAAAAACACAGGCAAGAAGAAAGAATAAGGGCCTACTGATGAATTTTTCACGGCTTTTTGTAGAACGCCCTGTCGCCACCACCCTGCTCATGATCGCCATTCTTCTGGCCGGCGCGGTAGCCTACCGGCAACTGCCTGTCTCCGCCCTGCCGCAAGTGGACTATCCCACCATTCAGGTGCGCACCTTCTATCCGGGCGCCAGCGCCGATGTAATGGCCTCTTCCGTCACATCCCCCCTTGAACGCCAGTTCGGACAGATGCCAGGCCTGGCCCAGATGACCTCCTCCAGTTCTCACAGCAGCTCGGTAATCACCCTGCAATTCATTCTTGAACTGCCCCTCGACATAGCGGAACAGCAGGTGCAGGCGGCCATCAATGCAGCCTCTGGCTTCCTTCCCAGGGACCTGCCCAATCCACCTGTTTATAACAAGGTCAATCCGGCGGACGCCCCCATTCTGACCCTGGCCCTCACATCAGATTCCATGCGACTGCCTGAACTGGAGGACCTTGCCGACATCCGGCTGGCCCAAAAACTCTCGCAGATATCCGGTGTAGGGCTGGTGAGCATCAGCGGAGGCCAGAGACCCGCTGTCCGCATACAGGCCAACCCCACGGCGCTCGCAGCCTACGGCCTTACATTGGAGGACTTGAGGGCCGGTCTGATTGCAGCCAATGTCAATCAGGCCAAAGGGGGCTTCGACGGCCCAAGACAGTCCTATGTGATCTCCGCCAACGATCAGCTCTTGTCCAGTCTGGAATACATGAAACTGGTGATCGCCTACAAAAACGGCGCCCCGATTCTGCTGAAGGATGTTGCCGAGGCCATAGACGATGCGGAAAATGTATATCAGGCAGCGTGGATGAACACCACTCCGGCCGTCATTCTGAACATACAGCGCCAGCCTGGGGCCAATGTAATAGAGGTGGTTGACCGCATTCAAAAACTGCTGCCGCAACTCCAGGCAGCCCTTCCCGCCTCTGTGAAAGTCTCTATTCTTACTGACCGCACCATCACCATTCGGGAATCAGTAAAGGATGTGCAGTTTGAACTGATGCTGGCCGTAGCCCTGGTGATTCTGGTCATGTTTCTGTTTTTACGCAATCTGTCCGCCACAGCCATTCCGGGCGCGGCTGTGCCACTGTCCCTTGTGGGCAGCTTTGGAATCATGTATCTGCTGGATTACAGCTTAAACAACCTCTCCCTCATGGCCCTGACCATCTCCACAGGATTTGTAGTGGATGATGCCATCGTGATGGTGGAAAACATAGCAAGGCATGTGGAGGCAGGGGAATCACCCATGAATGCCGCCATAAAAGGGGCCAAAGAGATCGGGTTCACCATCCTTTCCCTGACCGTCTCGCTAATAGCGGTTCTGATTCCACTGCTCTTCATGGGAGATGTAGTGGGCAGGCTCTTTCGAGAATTCGCAGTCACCCTGGGCATCACCATAGTCATTTCCGCCTTTGTGTCCCTTACGCTCACTCCCATGATGTGCGCCCGTATGCTGAAAAACACTCCAGTGGAACGCAGAAGCTGGTTTTATACCGCATCAGGCCGTTTTCTCGATGCGATGATTCGAGCATACGGCCGCTCGCTGAAATGGGTCCTCAGACATCAGCCATACCTTCTGGCCATCTCCGTACTGACCCTCGGGCTTACGGTCATACTTTACATTGCCATTCCCAAGGGATTCTTTCCTGTACAGGACACAGGGGCCGTTCAGGGCATATCAGAGGCATCCCAAACCATCTCGTTTCCTGCCATGGCCGAACTTCAACAGACCCTGGTACAGACGATTCTCAGAGACCCGGCGGTGGAAAGCGTCTCGTCTTTTATAGGCATTGACGGCACCAACCCAACCCTCAACAGCGGCAGGCTGCTCATCAATCTGAAACCACTGGCCGAAAGGGATGCAACTGTTACAGGGGTCATTCGCCGATTGAACGAACAACTGGCCGGCACACACGAAATCCGACTCTTTTTGCAGCCTGTGCAGGACCTCACTGTGGATGCGCGCGTAGGCCGCACCCAATATCAGATGACCCTCGATAGTCCCAATGCAGAGGAGCTGGATTTATGGGCGCAACGCCTGCTGGAGGGGCTGCAACAGCGAAAAGAGCTGGAGCATGTCAGCAGTGACCAGCAGAATCAGGGTCTGCGCATTCTGCTGAACATAGACCGGCAGACCGCAGCCCGCTTCGGCATTACACCCATAGACATAGACAACGCCCTTTATGATGCCTTCGGCCAGCGCCAGGTCTCCACCATCTTCACTGAACTGAATCAATATCGCGTGATTCTGACACTAAAGCCGCGCTTCACACAGCATCCGGAAGACCTGCAACTGCTCTATGTCCGTTCCGCCACCGGAAATCGAGTGCCCCTTGCCGCGGTGGCATCCATCACTGAAACAAGAGGACCGCTGGTCATTCATCGTCAGGGTCAGTTTCCGGCGGTCACCATCTCCTTCGATTGCGCACCGGGCATCTCCCTTGGTCAGGCAGTGAAGGCTATAGAGGATGTGATTCAGGGCATGGGTATGCCGGCCAGCATCAAAACGGATTTTCAAGGCGCTGCACAGGCATTCAACGCATCCCTCAAAAACGAGCCGCTTCTGATCCTGGCCGCACTTATTACGGTTTATATCGTGCTTGGCGTGCTGTATGAAAGCTATATTCACCCCGTAACCATTCTATCCACCCTGCCGTCAGCAGGGGTAGGGGCCGTGCTTTTTCTCATGTTCTTTCACCAGAACCTCACTGTCATAGCCATTATCGGCATCATTTTGCTCATAGGAATCGTCAAGAAGAATGGAATCATGATGGTGGATTTCGCACTTGAGGCAGAGCGCAATGAGGGGAAATCCGCTGAGGAGGCCATCTATCAGGCATGTCTGCTGCGTTTTAGGCCCATTCTCATGACCACCATGGCGGCGCTGCTGGGCGCCCTGCCCCTGGCCATGGGAACAGGCGTGGGCTCCGAACTGCGCAGACCCCTTGGCATAGCCATCATAGGCGGCCTGGTGGTCAGCCAGCTTCTGACCCTTTACACCACTCCGGTCATCTACCTGTTCTTTGACAGAATGGCCAAGAGGTTCAGAACAAACACAAGCGGTTCATGAACATCCCTGAGCTTTTCATAACACGGCCTGTGGCTACCACGCTTTTGACCATCGGCCTTGTGGTGGCCGGTATTCTGGCTTTCAAATTTCTGCCGGTATCACCACTTCCACAGGTGGATTTTCCAACCATCTCTGTCTCAGCCTCACTTCCGGGCGCTGACCCGGAAACTATGGCCACCTCCGTGGCGGCGCCTCTTGAACGCCAGTTCGGAAGGATAGCAGGCGTCACAGAGATGACCTCCGTCAGTTATAGGGGGGCGGTGAGCATCACACTGCAATTCGAGCTGAGCAGGGACATAAACGGCGCTGCCAGAGATGTTCAGGCGGCCATCAACGCCGCTCGCAGCTATCTGCCATCCCACCTGCCCAGCAACCCCACATACCGCAAGATCAACCCGTCCGATGCGCCCATTCTCATTCTATCCCTCACATCCGACAGTGTTGGCAAGCCCAAAATGTACGATGCAGCCTCCACCATTCTGCAGCAGCGGCTCGCACAGATAAACGGCGTAGGACAGGTCTTTGTGGGCGGCGGGGCCATGCCTGCGGTGAGAGTGGAGCTGAATCCCCTGTCCCTCAATCAATACGGCATCAGCCTCGCACAGGTGCGCAGTGTGCTGGCGTCGTCCAATGTCAATCGGCCCAAGGGCATTGTATCGGACGCAGACTCGCTCTGGGAACTGCACGCAAACGATCAGATGCAGAGGGCCGCTGAATACGAGGACCTGATCATCAGCTACCATGCGGGCAGGGCGGTGAGACTCACCGATGTGGCTCAAGTCAAGGACTCGGTGGAAGACCTGCGAGTGAGCGGATTTGTAAACAGTAAACCGGCCATCATGGTGATTATATTCAGGCAGCCAGGCGCAAATATCATAGAAACCGTGGACAATATCCGCTCCATTCTGCCTCAGCTGGAGGCTGCACTACCCGATGGCATAAAACTCTCGGTTGTGCTGGACAGAACGCCTCCCATTCGCGCATCCCTGCATGATGTGGAGATCTCCCTGCTCCTGTCGGGTATCCTTGTAATCCTCGTGGTCTTCTGGTTTCTCAGGAATATACGGGCCACACTCATTCCGGCCGTGGCCGTTGTGTCATCCATTGTAGGCACCTTTGCGGTCATGTATCTATTCGAATATTCCCTGGACAATCTCTCCCTCATGGCCTTGACCATTGCCACAGGCTTTGTGGTGGATGACGCCATTGTGGTGCTGGAGAACATAACCCGCTACAGGGAAATGGGATATACAAGGCTTCAGGCGGCCATATCCGGCAGCAGAGAGATAGCCTTTACGGTCTTTTCCATGAGCATATCGCTGGTGGCGGTCTTCATTCCGATCCTTCTGATGGAAGGCATGGTGGGACGTCTGTTCAGGGAATTTGCGGTGACGCTCTCAGCGGCTGTCCTCGTGTCCCTGATCATATCCCTGACCACTACTCCAATGATGTGCGCCGCCATATTGAAAGAGGATACATCTGAAAGACACGGCCGGATATATGGCATAAGCGAATGGATTTTCCTGCAAATGCAGTCCTGTTACGACAGGTCATTACAGTGGGCATTGAAACATGCTTCCTCCATGCTTGGGCTGACCCTTGCGGGCATAGCTGCAAGCATCTCCCTTTTCATCTGGATTCCCAAGGGCTTTTTCCCTGAACAGGACACCGGCCGGATTGCAGGCAGCATACAGGCCGCACAGGACATCTCGTTTCAGGATATGCACTCAAAACTGCTGGAGGTAATGGAGATCATTCAACAGGACCCTGATGTCACCTATGTAGCGGGGTTCACAGGCGGCGGCCATGGTTCTTCAACAAACAGTGCCCGTATGTTCATCACGCTGGCCCCCTTTGAAAAACGCAAGGCAACAGCCAGAGATATCATAGCAAGACTGCGCAAAAAACTGGCTCACATACCAGGAGCACCCACCTTTCTGCAGCCCGTGCAGGACCTGCGCATAGGAGGCCGAATCAGCGGCGCCCTGTATCAGTACACATTGCAGGCTGAAAATGTCACGGAATTGAATAACTGGAGCCAAAAAATACTTCAGACCATGCGCGCTCTGCCTGTTTTGACAGATGTAAACAGCGACCAGCAGGACAGGGGGCTTGAAGCGGCACTGAACATAGATCGGACTACGGCATCACGTCTGGGGATAACCCCTCAACAGATCGACGAGGCCCTTTATGACGCCTTCGGCCAGCGCCAGGTCTCCATTCTCTATAAACCCCTCAACCAGTATCATGTGGTCATGGAGGTGGCGCCTGCCTTCTGGCAACAGCCCGACACCCTTCAGAGCATCTATGTGCCATCCTCTTTCAACAGGCTTGTCCCGCTCTCCGCCCTGGCATCCTGGAAAATCGACGCGGGGCCCCTGGCGGTGAACCATCAAGGCCAGTTTCCCGCGGTAACCATCTCTTTCAATCTGGCGCAAGGGGTACCGTTAAGTGAGGCGGTCAAGGCCATAGATGACGCCATGCGCAAACAGGGAACACCGTTCGAGATTCGCGGAAGATTCGCGGGGACCGCCCAGGCCTTTCAGAACTCCCTCAGGACACAGCCGTTTTTGATCCTGGCCGCGCTGGCGGCGGTTTATATCGTCCTGGGCATACTCTATGAAAGTTACATCCATCCCGTAACCATTCTATCCACCCTGCCATCCGCTGGTGTAGGGGCCATGATCGCCCTGATGTGCTGCGGCCTGGAATTGAACCTGATAGCCATCATCGGCATCATTTTGCTCATAGGAATCGTCAAGAAAAACGGAATCATGATGGTGGATTTCGCGCTATATACCGAACGAAATCAGGGGAAACCTCCCCAGGAGGCCATTTATCAGGCCGCTATCCTGCGTTTCCGGCCCATCATGATGACCACCATGGCCGCCCTCTTCGGTGCCCTTCCCTTGGCCCTGGCCGGAGGGGCCGGCTCGGAACTCCGGCGGCCTCTGGGCATTGCCATAGTTGGAGGACTGATCGTCAGCCAGATGCTGACCCTCTACACCACGCCTGTGGTCTATCTCTATCTGGATCGCCTACGTTTGTGGTTTCAGGGCAAACGCAGGCAGGAAAATTAGACTTGGTTTATCTTACCGTGCCTGCATCCCTTTCCACTATTCCGTAGCCTCCGGTAGTTGAAGGAGGAACCGCCATGCAGGGACCACCTCGATGGTCCTGCCGCCGGTTTCGATCCGTTCGTCCTCATTTCGGGTCACTATGGTCCCGGTTTTCAAGTCCAGTTCGGCCATCGCTTCACTCAAAGCCACAATCTCCCGTTTTCGCGTCTGCGGCTCCGCTAAGGACTCGCACACCTGAACCAACATGCGCGGCCCACCCCGCATCAGCCTGCCTGCCGCGACGTCCTCAGCGTATGCAGGGACGATGAAATCGACCTCCCGGCCGGTCTTGGTCTTGTAATAGTAGATTTCCGAGTGAAGACGTCGAAGGGCCGTGAACACAATATTTTCAAGGAGATGGCCTGAGTTGACTAAAATCCCAGACGAGACCGATGTAACCAGGGCGTGATCGATACAATAAATCTTTTTTGGATTGGCATTGCTGCGTGCGAGAGACGAGTCGAATATGCGCACGGTGAACAGGAAATAGGCGTCCTCTAACCATTCTAAGTAATCCGACACCGTGGACTTAGGAACTTTGTGGCCCAGGGATTTGAGATAGCCGGTAAGACTGTTGAGGGAGTAAAGCGAGGCAGCGTTGTCCACCAGCCAGTATGCCAGATCGGTCACCGCCTTCGGGTGTGAAACGTCGTGGCGCTCGACCAGATCCCGAAACAGGATGGTGTGAAAGTATTCCTGATGAATCTTGATCCGCAGATTCCGACCAAGACCGGCTACCTCAGGGAAGCCGCCGGTCTCCCAGTATTCTTCAAATGCCTTCTGAACAAGAAGCCGTTTTTTCGTCGAGAGCGCTCCCTCGCTCTCGATTCCCTTGTAGCTCAAAAATTCCCTGAACGAAAACGGGAACATCTCCCATGAAAGCGCCCGGCCGCGCATTTGCGTGGCGATCTCCTTCGACAGCATTCTGGCCGACGAACCGGTCAGATATACCTCACATTTTTCTGTGCGCATCATGCGATCGACAAAGGGCTCCCAACCGGAGGCGGCTTGAATCTCGTCGAAAAAGCAGTAAACCGTCTCGGTGTTTTTTTTCTCCGGATATATGGAGTAATAGGCCTCAGCGATCAGGCCGAGATTGTCCTGCCGCAGGTTGTGAAGACGATCGTCGAAAAAGTTCAGATACAGAATGTTCTGCCGTGGAACCCCGCTGTCCAAGAGCCGCTGGACAATCTGGAACATGTAAGTTGACTTGCCGCTGCGGCGCACACCGATGCATACGGCTGCCTTGCCGCGCACCGCCTCGATATGCAAACGCCTGGGCACCCCGGTCTCCAGCCTGGTTTCCTGAAAGTCAAGGATGATGGATTTGATCGTCTCTATCATAAGCTCCCCCTGGTTTTAGTTGTTTCCGGTTGCCACCTCATCCGGTCATAAATATAGCCGGTTTGACCTGCAACTATCAAGAAATATTTCCGGATTCAGCCACAACTTTCCAACCCGACCAGCCGACATGGCCAGAAATTTCTGAAACAGCGACAGAGCCACAACTGGTTCAAGGCATGGACATTCATCTCAACACAGGTCTGCAGATAGCCGGTGAAAAACCGGCGAGGCTCCAATCCCTCTTTAACTAGGCTCAGGAGTCATAACCTGCCGGACTGACGAGGACATCATTGTTAATGAGTTGGAGGAACCGCTTTTCGAGACCCCCAAAGAATGGTTTGGGTCACAGCGGCTTGGCCCTGGGATTCTTGTCCTGATATCCTTGCCCTGGGATTTTTAATGGATGTTATAGGAAGTATTTGAACGAAAATTTGGTGGCGGCGCAGGGACTTGAACCCCGGACACTACGGATATGAGCCGTATGCTCTAACCAGCTGAGCTACGCCGCCATTGTGATATAGAAGGGAAACGACTGCGAAGTGGGGCAATCATTATGTTTTTTTTGTCGTTTGTCAAGCCCCAATTACATCCGCTCCTCAATCCTTCCATTTTTTGTGACAGGTCTTGGTAATTGCATGGGCATTTTGCATATGAATTCGAGCGGCGGTCAGGTCATTTCTCTGCAAGGCGGCCCGAATGCCATGAATCTCTTGAACGCATTCCTCCCACTGAGACCTCCACTCAGGCATGGCGGTCTGTGTATAACGATCTATCTTTTCCATAAAATCGTCCCAGTCCATTTGTCTGGGTGCAATACCATCTTCTAATTCCCTGCGCATACCCTTCCAGATGGCACTCATGGACTTTTTCAGAAGTTTTTCCTGATATCTGGAGTTCGATTCGGCCATAGTTTTGATATCTCCTTTTTTACCGGTATAAAAGTGTCAAAAAACCGTCACAAAGTGTTTGACAGAACAACAAATTCCTTGTAAGAATTTTAGTCTGTAATTCATCTTTATGTAAAGAGAAAAATTATCATTTCAATTATGGATCATGATAGTCGGTAACAGCAAAGCCATTCAAGGGGTCTTTGATCTCATCAAAAAAGTAGCGGCCACCGACAGCACGGTGCTCATAACAGGTGAAAGCGGAACCGGCAAGGAACTCATCGCCAAGGCCATACATTATTCCGCACCTGACGCCAAGGAACGGCCGTTTATTCCCGTAAACTGCGCAGCCATTCCCCACGAGCTTCTGGAGAGCGAATTGTTCGGGCACGAGAAGGGCGCCTTCACTCACGCCATCCGCACACGCATAGGCCGGTTCGAGCTGGCGCACAACGGCTCCATCTTTCTGGACGAGATAGCCGAAATGCCCATGAGCCTTCAGGTGAAGCTGCTGCGCGCCATTCAGGAGCGTAAATTTGAACGCGTGGGCGGGACCAAAACCATCTCCGTGGATATCCGCATTCTGGCGGCCACAAATGTAAACCTGGAAGACGCTGTCAGGAACGGACGGTTTAGAGAAGACCTCTACTACCGTTTGAATGTCATTCCCATTCACATGCCGCCCTTGAGGGAACGCACAGGCGATATCCCACTGCTCATAGATTATTTCCTGAAACGGTTCTGTGAGCTCAAACGCCATACACCCCTTGAAATAGACGACAACGCCATGGAATACCTGCTGGCATATTCCTGGCCTGGGAATGTGCGGGAGCTGGAAAACATCATGGAGCGACTGGTCATTTTGTCGGACGGGCCTGTCATCACTTGCGATGACCTGCCGGAAAAGATAGTGCGGGAGGTGAATGGGCAGCGAAACAGCTTCAATCCCGTCTCCGCTTCAGTTATGAATGCCGACACTCGATTCCCTGTCATATTGCCGGAAGACGGCGTCTGTCTCAGCGAACTTATGGAACAGTATGAACATCATCTCATCATTCAGGCGCTGGAACGTGCCGGCTGGGTCAAGAACAGGGCCGCCAAGCTCCTGAAAATGAATCGCACCACCCTTGTGGAAAAACTCAAAAAACTGAATATCACCGAGCCCAATCGAGAATCGGAGGAAGAAAATGTCCTGCAATCATTCGCGAATTAACCTTTTACATACCATCCTGTCAAAACCCCTTACAGCCATTTTGCTGATGTGCCTTTTCGTTTTGATGTGCGCCGGCCAGACAAGGGCGGCAGCCGACGAACGGCGTCTGGCCATTCTCCCCCTGGATACATCGAACTCAATGGGAATGGCCTACCTGGCCCCATCCATTGAGGCCATGCTAAAAAGCAGGCTCACACGGCCCGGAATGCTCAAGACAATGGCAGCCCCTGACGCAAAGGCCAAGCTTGCAGGCGTCGATACATCCAGCGTTGACGCAATCTGCAACAAATTGGGCGTTGACTATGCCCTTAAGGGCAAAATCACCACTGAAAAGGGCGAACCTCGCATCGCAATAGATGTCTTTGCCAAGGGGAATGCGGCTCCCATCACATCTTCAACCCTATCCCCGCGCAATCTGGATGAAATAATCCCTAAAATCACGGAGTTGTCGGCCAATATCATAGAGTCAGTCATCACTCACACACCTACCAAACTTGCCAAGGACGAGGTAAAGGAGGAGCGCCCAACCCTGCTGGCCGTAGCCCCTGATGACGACAAGCAGAGCATGCTTCGCATGAATCCCGCCAAACTCCTTCAGAAAAATATAACAAACAAGGAAAAGGACGAAACCCTGCAAGCCCTTTCCAAGGCCGGTGAAGGCACATCCTCAAAAGAAGAACGGCCTGCAATGGCCGGCGCATCCAGGACCGCCATCACATCACCCACAGCCGCCCTAGCCTCCATAAAATCCAATGAGGCCGAGAGACCTGTGCTGGTCTCCAACACACCCGCTCCAGCCCCGAACATAGTGGCCAATGCCTCTGCTCCAAAACAGGAAACCTGGTGGAACAAACTCATGCCATGGCAAAAAGACAAGGAAAACGAGCCGGTTGTCACCATTGACGCTGACAGAGGCGGTCTGCCCTACCCCACTCTCAACGAGCTTATGGGCAGATACAGACGTCCGGAACCGGTCCAGCCCATACTGCAAACAGCAGCCTCCAGCCCAGGCACAGGCGCCAACACCGCCTCCGCTCCGCAGAAACAGACAAACGCCGTAAAACCACAGCAGTCCAATGCAGCGCAGACAGCCTCTGCGTCTCCGGCATTCCAGACCGCCGCCTCCAGCGGCAGCGCTTCCAGTGTTGCATCCCCCACGCAGACGAACCAATCCGCCGGCGGGGGGGCGCAACAAGCAGCCTCTGCACAGGCCGCACAGCAGGCACAGAGCGACAAAAAAGGCCTTTTCTCCTGGCTACCAAATCCGTTCAGCTCTTCCAAGGCCGAAGCCCAGACCAGCCAGGCGCAACAGACCAAAGAGGTCTCCAACAACAAAAAGACCAGCACCAAAGGCTCAACAGAGGATGGGCCTATCTGGCAGTGGTTTTGAAAACATATTCCGAACGAAGGGGTTGATTAGGGCATGGGGGATGCGCTTTTTCAAAGTTGCCCTCCGAAATCGATCTTCCAGATACCGACAGCAAGATTGGCCAACTGCTTTTGTCTGGAATCAATTTTCTGTTCATCCCAGGATTCGTAATGTTCTGCAACTGCCTTGGTAATCTGAAAGGTACTTTGTTGATAGACTTGACGCTTAGATGAATAGTCTCCATTGCCCAAATCCCGATTTCGATTTGTTTCAAGAAGAGTTATATTCCCGATTCTGTAGATCAGGCTGTCTTGCCTGGATTCCTCAATGTGTGCCCAGGCCTCAGAGGGATGCTCAGGAAGAATATGTTCCAGATTATATGTTGCGCTTTCAAAATCAAAATCGTGCCCAGAGCACTGCCGCTCTATTTCGAAAAGAATATAACGTACCACTTTTTTGTTCCGGCTATTTGTGGTACGCAGTTCCTTCGCCCCAAAAGCAGCCTTAAACTGGATGTCATCGGGATAAACGGCCCGGAGGGCGGAAATTACTTCAGCGGTACACGATAGCTCAGACCATTCCCAAACAGTTGCCTAAAGGTAGAATTGGTGGTGTTAAAGTTCATGGTTGCCATATTCAATCCTCTTTTGCATCAAGACTGGGAATCTTTTTCAATGCAGGGCCAAATTTCTGGTAATTGACCTGTATTCAATAGCGGCCGTTTGAGTCACTTTTTCCCCTTGTGTCCCTGGCCCGTCAGCTCGGCCTTGTCGCCCAGTTTCACCTTGACTGTCGAGAGCTTTTTGTCCCGATAGACCGTCAGCTCTATGGTGTCTCCGGGTTCTTTCCCCTGCAAAAAACGCAAAAAGGCCTTATCAGAACGAATGGTGGTCTTATCTACAGCGATAATAATATCGCCACCAACACGATAAACAGTATTCCCGATGCGCAGCTCCCGATCACTTGCCTTGATCCCAGCCTTTGCTGCAGGGCCGTTAGGCGTTATGTCGGTGACCATAGCCCCTATCTCACCGGGCAGATTCAATGCCTTTGCCAAAGAAGGGGTGATGGAGATCAGTGTGGCTCCCAACCACGGACGCCTTATATATCCGCGAGAAACCAGCTGTGATGTAAGGTTTTGAATCACCTCGGAAGAAACGGCAAAACCGGTGATGGACGGCTGACCGGCGGGCATGAAGGCCGGAGAAATGATGCCCAGCACACGGCCATTGGTGTCCACCAGCGGGCCTCCCATGTTGAAGTATGAGACGGCAGCGTCCGTGCGGAGCACCAGGTCCAGCACCGTTCCATCCGGTTTCGCCACACTCTTGACCGGCGACATGAGTATCCCTCGCGACACCTCACAGGCTATGCCGTCTGGATTGCCGAAGGTCAGCACGGTCTGACCAGGCGCCAGATCAGATGTGGCGGCCAGGGAAAGGGCCCCGAAGGTCTCCTTGTTGCTGTTAGGCGCTAAAATCTCAAGAATCGCCAGGTCCGTCTCATCGTCCACGCCCAAAAGCTTTGCAGGCCACCGCTGGCCATCCACAAAACCCACCTCTATGGAACGCAGATCGCTTAAACCAGAGGCGCTGGTCACCACATGCCCCATTTTGTCTATGACAAACCCTGATGTATTGCCCTTGACCGACGCCGTTGCCATGGCATAGGGCTTGGAAATCACAGTACTTGTCACATTCACCACAGCCTTACAGACGCGTTCATAAAGGCTGCCGGTATTCACGGCCTTGGGTTCAGCAGCAGAAACAGACTCGGCCTGCCAGCCGGACAGGAGGCATAACGCCGCACACACAAATCCAGTCCATTTACCGTTCATTCAACAACTCCTTCCCTATCCATAACTACCAGAAATCTTTCCGGCCTTCACTTTCATTGCATACTCAACCATGTCTGACGCTTCACGCTTTCGATATTCTTGCATCCCCGTTGAAGGGCATATTTCTGGCCGATGAGATAGACCTTCTCCTCCGCTCGCGTAATGGCAGTATAGAACCATTTGTTGTTGAGCATGATAAAATGGGAATTGGAGAGGGGAATTACCACAATGCGATACTGGCTGCCCTGGGCCTTGTGCACAGTCAGGGCATAGGCCAACTCCAGGATATCCCCCAGGTGGTCCGCGTCATAGGCCACCACCACCCGCTCGGGATAGACCACATATATGCGCTCCTCCTCTGCATCCACTCCAGCCACCAACCCTAAATTGCCATTGAAGATGCGCTTCATCTCCATTGCCTCGAACTGTCTTCCCCTGGCGATGTAATCCTCCCAGGCCATGACCTCCATGTCCTTATTTTGCAGATGCACCACCTTATCCCCCTCTCTCAAGGCAATGCCATGACGATTTATGGTCCTTTTCTGGCCTTGGGGATTGAGTATCTCCTGTAAGGCGGAATTTAAGGCCTCTGTGCCCAGTTGGCCTATCTTCATGGGGGTCAACACCTGAAACTCCCAGACAGGGTGCTCCAGTTTTGCCTTATATTCAAGGGCAATGGCCTGAATCCGCTCAAATATGGCCTGGTTATTGGCCTCACGCAGCTCCTTGAGCTCCGCCTCTGTCTTGCCTTTTTTCAAGGCAAAGAGGTTATAGGGCTGAACCTCCTCAAAGACCAGGTCACGCCAGCCCGGCTTTTCAATGCCCTCAGGCCATTCGCCCTTGCGAATCTCGTTGGCAAACAGTGTGATGACGCTGTCTTCACTCTGCCGAAAGATGCGGGTTAAGTGCACTGCTGGAATCAGGCCCTGGGAAATGGCGTCTGAAAACACATTACCTGCGCCTATGGGCGGAAGCTGGGCTGGATCCCCCACTAAGATCAGCATGGCATCAGGCCTTAATGCACGGGCTAAATAAAAGAACAGATTAAGGCTCACCATGGATGCCTCGTCCAGAAGTATCACTCTGTGCGGAAGGGGGTTGTCAGGGCCATACTCGAAGGTGTTATCGCTTTTGTATTTAAGAAGGCTATGAATGGTAAAGGCGTCGTAGCCAGTGGCCTTCTTGAGCCGGGAGGCAGCCATACCGGTAAAGGCGCAGCAGACGATATCCTTTTGCGGGACATAACTTGCTGATAAAAGATGCAAAACCGAACGGCAGACAGTGGTCTTTCCAGTGCCTGCATAGCCCGCCAGGCCAAAGACCAGGCCATCCCCGCCTCCTATGAGCCTAATGATGTCCTTTTGTTCCTCCGCCAACTCAAAACCCGTCTCCAACTCGTATCTGCGAATAAACTCCTCAATGCTGGAGGATGACAGCCGCTTTCTATCCATATTTCCGGCCTTGTCCACAAAAAATTGCCTGATCCAATCCTCCATGAACTTATAGGATGCCATCCCTATCTTCTCTTCCCACAGCACCACTGTGCCCTCCAGGGCCATCTGTCCCAGCAGATTTAAAATGTCAGCAGTGGAAATTCGGGCATTGTCGCCGGACAAGAGCTCCTTCAGTAACTCCACCAACTCATTTACAGACAGCCAGGTATGACCATTGGTCTCTGCGGCATTCAAAAGCAGGTGCTCCGCTGCGGCCTTGATGCGAAAGGGTGAATCGGGCTGAATACCCAGGCTAATGGCCAGTTTATCCGCTGTCTTAAACCCAATTCCCCTGACCTCTGTGAGCCGATAGGGATTGGCCTTCAGCACAGTTAAGGCCTCGTCCTCAAAGTGATTATAGATGCGGATGATGAGCTGCGGCGAGACCTGGGCATTGTGAGCCGCCAGATACTCCGTCAGGTTCTTGAGGTTTCTGTGTTTCTGCCAGGAACGCTTTATGAGGCCAAGCCTCTTTTCTTTGATGCCCTTGTGTTTCAGCAATGCCTCTGGATTGGCGTCTAAAAGCCTTGTAAGACCCTCTTCTCCATAGGTATGCAGTAATTCTCCGGCCAGTTTCGCACCAAGGCCCTTTACCACCTTGGACAAAAAAAAGAGCATCTCACTGCCCATTATGGCAGCAGCGGAAAATGCAAACTGCCTGCCGTATTTGGTCATACACCAATCACCCAGAAACTCCAGCTCCAGCCCATCAGGATTCAGACCCTGAGTGAGCTCTGGAAGATGCCCTGTGGCCACAAAGGGGGTACCCCGCTGTGGTTTTATGCGCAGGACCGCAAAACCATTTTCAGAAGAGGCATAGGTAACACGCTCCACCCTGCCCTTGAGCCTAATCTGTTCTTTGTTTTCAGGCATTTAGACCCTTATAACCTTCGATGCCATTTGAAGAGAGGTAACTATGTCCAACATGTTGGTGGTCTCACCCACCTGTTTTTGCTCCACCAGCCCAAAATGCTGAAGACAGGTGCCACAGACCAGAATACTGACCCCTGATGCCTCCAATGCCTTCAGGTCCTCCAGACAGGCCGACCCGTTTACCGTCAAATGCACACCTCCATTTACCAATACGATGCGCCAGAGGGCGTTACCCATCTCCTTTAGGGTAGAGATCAGGCTTTTGAGCAGTCTCTTGCCCAATTCATCATCCCCGCTGCCCAGGCAATCAGTGGGAATAAAGACCAAAATGCGCTCATCAGAAGACGGCTTTTCTGAACTAAAGGCCAGCTCACAGGTGGGCGGAGCAGCAGTGATGATGAAAAGGCCAGACTCTTCCTTCACAGTGCTCGACCAATGCTGACTGGCCAAAAACCGGGTCACATTCTGAGATGAGACGGGATTATCCACCCACACCTCGAACATCTCCGATGGATTGGCCTCGATGAAGGCCTTGGTCTCCAGAACGGGCTTAGGACAGGCAAGCCCCCTGCAATCCAGTCTTTTCATATGCCCCTCCAAATAGATTTTTATGCAGTCAATTATAACGCAGGCCATAAAAATAAAAAGGGCGGCATAAGAGCCGCCCATTTTTTCGCCTTTTATCGCCCCTTGTTTTCGGACGAAGATTCTAATCTTTCAAGGCTCCCCCGTAGGGAACCTTTGGCCAGAAGATACTAATAAATGCTCAAATAGTTATTGAGCTCCCAATCGGTAATGGCGATCCTGAACTGATCCCACTCGGCCTCTTTGGCTGCCACATAGTGCTCATAGATATGCTCACCCAGGGATGCCTTGGCCAGTGGGTTGGCCTTCAGTTCATCCAAGGCCTCTCTCAATGAACCTGGCATGCTGATGATCTTGGCGGCCTTCTTTTCCTTTTCAGTCATCTTGAAGATGTTTTGATCCACAGTTGCCGGCGGCTGCAATTTATTTTTAATACCGTCTAAACCGGCATTGAGCATCATGGCAAAGGCAAGATATGGATTGCAGGTCGGGTCAGGACAACGCAATTCACAACGAGTGGAGGCACCACGAGAGGCAGGGATGCGCACCAATGCGCTTCTATTGGAGGCGGACCAGGCCACATACACAGGGGCCTCATATCCAGGCACCAGACGCTTATAAGAGTTGACCAGCGGGTTGGTGATAGCTGACATACCACGGGCATGTTTAAGCAGACCTGCCACATAGCTTCTGGCCACATTACTTAACTGCATGGGGGCATTGGAGTCAAAGAAGGCGTTTTTACCCTCTGTTGTGAACAGGGACTGGTTGGTGTGCATACCTGTACCATTGATGCCAAAGACCGGTTTGGGCAGGAATGTGGCATAAAAACCGTGTTTCTGGGCGATATTCTTGACAACCCACTTGAAGGTCACGGTATTGTCGGCAGCAGTCAGTGCATCGGCATATTTGAAGTTGATCTCGTGCTGGCCCTCAGCCACCTCATGATGGGAGGCCTCGATCTCAAAGCCCATCTGCTCCAGGGTCAGGATGATCTCCCTTCTGGCATTCAGACCCCTGTCCTCTGGGTCCACGCTGAAATAATTGGCTACATCGCTGACCTTGTTGGTGGGACGGCCGCACTCATCATACTCAAAAAAGAAAAACTCACACTCCGTACCCACATTCATGACATAGCCCTCTTTTTTGGCATCCTCCAACACCCGCTTGAGGTTATAACGGGGGCAACCCACAAAAGGCGAACCATCGGGCATGGCCACATCGCAGATGATACGGGCGGCGGCCACACCATCCTTGGTGCGCCAGGGCAGCACGCAGAAGGTGTTGTAATCAGGCTTCAGATACATATCGGATTCCTGAATGCGGGCAAAGCCCTCGATGGAAGAGCCGTCAAACATTATCTGACCGTCCAAGGCCTTTTCCAACTGACTCCTGGGAATGGCTATGTTCTTGATAAAACCAAATATATCACAGAACTGAAGCCTGAAAAAATTGACATTCTCAGCCTTGACGATCTTTAAAATGTCGTTTCTCGTAATTGCCATAAAAGATTCTCCTTTATTTGATTAAAATTAAATAAGCTATTGAACTGCGCTCAAACAGACGTTTAACCCCACACCTTCAAGCAAAAAATATGCCTTAATTCAACCCATGAATGCCCTTCTATAACCATCTGTTTTAATGAATAATCTTTGTGTTGCACGCATTCCCTGCCCTGACCTATTTACATTTATGAAAAAATCTCCTGTTGGAATGGAACAAAAATGTAAGATTTATACATCAAACACGGCCGCCAGGACTGTGTGGTCTGAGGGTTTTTCAGCCAGACGGGGCTCCATATCGATATAACAGCCCGTTGCCCTGACAGCAAGGGATTTATTGGCAAGGATATGGTCTATGCGCCACCCCTTTACCCTTTCCACTGATTTGGGAAAACGATAGTCGTAAAAGGTGTATTGTTTGGGCTCCTGATTAAACTTGCGAAAGATGTCCACAAGGCCCAAGGCCTTAACTGCATGAAATGCCCTGCGCACATCCTCATGAAAACACACATGATCCTTAAGCCCCTCAGGGTCATAGACATCCATGGGTTCAGGGGCCACATTGAGATCCCCGCACCAGAGCAGTGGTTCCCTGGAGATCCAGCGTGAAAATAAAGAGTTGAGCCGCTCAAACCATTTGAGCTTATATTGAAACATGCTGTCGGTTATCTCTCTTCCCTGAGGGACATAGGTATTTACTATGCGCACGCCGTTTATTACACAGGCGATGAGCCTGGCCTGGTCTTCAGGCGTGTCCTCTCCGTCCTGAAAACCATACTGCACCTCCTGAATCGGCAGTCTCGAGGCCACAGCCACTCCGTTATAGGACTTCTGTCCTCGAAAAACTACGAAATAGCCTGCCTCCTCAAAGGCGGCCCTGGGAAAATCCGCATCCACGACCTTTGTCTCCTGCATACACAGGACAGAGGGTTGATGCTGTTTCAACCAGGGAATCACTATGTGCATGCGGGCACGAATGGAATTGACATTATAGGTGGCTACTGTAAAGAGATTACTGCCTGATGGCATCTGGAGTGCTTGAGACTGTTCCATTGTAAAAATTCCGGTTTAGTATTTTAATATATACAACAGGTTGTAAAACAACCTTGTGTTATGGTCAAGGGATTTAACAACTCAAAAGGGGATGAAATGCAATTTCTCATATTTTTGGCCAAAAAACTTGCCTATCTGCTTCCAACCTTTTTGGGCATCACACTGGTCTCCTTTACGGTGATGCACATGGCGCCTGGAGAACCCATGTCCATACAGGCGGACTTCAATCCCAAGATGACCCCTGAGGCCAGGGAACGGCTGCGCGCCCAATACGGCTTGGACAAGCCCCTTTATGAACAGTATTGGAACTGGCTAAAGGGCCTGGCCAAGCTGGACCTGGGCAAATCCTTTGCATCGGATAAACGACCTGTGTGGGACAAGATTCGCGAACGCCTGCCCATAACCATTCTAATAAACCTCCTCTCTCTGACCCTCATATTCCTCATCGCCATTCCCTTGGGCGTACAGGCCGCTGTGCATCAAAACAGCCTGTTCGATCGCATAAGCACCGTGATGGTCTTCTTTTTCTATGCCATGCCCTCCTTTTGGGCGGCCCTGCTGCTCATGATGTTCTTCGGCATCTACCTGGAGTGGCTGCCCATCTCAGGCCTGCACAGCATAGTTGGCTATGACTCCCTTTCCACCTGGCAAAAGATATGGGATTGGACCAAACACCTCATACTGCCCGTGAGCATCTCGGCCCTGGGAGGGCTTGCAGGGCTGTCCAGGTATATGCGTTCCTCCATGCTGGAGGTGCTGCGCCAGGACTATATTCTGACGGCACGCGCCAAGGGGCTTTCTGAACGGGTGGTCATCTACCGCCATGCCCTGAGAAACGCCTTGCTGCCTGTCATCACCATCTTAGGCCTGTCTCTGCCTGGCATGATCGGCGGCAGTGTGATCTTTGAATCCATCTTTGCCATTCCAGGCATCGGGCAGCTCATGTGGACCAGTGTCATGGCCAGGGACTATCCAGTCCTCATGGGCAATCTGGTCATCGTGGCAGTGCTTACCCTTCTTGGCAACCTCTTGGCCGACATCGGCTATGCCTTGGCAGACCCCCGCATTCGAAATCAATAAATGCAGGCCATTTCCCTTGCACAATCGGCTTCAGAGGTATTAAAACTCCTGCCCAAGACTCCGGGCGTCTATCTCTTTAGAAACAGTGAGGCTCGCGTCATCTATGTGGGAAAGGCCAAGGACCTGCGCAGCCGCATCTCCAGCTATCTGCTCAGCCCACCATCCTCGGTAAAGACCTCGCACATGCTGCAAAACGCCGCCACTCTGGAGTACATCGTAACCGCCACAGAAAAAGAGGCCCTGCTACTGGAGTTCAATCTCATCAAGGAACACCGGCCCAAGTACAACATCGTGATGCGGGACGACAAGGCCTATCCCTTTTTACGCATTGACCTATCTCAGCCATTTGGCCGCATCTCCGTGGTGCGCAGGCGTCTAAAGGACAATGCCCTGTATTACGGCCCATATCCTTCTGGCACAGCGGTGCGAGAGGTCATGCACTTAGTGGGAAGCATCTTTAAGCTGCGCACCTGCAGCGACTCTCATATGAAAAACAGGGACAGGCCTTGTCTCAAGTTTCAGATACACAGGTGCAGCGCACCTTGCATGGGCGCCATCTCTTCAGAGGAATATAGAGAGCGCATTCAGCAACTAAAGCTCTTTTTGGAGGGCAGACAGCAAGGCCTTCTAAAGGACCTACAGGCCAAAATGGAGCAGTATGCAGAGGCCCTGGAGTTTGAAAAGGCAGCGGTGCTGCGAGACAGGATTGCGGCCATAAAGGCGGTGACTGAAAACCAGGCAATGGTAGCGGATCTGGACGCCAACTGGGATGTGGTCGCAATGGCGAGGGATGCCGCACGGGCGGCTGTCTCTGTATTACATGTGCGGGACGGAGTGGTAAGGGGGCATGAAAGCCGTATATATTTAGTGCACGATGAACCTGACGGCGATATCCTCTCATTGTTTTTACGGGATTATTTTGCCGTCAACCCTGTCCCTGAACAGATACTCCTCTCCACAGCCCCCGCTGACATGGAGCTTTTGGAGGAATGGATAAGGGAGATGGCTAAGGGCTGCCGCTTAGTGAGCGGCAATTTTAGATCCATTCGCAAAAGGCTCATGGAAATGGCGCAGGCCAATGCCTTGGAGGCCGTCTCCATGGAGGCAAGGCAAGAGGCGCGCTGGGAGGAGCTGGCTCGGCTTCTTCAACAGGCATTAAAACTCAAAAGGCAGCCAAACCGCATTGAAACCATAGACATCTCCACCACAGGAGGCGAGCTGCCCGTGGGCAGCCTGGTGGCATTTGAAAATGGAAGGCCGCTAAAACAGGGCTACAGGCACTACAACATTCGAACCGTAACAGGCATAGACGACTACGCCATGATTCGCGAGGTGGTGTTGAGGCGGCTGGCGTCAGGCATGGAAAGACAGGACCTGCCTGACCTCATGGTCATAGACGGAGGCAAGGGACAGCTCTTTGAGGCCATTTCCGCATGGAAAGAGCTGGACATGCCTGAGCAGGTGGAATTTGCCTCCATTGCCAAGGAACGGGACCAGGAGGGCGAAAAGCTCTATACCATGGACGGCTCACAGGTCCTGCTTGCCCCGCACGATCCGGTTTTACTCTTCATACAACGCATGCGAGACGAGGCACATAGATTTGGAGTCACATTTCACAGAAAAAAGCGCTCTTCAGCCAGGTTCAAGGGGTCTCTGCTTCAAATACCAGGCGTAGGCGCCAAGAGGCAAAAGGCCCTACTTCAGCACTTTGGAAGCCTAAAGAGGCTGAAACAGGCCTCAATAGAGGAGTTACAGGCCGTGCCAGGCATCTCCAGCAAATTGGCCGAACAGATACATGAGGCATTGAAGGAATAAGTTGAATGTCTCACCGCTGCCGCCCAAGCAGTCTCATAGTATTTCTTGTTTGTTAGATTTAATCGCAAATTTTGGTTTGGGGCCTATTATTGACAGCACACTCACAGGCTATTACATTCGAAATCGTTTTAATACCACAAACGATGCATTTTGAATTGATGGAATCTTATGCCCAAGACAGAGCCATTTGAAAGATATAGCGATAGATATGACGAGTGGTTCGAAAGACACTGCGAGATATACCATGCCGAACTGGAGGCGATTCGCCAACTGATCCCTTCTCCCCATGCCAAGGGCCTGGAGGTGGGCGTTGGTTCAGGTAAGTTTGCTGTGCCCTTGGGAATAAAGATTGGTGTTGAACCATCGGAAACCATGGCAGCAAAGGCCGAAGGACACGGAATACGTGTGGTTCGAGGTGTAGCAGAAGATTTGCCCTTCTCTGATGCCGAGTTTGACTTTGTGCTGATGGTAACGACTATCTGTTTTGTGGACGATATCCTCAAATCCTTTCAGGAGGCCTTTCGAGTATTGAAACCTGGCGGATGTATCATTGTGGGATTTGTGGATAAAGAAAGCGAATTGGGTAAACAGTATATGGACAAACGCAATACAAGTCTCTTTTACAAAGAGGCCACCTTCTTTTCCACACAGGAAGTATGCAACTATCTCACAGATGCTGGTTTTGTAAATCTTACCTTTAAGCAAACACTGATTCCTGGAGAAACACAAGAAACGATTCAGGATGGCTTTGGTAAAGGTGCATTTGTAGCAGTTAAAGCCATAAAGCAAGGTTGATAAGGTGTTGCAAACAATGTTGCTCTATACTGCCCTCTAATCTTCCTCACCATACAAAGGAGTACCCCCATGAAGAAACTACTAATAGCTGCCACGGCCCTTATTATACCGCTCGTCACCACACTTGCAAACACTGGTGACGACGCTCAGTTGGTTGAAGCGCGCAAGATTGCATCCATATTACCACCCAAACTACAGACAGCACTGCAAGCAGCAATTGGCAAATCAGGCCCTGAGGGGGCCATATTTGTTTGCAAGGACCTGGCACCGAAGATGGCCGACGAGATATCCCAGGAGACAGGTTGGAAAGTCAAGCGGGTCAGCCTCAAACCACGCAATGATGCCCTCGCCACTCCTGATGCATGGGAAAAGGCTGCTCTGGAAGATTTTGAAAAACGCTCCGCTGCTGGTGAACCGCCCGCTACACTGGAAAAAGGTGAGATGGTTAACAATGAATACCGCTACATCAAAGCCCTGCCGACTCAAACGCTCTGCCTAAATTGTCACGGTCCAGTGAATCAATTGAGTAGTGGTGTGAAATCTGCCCTTGCTCTGCACTATCCAAATGACCGTGCAACTGGATACTCTGTGGGGCAGATTCGTGGCGCAATCAGTGTACGCGGGCCGAAATAGGCCTGTACCCACGAACTGCCCATAGGTCCAATTCCGAAGACAGCATATTTGGCGATTTCTTAGAGCTTATCCACCCGCACATTGGCCAGCATCTCTTCAGTCTTTTTGTCCATCTCCTTGGCGTAACTGGCCACAGTAAAGATGGCACCGCAGCCCCTGCACCGCAGGGCGACTACCTTTCAGCGCCTGCATATCTCAAGCAAGTCCCCGCACTTACGGCACCTCAATGTCGTGGTTTTTTCATCGGAAAACATGGCTTCCTCCTTCTAAAAAACATGAATCATGACCTTCTGATATCGGGCAGAAACACGGTCAGCACGCCCAATAGAGGCAGATATGAGCAGACATGATACACAAATTCGATGCCATACGCATCTGCAAGCCTTCCAAGGACAGCGGCTGCAATGCCTGCCATGCCAAAGGCAAGCCCGAAGAACAGGCCTGAGATGGCACCTACTCGACCTGGAATGAGCTCCTGCGCAAAGACCAGAATGGCTGAAAAGGCCGATGCCAGAATAAAACCACTTGCAAAGGACAACACCCCTGTCCATGCCAGATTGGCGTATGGCAGGGCCAGCGTAAAGGGAGATGCCCCCAGAATCGAGAGCCATATCACTTGTTTTCTGCCGATCTTGTCGCCCACAGGGCCGCCGATAAAGGTCCCAAGGGCAACGGCAAACAAAAAGACAAAGAGATGATACTGGCCGGATTGCACCGAAAGGCCAAAACGGTGCATCAGATAAAATGTGAAGTAGTTTCCTATGCTGGCCAGATAAAAATACTTGGAAAATATGAGCACCAGCAAAATCAACATGGAAAGGACTATGGTGCGCCTTGAATACACCGGCTGAATTGGCTTGACATCAGTGCCCTTGCCAGCCTTTAGCACACAGCGCAGCTTATACCACTTCCCTACCCTCACCAGTATGGCTATGGCCAACAGGGCCAGCAGGGAAAAGAACAGAATGCTCTTCTGGCCGTATGGAATGACCATCCACGCCGCCAAAAGCGGCCCCATGGAGGTGCCTGCGTTGCCGCCCACCTGAAACAGGGATTGGGCCAGGCCGTATCGCCCGCCAGAGGCCATTCTTGCCACACGGGAGGATTCAGGATGAAAGATGGACGACCCCATGCCAACCAGAGCCGCTGCCAGCAGCAAAAGGCCATAATCCCATGCCACGGCCAAAAGCAGCAGGCCGCACAGCGTGCAACCCATGCCTGCGGCCAGTGAGTAGGGTTTGGGATTTTGATCCGTATAGAATCCCACCACGGGTTGAAGCATGGAGGCAGTGAGCTGATAGACAAGGGATAACAGGCCGATCTGAGTAAAATTCAGGTGAAAACTGGTCTTTAACAGGGGATAAATGGCAAACAGCAGGGACTGAATGGTGTCGTTCAAAAAGTGTGAAAAGCTGATGGCACTCAGTATCCTAAAGGACGCTGTCTGAGACTTTACATAGAGGGTTTCGAGTTTGACTCCGTTTTCTGTGCTCATATTCTCAAAATACGCAGGGTGTTTTTTGCCTCTGGACTCAGGCCGAAGAGCCTCTCCATGACATCCATGGGCCTTATGAAAGGCGGCTCTTGAGACAAAAAGAGGTGCAAAATGCAATCAGGGTCACCTATCTCCTGCACCCATTGAAGCACCAGGGCCTGCTGCGTGGTCTTCATCGCCAAGGATATTTTGTCAAAAAAGGTGAGCTTTAGCACCCTATCCTTCAGGTCCATCTCCACGGTCTTGTCCTTTTTTTGCACAAAAACAGGGAGTTTTTCTGCTGTGTTAAGGAGTAAAAGCCCCTCTTGCAGAAGCGGCCTTGAAATACCTTTTACGGCCACGAGGTATTCACTCACCGCATGAAAGACCATTTGGCTCAGCCGCTCCAATGGCCTGATATTTAGCAGGCGTATGCCTTCGGGCAGATGCCTGTTCAAAAGGTCCTGAATGGCCGAAGGTCCCTGAAGACCTTCCAGACCTTTTGATGCCCCCAATTCCAAACTAAAGGCCGCCTGCTCCGACACACTTTCCATGCCCAGGGGAATGGGCTGGCCAAAGGCCATTTTGGGCATGGGATGATGGCCTGAAGAGTGTTCCAGTCTCAATCCTGCCCTGCGCATGGCCCGGTGCATGGCGCGCATGACCTCTAAATGGGCCAGAAACCGGGCGTCCCCCAATTTTGTGTAGGTGATGGCATAACAGGCCACCGATGACCCCTCGGCCTTCTCTGCCAAGGCAGTCTTTTCTGGTGCCTCTTCGAGGCTCAAATTTAGGTCAGTATGCGATACCGGCCTGATCTCCTGAAAATCGCACACGCCGCAGCCGTTACAACTGCCCCTTCGACAGTCTGGAGTATAGACGCCCTCAAATGCCCTTTTCCGCTCAGAGAGCAAAAAATTCGCACTCACTCCTGTCTGAATATGAGCCCATGGCAAGGGCTGGCCGGGTGTCATGGCGCTGGTGTAGAATGACGGGTCTATCCCCGCCTTTTGAGCCGCCTCCTCATATCGTTCCGGACTGAAGTGATCCGTCCAGGCATCCATTCTGGCGCCCATCTGCCAGGCCCTTAAAAGGATTTGAAAGGCCCTTCTGTCCCCCCGTGCAAACACGCCCTCCCAGAAGCTGATATGCGGTTCGTGCCACTTGAGTTTTATAGCGCGAGAACGGGCCTGAAGCTGAGATCTCAGCGAAGAAATTCGCTCCCTGGCCTCCTCCACGGAAAGCTGAGGCTCCCATTGAAACGGCGTATGCGCCTTGGGCACAAAGGTCCCCACGCTCACCGTCACATTGACGCACATCTTCTTTTCCGCCTGTCGCAGGACCTTGTGCGCCAACTCCGCTATGGCCCGAATGTCTTCCTCGGTCTCGGTGGGCAGGCCGAGCATGAAGTAGAGTTTTATGTTGCGCCAGCCCAGACGATAGATGGTGGCCGCCGCATTTAACAGGTCCTCTTCGGTGATCCCCTTGTTGATGACCTGTCTCAGACGTTCGCTTCCTGCCTCCGGCGCCAGGGTAAAACCGGTCTTTCTCACGCGGCGAATCTGTTCCATCAAGGCAGGCGTCAGAGTGCCCACGCGCAGGGATGGCAGGGAGATGGCGATGTGCTCCTCGGCATAGCGGTTCATGAGCCTGCAGAGCAGAGGCTGAATATGGCTGTAGTCGCCGGTGCTGAGGCTCAGGAGGGATATCTCGTCCCAACCCGTGTTTTTTAATGCAGACTCCACGGTCTTAAGGACCTGCTGAGGCGTCTTCTCCCGTACAGGCCGGTAGATGACCCCTGCCTGACAAAATCTGCACCCCCTGGTGCAGCCCCTGGCGATCTCCACACCAATGCGGTCATGAACAATCTGCTGATAGGGCACGGGCATGGCCACTGGATACGGCGCATGCTCCATATCGGCCACAATGCGCCTTTTGACCGGGCCTGATTCAGGCATTCTCATGCCGCTAAACCGCCCCTGTTCATAAAAAGGCGTATAAAAAGAGGGCACATAAACCCCTTGAACCCTGCTCAATGCCTTCAAGACCTCAGACTTTGGGGCATGTGAGGCCCTGTAGTCCCGCACAATGCGGCAGAGCTCCTGCACCGCCTCCTCGCCGTCTCCCACCAAAATGGCATCAAAGACCTCTGCCACAGGTTCAGGCTGAACAGCCGCACTGCCTCCGCCTATGACCAAGGGCCAATTGTCCTGCCTTTCGGAGGCAAGGATTGAAAGCCCGGCCAGGTTCAGGACATTGAGCACATTGGAATAACAGAGCTCATAGGGCAGGGAGATGCCGATGACATCAAAATCCTTTAGCAGCCTTCGAGTCTCCAGCCCAAATAACGGCCGGTTTGACTGCCTCAAAAGCCGCTCCATGTCCAAATCCGGAGCATAGCATCTGTCGGCAAGGGCCCATGGCAGGCCGTTTATGACCGCATAGAGGATATTTAGGCCTAAGTTGGACATGCCGATCTCATACAGGTCTGGAAACACCAGGGCCCATCTGCACTCCGCTGTATTCCAGGGTTTATGCAGGCTATTGACCTCGTTTCCCAGATAACGGCTGGGTTTTTGAACCTGCATGAGACAATTTTCGATGTCAAACATGAATGAGGAAAGGATTGAATGGGTTCAGTATGAAAACCTGGCTTCGAGGGCCCGTTTCAGGGTGAGTTGATCCGCATACTTGACGTCCATGCCCATGGGAATGCCACAGGCCAGCCGCGTCACATTGACAGGAAATTCCTTGCAACACTGGGCAAGATACGCTGCGGTGGCCTCTCCGGCCACGGTGCTGCTGGTGGCCAGTACCAGTTCCTTTATGCCCTGCGTGCCCAGCCTGTTCAGCAGCCTATCCACACGCAGCTCTTCAGGCCCCACCCCTTCGGATGGGCTGAGCGCACCGTGCAGCACGTGATAAAGGCCATTAAAGGCCCCTGACGACTCTATGGACAAGAGATCCGCAGGGCCTTCCACAACGCACAATATCTCCCGGTTACGCCTTGAATCAGCGCATATGGGACATGGATCCTGCTCGGAAAACGCAAAACAGGTGGAGCAGAGCAGTATCTTTCTGTGCAGCTCCGCTATGGAGACCGCCAGTTCCTGGGCAGTGGGCTCCTGCCAGCGCAGAATCTGCAGGGCATAGCGTGTGGCGGTTTTTTCGCCGATGCCAGGCAATCTGGAGAGGTTTTTGATAAGCCTTTCAAGGGCCGGAGGGAATGCCTTGGACATGGTGTATCAGAACAGACCCGGTATCTTCATGCCGCCGGTGGCCTTGGCCATCTCGGCCTCCACCATCTCTTTGGCCCTGTGCAATGCCTCATTTACAGCAGCCAACACCAGGTCCTGCAACATCTCCACATCATCAGGGTTCACCACATCCCGCTCGATGGTGATGGACACCAGTTCGGACTTGCCGTTGGCCACGGCCTTCACCATGCCGCCTCCCACTGCGGCCTCGACCTTTCTCTGCCCCAGCTCCTCCTGCAATTTCCCTATCTTATTCTGTATGAGCTGGGCCTGACGCATCATTTCCTTCATATTGAGATTCATCGCAATATTCTCTCCTGACTGTTTTTATTAGAAAATCCCTTTAACTCATTGAGCTTGCTATATTAAAACATATCAGTCAAAAATGAAACCTCAAAAAATCAGGTCAAAAATAAAAAATAATACTCATTATTATCTTGATATTCTCTAAATCAGGTATTAGATTCAAGACAGGCAGGCCGTATCTCGCCCATACGGTTTCAAAAAACATGAAAATACCTTTTCTGCATATTGCCTCATGCAAAAGGATTGTTGTATAACATCACCATCTGTATCAGTCAGGCTGTATCAATCTGGCTATATCACTCTGGCCCGGCTGTTTCTGTGAAAGAACGGAGCGGACACCTGCTCAATTGAAAAGGAGGCCCAAACATGCTTCATATAGAAGACCTATGGGTGGATGTACATGGCAAAGAGGTATTGAAGGGCATAGACCTTCACATCGAAAAAGGCGAAACCCACTGTCTTTTCGGTAAAAATGGTTCAGGGAAGACGACCCTGCTCATGACCCTGATGGGTTTTTCAGGTTACAAGGTCAAACATGGCCGCATCGTCTTCAAGGATGTGGACGTCACGCATCTGCCTGTCAACGAACGCGCCAAACTCGGGCTCGGCATCTCCCTTCAGCGTCCTCCCACGCTCAAGGGCGTAAAACTCAAGGATATGCTGAAGTTCTGTGAAAGCGTCCCAGGGCTTGGCAAGAACCTCGCCATTCAATACGGCTTTGACAGCTTTTTGGAAAGGGATGTCAATCTGGGCTTTTCAGGCGGTGAGATCAAGAAATCCGAGCTCATACAGCTGCTGGCCCAAAGCCCTGACTTTACACTGCTGGATGAACCTGAATCAGGCGTAGATATCGAAAACCTGCACCTCATCGGAGAGATGATCAAGAAACTCCTGCAGAAAGATGTCCACAGAAACCGGCAGAAATCAGGTCTGATCATCACGCACACAGGCTTCATTCTCAACTATGTAGCAGCCGACAAGGGGCATGTGATGATGAACGGCAAGATGCTCTGCAGGGGCAACCCACAGGAGATCTTTGAAGGCATTCAAAAATACGGCTATCAGGAGTGCATGAAATGTCAACTGTAAAAAGAAAAACCCAATCAAAACCAATGGATATGTCTGAAGAGACACTGCTTAAGAGCTTCAAGCCGGCATCCGACGCCCCCACATTGACCAGTCTTGCCGAACTCGAGGAAAAAGAGATCAAAAAACTCAAAAACGTAGGTCTTGATTTCAGTGAACACGAACGAATCGGCACATATATTCAGACCAACTGCGGAGTTGCCAAATGCGACTGCCACATGGAGGGCGTGGAGCTCATGCCCATCACAGAGGCCCTCAAAAAATATGACTGGCTGAAGGACTACTGGTGGAAGCTCGTCGCGGAAGAAAAGGATGTCTTCACAAAGGAAACAGCGGCACATCTGGACAACGGCTACTTCATTCGCGCCCTGCCAGGGGCAAAGGTGGTGTATCCGGTTCAGACATGCCTTTATATCCGTTCCGAAAATGTGGCTCAACGGGTTCACAACATCGTTATCGCCGAAGAGGGCTCGGAGCTGCATGTGATCACAGGCTGTTCCACACATCCCGACCTCACCTCAGCCCTGCACATCGGCGTCTCGGAGTTTTATATCAAAAAGGGGGCAAAACTGGTCTTCACCATGATTCATAACTGGGGTGAAAACGTCTATGTCAGGCCCAGAACAGGTGTGCTTGTGGAAGAAGACGGCGTATTTCTGTCAAACTATGTCTCACTGAAGGGCGTCAAATCCGTACAGACCTATCCCACGGCAAGGCTGGCAGGACGCAGGGCCCTGGCCCGCTTCAATTCCGTGATAGTGGCGCCCGAAGGCACTGTAATGGACAGCGGTTCCCGCATCATTCTGGACGCCCCTGAGACTCGCGGGGAGATCGTCTCACGCACCATCTCCTACGGCGGCAAGGTGATCGCCAGAGGCCACCTGGTGGGCAATGCCCCAGGCATCAAGGCCCATCTGGAGTGTAACGGCCTGATCCTGGCTGAAAACGGCGTGATTCACGCCATCCCTGAGCTGGAAGCGCATCTGGCCGATGTGGACATGTCCCACGAGGCCGCAGTGGGCAAGATCGCCCAGGACGAGATCGAATACCTGATGGCCAGGGGATTGAGCGAAGAGGATGCCACTGCCACCATCGTAAGGGGCTTTTTGAATGTCAAGATAGAAGGCCTTCCACCTGAACTGGATGCGGAGATTCAAGCGGCAGTGGCTGAAAGCCACAAAGGGATTTAAATCGCAATTCAAATCTTTTTAGGCGACAATGAAGAGTTGTTCTATGCGGCACATAACCGCCCTCCATGGCGGTGATGTGCCGCTGGTGCCATTGTTGGCCTCTATGTTCACAAACACTCCCGCTAAAAAATTGACAAATCCCCTGGTATGATATAATGCAATACTGGAGGTGCACCATGGGTAAAGCTAAAATTGCTATTACATTAGACGAGCAATTTATCGAAGACATAGATAGATTTATTAGTCAACATATCTTTCAAAATCGCAGCCAAGCAATACAGGAAGCAGTAGAAGAGAAATTAGAACGTCTTAAACGCACTCGTTTAGCTAAAGAATGTACCAAACTTGATTTAACCTTTGAAAAAGCAATGGCTGAGGAAGGGTTAACTGAGGATTTAAGCCAATGGCCCGAATATTGAGGGGCGATATCAGATGGGCTGACTTAAACCCTGTCAGGGGTCATGAACAGGCAGGCTTACGGCCTGTCTTGATTTTAAGCCATGATATTTTTAATGAACATTCTGGAACTGTCATTGCTGTAGCCATTACCAGTCAACCTCAACGCGTAGGATTCCCACTTACTCTTGAATTGAAAACTGCGGATTTGCCAAAACGTTCTTGGGTTAAAATAAGTCAGATTCGAACACTTGCTACAGAGAGAATTGGAAAATTAATCTCCAAGGTGTCTCCTGAGGAATTAAATCAAGTCAAGGGCTGGCTACCACATCCACGACCCGTGCCGGCATGCGTTTGGGGCCATAGAACAGAATGTCTCCCTTTGCGATTTGCCGTGCTTCGATCCACTGGGCATGTTCAGGCGAAAGTTGTTCTTGGCAGGCTTCATAAATGGCCGTAAAAACCCCTTCGAGGTTGCCTTCTATCTCAGAGGCAGGAAAACGCAACACCCTCAGGTTCAGTGCATGCATGAATTCATTCCGGATGCGGTCGTGTTCGATCGCGGCCGGATGACCATGAGCAGTCGCGCCATCCACTTCTACTACCAAAGCCGTCTCGCGGCAGTAGAAATCGGCGATATAAGGCCCAATGGGGTGTTGCCGTCTAAAGGCAAAACCGGCGCCGTTAGCGCGCAGAACATTCCACAACTTGCGCTCAGGGGGAGTCATGTTCTGGCGCAGTTCCTTGCTACGACCACGCAAAGATTTCGGGATGCCGGACCAGTCGGCCTTGCCTTCCAGACTATGCGGCCGCCGATGCGCCAACACTTTGTGATCGGCCGTAAGCCACTGAATCTGGTCACAGAGGGTGTGGCGGATGCCGACCATAATTCCCCCGTAGTTCCACTGAATGGTTCGCAAGACACGGTGCGGCAAGCCGTCGTGAGCCAGAACGTAGGAGCCGGGTTGAATGGTTTCGATGGGGAGGAGGGTAAATCCAGCCCCCCTTGCATCCCCCCGCAAACCACAGATGGCAGATCCAGCCCCCCTTGCATCCCCACAAAAACCGCAGATGGCAGATACAGCCCCCCTTGCATCCCCACAAAAACCACAGATGGCAGATACAGCCCCCCTTGCATCCCCACAAAAACCACAGATGGCAGATACAGCCCCCCTTGCATCCCCCCGCAAGCGGGGGGAAAGGGATTTCCCTTCACAATGGCGAGAGGCAGGGGATTCTCCTTCCAAAGAAAGGTATTCTCCCTCCAAAGAAAGGGATTCTCCCTCCAAACATGCGGGGCGGGTTAGTAACTCTCCCTCCCCGCGTGCGGGGAGGGTTGGGGAGGGGCTGCACACCCACACCCTTGTTCCCTTGCGCACACACGTGGGGTCGAAGACCAGGTCGCCTGGGTCGATGGTCATCAGGAGACATCGCCTCACTGCTTCCGTGGCAGTCTAACGCACTGAGGTGCCACTATATTTCCTGCCCTTGTACTTGAACCCGATCATCGGTCTCAGGCGTCATCAGCCCCACGGGCGGATTATTTACTCGCCCCTTGCCTTTGTGTTCATAGGATTCTATCGGTCGTTTCGTTTCGGGCTTCTTTCTTTTTTCCATCAAGTCCTGCCTCTTGGGTTCGTCGTGCGCTGATCTGGGAGGCTAACCCTAAGACACTCACTTTGATACCACCCTCCTGATCTCCTCCACCACCTCTTGCACAGTTGCATGGTCGGTCTGCACTGCCACATCCGCCCATGCCTCATAAAGCGGCAGCCGCTCTTTGAGTATGTGCCTTGTCTCTTCTTCAAGCTGCATGCCTGACATGAGCGAAGGTCTCTGATGCCGTGTCCTCAAGTCCTTTAGAAGGCGGTCAAGTATGGTGGCAATATCGGCCTTAAGCCACACCACCAGCCCAGATGCCTTGATTTGAGGCAATAATTCCCCATGCAACACCACTCCGCCTCCGCATGAGACCACCACTGCCTTCGGGCTATTCATGACCTCCTTTAACGCCTGTCTTTCCAATGACCTGAAATAGGGCCAGCCGTGTTGCGAGACCAGCTCCTGAATGCTGCGGCCCGCCCTCTGCACGATGAAGTCATCCAAGTCAAGAAAATCCATGTTCAAGACCTGAGCCAGGGCCTTGCCCACAGTGGTCTTTCCTGTGCAGCGATAACCGATGAGAAAGATGCGCTTCATGTCAAAACCGGCCTAACCCTGAAGGGAGATACGCACCCACTGTTCCCAAAAATCCGGAAAGGACTTGGCCACACAATCAGGGTCGCAAATCACCACATTGGGCACCTTGAGCCCAGCCACTGCAAAGGCCATGGCCATTCGATGGTCGTTATAGGTCTGAATCTCCGCACCATGCAGGTGTGCCCCGCCCTCTATGACCAGGCCGTCCTTCAGCTCGGTCACACAGGCGCCCATGCGCTGAAGCTCGGTGGCCACTGCTCGAATGCGATCCGTCTCCTTGATGCGCAAGTGATGAATCCCTGAGATGTGCGTTCGGCCCCTTGCAAAGGCGGCCACCACCGCCAAGGTCATGGCCACATCAGGCCATCTGCCCATGTCTATGTCGATGGCCCTAAGTTCCCCCCTTTCAGGGCCGATGACAGTGACCCCTGTCTCGTCCTTTTTGACTTCGCAACCCATTTGGCCCAAAATGTCTGCAAAGGCGGCGTCCCCTTGCAGGGCACGGCTGGGAATATTGGAGACGGTCACCTGGCCGCCTGTCACCGCTGCCGCAGCCCAGAAATAAGAGGCACTGGAGGCATCCCCTTCCACGGCATAGGTTTGAGCCTCATAGGCCCTGAGTTGAACCTCAAAACAGGGCATGCCATCCTGTTTCCTCTCCTCTACCTCTGCCCCAAAGGAACGCATAACCGCAAGTGTAATGTCCACATAGGGCCTGGAGACCAGGTTCCCCTTGACGCAAATACGGCCAGGGGCCTTCAAATAGGGCGCCACAAGCAACAAGGAGGAGATATACTGGCTGCTCAGGCTGCCGTCTATAACCGTATCGCCGCCTGTTAGGCCATCTGCCTCCACCAATACAGGCGGCGCATTCGTAGCATTCACACAGGAGATGCGTGCCCCCCAGGGCCTCAACGCCTCCAGAAGCGGGGCTATGGGCCGCTCTTCCATGCGTTTTGTGCCGGTGAGCAGGTAATGACCTGAACCAAGGCAGACCAGGGAGGTGAGGAGACGAATACCTGTGCCGTTATTGCCCATATAGAGCTTGAGGGGCTGCTCAAGATCACCGCCTGGCCCCACACGGCCTGTGCCATTGATTTTAAGCCCTTCCTCGCTCCAACAGGCCTTTATGCCCAGTTGCGTCAGGGCATCGGCCAAAAGCCCTGTGTCCTCACTTTTTAGGGCGCCCTTTAACAGGCTCTCTCCCTTGGCCAGGGCAGCAGCCACCATGGCCCTTTGAGTGATGCTCTTGGAGCCGGGCATTTGCACCACGGCATTTACTGGGGATTCCAACACCTGCACTACATATTTCTTCATACTTCCAGCCCTCTCACTTTATTTGACCTAGCAATGCCCTCTCCATCACATTTAAGGGGGCCTGAAGCCCTGTCCACAGCTCAAACTGGCAGACCGCCTGGTGTAACAACATGCGAAGCCCGTTTACAGTGCGACACCCTGCGGCCTCTGCCTCCCTTAAAAGGGCTGTGACAAGCGGTGCATAGACAATGTCCATGACCACAGAAAAATTCTTCAGACACTTAGAGGCAATGGGCATTTTATAGATATCAGGGGCCATGCCCACAGGGGTTGTATTCACTAAAACATCGGCGGTTATATCGCATACCTCATTCAAACTTGAAAAGGTTGCACCAAGTGCTTCCCCCAATGCCTTGGCCTTTTCCACCGTGCGATTGGCCACATGCACGGACATGCCCGCTGATTTCAGGCCAAATGCCACTGCCTTAGCCGAACCGCCCGCGCCAAGGATCACGGCACTCTTGCCCGAAAGGACACTGGAAGGCCCGGCCCCATTTGCTTTGGCCAAGTGGGCCTGGTCATTTGTAAACGCCTCCTCCAGGGCCCTTTGTGCGCCTATGCAATCGGTGTTGTAGCCCAAAAGCATCCCCTCCTGATTCACAATGGTATTGACGGCCCCGATCTGCAAGGCCTGAAAGTCCACTTGATCCAAAAGGGGCATGACCGCCTCTTTGTGAGGAATGGTGATGGAAAGCCCGCTAATCCCCAGTGCTCGAACCCCTTGCACAGCCCGTGGCAGGTCTGTCACATCAAAGGCCAGATAGACCGCATTTAACCCAAGGGCACGAAAGGCCGCATTGTGCAGAATGGGGCTCAAACTGTGCCGCACAGGATGGCCAAATATGCCAAAAAGCTGAGTGTGTGCGTCTATCAAGGCAACCATCTATTTGTCTTGAAGCTGGGCCTTCACCCAGTTCAAAAGCCCACCAGCAGCCAGGACCTGGCGCTCCCTGTCCGACAACTCCAGCCTTGCCTCAAAGATGCGGCCATCCGAAAGCCGTTTTATGCACAGGCTTGTGGCGCCTGCCAACAGGGACTGGCGCAGGCCCGAGATACTCAGCTCATCCCCCTGGCAAATGGCGTCATAATCCGATGCATCTGCAAAGGTCATGGGCACTATACCGAAGTTGACCAGATTGGCCTTGTGAATACGGGCAAAGCCCTTGACCAACTTGATTTGCACCCCTAAATACCTGGGCGCCAGGGCAGCGTGTTCCCTGGAGGAGCCCTGACCGTAGTTCTCACCCCCCACTATGACGCCTGGAAGGTTGGAGGCCTTGGCCCTGGCAGGGAACTCCGCATCTATGGCAGTAAACACATACTCGCTGATGGCGGGAATGTTGCTTCGCAAGGGCAGGATCTTGCTGCCTGCAGGCATGATGTGGTCTGTGGTGATGTTGTCGCCTGTCTTGAGCAAGACCCTGCAGACCAGATCCTCTGCAAGCGGCTCAAAGATGGGCAATGGCTGTATGTTCGGGCCTCGTAAGACCTCAACCATTGAGCCGTCTTTTAAGGGTGGAATAATGCCGTTGTCGTTGACAATAAAGCTGTCGGGCAGGGAAACGGGTGTATATTGGCCCAGGTCCCTTGGGTCTGTGATGACGCCGTAAACGGCGGATGCCACAGCGGTCTCAGGGCTGCACAGATAGACCTGGTCGTTTTTGGTGCCGCTTCTGCCAGGGAAATTCCTGGTAAATGTGCGAAGGGAGATGGAATTCGTGGCAGGCGCCTGGCCCATGCCGATACAGCCAAGGCAGCCTGACTGATGAATGCGGGCACCGGCATGAATAAGGGGGCGCAACAGGCCGTGTGCCTCGATATTCTCCAGGACCTGCCTGCTCCCTGGATTGATCTCAAAGCTCACTCCATCTGAGATGCTGTGGTGCCCCAGCACCTTGGCTGCAATGGCTATGTCTCGATAGGAGGAATTGGCGCAGGAACCGATCAAGACCTGCGAGACAGGCCTGCCCGCCACCTCTCTCACCTTCACCACATTGTCAGGAGAGGATGGACAGGCGATCATGGGCTCTATTTCACTGAGATTCAGCTCGATCACCTGGGCATACCGGGCATCTTCATCCGCCTTCAAAGGCACCCACACATCCTCTCTGCCCTGTGCAGCCAAAAACCTGCGAGTCATTTCATCGGATGGGAATACGGAGGTGGTTGCCCCCAACTCAGCGCCCATGTTGGTGATGGTGGCCCTGTCAGGGACAGTAAGGGAGGCAAGCCCTGGGCCGAAATACTCCATCACTCTGCCCACACCGCCCTTTACAGTGAGTCTGCGCAGGAGTTCCAGGATTACATCCCTTGCAGAACACCAGGGCTGTAGCTCGCCCGTGAGATGCACACCTATGACCGCAGGCATTCTGAGATGAAAGGGCTGACCTGCCATGGCCATGGCCACATCCAGACCACCTGCGCCTATGGCAAGCATACCGCAGCCGCCGCAGGTGGGGGTATGGCTGTCAGAACCCAACAGTGTCTTGCCTGGTGCAGAGAAGCGCTCTAAGTGCACCTGATGACAGATGCCGTTTCCTGGTTTTGAGAAATAAATGCCATATTTGGCCGCTATGGTGCGCAAAAAGCGGTGATCATCTGCATTTCTGAAGTCGGACTGCAGCAGGTTGTGATCCACATAGCTCACGGACAGGTCTGTCTTGACGCGTTTTAGGCCGATGGCCTCAAATTCCAGGTATGCCATGGTGCCCGTGGCATCCTGCGTAAGGGTCTGGTCGATGCGAATGGCTATGTCCGCTCCAGCAGTCATTTCACCGCTTACAATATGCTCGGCTATGATCTTCTCAGTTACATTTAACCCCATAGAATTCTTCACCTTTCCTGTAAAATCGTTTCTTGCCTGCGGCTAAACCACGGCCATGCTGCACTCTTTCAAGACGGCATAGACCCCTTCAGCCAAGGCGTTCAGATTGTAACCGCCTTCCAGGCAAAATACAATTCTGCCGTGACATAACTCACTGGCAAGGTTCAAAAGTATGCGGCTCAAGGCAACAAAACCCTCTTCAGTCACTCTCATGCCACCCAATGGGTCGCTGTGATGAATGTCAAAACCCGCTGAGACCAGCATCACATTTGGAGCAAAGGCTCGAATGGCAGGGGACAAGATGTCCTCAAACACAGAGATATACTGGCTATCCCCAGCCCCTGCGGCCATGGGCACATTTACGGTAAAGCCCCTTCCCTCGCCCTCTCCTGTCTCATTCGCCGCACCGCTTCCAGGATAAAGGGGATACTGATGCGTGGAGCAGTAGAGCACCCAGTTTTGGTCATAAAAACTATGCTGAGTGCCGTTTCCGTGGTGCAGATCCCAGTCTATAATGGCGACTCTGAGCCAATTCAAGCGGTTTTTGGCGTAATAGGCACCTAAGGCCACATTATTGAAGAGACAGAAGCCCATGGCGTGGTCTCGCTCTGCGTGATGGCCTGGCGGCCTTGCCAACACCAATGTGTTTTGCACACGGCCATCAGCTATTGCATCAAGGGCGGTGAACACACCGCCTGCGGCCAGGCAGGCCGCCTCCCAGGAGCCTCGACTGGCCATGGTATCAGGGTCAAGCACGGTCAAATCCCGCTCTGCTGTGCGACGAATGTATTGAATATAGGAGGGGGTATGGTTCCAGGCCAACTCCTCCACAGTGGCAGGCCTTGGCGTCAGCTCCACATACAGTTCCCTGGCATCCGCCTGGTTCAGCCTCTCGTAAATGGCCTTTAGCCGCCTTGGGGACTCGATATGGCCTTCATCAGGAATGTGGTTTAGATAGATGGGTGAGGTCACCACACCTGTCCTCTTGATTAACGGGCCATGAGACATATTTTTACGATGCCTCCTTTCTTTTTTTCATCTAAATTCAGCACGACTCGCACATATTCACCAGATTATTTTCTGCCTGTGCATAAATCCGGTCCATCTGCTCCTTAAAGAACAGCGTGTGGCAATGGCAATGCCTCTGCCGTCTAACGTCCTTTTTTTCTTGGGAAAATTTGAACACATTCAGCATGTTGAAATAATAAGTTCAGAGGTGCTATAATTTTGTATAGCATGACACTCCAACTTGCGAAAGAATAAAACTCCTCTACTTGCCATGAACATCTTCATTCTGGACCTGAATTTCAAGCGATGCGCCCAGTATCACTGCGACAAGCATGTGATAAAGATGATACTGGAGGGCGTGCAGATCATATGCAGCGCCCTGCATCTTCATGGCCATACAACTCCATACCGGCCCACACACCAAAAACACCCCTGCGTGCTGTGGGTGGCTGAATCCTATGAAAACCTGCTGTGGACACAGGAACTGATGCTGGCATTAAACGAGGAATACCGCTATCGCTGGCAGAGGCAGAAGGACCATGCCTCCATCGAGGTTTTGAGGCAGATTAGAGGGAAAAGATATGCAAACAACGGCCTTACGGAATTTGTGCAGGCCATGCCTGAACAATATCGCGTACCTCAAAATGCGGTGGCGGCCTATCGGCGCTATTACATTGCAGAAAAACTCAAATTCGCCACATGGAAGCACAGGGCCGTGCCCTTGTGGATCGTCCCGGCTACCGGTTCACCGCCACATTCTGCGGAATCTTGAAGAGATGACGCTTGATCTTGCGCGTAGATGTCTTGGGCAGCTCCTCCTCCACCAGTATGAACCCCTTGATTTTCTTGTAACCGGCCAATTTCTGATTGACCTTTCTCACCTCACGGGAGATGAGTTCCTGCACGGCCTGTTCCGTCATCTTGGAGACAGCCAGATGTCTGCCAATCTCCTCATAATTGGGCACCACCACAGCCCGCACCTCCTCTTCATTCTGCTCCGTTCTCTGCCCATAAACCATGGACTCCAGAATGAAGGGGCTCATGTTGAGCTCGGCCTCGATCTCCTCAGGATATACATTCTTGCCTGCTGCTGTTACGATGAGGTTTTTGGCCCTGCCGCTCACATACAAAAGCCCGTTTTTATCCTGAAGGCCCAGGTCGCCGGTGCGAAGCCAGATGCCGCCGTTTTCATCCCTCATCAGCACCTCGGCGGTGGCCTCAGGGTTGTTGTAGTAACCCTTCATCACCATGGGGCCGCTGAAGACCAGCTCTCCAACGCCGTTGGCGTCCGGCTCCAGTATGCGCACCTTCACTCCTGGTAATGGCCTTCCAATACTCTCAGGCACGGCATTCCTGCCTCGATTGAAGGTGAGGACAGGACTGGCCTCTGTGAGTCCGTAGCCCTGAAGCATGGTAAAACCGAGACGCCTGAACTCCACAGGCACATGGGGCATGAGCGGCGCCCCTCCCACCACCATCAGACGCAGATGACCCAGTCCGGCCTTTTCCCGCAACGATTTGAAAAGTTTACCGCCTAAATTCTCCCTGCCCAGCCTTTCGGCGGCCTTGACCGCCTTCATCACGGCCTTGAAGGCCTGACGCTGAACAAAGGGCTTCCGCTCTATGGCCTTATAAATGCCATCCAGCATCTTTTGAAACAAAAGCGGCACCCCCAACATGACAGTAGCCCTACTGGCCCGCAGGTCTTCCAGTATCTGATTGGACTTGAGACTTCTGGCAAAGGTGATGGAAGAACCAGAATAAAGCGGCAAAAGAAAGCCGGCGGTGCATTCAAAGGTGTGATGCATGGGAAGCACTGACAGAAACCGTTCCTGACCTATCTGAACGGCGCTGTAACAGGCAGCCACATCTGAAACGATGTTACAGTGAGTGAGCATGACTCCCTTGGGCCTGCCGGTAGTGCCAGATGTGTAGAGGATGGCCGCTATATCCTCCAATCCTGGCTCAGGCAACTGTCTTTTGTATGCCTTTCCTTTCTCTGCCAGGGCCTGCATGGACAGGACACCCGGCGGCATTCTTTCAGGGTTTGCCGACAACAACACCACATGTTTAGGCCCAGGGAAGTCCTTGTGAGTATTGCAGACACAATCCAGGAATTTGGGCGCCACAAAGGCCACCTTGACCTGGGCATTGGACAGGAGATGCCGAAGCTCGTTTTCTGTCAGCATGGAATCCAGGGGAATACAGATGGCCCCGCAGGAGCTGATTGCAAGATATGCCATGGCCCACTCAGGGGAATTAGGCCCCAGGATGGCGCATTTATCCTGAAAACTCACTCCAAGACTCGCCAATCCCTTGGCAAGCCCCTGAACACGCTCCAGAAGCTCGCTATAGGTAATCATGCGATCCGGCTGAGTATCCCGGGCAATCAGGCATGGCTGCGGCCCGTATTCCTGGGCCGATTGTCTAATCAGCTCAGGAATGGGCATCACGCCTTTATGTCTTGCGTCTGTTCTTTCGATCATAATTTTTCGAGGCTCCCCACGGTCAATATTTGTATGACACGCTGAGGTTGAAAATGCTGGCCGTGGCCTCATATGTGCCATGGAGCGCAGGTGTAACAGGAGATGTCTTGGCGTCCTCCATGTAAAGATATGAATATGCGCCGTCTATTGTCCAGTTTTTATAGGTGTAACCCACACCGACGCCGAAGAGATGGGAGTCATTGGTGGGCAGCGTGGGATCCCGATACATATCTTCGATGGGTGTGCGGTCATAGACATAGGAACCGCGCAGGACCCATTCTGGATTCAGGCGGTATTCCGCTCCAAATCGCAGGGAATAACAGTCGTTCCAGGCCTTTGGAATGCTCACAACCCCTGGCTTTCCAGTACCCGGGGCCTGGTCGTAGTAAAAGGTCAGGGATTCATAGGAGGACCAGCCGGTCCAAAGCAGATCTGCCGAAAGGGTCCAGTCAGGGACCGCCGTGGTGCTCACACCAAAGGAGACCGTTGAAGGCAGGCGCAGGGGCAGGCGCATATCGCTTCTGTAAAAACCAGGAATGGCCATGTTGTATTTGGCCGAACCCTCCAGTGCAAAGTCCACTTGAGAGCGATACACCAGGCCCACCACCCAGTCCTTGACAGGTCGAGCCGTAGCGGCCAGCACATAGCCGTAATCCGTATCATCCCCCTCCAATCTTGTGGTCAGGCCCGGCACCTTCGGAGTGACTGACTTCTCCAAGGTGGCATCGGCCCTGGCTATCTGGGCCCCTACTCCCAAAGACAGCCAATCCGTGAACTTGTAGGAGACAGCCGGCGTAAAAAAGATACAGCGCAGGTCTGTATAAACCGCATAATATTTGCCCATCCAATCGGCCTTCCAATCGGTGGTGAGGCCGTAAGGCACATTTACGGAGATGGAAAGGCCTAATTTATCGCCATAGGGCATGGTCCAGTAGGCGTAAGGCACTGAATAAGCCATGTTTTTCATCTCTGGATCAGGCCCTGTGGGCGTATCCAGCTTTAAAGAAGGCATGACAACAGCCATGCCAGCCATACCGGTCATGCCCCTATAATCCTGCATAGCCACAGACGCAGGGTTGAACCAGGCGCTCTCCACTGCATCAGAACGGGCTGTCATGGCGGCGCCCAGGGCGGTGGTCTTGGCCGAGCCCTCGTTAAACAACTGGAAACCCGCTGAAAACGCCATAGCAGGCAGGGTGCTCACGGCCAATCCCAGGAAAACAGACAATCTCTTTTTCACAATTCCCTCCTCCAAATGAAGATAATTCCTGTTGAATTAGTGAAAAAATATCCGAATGTCAAGGAGATTCCATTGTATTTTTTCATTTCCCAACTTAAAATGTAAATCATGAAAACCACTCAGAATGACACCATCAGATTAGCTGAAGGCGTAAAGGCAGCGGGCTGAGCAGCCAAACTACCCCCAGGGTTCCTGGAGGAGGCATTAAAGGCGCTGCCCATTCAGACTCATTCGGACCTCATCGTGGGGCTTGGCACCTATGACGATGCAGGTGTAGTGCGACTTACGCCTGAAATCGCCCTGATTCAGACCATTGACTTCTTCACTCCCATGGTAAATGACCCGCACACCTTCGGACGTATCGCTGCCGTCAATGCCTTAAGCGATGTGTATGCCATGGGTGGAAGGCCATACACCGCCATGAACCTGGTCTGTTTTCCCAAAAAAGGTATGAGCATCGAGGTGTTGAAGGGGATTCTGGCAGGCGGTTTTGAGGCCATAACAGAGGCAGGGGCATTACTGGTGGGCGGCCATAGCGTGGACGACCCGGAGATCAAATACGGTCTGAGCCTCACGGGGCTGGTGCACCCTGAAAAGGTGGTCACCAATTCAGGGGCCAGGCCCAACGACCTTCTCGTGCTCACCAAACCCATCGGCACCGGTATTCTGACCACTGCCCTCAAGGCCAGGTTGCTGCCCAACGAGGCAGAGGAAGAGGCCATCTTCTGGATGGGGACATTGAATAAAAATGCCGCAGAGGCCATGCAGACAGTAGGGGTCTCCGCATGCACGGACATCACAGGCTTTGGGCTGCTGGGACATAGCCTGGAGATGGCGGCTGCATCCCATGTCACTCTGGAGATATGGGCATCCAAGGTACCCCTGCTCTCCCATGTGATGGACATGCTCAACATGGGCATGCTGCCGGAAGGAAGCGGGGCAAACCGTCAATTCTGTGCCGCCTCCGTGGAGATAGATGCACGGGTCAATCCGTTATTGGTGGACTGCTTGGCCGATGCCCAGACATCCGGAGGGCTTTTAATGGCGGTTTCAGAGGCAAAACTTGAGGTTTTGATAAAAGAACTGAAACAGAGGAATGTCTTTCATGCCGTGATCGGCCGCGTGCTTGAGCCCTCCGATGGCCGCATCGTAGTAATACCTTAAGGCACTCAAAAGGCATACACGTAACCATAACCACCTCTTGGAGGTTTTATGCTACAGCTTCAACCCAAACCAGCCTCTCATTCTCGCGTAACCCTTGTGCAGGTAATGCTGCCCGAGGATGCCAATCCTGCCGGCAATGTGCACGGCGGCACTATCATGAAGCTCATAGACAATGCAGCCTATGTGGTGGCCAGTCGGCACTGCCGCATGAATGTGGTGACAGCCTCTGTGGACCGCATCAACTTTCATTCCCCTGTATTTGTGGGCAATCTGCTGCATTTGAAGGCAAACCTCAACTGGACCGGCAAGACCTCCATGGAGATAGGCGTCAGAGTGGAGGCAGAGGACCTCAAGACCGGCAATCTGGTTCACACTGCCTCGGCCTATCTCACCTTTGTCGCCCTGGGAGAAAACGGACGGCCTCAACCGGTTCCACCTGTGCTTCTGGAGACAGATGAGGACAGAAGGCGCTTTGAGGCGGCTGCTGAACGCGTAAGGCTCAGAAAAACAGGTGTGTGCCGCATATGACATGCCTCTACTTGAAATTCATTCCACACAGGTTATAAAGACGCCACGCAAAAACACTCAAAAGGAGACACACAATGGAACGTACCCTATCCATCATCAAACCCGACGGAGTTGCACGCGGACTCATCGGAGAGGTCATCAAACGCTTTGAGGCGGCAGGCATTCGCATAGCGGCCATGAAGATGCTGCAACTCACCAAAAAGGAGGCCGAGGGCTTCTATGCTGTCCATGCCTCCAAGCCCTTCTTCAACAGCCTCACTGACTTCATGTCATCAGGCCCCATAGTTGTCATGGTCCTGGAGGGCGAAGATGTGATTCAAAAGAACAGGGAGCTCATGGGCGCAACCAACTACAAGGAGGCCAAACCCGGCACCATTCGTGCCGATTTCGCCACAGACATCGAAAGGAATGTGGTACACGGATCAGATGCCCCTGAGACCGCTGCCAAGGAGATCGCATACTTCTTCAGCAACCTTGAGATTGTAAGCCGCTGAGAATAGCGTTAGCCCCACTTCAAACGCAAGGGGCGGTCCTTTCCGCCCCTTTTCACAAAGATATGGCCCTGCATGAGCTTCACCTCATCGAATACATAGCCAAACAGGCAGCAAGCACCTGTGACTCGAGCGTTATAATGGGCATAGGCGATGACTGTGCCGTGCTTCAGTTGAACCAGGACAAGGAACTGCTGGTCACCACTGACACCCTCATAGAGGCCATACACTTCGATCTGGCCTATTTCGACCCCTTCTCCCTGGGCAGAAAGGCAGCGGCAGTCAATCTAAGTGACATAGCGGCCATGGGCGGCACACC